>Ga0214473_10004252_pt1 | contig 17224 bp, 12 predicted proteins | sample RVTome_7_FD_203509 | JGI IMG/M metagenome (GOLD analysis project Ga0214473, IMG submission 203509) | Soil microbial communities from uranium-contaminated site in the Upper Colorado River Basin, Wyoming, United States - RVT98D197 | ecosystem: Environmental > Terrestrial > Soil > Contaminated >... | reverse complement strand
CGAGCCAGCACGCCGTCTCCGGGTTGAGACAAAACGAAAACGCCCACTTCCGCTCTTTGCTGCTCTTGGCCATGCCACTATCGTTTACAAAAAAAACACTGGCAACCTGAAGACCACTGAAACCTGTGGTATCATTGAAATCAGACGGCGATCCCAACCGACAAACCCGGCGTCTACGTGCCGTTCCGCGACCGTCAAAGCGAAGCGCCACATCGAAATCCACGGCTCCAAGGACGTTCGACGCCCCGAAATCAAGGAACTCATCCGCTTGGCCATCGCGTACACGCCGTCCGAATGACGGCGTGGCGGTGGCCGGCGTACCGCTGGATCGGGGCGCCTCTTCGAAGGGCGTGCCGGGCAGTCAGCGGTTGAAAGCCAGCCCGAACGGGTGCAGGCACGCCTTGAACACGCCGGCCTCGACGGCCGGGTCGGCCTGCATGATCCGCTTGGCCTCCTCCACGGTGCCGGCTTGGAACACCACGATGCCCACCGCGGGCATGTCCAGCATGACCCCTGCCTCGATGTCATCTGGGTAATAGGCCGGATCGAGAGTTCGGCCAGCGAACACCGCGGTTCCCTCCTCGACCAGGCGGCTCAGATAGGCCTTGTGCCCGGTGATCTTCTCCTGCTCCATCGGCGTCATCTTGGTGAAGAACCCCGGACGAGCAGGGCGGATGAAGAAAACCCAGTGCGTGCCCGGATCCGTCCCGGCGGGCGGCGCGGCCGGCTCGGGCGATTTGGCCTCCGCGGCCGTGGGCCCGCCCCCCTGCCGCGCGCTGAACCGGCGCTCGAGGTTCTGTAGGACGTAGGACCAGGCGTTGTCGAAGTACTCATAGTACTTGTCCCAGACCTCCCCCTGGCCGAAGCCCACTTGGGTCAGCGACACCTTCACCCGCCCCCCGTCCAGGGGTTCGAAGTCGAGCACCACGTGCGTGCGGGCTCCGGACTCGCGCAACGCCGCAAGGGAGGGCGGAGCGTTCCAACTGAACGACAGCATCCGGTTGGGAACGAAGCTGAGCACCCGACAGCCGTCGGATCCGCGATCCCCCGGCGGAGCATCCGGTATGAAGTACCATTCATAGGCACCACCGACGCGCAGCTCGATCTTCGCTTCCGGCGGACCGAAGCTGGTGACCCCCGCCCTGGTCGTCCACGCGTCCCAGACAGCTTCGACCGGGGCCGAGACGACGACCTCCTTGTGGAGTTGGCGGGTCGACGCGTCCGCCGCGGGGATATGTCCGGCGAAGAGGGAGTCCTCCGGCGAGTCGGCGCCGGAGACCGCGGCACAGAAAAACGTCGGCAGCCAAGCTGCGAGTGCGATCATCGCACGATTCATGATGACTCAGTCCTTGTCAAAACAGACCCTTCTAGTGCGGCCATGCGGATCCGGTGGAATGCCCGTGCCGGCCATGACGGACTCGTGTTCTCCCATCCTACGCCGGCAACCATCGAATTATCCTGCGGTGTGAATCGGTTGCTGCCTTCATGCGTCGGCGACTCCGGCGCGCCGAGGCCCTGGGAGGCGGTCGCTCGCTTTGCGAACCTCTCCTACCCGAACTTCGGGGCGATGCCCAGACTTCTGCGAATCACCGTCAACTGCCCCGCGTGCAGCCCCTCGTGCCAGGCGATGGACGACATCAGAGCGCCATAGGTTGGGGCGAAGGGCTTCCAATCATCCGGCAGCGGCGACCTCAGCGTGTCATCGCTGAGCGATGCGAACCACCGCTCCAACTCGGCCCGCATGGCCGCCAGCCTGTCCTTGATCGCGGTAAGTCCGGGGTACGCCGAGGCTCGGGCGATCGGCGTCGAGCCCTGGCCGAACTGCATGGGCCACGATTCCGGCAAGTTCGAGGCTCGGGGCACCAGACCGGTCAGGATCTGGTCGTCGGTGCCGGCAAGATGCCCGAGGATCCAAAGGGCGTGATTACCCCCCGGCACCGGCTGATGGAGGAGTTCATTCTGCGGGATATCCTCCAAGAGGGCCAACGTCTTGTGGCGGGCAAACGCCAACACCGCCAAGCCAGTATCTTTCACGCCATCTTTCATCACGTGAACTCCTTCGTCATGGACGAATCAGCATTCAGACACTTCTACCGCCACGCGGGGGCGCGGGCTGCGTGCCCATCGACCCCGCAGGCTATTCCCCCGTCCGCGCCGGACAGTCGGACACGGCGCCCTCCGGCGCACCTTTCTCGATCACCTCCCGCAGCCGCGCCAGAATGGTCGGCCAGCCCTGAACGACACGCTGGAAGGTGTCCGTCTCGCCATCGAACCGGTCGTGCGTCAGGGTGACGTGAACCACCCCCGCAGATTCGCGCAGCTCATAGGTTACCCGCGACGGGGCGTCGGCAAGCTCGGTGAACCGAAAGGTGTGCACCAAGCGGCGCGGGGGATCGATCTCCAGAATCTCGCCGACGATCGATTCCTTTCCGCCGGCCGCAGCAACGTACTTCAGCGCCCCGCCCGGCCGGAGATCGGCCACAAGCACGTGCTCGAAATAGGCCCGCTGGACGCCTTGCAGCTTGGTGATCTCCTGCCACACGTCAGCGATTCGGCCCAGGATGTCGACTTCGAACACGTGCTCAAGCGTTCCGGCCATGGGGTCTTCCTTTCGATTCGACCGCGTACTTGACCGCGGTCAGGCCGCTCGCCCACAGGGCGCTGTACTCCGTCGTCCAGCGGTCGTAGATCATCTGAATGGGAACCACGTTTACATACAGCTCCCGCGTGCGCCCCGCTTTCCGCGAGTGAAGCAGCCCGGCGCGATCGAGCACCTTGAGGTGCTTCATCACCGCGATCCGGCTCGTTTCAAACGCCCCGCAGACGTCGTTGACGCTGCAGCCGGGGCGGGCGCGGACGATGTCGAGAATCCTCCGGCGACTGGCGCTGCCCAGCGCCTTGAACACGCGATCCATCGAGTCCGGCCGTGCCATGTCAGGTAACTAAAAGGTTACATGTTTTTCGGCCGCTGTCAAGCGAGAATCCTCGAAGAATTTGCACGATTTCGTCAGCCCCGTGAAGGCGTCCTCAGAGGCACTATACGGCTTGTGCAGACGCGCCTTCAACCGGCGCCGTAGAAGGTCTCGGCGAGGAGGCCGGTGTCACCGCGGATGAGCTCCGCGATGCGGTTGACGTCGTCGTCGGAAAGCGCTGAGACGAACCCCTCCGCCGGCGGTCGGGCGACGGTGTAGACCTGGACGTAATGGATGCGACCGCCGGCCCGGAGGATCTCCTTCAAACGCCCGGTGTAGGCGTCCAGTTCGGCGCGATCGGGCCCGGCCCCGTGGAGGCGCATGAACAACGATTGGATCACGATCGGGCGAACCCGCCCCGCGGCAATGATGTTGTCAATGACGTGCTGCAGCGGGAAATTCGGGCGGTTGACCGTTCGATAATACCCTTCGGAGCCGGCGTCGAGCTTGGCCCAGATCTCGCCGTGGTTGCGATCCATCACGGCCAGTGCTTCCACCACCTCCGGCTTGGTCAGGTAGCAGGCGTCGGTGATCAGCACGATCTTCGCCGCCTCCAGCCGGGCCTGCCGCTTCAGCTCCGCCGCGAGCCCGACGCACTCGCGGAAGACCTTGCAAGTCGTTGGTTCCCCGTCGCCGGAGAAAGCGATATCGTTGATCCGCCGCAGCCCTTTGGGCACGTCCCCGAAGGCGGGGTCGGCGAAGAGCGCCCCGCCTTGAGCGGCGGCGATCATGCCGGCCAGCTCCTCGCCCAGTCGCGGCAATTCGACCGTTCGCACCCGCGGCTCGCCGGACCGGTCCACCTGGCAGTACACGCAGTCGAAGTTGCATGCCGCATCGGGGTTGAGGTTGACGCCGATGCTCAAGCCGCGGCTGCGCCGGGAGATGACCGGGTAGATGTAGAGATTGTCCCGCCAGTGCCGCGGATGGCGGCGGAACTGCGGGAGTAACGACGATCTGTCCCCTTCGATGACGGAGCCTCCTCCGCGGCCGCAATCGCGTGGCCGCAACTCACCCCGAGGGCGTCCCGTAGCAAATGCTGGCAACGCACGCCCGGACACGCGCTGCCGTCCCATTGTATTGAGGCCGCGGGCGGTAGGCACGCCCCTCGGGCCGGCCGCCGTCTACTCCTCCTCGTCCCCAGCGATGAAGACGTTGTTGTAGCGAAGGAGCGTTCCTTTGGCGGCTTCCAGAGTGAAGATGGCGATGTTGTAGTTGACCATGGCCCCGAGCATGTCTCGTCGGGCCAGGGCCAGGCGCCGGCGCGAGTTGAGCTCGGTGGTGAGGGTGTTGAAGTCCTTCCGCTCGGCCCGGGCGACGATCGAGTCCACCTCGCGTTCCCGGGCGTCGGCCGACTCGAAGCTGGGCAGGATCTGATCGTAGGCGGTGGACAGGGCTCGCGCCGAGCGATTGACGTCGAGAATGGTCTGCTCGATGACCGCCTTGAGCTGGGCCATGGCCTGGGCGTGCTGCAGCCGAGCCCGCTGGTGGGCGGCGCGCGGCCCGCGGTTGCCGATGGGGATTTCCAGCTCCACCCCGATGAGGTAATCGACGTAATTGTGGCGGGTGACTTCGTCGAAGGACTTGTCCGCCGTGCCGGCGAGCCCGTCGATGGTGTAGCGGAAGAGCACATCGAGGCGGGGGAGCTCGTCGATCTTGGCCCGGTCGAGCAGGATCCTGGCGCTGGCGACCTGCAACTCCTGTTCGTGGATCTCCGGCCGGTTGTCCAACGCGGTCTGCACGTCCGCCAGGCGATCCACCTGAACGCGAACCAGGTTGGGAAAATCGGCGGGGACGATCTCCACGTCGTCGGCCAGATTGAGCTCGGGGTCGTTCATCGCCGCGATGAGCGTGTCCTCGGCGTCCAGGACGGCGGCCTGGAGTCGGACAAAAGCGGCCCGGCTGGTCTCCAGGTCAGCCTTGGTCGCGGCGAGCTGAACCGGGGTGGCGTCGAAGGCCTGTCGGGCCTCCAGGTACTCGTAGATGCCCTCGAACTCGGCGAGCAGGCGAGCTTCAATGATAATGTCGCGGCGGGCCTGCACCACCCGCCAGTACGCCTCCTCCACCTCGCGGAGCGTGTCACGCACCTGACGCCGGAATGCCAGCGTGCTGACCCGCTGGTCGTTCTTGCTGAGGCGGATCAAGGCGCGGTTGTAATCCAGGCCGAATCCGCGGAGGAACGGCTGCCTCGCTTCCAGGGCGATGGTGCTGAAGTACTCCGGGTTGATCTGCTGGAAGGACAGGGACGATTTGGTGCGGTCCAGGCCGTAGGCGGCGCTCACCTGCATGCCGGAGGGGAGCAGCTTGCGGACCCCGTAGCTCGAGTCGAGTATGTCGGCATCGCTGGAGACGAGCTGCGAGCCCGTGGGGCGGTCGACAAGCTGCTTGGACACGCTGGTGAAGAACACCGCGTCGAAGGCCGCCTCCGCCTCGACCACCCGGGTCGTCTCGATGGCCGGATTGTAGCGCTCGACCTCGATGATGTAGTTGTGCTCCAGGGCCCGCCGCAGGGCGTCGTCGAGGGTCAGGCGCAGGCGCTGCGGCCGGCGAATCTGGGCGAATCGCTCCATGTTCCGGCGGGCGAGGGAGGCGGCGGACTTGTCCCCCTCTGCCTCGGCACGCTCCAGTCGCCGGGCCATGACCTCCCAGCCGGGCTCGGGGTCGGGGATGTGCCAGCGGAGCTGGTCGGGCGAGATGCCCAGATCGTTTTGCAGATCGCCGAGCGGATCGACGTTCTTTAGATCGAGGCGCGCCTGGGCAGCCGCCTCGTCCTGCGAAAGCGTGGTCATCTGTGCGGCATCGTTGCTCGGTCCGGCGCCTCGGCCGGACGCAGCCATGACCAGGAATGAGACCGCCAGCGTGGCCTTGGCCAGGTCCATCGTCCGTGCGTTCCGTCGCGGACAGCGCCACTGTTCGAAGCTAGGCGAGGCTACGTGCCGCCCCGATCTTCCCAGGGTCCGCGCCGCGCCGCGAAGACCCCCACGCCGGGACGGGCAGATCGTAACCACGGTTCGTCCGGTTCGTCAATCGCCCGCCGGCCGACGCTTTGGAAGCGCCCGACAACTTCCGACCGGCCTGCGAGAACGCGGTCCATCGTCGTCGCCAAGCTGTCCCACGCAGGCCAGACCCGTTGCGGCCGAGGGCGTCGTCCGCCGCACCGGTCTTCGCCGGCTTCTCGAGTCGGCGCGCCCTCCAGAACCGGTGGCGCGGCGCCGACGCCGGCCGGCCACACCACCGGCACCAAGGACAAGCCCCGGGAGGTTCGCCGTGAACCTCCCGGGGCGGGTGACATTTAAGTGTCGAATCGGCGGGCCCCGGCAACCCGTGGGGCGGACCCGCGGGCATTACCGACCGTCATCGCAGATGTCGTCGCCTTCACAGGCATCCGGCACGCCGTTGTGATTGCAGTCGATGTCACACTCCTCGGGACAGCCTACACAGTCCTCACTGCAGAAAAACGGCCCACCGGGGGCGGTACTGTCCTCAGAGATCTCGCACTCATCAGGAATGCGGTTCCCGTTGCAGTCATGGCTGCACGATCCCAGCGAGTCACCGTGATCGAGATGGACCTGCACGGCCGACGGTGCCACGGAGATCGCGTGGGCGTTCTGGGGATTGCCCGACGGCACATGGCACAACACCACCCTCGCCGCCGCCCGGATGTAGCCGAGCTCGAAGTCGTCCGGTACGCCGTTCTCGTTGCAGTCGATGATCTCGCAGTCGGGAATCGGCACGTTGTCGCAGAAGCCGGTGGCGCCGTGGCACGTGTCGACGCTGCACGCATTGCCGTCGTCGCAATCGCCGTCGGTCGTACAGGGCACCATGTTGCACTCCACATCGTCGAGGGCCTTGTATACGCTGGCATGCTCGACGTTCACCGATTCACTCGGCGCCGATTCGAAGAACTCCACCCCCAGCATCGCATAGCAGCCGCCATCCTGAAACTCACCCAGACCGTTGAGCTCAAAGGCCAGGAAATCGCCGGGCTGCAGGTCGTCCGGCCAGCACAGTCCGTCGGCCGGGTCAGCGCTCTCGTTGTTCAGCGGCAGATCGACCACCAGCATCGTTCCGGTCGGATCCGGGTGTGCCGGATCGTCGAACTTGACGTAGCGCGTCTCCCCGTACGGATCGATGCCGGTTCCGTGGCGGGCCCGGAAGGCATCAAGCCGCAGCACAAAACAGTTGTCCTCCCGCGGGCCGGTGCGCCAGATAAACAGCCGCATGGTGACGGGATTGTCCGGATGGTAGCGCTCCGGGATGTTCACGCGGTATGCGGTCACGTCGATGCCGTTGCCCCGGCATACGCCCAGCGACGGCTCCGAGATGTCCACCACCGGCAGCTCGTCGATATCCAGCGGGAGCGAACCGTAGGCACCGTTCCCCACGGTGAAGAAATCATCGATGAACTGGTCAAACAAGAATTGTCCGGCCGGACCCGCTTCGGCCCGGCAGTCGAAGACGTCGACGACATCGTCCCCGTTCGTATCTTCCTCGATGTCCGCGTCCCTGTTGCCGTTGAGGTCCCAGCAGGCCAGGCCGTCGGTACCGTCGTCGCCCCGGCAGTCAAGGGCCGTGAAAAAGCCATCGTCGTCGAGGTCCTCTTCCGGATCGGCCACACCGTTGCCGTTGAGGTCCCAACATCTCAGGCCCTCCGCTCCTCCTTCACCATCCGCCCCGTCGGCGCCGCGGCAATCGAGGGCGGTGAAGAATCCGTCGTTGTCGATGTCTTCCTCGGGGTCGGCCAAGCCGTTCCCATTCAGGTCCCAGCAGCTCAGGCCGTCTGCGCCGTCCTGGCCGTCGATGCCGTCCTGACCGTCCACACCGTCCGTCCCCCCGCAGTCGAGCACGTTGACGTCCCCGTCGCCGTCGAGGTCTTCTTCCGGGTCGCCCACGCCGTTGCCGTTCAGGTCCCAGCAGTTCAGCCCGTCGGTACCGTTCGTACCATCCGCACCGTCGGTGCCATCCGTACCGTCCTGTCCGTCGGCGCCGTCCTGGCCGTCAGCGCCGCTGCAGTCCAGTACGTCGACCACCTGGTCGCCGTTGAGGTCCTCTTCGGGATCTCCGATTCCGTTGCCATTCGCGTCCCAACAGTTCAGCCCGTCAGAACCGTCCGTTCCGTCCTGGCCGTCTGTACCGTCCTGTCCGTCCGTTCCGTCCTCGCCATCGGCGCCGCGGCAATCCAGAACGTCGACCACCTGGTCGCCGTTGAGATCCTCTTCGGGATCGCCGAGGCCGTTGCCGTTCAGGTCCCAACAGTTCAGCCCGTCGGTACCGTCCGTACCGTCCGCACCGCCGGTGCCATCCGTACCGTCCGTTCCATCTGCGCCATCCTGTCCATCCGCGCCGTGGCAGTCCAGAACATCGACCACCTCGTCACCGTTAAGATCCTCTTCCAGATCGCCGAGACCGTTACCGTTCAGATCCCAGCAGTTCAGCCCATCGGAACCGTCCGTACCGTCCGCACCGCCGGTGCCATCCGTACCGTCCGTTCCATCTGCGCCATCCTGTCCATCCGCGCCACGGCAATCGAGGGCGTCGACCACTTGGTCGCCGTTAAGATCTTCTTCGGGATCGCCGATTCCGTTGCCGTTCAGGTCCCAGCAGTTCAGCCCGTCGGAACCGTCCGTACCGTCCGCACCGCCGGTACCATCCGTACCGTCCTGCCCGTCCGCGCCATCCTGTCCGTCCGCGCCGCGGCAGTCCAGAACATCGACCACCTCGTCGCCGTTAAGATCCTCTTCGGGATCGCCGAGACCGTTGCCGTTCAGGTCCCAGCAGTTCAGCCCGTCGGAACCGTCCGTACCGTCGGCCCCGTCGGTACCATCCGTACCGTCCTGTCCATCTGCGCCATCCTGTCCGTCCGCGCCGCGGCAATCCAGCGGGGTGAAAAAGCCATTCTGGTCAATGTCTTCTGCAGGATCACCGATGCCGTTGCCGTTGAGGTCCCAACAGCTCAGCCCATTGGGGCCAATGCAGTCCAGCGAGCTGAGAATGCCGTCATCGTTGAGGTCGCCGGTCAGGTCCCAGCAGTTGGCCCCGTCCCGGCCGGGCGCCCCGGTGGCACCATCGTTTCCGTCGTCGCCGTCGCGTCCGTCAACACCGTCCTCGCCGTCCTGACCGTCGGCACCGTCCTGACCGTCCTGCCCATCCGCGCCGGTCGGACCGGTCGCCCCGGTCGGACCGTCCGCCCCGTCGGTGCCATCGGCGCCATCGGCGCCGTCCAGTCCGCCGGGACCGCGGCAGTCGTAAGCGGTGAAGAACCCGTCGCCATCAAGGTCTTCTTCGGCGTCACCGCTGCCGTCCCCATCCAGATCCCAGCAGTTCAGGCCATCGGCGCCGGGGATCGGCTGGGTCACCGGCGATTCGCCGGGCGGCCCTTGCGAACCGGCCGGACCCTGGGGACCCGGCTGGCCCTCCGAAAGCAGCGCGATGGCCAGGGCTCCTACGCCGAACAGCAGGTCCCGCTGATAGTCCTCGAGAAAAAGGAACCCCGGGTTTGAGGTGCAGCTCGTGGACCACAGCCCCGGGCCCGTCACCATCAGGAACACGACCAGAAAGCTCGTCGCCTTCATCCGCACCGTCTTGGCCAGTAATTTCCTCTTGAGACCACGCACGAGTTGGCGCTCCTTTTTCCTGCTCTCTCACCGCTGGGTTGTTGCCCAGGGCGGCTTCCGTCGTCGGGCGCCGCGGCCTGCACCCGGCCTGTGGCGTGCGGCCGAGAATCCCTGCCCCGAGACCACTGGTGCCACGAATTCGTCACCTTCTTCCGGGCCGCGGATACCGCCCCGGCGATGGCCGGGTCGTGCGCGGACCCCCGGAGGTAGGTCGTGCCCCAAGGCCCCGAGGAGAGAAACGCAGACATTCGTGGCGCCGACTGAGCCGCCGGCGGCGAAAAGAGCTGCTCCTCCCCCTCCGCTCGCAGCGCCGCCCTCCCCGGCGAGATTCGCCGGACGGCACCGCGTACTCATGTGATCCTTGGAGGCCTGGAGGGGAAGGTCAAGCGTTCCGCCGGTAGATTCTGCGCCCGGGTCTAATAACCAGGTCGGAAGCTCGGATGACTCCGACCTGGCACCGCTCGATGAAGGAGCGCCCGAATCGGCCACCGTCCCGATCGTTGTGACACGTAATGGCACTTAATCCGCGAGGCCGGCGGGGCTCCCCGGCTTCGTTCCGGCGGCGCCGCGAAGGCGAAGGGCCATTGGCCTGTCCCGCACGACTCGATGGCGCCGTTCGGCGGGCTTGTCAGACTCTAGGCCTCACAGACGCACGACTCAAGCACAACGCCACGACCGATAGCCCCGGCCCCGGGCAGCGCCGCCGGGCCGGTCGCGTCGCCCCGGCGGGCGCTCATGGCGTGGGCCGCAGCGAAACACGGAGGAACTCCGCCAGCCCGTCGGTGTACTCGGACGCCCAGGCGAACCCGGCGGAGTTGTGGTCTCCCGGCGTCTCGATGAACTCCTTGGGGGCAGCCGCCGCTTCGAACAACCGGCGACCGTTCTCGATCGGGATGAGGCCGTCCTCCCGCCCGTGATAGAACTGCTTGGGGCAGGTGAGGTGCGGTACCTTGTCGAGCGAGTCGTACCGATAACGGAGCAGCCATCCAACGGGCAGGAGCGGATAATGCAGCCGCCCCACGTCCGCAAGGCTGGTGAACGTGGCCTCCACCACCAGGGCGCCCGGAGGATGCCGGAGGGCCAGGTCGATGGCCACCGCCCCGCCCAGCGATCGTCCCACGAGGGCGATGCGCGAGGGCGGTTCCTTCTTGATTTCGGCGACGTAGTCCCACGCCGCCGCCGCATCGAGATAGGTTCCTTCCTCGTCGGGCCGGCCTTCGCTGCCGCCGTAGCCGCGGTAATCAAACATGAGCAGGTTGTACCCCAGTTTGTGGAACAACTGGATGACAAAGAGTCGATCGGCCATGTTGCCGGCGTTGCCGTGGCAGAAGATGACCGTACCGTTCGCCTTTTGCCGTGGCACGTACCAGGCCGAGATGCCCAGCCCGTCGGACGTGCTCAGCGTCAGGTCCTCAAACTCGAGGCCGACATCCGCCGGCGTCGAATGGTACTCCCTGCTGGGGAAGTAGATGAGCTTGGCCTGCAACAACGCGACGAACACGCACACCCCCGCATCCGTCAGCAGAACGATAAGCCCGACGCGCATCGCCCGCGTGCGCCAGGACCAGGTTCTGGCGGCCGGTCGACTGCGTTGCTCCTCTGCCATGAGACCACCCGCGGCGGCCGCCGTCGCCGACCGGCCCAGCCCTGCCGCAGCACCGATCGCCAAGCGTCCTGCACGGCGCAGATCGTAGGCGGACTCGGCGGATAGATCGAGACGCACGTGCCCTGGCCGCACGCGCCAGTTTCACCCGTGCACCCGCGGCGTCGAAATCGGCGTAATTGCCTCCGTCCGCACGGGTCGATACGCTCTTCCTAAACGGGACGACCGACCCCTCCTTGGGTCGAGTCTTCCAGTGGGTTGAGCACGCCCGCGGGATGTACCGGCGGCTGCGTCGAGACCGCTGCCGCTTGCGGCGACACTCGGAGCGTCCTCGTGCGGAAACTCCAGCAGGCGCGTCCCTGATCGGCCTCCGATCCACTACACCGAAGATGGCGCACGCGAAACCACGACGACACCGCCCACGGGGCACGGAACTCGGCCCCAAGCCGCGGAAGACCGGCTGGCTCCTGACGATCGGGTTGGCCGTGGTTTTGATCGGCTGCGGCTTCGTCGTCCGGCGGGTGATGTTGTCACCGAAGCCCAACGTCGTGCTTATCGTCATTGACACCATGCGTGCGGACGCGGCGGGCTCATACGGCAATCCCCGTCGACCCACGCCCCGCCTAGACGCCATCGCCGCTACGGGCGTGCGCTTCACGCAGGCCATCTCTACCTCGGGATGGACGTTGCCGGCGATCGGGTCGCTGCTCACCGGGGCCTGGCCGACGATCCACGGGGGCCTGGGGCAAAACACCGTGCTCACCCCCTTGCGCGAGGAACTGCCCACCGCCGCCCAGGTGCTCAAGGAGCACGGCTGCAACACGCTCGGCTTCGCCAACGCCGCCTTCGTGAGCCCGATGCTGGGCTTCGATCGGGGGTTCGATGTGTTCGATCATCGCCACGCCTTCAACTGGGAGATCCGCCGCGCCGACGAAACCATCAACGACGCCTTGGCTCACCTCCGCGAGCACCGGTCAGAGGCGAATTTCATCTTCATCCATCTGTTCGACCCGCACCTCGACTACGATCCGCCCCCCGGATACGGCACCAAGTACACCGATGGCCGGATGGACCCGCCGCCGCCTCTGACCTTGCAGAAATGCCAGGCACTTCAGACCAACGAGGGAGAGGATCCCCCGCAACCCGTGGACATTGCCTATGTCCGGGCGGTGTACGACGCAGAGATCAACTTCACGGACTGGGCCGTGGGGCGGCTGGTGGATGAGCTTCAGCAGTTGGGCATCTACGACGACACCACGCTGATCGTCACCGCCGACCACGGGGAGGAGTTCTGGGAGCACGGCGGGTTCGAGCACGGCCACACGCTCTACGACGAGCTCATCCGCGTGCCGCTCATCCTCAAGCCGTCCGTGCACGTCGCGCCGGTCCGACGCGTGGTCGAGTCGCAGGTCCGGCTCATCGACGTCATGCCCACGGTGTTCGACCTGCTGGACATCGAGCCGCCTCCCTCGTTCGTGGGCCAGTCGCTGATGCCGTTGGTGATGGGCGAGACCGATGCGGACCGGGTCGCGTTCAGCGAGAGCACGTTGTACGGCGGCTACCTCGTAGCCCGGCGGGGCGAGCGGTATAAGTACATCGTGGACATCGCCCCGGGCAGCCAGGTGCCCCCGGAGCTCTACGACTGGCGGGCCGACCCGGGCGAGACCAACAACCTACTCGCGGCCCTGCCGGACGTCGCCGCCCAGATGCGCGCTGAACTGAGCGGGTTCTACAACGAGATGGCCCTCCGGGCCAAGACCATGTCACAACCCGAACTCAAGGACATGAGCCCGCAGACCATCGAGAGCCTCAAGAGCCTCGGCTACATCCGCTAGGGGTTCAGGTCACGTGAATCTGCTGATCGCCGCGCCCACCCGCATTGCCGGCGGACCCGGCGCGCCTGGGGTCCGCGGGCTGGCGCGTGCGGCGCAGATGTGGCCGCATGACCCGCGCAGCGCCGCCGCCCACGCGAAAGGCGGCCCTACCCACGGACGACCTCGGCAATCCTGACCACCCGTTCCAGCAGCCGGCCGAGCTGGGCCAGCGGGTACACCGTGGCGGGATCGCTCTTCGCGTGGTCGGGATCGTCGTGCACTTCCAGGAACAGGGCGTCGGCCCCAGCCGCTACCCCCGCGGACGCCAGTGTGCCGACGAACTCGCGTTGACCGCCGCTGATCGTGCCCCCGCTTCCGGGGAGCTGGCAACTGTGCGTGGCGTCATAGACCACGGGCGCGTACGCCCGCATCCTTTCGATGGCGGTCATGTCGTTGACCAAGCGGTTGTACCCGAAGAAGGTGCCCCGCTCCGTAAGCATGAAGTTGTCGCAGCCGGATTCGCCGAGCTTGCCGCAGACGTTGCCCATCTCCTCGGGTGACATGAACTGGCCTTTTTTGACGTTGACGCACCGGCCGGTCTGCGCTGCCGCAATCAGCAGGTCGGTCTGGCGGCACAGGAACGCCGGGATCTGCACGCAGTCCAGCACTTCGCCCGCGGGCGCCGCCTGCTCCGGCAAGTGGATATCCGACAGCACCGGCACCCCCACTTGCCGCTTGACCTCGCTCAGGATGCGCAGGCCGTCCTCCAGCCCCGGCCCGCGAAAACTGTGCAGGCTCGAGCGGTTCGCCTTATCGTAGCTGGCCTTAAAGATGAACGGCACGGACCGCTCGCCGCACAGCCGCTTGATGGCCTCGGCCAGGCGGAGGGTGTGATCGCGCGACTCGATGACGCAGGGCCCGGCGATCAGCCCGAGCGGCCGCCCTCGGCCGATGGGGCACCCCCCGATGTCCGCTATGTCACGTGTGCGTGCCTGCATGATTCCGCCGCGCCGTCGAGGCGTCTCCGCCACCGATGCTGCCCCGCCTCCAACGCTGTTCCGCCTCCGATGCTGCCCAGCCTCCGATGCTGCTCCGTTGTCGAGGCTCCCCCGCCACCCACCGCAGGCTCTCGCCCGGTGCCGAGCGACCCACGACCAACCGCCGCACGGTGCGCCGCGGCTCGCCGGATACGCTAGGGTCACGTCCGTCAGGCGTCAAACCGAAGGCCGGGGCGAACCATGCTGCGGGCCCGGCGAAAGCCGAAGTGCGGGTGCTTGTACCTGCCGAAACCATCGCCGCGCGGTATAAGCCGCGATCGCCGCGCCGTACGACCCTCGAGCGCTGCCACGTACGACCCGCGAGCACAATACGAGCCGCGAGCGCAAAGCGGGCGAGGTGTTACGAGCCGCGAGCGCAAAGCGAGCGGGCGTTTGCGATGACGTCCCGCGTGCCATGCCCTCCAGCGAGCACAATACGAGCCGCGAGCGCAAAGCGAGCGGACGCCCCAACCGCCGAACCGTCGACCAGCCGCGATCGCCCGCCCCTTCCGCGCAGCGTCACAAGGGTGAGCAAGCGCGTCCTTCAACCCCCTCTCCCCCCGGGAGTGGGCCGGGGTGAGGGCAACCCCCGTCGACCCTGCCGGCGACTCCGCCCACCCACGACACGGCATCGGCATGAACGGCAAGCGGACAGGTACGCGGACGCCGTGCGTGTGTGTCATTGACCGACGCGCCGCGCCGCCATTGCATGAACCGGCACCCGGCCGCGGTTTATCTTCCCCCATGGCCCAGCAGCCGCAGCGGATCGCCTCGGCCGCGTAGGCTTGGGGAATAGGGCAAAACTCGAGCTTAGGGAGCGCTCGAGAATAATATGAACGAATCGTCACTCGGCCCACTCGGGATCATCGCTGGTTTGTCAGTCGCCTCGGTGAGAGACTCACCAAGTTATTTGTGAGCGCGCCCTTAGTGAACCTTGACGGCAACCGCCTGAACCGCCTCCAGCATTGCTTCGGCTTCTTCGTCCGGCAGATACCGAAACAGGCCGGTTCCCCAGTGCGGCTTGCCCGCTTGCTTGTGAAACGCCCAGAACTTGGGAGCCTTTTCGAAGTCCTCCACCCGCAAGCAGAAATCGCCTGCCGCTGCGACGAGAATGTCGAAGTCTGGATCGCTCACCGATTTATCGATGCGGTAGCAACCGATGATGATGCGATCTTCTTCGCCCATGCCGTGATGACGGGTAGTGAAAAACGCAAGCTTTCCGAGCCGAAAGTTCTTGAACGGAATCGGCTCGCCGCCTCGGGACTCGCCGTGGAACCTCCCGCCGCCGAAACTCCATTTGTCGAAGATCGCCGAATCATAGCAAGGCCAGCGGTCAAGAGTTGTCCGGTCGTAGGGGCTCTCGTTGCCTGCATCGTAGAGCTGCTTGCACGGGCAGTCCGATTGGCGGCACCAGGTGGCCTTACGTTGCTTGATATTGATGTGCCGTCCCTCAGGAGTGCATGGCGTGGTGAAGGGGCCATCTTGACCGTACACCCACGTGACCTTGAACGCCACGTTGCCGTCAAAGGTCTGACTCGGTCCGTCGAACGTTGGACGCCGGCTCATCTCCAGCGTCTCCCGTTGACTTGGTTCTGGTCGATGCTCTTTGCAGAAATGCCCGAGTCGGCTCGCGCGAAACTCGGGAAGCGTCAACGGCTTGCCGCAGGTCCGACAGGTCGCCTCGGTTAATCGGCTGTTTTCGTCACTCATCGTCCTCGCTCCGTGCATCATGAACCAGCCAAACTCTACGTCGACCAGGCGCGAGTTTAATGCCCGGCAACGCACCGAGCCCGATGTGAATTTCCACAGGTCAGAATATCCACAACGGGAGTCGATGGCAATTGAACCGACTAGGCGCGGCGCGACCGATGCCTCGAGCCCCAACAACGCGACCGGACCCGCCAGGCGTCCGGGCATTGCCGGCGAAACAGGCGGATGCACCGGCGCGCCGTCTCCATGCCAAAAACAAGCTGCTTCCTGCTTTTGGTTTGAACCGAACGAGAGCAGGGCGGCCTGCCCGAGGGGGGTCGAGTCGCCACCGTCGAGCGGCGCCGTGCGTACCTACGGCGCGGCAGAGAACCGGCGATCGACCACGCTGTCCGCTCCTCGCCCGGCCCCGGTGACAGGGTCCCTCCGTCGTCCCGGCCTGTTCGGGCTCGCTTCCCCCGTCCGTGCTGCTCGGCCCGTCTGTGACCAACCTCGGAAGTGATATCAGGGTCGCTTCATCCCTGCTCACGTCCCTCGATCCCTTTCTCCCTCGCTCCCTTGTAGCCATGATGCCTCCATGCCCCGATCACCCCGCGCGTTCTATCCGCAGGAGTCCGCGCCATGCCCAAAATCATTCCCGAAAACCAGGGCCTCGTCACTCGCCGAGACCGCCCGACACCCTGCCTCTTGATCCCTCGCTCCCTCTTTCTTTATTCCGTCGTTCCCGCCGTCCCTTCGTCGCGGAGGCTGCCGTTGACGCGAAGCGTCAGTGGTCGCTTCGTCGCTTCCGTAACGTGCCACAATATGACACTTACGAAAAAATGTACTTTTCCAAACGAAGCCATCTGGCAGTCGTACTTCACGAAGAAAAGTATCGCTGGTCTTCGCAGGCCATTGGGCGCGCGAGCTACGCTTCACTCAACCTGCCGCGTTGCCCGCGCCCACGCGCTCGACCTTGATCGTAACCCGCTCTTCGCTTTCGCTTGGATTCGACGACAGCGAAGCGCCCGAGCATCAGGCGACAGCGGATGGATCACCCCCGCGGATTCCACCCCGCCGATATGCCGATCTATCTATGGATCCGAGCCATGAACGCCACGATGCCGCGAAACCCGCGATCGAAGGCCTTCCACCGAACCTGCGGGAGAGGTCCTTCGACCCGCTCGGCGACACCGAAACAGCCCGGTGGGCTTGTGATCTGTTGGGTGCCAACCTCGTTATCGCGCTGGCGACGGCTCGCCGTTTTGACACGCTCCATGCCCGGGCTCATCATACACTTGCGAGCCGTCCGGCGCGGTCACTCGATGGATGGGGGCGAGCGGCGAGGCGGCGGCTGGCCCGTGGAATGCCACGTAAGGGGGTGTCATGACGATAACAGGTGGGCGCGGACCTTCGCCAACGATCTCGGAGCGGCTGTCGCGCTGTCGCCGGGGGATGAAAAAACACGCCATCGGTGCGTTGCTCATCTCCAAGCGGATGG
>Ga0214473_10004251_pt1 | contig 17233 bp, 14 predicted proteins | sample RVTome_7_FD_203509 | JGI IMG/M metagenome (GOLD analysis project Ga0214473, IMG submission 203509) | Soil microbial communities from uranium-contaminated site in the Upper Colorado River Basin, Wyoming, United States - RVT98D197 | ecosystem: Environmental > Terrestrial > Soil > Contaminated >... | reverse complement strand
CGCGTTTCCGCCGCGCCTCCATTTGCTTTAAATCCCTCGTTCCTTTCATGCCTCTATTTTATCAGGAAATTGATGCAATGTCATCGCGCGGCTTAGTAAATATAGGAATCCGCTCCATAACTGTCGCGGTTCTGTATGAAAATGTGATTCAACTGTCGCGGTTCTGTTGGTGGTGTTATCTCGGACATATGGAGAGGAAGAACACACAGAACCGCGACAGTCATGGAGCGGATCTGTTGTTGGAAGCACAATCTCATACAGAACCGCGACAGTCATGGAGCGGATCGAGTACCGGAAGGCTTAAGTATTGCAAACAATAATATTTCTTAAACAGGTTGAAAATTTGCGAAAAAAACATTATTCTTGCCCGTGGCTGGATTAATAAATACATTAAGGAGGTATTTTCCAGTGAAAAATCATATTCGAACCAAGAGTCATTCTTTCCGTAATCTAATTGTAATTTTTGTCCTGGCTTTACTATGTACCGCTTTACTACCGGGCTGTGCCGGGCCAACTCCCGACAAAGTCGTGGCCAATTATTTTAGTAAAATCTACGATGGCGATTTTACCGGGGCAAAGAAGTATTGCACCGATAAATTCAACAACACCTACATGGCGGGAGCCGATTCGATGCAGCAGATGATGGCAAATATGCCCGATAAGGGGGATAAAAAATTGTCCATCAGCGAAATCGCCGACATGCTTACAATGAGCATCGAGGGCGACACGGCAAAAGTCTGGGCCAGGGATTTTGCGTTTACAAAATACGTGCTTGTCAAACAGGGCAGCTCGTGGAAGATCGACGACATGGAGATGGACCTGGGCGGAATGATGGATTCCCTCAAAGACATGGGCTTGAATATGCCGACCCAGTAGCCGTTTTATCCGGACGTCCATTCATCCTTAAATTCTCCTGTCTGCGAAAAATGCGGGGGATTTTATAGTAATCGAGAAAAACAGACCCACCATGAATGGTGGGGTACCGAGATAAAAACAGACCCACCATAAATGGTGGGGTACCGAGCTAAAATTCGTTCGATCAATTAAAAAATTCGATCATTAATAAAATGACCATCCGGTACCCCACGCTTCAGCGTGGGTCTGTTTTTTACAGGAATAAACCCATCATAAATGGTGGGGTACCGAGCTAAAATTCATTCGGTCAATAATTCATTCGGTCAATAATTCATTTACTGTACGGTCCCCCCGATGCGCCGATGTCGGAAGCCGTTGCGTCAGGATCGAGTGTGCCCGGATCGCCCGCATCGATACACGGACTCCCAACATCCAGCACAAATCCATCGCCTGATAAAACCGGGTCTATATATATATTTCTGTCGATACCGTTCATGTCGCGCTCGTACCAGTAACTCCATGACGCATCGTCGAATTCCTGATAATAAAATGCCACCTCCGCGTCGTAATTGCCAAAGATGCAGTTGTTAGCGATTTTATAATTCTCCGGCTTGCAGTTCATCCAGATTCCGACCCTTGGCGCGACCCATTGCTCGACCTCTCCATTGAACGCGACGATATTATTCACGATCTCGATTTTCGCATCCCAATCCCATCCCGCGATCCCGACATTCCCGCAACGCACCACAGTATTGTTGCGGCAGATCATGTCGGACGTGCCGGTCGCGACAATCCCCCAGCCGCGAAGGTCATGGACGAAGTTGTTGTAAACTCCCACCCGTGTGTTTCCGAACGAGCCTATCCCCTTCCAGTAGTCGTGAATGTTGTTTCGAATGACGGACGCTGCTGAATCCCATGTGATCCCGATCCCCGCGCCGCGTCCGTTCCAGATCTCATTGTCGTGGATTGTCGCGGACGCGCCCCTGTACAGCGCGACACCGTCCCACGAGTTGTCGTGAATTTTATTGTTGTGGATATGAATTAGAGCGCCTTCACGTCCCATGATTCCGCCGATACCCGCGATCGTGACGGAGTAATCGCCCTCATTGCCGAAAATTTCGCAGTCGGAAATTTCAACGCTCGATCGGCGCGCGACAATCGCGGCATCGGTCGCAGAGCCGTCCTGGTCGCGGATCCCATCGGTTATTGACAGGTTCGAGATGTTAACATCCGGACAATCTTCAATATATATGCCGTATCCCGCGTTTGTGTGAATTATAGTCGACTCGCCCTGGCCTTTGATCGTCAGCGATTTTCCCCGAATAACGATTCCCGTTGACGCGATCGCGTCGGTATCGGGTTCAAGGCAATTTCCGCACATGGGATCGACAAATTCCATAGGGGATCCATTAAAATCCCCTTTGGTCAAATAGATGGTCGATCCGTTCGGGGCTTCATTCACCGCAGTCTGGAGGTCTGTGTAAAGGGTGGAGGCCTGCTGCCAGTCGACAACCCAGATCTCGGCGGACCCCTGCGCGAACTGGTCCTGCGCGAAACTCCCGAATGGGAGAAACAGAATCGACAAGATAAATATTACGAGGGAAAGTGTCCATTTCATTGGCTCTACCGTACGATTGATCAGGATGTGGGTATTGTAACAGAAAAAATAGAGTGAAAATTTATTTGGCTTACCGCGGATACTTTCCCGCTTTGCGCGAGGCACGAATCAATAGTTTTGCATCCTTCGATGTGACTTTTCGTCCCGAGTATCTCGCGGTCTCATACGTATCAGCGACCTCCCTGACCGCGGTTCCCCATGTGCCAGAGAAATCCGACGCGTATTGCACGCAATCCTCCTCGGTGGCAAGCGTGTCGGGATCGATGCCCCTGTTGACGAGAATATTTCGGACGCGGTTCAGGGATTTTTTCCCGGATCTGAGCACGATTTTTTTCGGCCTGAAGGGGTCGAGCATCTGCCTGAGGTAAAAACTCCCAAGAAGCGCTAAAATCGCGCCCGCGAGCAGAATCTCCGGTGTCCTGCGCTGGGCTTCGGTTTTGATAAGCGACGGCTCGACGAAAACCTCGAAGTCAAGCGACCTCTGGTTCACGAAATATCGCGCCCTTAGATAGTTGAAAGTAAAGAACGGAATAATTTTTGTAGTAATGGTGGCCCTGGGATCATAGACGTAAAGTTTTTCAATCAGGTTATGGAATAGAAGCCAACCGCCGGCAGTCCTCTCCCGCAGCTCGTCCGACCATGAAATCGGCATCGGGTCGAATTCCACCCAGCCGATATCCGGCCAAAATACTTCGGTCCACGCATGCGCGTCAAGTTCCCGCACGATATAACGGTTCCTGAGCATATTGTAGCTGCCGGTCGTGTAGCCGGTGACAACGCGCGCCGGAATCCCGATCGACCTGCACAGCACCGCGAGCGAGGAAGAGAAGTACTCGCAATGCCCCCGCCGATGCTCCCAGTCGAACAGGAAATAATCGACAGCGTCCGTCTCTGGAGGCACAGCGGACGGCGGATTATTTGAATAAGAGTAATTCCTCTTGAGCCAGTTCATCAATGCGCCGACCTTGCGATAAACCGTATCGGATCCCGCAGTGACCTCGAACGCCTTCGCCCGGATGCGTATGAAGTCAAACCCAATACCTCCGTTATTCGCCTCGGCAGATCCGCCCTTTTCGGGAAGTTGAGTGTACCTGCTGTAGAAATCCGGATTTTCCTCCGCGAAATCCTTTACGACATAATCATAAACATTCAATATGTCGCCCTGAGCGTACAATTTTTTCGACGTGACTTTATATTCCTGGTCCGGCACGAATGAGTCATCGGACGGTGGCGCGAAAATAGTGAAAGTGTCATCGATTACCACACCAGGGACGGGGACTTCGATTTCGAGAGGCTGGTAAGCGGTGAAGACAATTCCGGGAAGCTTCTTTTTAATATAGAAAGTCTGGTCGATCTCATCTTTTTCGCCGATTTCGGGGTCCGGAACGATCCCGCTCGCCTCCAGTGTTGGATCAATCGACCCGTGATGCTGCGTCCATCGTCCCTTCGGGGGATCCAGTGACCATGTAGCGCTCGCCACTTTGTCGGACTGCACCCAGCCCCGTCCGGTGTATGTGTCGAAGCATTTACCGCGCCAGTATGACGGCAGATTGCTTTCGACCTCCATGACAACCTCGCGCGATGTCGAATTTTCGATGAGACGTCCCCGCGCGATGTCGAATTCGGTATCGAAGCCGGTGTAGTACTGCGCGAAGCCTTTGGATGTCAGCCCGGTAAGAAGCGACTGCTCCTGTTCCGCATTCGGCTCGAAACCGGTCCCTCCAAACGCGGCGAGGAAGTCCGCGGTTGTGCCGGGCGCGAATGAATGATCCACGGTGAAATAGAACGCGCTCGCGAGCATGAAGGCTGTGAGTACCGCCGGGACGCTGGATCGAATCGCCGGGCTTAAGTACTTGAACAACATTTTAGGGGATTTTTTCGATATCGGCACCGGCGCGTACTCCTCAAGGAAATCGTAGGTGTACTGCCACCGACGCCGTGACGCCTTCCCTATGGGAAGTCTTGCAAACTCATCCACCGACCCGAGAAACAGGGCGAGTCCGAGCAGCATCAGGAACCCGAGCAGGCTGTAGACAAATTCGGCGGAGAAGGATGGTATCGCGGTGAAAACTATCAGGGTCAGGCTGATGACAAGCGGCGCTAGAAAGTCCTGGTACCGGAACAGCTTGAAACACCTCAGGACCATCATCAGGGCGAGCATCTCGCCGAGGTAGGTGCCGAACGCCATCTTGTCCTGATAGATTTTCCAGCCGTAGAGCGTGAAAATTATCAGGCCGCCGATGTCGAGGAAAAGTCCGATGGTTATGTAATGCCGTGCGGAGAGTATGTAACCCGACATTACAGCCACAGAGAGGATTCCGATGAGGTACCACTTCAGGTAATCGTTGGGGAGGACGAGGTAGACGGTGTTAAGGGCGACCGCGAAGAGCCCGAAGTAGGCGAGGTAAACGAGGAAATTCGGTTTGTCGTTCCGTTCGGTCATGACGGGCTTCGTTTTTCAATCTCCCAGGGCTCGTACGCGGGCACGTCAGCCCTCCTGAAACACGCATATTTTACCACGGAATTACAGATGCCTGTTAAAAAAGGGCTGGCAATTATGAGATGAAGGACATTGGTGTGCGGTTCACAGCCGATCCGCTCCATAACGTCGCGGTTCTATTGTTTTCCCTTTCACCATAAGCTGAATCTAATTCAACCAACAGAACCGCGACAGTTATGGAGCGGATTCCTTTAGTCCACCCACGCGGCTTAAGTGTTATTTCTTCTAAAGCGCTTCAATTCACTCTGATATTATGGTATTTTTAAATTGACGGGCTCGGATATCGGCAAACTAAGGTGATCGTTTGGGAGGAGCCAATGTGCTCGACAAGATACTATCTGCCGGTAATTATCCTGCTTGCAGCATGCCTGCAAATCTGTAGCTGCAGTGGGAAGAATCCGCTGCAAACCGAAATCCCCCAGCCTGATTTAGCGGCCTCGGATGAAACCTATACGGACTCCACCGTACTTCTGGGCTATTACGATGTTGAAATCGATCCCGTCTCCGGAACAGTCTCGGCAAATATGAACAGGCATGCGATGACGACCTGGAATATCGTCAAGCTGATGGATAACATCCCGGCTTCTCTTACCTTCAACGTGAATAATGTGATTTTTGAGGATGAATACACGGATGTCGATGTGGATGTCACGATCACTCATCCGTACAACGGCGCCGAGAAGCTGAACATTTACGGTGTCAGGGGAATTTTCATCGGCGACGGCAGCAAAGAGTTGGAATACTGGGGGGAAACATTGTGGACCGGGGAACCGGGAGTCGATCAGACGATGCTCAACGACCCTGTGAATCTGGACGGGGGCGGTCCGGACGGTTACACGCGCTGGTTTAACGTCGCTGAATTTTACAACCCGGGTTTGTTGGGATATTACAAAGGAAATTTCTCCACCCCATATTACGTTCCGGACGCGACGCTGAATCCGTACAAATTATTCGCCGACGGTCTTGGCGCGAATGACGGCCTCTGGGATTTCCTCATCGATACAAATTCAAAAGGCCTGTTCAGCGCGGGTTCGTCCAACACCAGGAATTATTATATCCGCTTCCCAAATACAATTGCGTATAAATTCAGTTACGCTGTCGCTGCGGTATGGGACGGTCCGAACCAGCATCCGGCGAGAGTATGGGACATGCCCAGCATAAGTGTCGTTGTTACAGACAATGTCTACTATGAAAACGAAAACAAGAAAGGGGGAGATATCATCCTTGATGTCAGTGTATGGGATTGGGGAAATGTGTTAGTTGACGACTACAACTACTATTTAAAGGATTTTCGCATTTCTGTAACTTCGCCGCTGCTTACTTACGAGAAAAAATATTCCAAGCCCCATGTAACGGAAGGGAATTTCAGTTACTCGACCTGTCATTTTGAAATTGACGCCAATAATGTCACAAGCGTTGCAACAAGCGAGGTATGGATTGGCATCAGAAGATACGCAAAGGACTATTCCAACGGATTTGGCGTTCACAATTTCGCGGCGGGTGAACGTCTCAGCACATTTTTCAGGACTGATATAAATATATTGGATGAGCATATTAACCATCCGCCAGCTGCGTCATTTGACAATTATGGGCACCCGCCCTGGGTAGAACTACCGTATGACCAGACTTTTTCCGCTTCACCAAGCTGGGATCCTGACTACGACGATTTGGAATATTCATGGGATTTCGACGGAGACGGCTATTTCAGCGAAGAACCAGACGATTCATATACAGGATTATCTGAAGAACCGACACATACATTTTACGAGGCTTATAACGGTTACATTGGTTTGCATGTTGACGACGGTTATGGCGGCTCTGATCAAACATACCAACCCTTCGAATTGATTTACCATCCCAAGTTTAACCTGCCGCTCCGCGAAGTTGCTGAGGCGTTAGACCTTGTAGGACAGACAAACACTGGTGACCTTCTGATTCTTTATGACGATGGCCAGGTGTGGAAATACACCTATAATAATTTCTATCTTTACGGGGAATTATTTTTCCAGTCAACACCCGGATGCGACCGCATTGAAATCGCTTCTGACGGCAGCGTAATCGTCGGGAGTACAGAAATTGAGTGGGCGGCATCGTACGATGCTAATGGGCAACTGTTGTCCGAACATCAGCCGCTTGGGAAAATAATCGATGTGTTTTATTTTAAACCTGATCCTTATAACGAGGATATTTACCATGGTGTTTTGTGTGAAACGAGCCAACCCGGATTTGACCTGGCAAGCATCGTTTATTCCCCGCCTTTTTTTGAAAACCAGACTGCATCGCTTATGCAAAATGGATATGGCCCCGGCAAGCTGAATTCGGAGTATATTTTAAGTTGTGGCTTTTCCGGTGGAGATGGGCTCCTGTTTCTTGAGGGCGCGCCCGAGTATCAAGTAGAGCAATTCTCGCATGATTTTGAGAATTATATCTGGACTTATTTTGGATTGCATTCTGATACCGATGGATTATGGGACCCAAGGGATATCTCGTATACATATGACAGGATTTTTATTCTGGATAAACTCTCGAACGGCTCTCCGTCAGTTAAATTCAGTTACTTATATATCGGGGATCTGAATACATACTCCAGTACGGATACAATATCCGGCGAGCCATATCGAATAAGCTCTTGTTACACTAACTATTACTCCGTGGTTATATTCGTCCTTCACTCCGACGGGCTGAGCATTTTCTTCCTGGGTGCCAACGAATTAAAATGAAGCATCGAAGCGGGAGAACCACTCCGTTCGGCTTGATTTTAGGACGAAGCCTGATATATACGTCATCCGGGCTACGAGGCTCAACCTTTATTATTTTTGACGAAAGTCGAGCGTTAGATCCGTAGCCCGGCATCGCGACCGTAAAAACCGGCCAATCTCACTGCCCCGGTCCGGAGCGTTGCCGGGTTCCATTGATAATTCCAACCTGGCCGCTCAAACACACCCACTATATTAATTTTCCATAGATCCCGCCAACGCTCCGGTTGATTTTGGGGAGCTTGGCAGTGTGACAAGGTCGCGATGCCGGGCTACGAGGCTCAACGTTACAATTTGGAATGCACGCTCACTGACGTTCGCGTTTCCGATACAAAAGGCCCACCATAAATAGTGGGGTACCGAAGAATTTTTTCGGTTCAAATTTTAAGATATGGCATTTACCGGTACCCCATGCTTCAGCATGGGTCGATTGTTTTCCGCATTGTTTTTTGTATCGGAAACGCGAACGTCAGTGAGTGTGCCGTGACGCATTCAAAGTGGAGTTAGTTGTGTAAATTGGGACCGCTGCGTAAGTGGATGCACGCTCATTAACATTCGCGTTTCCGATACATCGCAACCTTCCCTTGTGCTGGTTCGTCATAGGTGCTAGCATTCCCGCTTAGCCAAGGGGGAGTAGCAGAACCGGGTTCACGGAGATCCGGTCCCGGATGGATCACCAGCACGGGTTTAACGCCCTGGTCCATCCGACCAGAAACGCCGCCAGGCGTACCGGGTGCAAGACTCTTGGCCGCACGCGACAATATTTCATGCAGTCGTTACGGTGCGGCTGTCAGTAAGCAACCGGTATAAAATGAAAAATCACTTCAATCTTGTCCCGATTCTCCTTGCTGCCGCGGTGACCATACCCGGAACTGCGCTTCGATTCTCTCACATCGAGCTGTCACCTCCCATGACCGCGCTTATGGCCGGTATTGCCATCCTCGGAGCCTCATTCCTTGTCCTGTGGGCTTGCGAGGTCATTCAAATGGACGTGTCCCAGACCCTCGCGATCGCGCTTGTCGCTTTGATCGCTGTCCTGCCCGAGTACGCGGTCGACATGTATTTCACCTGGATGGCCGGGAAGCAGCACACCGAGGTTTATGAGGCTCTGAAACATGGCACTGAGGTTGGCGATGTGTACGCCCATTTCGCGATCGCCAATATGACAGGCGCGAACCGTCTTCTGATCGGCATCGGCTGGCCAGTGATAGTGTTTGTCGCCTGGACAAAAATGCGTAAGCCCATCCGGCTCGAAGCTGAGAGGGCGACCGAGCTTGTTTTTCTGATGCTGGCTACGATATGGGGGTTCGTCGTCTTTTTCAAAAACTCGCTGATGTGGTATGACGCGATAATTTTTATCTCTTTCTTTGTCGGCTACATGATGATCGCGAGCAAACGTCCCTGCGAGGAGGTTTGTCTTGAAGGGCCGTCGGAATATATCGGGAGTTGCCAGCCGTTACCAAGGAGATTCTGGACATGGCTCATGTTCGCGTTCGCGGCTGCCGTGATTGTCGTCAATGCCGAGCCGTTCAGCGAAGGTCTGGTCGGGACGGGCGAAGTTTTCGGGATTTCCAAGTTCCTCTTGGTCCAATGGCTGGCTCCGCTCGCAAGCGAGGCCCCGGAATTTACCGTAGCGATACTCCTTGCCATGAGGGGATCGCCCAGTATGGCTCTGGGAGCGCTTGTTTCATCGAAATTGAACCAGTGGTCGCTTCTTGTGGGCATGATTCCCGCCGCATATTCGCTTTCGAGTGGGCAGATGGCCCTGCCCATCCCGATGGACCACCATCAAATGCTGGAGATCCTGCTTACGGCGGCACAGTCGATTCTGGCGATCGCGCTTCTCTCCGATTTTCGCCTTTCATTTAAAGAGGCTTTGCTGCTAATCGTACTTTTCCTGGGGCAGTTTGTTCTCTCACCATGGTTCGACTCGATGCACGCGTCCGGTGCGGTCGCGTGGGACGGCAGCCACATTCGGATCGTCTTTACGATTATTTATGTCGTTTTTGCTGCATACAATTTCATACGGTATCCGTTACGGTTGAAGAAACTTCGGGAGGGATTCAAGGTCGCCCCGGATTCCTGCGATTTGTCGCTGGGAAATAATGATGTTGAAACTGACAAAAATGGGGACGGGAAATCCTGATTCGATTCTTCTAAAAGGGGATTTATACAGGCTAAAGGTTTATATGTCTTATTAAAATATAGTTGCATTTTATAAGATAATTTGGTATTAATGAGATAATAACTCGTATCCGACCTTGAGAGGGACATATATGCTTTTGGGGAGGGTCAAATGGTTCAGCCCTGAAAGGGGCTTCGGTTTCATTCTCCTTGATGACGCCACTGAAGTTTTTGTGCACTACACGTCGATTGTCGGCGACGGTTTCCGCATCCTCCATGCCGAAGAGACAGTGGAGTTTGAGATCACCGATACCATCCATGGTAAACAGGCAAAAAATGTCCGACGTGTGAATAACTCCAGTGCCATTAAGGACGAAAACGCATCCGAACCCGATAATCGCGCGCGGTCAGCCGGATAACCCTCCTTAATAGTTGACGCGGACGTGTGCACGGGCTATCCTGCCATCTATTAATAAATCGGCTATAAATCGGCTATAAATCGGCAATGGTCTATTTTCGCACATTGGCGGGCGCTGTCGCAGGCGCATTATTGAACCTCATTATTTTCAGAATAATCCCGTTCACGCCCGACCTGAGCGACTGGGGCGGAAGGGCGTACCCGCGTACGTATATTCTCCCCCTGATAATCGTCGCGATTGTCGGCTATTTCTCCGCCTGGCTTGTTTCGAAAATGTCCCCGTCGACCGGACGGCTCATCGGAATGCTCGCGTCCATCCTGACCGCCGCAGCCGCCATCGGATGGTCGACCGGATCGAAAGTCCTCGAGCCGCTTTTTCATCACTCGGCTTATCCGTCTTTTTCGGATCACGCGCTCCTTGCCCTCGCGATCCTCCTTGTCGCCGGACATCTTGGCGGGTCGAGGGTTGAAAAGTCCTTGCGAAAAATGGAGCCTGCCTCCGAAATCGCGGCATCGGGATTGGTGCGTCCGAATTAGCCTTTAACTGGTTCCTTGACACCTCTCCCGGACGGTGCTAACATCAGTATCCGTTCAATCAGAAAGGAGCAAAAAGTGGCAGACGGTATCGTAAAATGGTTCGACCCTAAGAAGGGCTACGGCTTTATCACCAGCGAGGATGGCAAAGACATCTTCGTTCATTACACGGCGATTCCCGGGGAGGGATACCGTACGTTAAACCAGGGGGACAAGGTTCAGTTCGACCTTGTCATCAGCCACAAGGGTCCCCAGGCTCGGAATGTTTTGAGCCACTCGCAGTGAGAGTTTTTTTAACAACTCGAAATTTTGCTTCCGGTATACTGCCGGTTTTTTTTATTTCATCGGTACCCCACCATTTATGGTGGGTCTGTTTTTGACTGTATCGGAAACGCGAACGTCAGTGAGCGTGCCTGGAATTATGCAGAATGTCGAATGTAGAGATTCTTGTATCGGAAACGCGAACGTTAGTGAGCGTGCCATGAATTATGGATAGTGTTGATTATGGAGCCTATTGTACAAGTTGCATTCGTGGATGCACGCTCACTGACGTTCGCGTTTCCGATACAAATCGACAATATCGTCCTCTTCATTCAGCCGGGGAATAAATATTCTCGCGCCAGTCGCATTTGTCGAGCCAGTCCTGAACCGACATCACCCATGAGTCCAGCCTGTCCAGCGGTATCACACCGTCCCAGGCCGGATGCGACCTTACGTACATCTCCTGCGCTATCACTCCCGCGTCCTGGAAATTCTGCTTCGCAAGCGCGTACTCCTCATTCCTGTATGCGCACACGCCGAGGTAATATAGACAATTCCTTCGGACGAAATCTCTCTCGGGATTTTTCCTCAGGCATTCCAGGAGCATTTCCTCGCCCTCAGGATACATCCGGTCCGCGACAAGGCTTGTGCCGATGTAATAGAGCGGGAGCCATGAATCGTCAAGCTCCCTCGCGCGCTCGTACCTCCACCTGGGAGCGTCCGGCTCCTTGAACGCGGCCATGAATTCATCGATCGCGGGAGAATTCAGAATTTCGAACCTAAGCATCACATTTTCACTCGCCGACTGGCTCAGCGACCCGTCAAGAGCCCGCTGATACATCTCCGACGCCTGCGCTTTCTGTCCGGTACGGGCGTAGACATCGCCCTCCAGGATCGCAAGGTACGATTGCCAGGACGCGTCCGCGCCCTCCCACGTTTTCAAATCCGCGATCAGCTCGAGCGCCTCGTCGAATTTGTCTGGTTTGTCCATGTTGAAGAGCATCTTCGCCTGCTGGAAACCGTAACCGATGTTTCCCGGCGAAAAATTCCCGAGCGTGACGTATTCCTCGTATGCGCTCTCCCAATCACGCTTTTCCGTATACTCGGACGCCAGCCGCTGGTGCTTTACGACCTCATGCGCGCACACCTGCATCGTGAATTTCGGCGGCGCGTAGGCGAGGCCGGCATAATCGATCTCCGATCGCATCAGCGGCACATGGTCGAGATAATCCATCCATCGTTCGACCGTCTCTTTTGCCGACATCCCGGTCGCGGCCTCGGTGTCGTTTCTGACATAAGCCTTTCGATACGCTTCGATGCCGAATGTGTCGATGAACCACCTGTTGTAGCTTGCCGACACAGTGTAGTTCATCCCGATACGTCCGCCGTAAAATCCGCCCGATTCGCCGTTGCTTGCGAGAATTTTGAACCACCATGTGTTCTCCGGGAAAAGCGTGTACGGCGTCGTTTCGCGGGGAAACAACTTTGACCCCGCTTTCAGGGGATCGTCGGCTTCACGGACAGCCGCTGCCCATGTGTGCGGAAGCAGGTCGGCGGTGGCTTCCCAGTTGATCCCCTCAGCAATTCCCTCTCCGTATCCGCCAAGCATCGACGAACCGAAAAACGGCAGCCCCATCGGAGCAGATATAACATGCGCCAGTTCGTGCTTGAGCGAGTCTATCGTGTTACGGCTGTACTCGACATGAATTTCGCCGGTCCAGGGTTTTGCGAAGACATTGCTTCCCGCGCCCGTCAGTCGTGTTTTCATAACCCGGTCCGGATAAATATAAGCTCGTATCAGACCTCGCGGGGCAACCCCGAGCTCTTTGTAAATCTGGTGATAATAAAACTCATGATCCTCCGCGATGCGGTCGATATCGTCCTCGACCTCTCCCCCAGTCGGGTAGCTGATGATGAAATGGTCGGTTACAAGTTTTCCGTCCAGCACGTGTTCGAGGTAATTGCGCGTAACTTCCATTCCCATCGGACCCTGGAACCAGAATCCGAGAACCGCAAGCAGGAAAGTGAGGAGAGTCGACTGAATTTCGGGGAGAAATAGATCGGGTTTGCGGAAATTCGCCGGGAGATATTTTATCCCATACACCTGGAACCTTGAATCCGCGAACAGAATGGCGATGTTAATCAGAAACCAGGATATCACGAGTAGAAAAATCCGGCTGAGGATGAACCCGTTCGTCAGGTTCGTCTCGCTTTCGTACATCGGCAGAACCGTGAATCCCAGGACCGGGTCGGTCGGGTTCATCACATGCCCGAATCCGATTCGAATTACAATTCTCACGAAGAAAATAAACAGGACAAGGAAGAAAAGTCCGAGCGCGGCACGCCGCGACCCGGTCGCGAGCGACGCTATAGTGGCGATCGAAACCCCAAGCACCGAAGTGACAACAGGGATTGCCAGATAAAATCCGAATCCGCTGAGCGGATCGCAGTTCCGTATCGAAAAGATCCACCCGATAGCGAAAATCCCGATCATAGGAAGAAGGAGCATCCAGAAAATCGCCACGAGGATTCCAAGCACGACCCCCCAGACCACAATGCGGCTGTGCGGGCCGGGCGAGTACGGCGACCTCTCGAACAGAACCGGCCTTAACCGCTCGAACTCGTGTGTCGTGAAAATCGCGGCGATGATAAAAATGAACCAGGAAATTTCCGCGGAAAATTCGTACCCCAGCGTATTTTGAAGAGGGATCCATCGATCGGCGATCGTCAGGATCATTAAAAATGACAACCAGAAAAGGTATGCCCTCGACATCGTGACGTTGTAGTACGCGTTCCGGAAGAAGCTCGCGAAGTTCTCAGCAGGTTCGGTGTAGGATTTTCTGGCGATAATCGGTGTCACGGTCGGATTTCCAGCACAATTTCAGGTTAGTATATGTCCGGCAGAACGATTTGACAAATAAATCGGCACAAGCTTGCTATAATAACATCGATGTTATTAATAAAGGCTGAAAAACTGGGGTATATAGAGATGAGATATATTCTGACGCTGGTTTTGTTCACTTTTATTCTGGGCGCTGCTTTCGCCTGTGTCCCGATGGTCGGATCATCCAAGGGAGACGGCAGCGCGAACGGAAATACACGTGTCTACAAGTCTAATAGCGATAGCGGTATCCTAACGGAGCCGGAGGTCCCGGCCTACAAGCTTGCGGTTGTGAAGGAAATAATCAAACTCGAAAACGAGTGGAAGCGTTCTCCCGGCGGGACCGATTTGAGACAGGACCTCGTAACCGTACACGAGATTTACGCTCGGTCAATTATCCGGGAGCGCGGCGTTGACCTCGCGATTCTGAACAGGATTCTTTACTCCCACTACCAGAGGATTCTCCAGTTAGAACCCGCTAATGCCGAGGCCGCCGCAGGTCTGAACGGAATCAGGGCCTGGTACTATAATACCGGTATGACCATGCCCGCCGTGGTTAATCCGCTGGATTTTCTCCCTGGACACGCGCCGAAGGAAACCGAATAAGAAACCGAATAAATGGAAGGTTGTTCTATATATTCAACTGACGGGGGCATCCGCCGTCGTGCGTGCCGGAAAATTTCTGTCGGGCACGATCACCGGAAGCCGGTCGAGATCGGCGGTGACGCTCCTGTAAGCGTCCAGTCGATGATCAAGCGCAGACCCGGTGAGGTCGCGAGCATCATCGACGACTGCCTGATCCTTGAGGATGCCGGTTGTGAGTTGATCAGATTGACCGTCCCCGATGAGGATGCCGCTTCGAGACTCCCGGAAATTCTGAAAGAGATCCATATCCCCTTGATAGCCGATATTCATTTCAACCCTCGCGCCGCGATCGCGTCGGTAAAAGCCGGGGCCGACAAAATACGCCTGAATCCCGGGAATATCGCGAGAGAGTCGGATATCGCCGAAATCGCGCGGGCATGTCTGGATCACGGTGTTCCCATCAGGGTAGGGGTGAATTCCGGGAGCATCCCGAAAGATCTACTCGAAAAACACAACGGTAACCGCGTGACAGCGTCGGTCGAGGGCGCCTTGCGGCATGTCGACATATTGCGAAACGTCGGTTTTGAAGACATTGTAGTCGCCATAAAATCGAGCCATACGGACGAGATGATTCGGTCGAACCGCCTGCTTGCCGAAAAATGCGACCTCCCGATCCATCTTGGCGTGACGGAAGCCGGCCTGGCGTGGGAGGGCAGCATCAGGTCGGCGGTGGGCATCGGGACACTTCTCGCGGAGGGAATCGGCGACACAATACGAGTCAGCCTCACAGACAAGCCGGTCGAGGAGATAAAAACCGGTTTCGAGATACTGATGTCGCTCGGGCTTAGGGAGCAGGGAATTACATTTGTTTCTTGTCCTACATGCGGGCGGTCGGAGGCGGACATTCGTCCAATAGTGACAGCTTTGAAGGAACGTCTCGGGCACCTCGACAAACCCCTGAGGATCGCGATAATGGGCTGCCCAGTTAACGGTCCGGGAGAGGCCGCGGGAAGCGACATAGCGCTTATGAGCGGAAAGGACATGGGAGTGATTTATATAGGAGAAGCAGTTCTGAAGACCGTGCCCGAGTCGGAATGGATAGACGAAATGGAAAGGCAGATAAAGAGGTTGTTTGACGAAAAATACGGGATTTGACCTCCCCCCCGATAAAAAAATTTTCTTTAATGGCACACACTAGCCCTGCTTGCGTGTGCCATTTCAAAAAAATGTAAAAATATGGCGTAATTTTAAGTCCGATTGATAATTATAGCATGTTATACCCTGATAGTACAAGTGTAATAAGGCGATATAAAATGCCAATTTCGCGCTGGTGAAGAAGGAGAATCAAAACCATGTATCTTTTTAACAATCTCATAAAATCCATTTTCCTCCCATTCCTGTTCATCTTCCCACTCCTGGGTTACATCGCGTGTACGTCGGACGTTTCCCTCCGGAGAACAGACAACGCCTTCGATACGCTCGGTCAAAGCATCGCCGACATCCCCGAAAACGTGGAAGCTGCCGCCCCGATGATCCAGGGCGACATCAAAGGCTTATGGGCCGATGTTTCCGACCAGATGGTGGTCTACGGCGAGGGTATCGGCATCTCGGAGCCCCCTCATCCGCTCGCTGAAGCCGAGGAGGCGCGCGAGAAACTCATCTCCGGAGCGTCGTTCAGGGAAGTTGTCGCAAACGCCATGAGTCAGATAACGCCCGACGACCTCGCGAACATCCACAGCTCGGAGCTTGCCAGGCTCAACGGCATCCTTCCCTTCGAAATCGACGTGAACGAGTGCGGCGAGAGCCTTGCCGAAGTATTGAACTCGCTTGATATCGGCCAGGTCTCCGCTGTCCTTCAATCCTCGGAGGGCTACCACCTGATCCAGCTAATCGACCGTAATGGGGCGAATGTCAGAATCGGCCACCTGCTTTTCCAGGTCGATCCCAATGCGAACGATCAGTCGCTCGCATCCGACAAGCCTGCCGGATATGACGAGGCGGTGGAGAAGCTGACTAAGGTCCTTGAGGGAAACTGGTAGAGAGAAAAAATTTCCAGCCGAACATACCTTCTCTCTCTTTGCTGCGCGACATCCTCTGACGGTCCCGCCCTCCCCGGGACCGTTTTTTATTTTTTTTTTCGAATAAATCCTTTATTTGGATGATTAAGCCCGTATTATTAAGCCGCGCATTGTTTGTGAATTATTCTGTAAAAAGGGGACTGGCAACTTTTCGCACGATAAACTCGAATCATGCTATAAGTTCCGGGCGAAAAGGTGCCTGTCCCCATCCCCGAAAAAATACCTTCTTAATGCGCGGCTTAGTAAATGGAGTCCTATTGTTGCTTTTAACGATGGAAGAATCGCTTCCGGTACCCCATGCTTCAGCATGGGTCTTCTGCAAATGAGCGTGCGTCCACGTTTGCCACGGACACAATTTGCGCATTCAGTTTCACTTTCGATGATTCACGGCACGCTCACTGACGCTCGACTTTCGTCAAAAATAATAAAGGTTGAGCGCCTCAATGGTATATTTAGCCTCGTAGCCCGGCATCGCGACCTTCTCACACTGCCAAGCTCCCCAAAATCAACCGGAGTCCGCCCCGGCGGACCGGGATCTATGAATAATTAATATAGTGGGTGTGCTTGAGCGGCCAGTAAGGAATTATCAATGGAACCCGGTCCGCCGCGGCGGACTCCGGAAC
>Ga0214473_10004250_pt1 | contig 17235 bp, 16 predicted proteins | sample RVTome_7_FD_203509 | JGI IMG/M metagenome (GOLD analysis project Ga0214473, IMG submission 203509) | Soil microbial communities from uranium-contaminated site in the Upper Colorado River Basin, Wyoming, United States - RVT98D197 | ecosystem: Environmental > Terrestrial > Soil > Contaminated >... | reverse complement strand
GTACATTGTTGCGCACCAAATAAGGTGCTATATTTCGTGTCGGCTTTACTAACCCAATAAGGAGGCTTGTTGATGTCTCTGACTCCTTCGGAAGATATTCGCTCAGTCACCGATCTCAAGCGAAACACGAAAGAAATACTGAGCCAAGTTCATCGCACTAAACGACCTGTGGTGCTCACGGTCAACGGCAAAGCCGATGCGGTTCTCATGGACACGAGAACTTACGAGAAGCACTTGAAAGCGGCCAACATGGCGAGGATTCTCGCGCTCGGGGAGGAGGACATCGCGGCCGGGCACACCCGACCCATCCGTTCTTTCCTCAAAGAATTCAAACATGACCGCAAAGTTTCGCGTTAGAATCACGCGCGTGGCAGAACGAGACATCGAAGAAACCTGGAATTTCATCGCCCACGACGGTCCTGAAGAAGCCGACAAATTCGTCCGGCGACTCGAAGAACAAATCGAAACCCTGGAGAGGTTCCCGGAAAGGTGCCCGCTCATTCCGGAGAACGAGATTCTGGGAACCCGTTACCGCTACCTGCTCTATGGAAATTACCGGAGCGTGTTTCGCATTGCGAGAAAAACAGTCTACGTGATCAGAGTCATCCACGGCGCCAGGCTCTTGGACAGCTCAATGTTTGAAGATTAGACTGCTGGCCCGAACTTTAGATTTCTAGACGCTTGCGGTTCAGAAAAGATTGTGAAGATTGTGATTCTGCTGAAAAACCCTCCGTTCACCGGAAGCCTGCTAGCTCCGTTATGGAAAGAAGGACAATACTTTGTAACGGAGAATTTGCTTGACAGCGTGCAAAGTCAGACGGAGAATCAGCCAAACTCCAATAGTTGATCGCTCAATCTACTGCAAAGGAGCCACTCCATGTGTAGACGCAGCTTTTTCTACCAGTTACTCAGCGCTGTTTTTTTCTTCATTTTTGTTCCCTGCGCTCCGACGGTGGAGGCGGCCTCGCCTCTGCAAAAAATCGTCATTGTCTTTGGCGGCTTCAACGAAAGGAGCGGCGTCCTTTTCGTCGCCAAAGACATGCACTTCTTTGAGGAGCAGGGTTTGGACGCTCAGATTGTTCAGGTGCGAAGCGGTCCAATCGCGGTATCCGCCATGGCCGCTAATGAAGCTCAGTTTTACACTGTCTCCGCGACGGGAGCGAGCCTTGGGGCAATGGCTGGAGGTCTTGATCTAGTTTTCATCGCGGGCATCGTCAACAGGTTGGATGGCGACTTCGTGGTCTCGCCCAAGATCAAGAACCCGTCGGATCTCAAAGGAAAGATCCTCGGCGTGCAGAGTATCGGCGGCGGAATCTGGACGTTTACGATGCTAGCCCTCGATCACTGGGCGCTTGTGCCTGAGCGGGACAAGATCCAGTTCAGGATCCTCGGCGACCAGTCGATCATCGCTCAAGGCTTAATGAGCGGCAACGTGGATGCGGCGTATCTGGGCTACACGTTCAGCAAAGTGGCGCAGCGCCAAGGCTTTCGCGTTTTGGCGGATCTCGCCAAGGTCGATATTCCATACCAGGGGGTCGGCATTGTGGCCCGCAGAAGCTTTTTGGACCAGTCGCCCGAGACGGCTGAGAGGACACTCAAAGCGCTCGCCAAATCAGTTGCCTATTTTCAGGACCCCGCGAACAAACAGTCGGTTATTGGAGTTCTGGCAAAATGGCTGCGCCTATCCCGGGTCGAGGATGCGGAGGTGGGCTACGAGATGATCCGCCCGATTTACAGTCGCCGCATCTTTCCGACGACCGAAGGTTTGCGCAATACCATACGCATTCTCAGCCGGGTCGATCCTAAATTCAGTCGCTTGAAAGCCGAGGATCTAACCGACGATCGCATCGTCCGCAAGCTCGACAGAGAAGGCTTTTTCAAATAAGGATCAACGTTCCCGGTTCGCACAAATTTTCTGCCGCTATTCTGCTCGTCTCCGTCCACCTGGGGCAAGAGTCGGGTACCGTTAGGCTCAATGAAGCGGCGGCGCGATATGGACGCGACCAAGTTAGCTTGAGTTTGGGAATAAAGCGACTGAGAGAAAGATTGGTTCAGGAATCCGATCTGGGCGAAAATATTGCGAGCTTGCTAAAACAACTGCGAGGCGGAAAGGCATAAATAAATAATTAAATGACTGCTGACACCTCGCTAATTCTACCAACTGGACACTTCCGAGACCCGCCTTTGTGGCGGCTTAGGATTGGGGCTCTACATCACCAAGAAGTTCACCGAGTTGCTCGACGGTAAAATAGCCGTCGAAAGCGAGATCGGCGAAGGCTCGACCTTCACCGTCGCCATTCCGTATTCCACCTAGGCAGAAGGCTACGCCGACGGATCGATAGCCCCGCGTTACCCGTTAGCCAATGATTGTTTTTTCCGTTTCGATCCCATAGCCTGGCAGCCATGGATGCCGTGGTCGAACAAACCCTGCGCGGCAGTCAACGCAGAAGCATACTTCGGGTTTTTCTCGCTACCTCGGTTCTTTTAAGCTCTGTGCTATGGCTACCCTCTTCCGCCCGATCTTCTTGCCGTGACCCGGATGTGGTGCGCGGCTTCGGCGCGCTCGCCTACGCTGCGAACGTGGAGGCGACGATTCAATACTTCGGCCATAACTTTTTTCTCATCACGACCGGCAAAGGAACCCGCATCGTCACCGACCCGTTGGGACCGGGCTGGTATCCGAACCCGAGCGTCGTCGGCGATGTGGTTACCGTCGGCAAAGAGATGTTCAACCATAACGCCGTCCAAATCGTTCTGGGCAATCCGGTGATCCTGCGCGGGCTCAAGAACTATGGCGCCGACTGGAACAAAGTCAGCACGACTTTCAAAGACACCCTGATCTATAGCGTTCCCATCCATCAGAACGCCGAATTCATCGAGGGCATTCATGGGTCCGCGTTTGTCTTCGACCTGGGACCTTTGTGCATCGCCCACCTGGGCGACTTGAGCCAAAAGCTCAATGAGCAGCAGATCAAATCATTCGGCAAGGTCGATGTGGCGCTGACGCCCATCGGCGGCGGCCGCACCATGGGGCCGGAGCTCGCCAAAGAGGTCTTGGCGCAGCTCAAGCCCAAGATTGCGATTCCGATGCATCACCGCGACAGTCCCTACCTGATCAAACAGTTCACCGCCGGCCTCAAGACGCAAATCCTGAAGAGCAACACGCTGGCGGTCAGCAAGGACGCCTTGCCTCCTTCGCTGGAGATCAGAGTTCTGCAGCCGCGCGGCGCGATGAATTACGAGTAGTCGCCGGGTCAGACTTCTACGACTGGACTTTCTTGGCCAGGGATATTTTTCCCGTGGCTAGTTGCTTGAGTCGTGTTAGAAAAGCGGCGTCTCCTTACCCCCTCTGTCCTTGAGCATAAATTCGCGAAGTAATCGGTCTGACCTGCGGACCTTGCAGTCCCGCGCTTCCTTCGCCCACGTTGACACTTTCACGTTTTCGCAATTCCGAAAACGTGGAAGTTACTGCCCAATGAGGTGTTGCTAACGCCCTGCCACGGAAGCCGCCTTCACAAAACGGGAATGAGCGCTGAGAACGCTTCCGACCTCGCTTGGGTGCTTAAGCCGGTATCGATTCCGCTTTCCATCCGAGGGGGAAAAGGGGACAGGCTGATTTTTTAGGACCCAGAAATTGGAAAAGTAGCCTGTCCCTTTTAATTCCTAAAGGGTGAGAATCCCAGCGATCAAGACTCTTGACTCATAGGATTCTGATGTAGTAAGAATCTTTGTAATGGCATTAACCCTGAAGGCTTTAGCAAAACGGCACAGCATTCCGTACTCGACGCTCGCTGGCTGGATTGAACGTGGGCTTATCGAGATCCACGGGCGCACTGGCCGTTCCGGATCAGCCGTCACACTTAATGAGAAAAACGTAAAGGAGCTTGAGAATCTAATCCGTCTCCGAAAAGGTGGACTGTCACTACAGCGTGCGCAGCACCTAATGGAATACCTGCGTGCCACCGGTTATAACCCGTTAAGCCGGGGCCTTTTCGTGGTGATTGATTCGCACAAGGGTAGAGTTCTTCGGATTTCAGAGAGTAGGCGTGCTGCAAGAGAGGTCGCCGGCCCGTACAAACAACAAACGGTTATGGTTGAACTGATTCCCGAACTAACAGGCAGTGAAGCTGGGAAGGTTACCAGAGTGCCTGAGACAATAGAACCAAAAGTAGCCGAATTTGGACGGCGTGCCTCACGTGGCTCCTGATCTGAATTGGGCAATGTCCAGGATGGATGAGAAACGGTGAGCGGCGAAAATTTCTCAACTGATCGACACGAGAGGCTGTTCCAGGAAGTTTTACATCAACTGGAGGCGCTCGGATATCGAGGTCAGCTATTGGCCCGATCATACGAGTTTCCCGATTGGTTCATAGAAAACAGTCCAATTCGAATAGCACCCGCTGTAGCCTTCGGTAGAACCCCTCAATCATACGACAGCGCGTGCTTTGCCGTGTTGGTATCCAACGGTAAATCCGGTGTAGAGCTTGTGACCGATTACCGCGCGTTGGGGGCACCGGTAGCTTTCGAGGTTCGTGAAGATTCCGTCGTGTATTGGAAGGTGGGGCGAGATGTTGCTCAGATGCGCGAAGAGCTTCGCATTCCGCCTGATGCATTGGTTCGCGTGTTTCAAGAGCACGAACTCCAATGGGCATCAAAGGAAGTTCTTAGGATTAAAAACATTCGATTTGAAGCTGGTCCGCAGCAACTAGAGTTCGACCTTGGACTGATCCCCGCACTGGAAAGACATATTCAGCGAAAACTTGACACCTTATTGAAAGCAGTGGTGGCAGAGGCCGAAGCCGTGTACAAACGAAACACTTCGCGCGAGGCCAACGCAAAGGATCTCTTCAGACTTGTGTTTCGTTTTTTGGCTGCCAAGGTATTGCATGATCGCGGACACACTCCTTTCGGTTCGCTTTCGGATTTTTCTAATGCCGATGATGTGCTGAGAATGGTCGGCAAATATTATGGAGAACAGAATCTACCGCTGTCCGACGATTTCAACACTCGATGCGTTGTAGCTAAGGGGCTCTGGAGTCTGGTAGATTTTCGCAATCTCTCTGTCGAAGTCCTCGCGTATATTTATGAAAATACGCTAGTGGATAAACAGTCCCGCAAAGAACTAGGTACACACAGTACACCGCACAATATCGCCAGATATATTGTCCATCATCTCCCCTTCGAGAAAATCAACCAGGACGAGCCGCTAATCCTTGAACCATTTTCGGGTCATGCCATCTTCCTCGTAGCGTCTCTTCAGCGACTCAGAGATCTTCTGCCAAATGATATGGACGAGAAGGAGCGCCACGATTACTTTGTAAAGAGACTTCGCGGATACGAAATAGATGCCTTTGCGATAGAAGTGAGCAGGTTGTGCTTGATGCTGGCTGACTTCCCCAATCATAATGGCTGGCAATTGCACAGTGGAGATGTATTCCTGTCGAAAATCTTTTCTCAGGATCTCCGGAAGGCTGGAATAGTTCTATGCAATCCACCTTTTGAAGACTTCCCGCTAAAGGGTCGAGACCGATATCGGCTTAAGTCAGTCCACAAGCCTGCTGAATTGATCCACCGCGTGCTCACCGGGCTTCCCACTTCGGCAATGCTTGGATTCGTACTACCTCGTACCTTTTTAGATGGCAACAGCTATCGAGTAGTCAGAGAACTATTGGTGAAACGTTTCGATGAGATTGAAACGGTTGGTTTGCCAGACAAAGTCTTTCATAAATCTCAGCAGACATCAGCGCTATTGATCGCGAAGACGCCGCGCAGACTGGATCGACCAGTGGTATCTGTCACCTACACGCATGTCGATGACAAAGACCGCGACCGTTTCCTCTCTGAGTACAATTTCACGCGCCGCGACAGTGAGATCAAAACCTTAGCGGCTGCCCAAGACAGCCTAAAGGTTGTAGCGCTTCGGGAGATTTGGAGTCGCTTGGAGCGATTTCCCAAGCTTGGAGCGCTAGCTACAATTCATCGTGGAATCGAGTGGAAGCAACCGTTTGTCGAGGAGCGGTATATATCGAGTGCTCCAAAATCTGGTTTTGAGCAGGCGTTTCATAAAGTAGAGGGTATCCAGTGCTTTCGGTCTCCGGTTCGTACCTTCTTGTGCACAAAGAAAGAGTTTCGACGAGGAAATGCGTGGGAGTTGCCTTGGACACGTGCGAAAGTGCTTTTCAATGCGAGTAGGATTTCTCGCGGACAATGGTGTCTCGCGGCTTTCGAGGACCAAACCGGATTGATTGCATCGCAGAACTTTTACGCTTTGTGGCCCGATAACCATTGGACTGCAAAAACATTCGCGGCCCTATTGAATGGGCCGGTTGCCAACGCGTTCGTAGCAGTCCGAGACTCAGATCAGCAACGCAGTCGCGTCAAAACGGTGAAAGATATTCCAACACCCGACTTATCACCGAAAGATGTCGAAGCGATCGATGGTTTAGTTGACAAGTATGTCGAATTTATTCGGCCTGTGTTGCCTATACAGTCTAACCCACCCATGCCTCTGTGGACCAAAGGCGAACCTCTGTATCTACAAAGGGCAAAAACCGTACTGCTGGAAATCGATGCGATCATTTTAAGATCGTATGGTTTGCCTCCGCGCATGGAACGTCAATTATTGAACTTCTTCAACGAAGCAAGAACACCGCGACCCCTTCCCTTTACTTTCATGAATTACTTTCCGGAATCCTTTGTTCCCACGATTCCTCTCTGGATGTACGTATCTCAAGATTATGAGAACTGTTCTGCCGACTTCTTTATAAGACATGCTCCTATCGTTGATGATTCGGTAGTCGTTGAGGCGCTTAAAGAGGTCGAATAGATGGAGGCCATTGAGGGCTATCTCTTAGACAACAACATTATTTCAGTTTTGCTCCAACCGGCCGACCCAAGATACGCTGGAATTCGAGCGAAATTCGACGCAATTAAACATGGCCCTGTGTTTCTGCCGGTTATTGCGATCGCAGGAATTGAATTTGGCCTCGATATCGGCGCTAACAATCAAGAGCAGACAAAAGCATTGCGTAATTTCTTTAGTGAGTATCCCATCATCTTCCCGTGGATGACCATACGGTTGAGCCGTATGCGCTTCTCCGCGGTCAAATCTGGCGCGATCATGCAACTCTCAGAAAATCAGTCGGGGATATGAGGAGAAACTCCCGGAGAAACTGACCGACCGAGTAACGGGCCAAAGCTTAGAAAGCGACGAAAGAGACCTGTTGATTGCAAGTGTGGCGGTACAATATCGGCTGGTCCTCGCGACTAACGACTCTCGCGGCGGTATGAAACGGATTGATCAAGCAGCCAGGAAACTGGAACAAAGTATGAAGCCGATCCATTTGCGCATCGAATATTGGCCTTAAGCGCCTGGCGCCCCTGCTACCTTCTCAACTCGAAGTATTTACGATCGAAGATGTCATCCGCAGCGCAACGTGGGTATTTCGCGCCGTTCCGGCCGGTCGTTTCGCAGCATTCCGGCCGGCTGTTGCGCTCGATTCCGGCCACCCATTTCGGAGCATTCCGGCCCCTCGTATAGGGGTTAAGTCGATGAGTTAAGCACGCTGGGTAACCCGGCTGCTACAATCCCGCCTTTATCTTGAAGGAGGGGTTGTTGATGGCCAAAGCGAGGTTATCCATGCGTAAGATTAGAGATGTTCTCCGTTTGAAATTTGACTGCGCTCTGAGCGGACATCAGATCGCGCACAGCTGCCAGATCAGCCGCAGCACGTCGCCCGGGTCAGGCATTCGTATTGACTTATTTTGCCGTAGTCTGACGTTACAATCTGATTCTGCTGAAAAACCCTCCGTTCATCCTTCGAAAACCTCAGGATGAACGGAGGAGCGGGTGAAATCATTGGAGATTTTCCGTTCATGCTGAGGCTAGTCGAAGCATTCATAGGGTTTTTCAGCAGAATCACAATCTTAAAACTCTTTCCGAAACCGCGGTCTCTGGCGAACGCGGGGCGTTCAAATCGTTCGAGCCGTTCAAAACCTTACGGCGGTTCAAGGTTCAAAGAACTCACAAAGTTCCAGCCGTTCAAGCAGTTCAAATCGTTCAAGTCGTCGATCGCGTTCAAAGTTCACCGCGATCGCATAGTTCCAGTCGTTCCAATCGTTCAAACCGTCGAGCGCGTTCAATCGTTGTTCAAGAGTGTTTTTCCCCAGGCGTCGCGCAAGGCCTGGGCTATTTCCAAATTCGCTCTAGGTAGCCTGACTGTTTAAGCTCGTTCACAAAACGCAGATCGACGAAGTCGCCGGGCTTGGCCAGCGCCGCCTTGGGCGTATCCTTGCGGATTTCTTCCAACGTCGCCTCGATCGCTTCGGTGCGAACATTGAGGCCGCGATCGATGATCGCCCCTTCCACTTTATAATGGGGGTTGCGTCTTGCATTAGGATAATGCGTGATTGCAAGGCCTGGCCCCACAGATGGCCCCACAGACAAATCCAATAATATAAGGCTCTGCTGGCGGCGCGTCCGCGGCGCGTGGCGCCTGTTCCACCGCGTCGCCTGCGCGGTTGACGATCGCGCCGAATGCTCGCAAGTACACACCGCACTCGCATGAACCTCGCTGCAGTGCCCCTGCCCAATGCGTGAGGTTGTCTTGACGCGCAGGTGTACATGCTGGACGCGGTCACTAACCCACCCTCTGCCAGTACGCCTGATCTCCTCCTTGCGGGAACAGCAGCTCGCGGGGGTGCACCTCGTACGTGCGAACGCTCTCTTCGCCATCGTCGTAACTGAGCACCAGCCTGCCAGCGGGGCTGCTCCACGAGCCGTGCTCCGGCTCGGACCTGGTCTCGCCCGCGGGGCCTATGGAACGCGACCAGCGCGCGAAGCGACCTTCAGCGTCCAGGACGAGGTGGATGTCGGTCGAGAGACTGTAACCGCCACTCGAGAGCGCGGGCGGCGTGCAGCGCCAGTGACCCTCGAGTCGGGCATCGCGCTCCCGGAGGCTCCTGCCCGACCCTTCCGCTGCTTCGGCGCGGGCGATGAGGTCCGCGACCTCGTCATCCGTGACGATGGGTGGCGTTGGGGGATCCTCCTCTTCGTCCGGTGCTTCTTTGCGTTTCACGAGCCGGTCGTTCACCGCGCCTAACACGCGCTCCATCGCGGCCTGCTGCTCAGCGAGCATCTGCATCTTTGGTTTGAGGGCCTCGAACATCTCCTTCCGGCTCATGCCAGCCGGGGGCGCGGTCGGCGGCGGCGCCTGCGCGGCACCCGGCCGTGCCTGCACCTGCATCTCGCCGCATCTGCGGCATACGCGTAGGGGACCGTTGTGTGCGTTGCTGTGCTGCCAGTCGCCCCAGGAGTGCTCGACGCGGTGCTTTACACCGTCCGTCTGGCAGCGACTGCACTGCTGCACCTGCGTGCAGCTGTCGGCACCGACGTATCGCCACCGGTCCATGACGTGCCTTACCGGTGCGGGCCTGGCCTCCCGGCAACGCCGGCACACCTGCTCCTGCTCGCAGGTGGCTTTGGTCTTGTAAACTGCCTCCGCCCATGTGTGGTAGATACGTTTTTCCTGAAGCCCGCACCGATTGCAGGTCCGCATCTGCTGGCACGAGGCATCGGCGCCGAAGCCCCACTCCGGCCAGTGGTGCTCCACCTTCGATTGCTCAACGCCGCAGCGCTCGCACACCCGGGTAAAGGTGCAGGAAGTGGGTGACGCGGCGCGCCATTCACCCTGGTGGAGGCCGATGAAGCACTTGCCCTTGTTGATCAGATCCTTGAATCCCATGGTGCCCTCCTATTTTGAAGGCGACGTAAGGTTCGCGCGGGCGACCGAGGCGGCGCGTATGGGTGTGACCGCCATTCTGTCACGGCGCGAGCCCACGCCGGTTGATCTTTGATTTTGTCAGCACACACCGAACACCGAGAACCCGGCCCACTGACAGGGCTCGAAGATGCCTTCGGTGAGCATCGTTCGCTGCGTTCTCTGCAGCGCCGCGAGGGGCGCTGTACCCTGTGACCGATGATCGTGATAGCACTTCATGAATTCTAGAGTCGGCACGTCAGGTGTTGGAGGAATGCTGACCAGCACGCTCTTGGTGCCGGCTTCGATGAAAGCACCTACCAGTCCGAGTAGTTCGTCACCCACAAGTTCGACGCCGTTGGCGGCAAGCGCCCGCTGCCCCGCGCTGCAGGCGCTCAGGATCACCTCATCGAAACGGATCGCCTCCCGCGCAACTGTCGCCGCTTCCACCTTGCCATCGCTCAGATAAAGTCCGGACGACATGGGCTCGCGCACGTCGAAGTCGCCGTGGCACGCGACGTGCAGTATGGTGCCCCCTACGTTGTTCTCGCGCAGCAGGTCGAGGAACGCCTTACGGGTTGCTTGTTGGTCGACGATGGCTGGTTTGAACAGTCCGCCGCGCGCGGCATAAATTTCTGCGATACTGCCACACTCTTCCTCCGCTGAAATCGCGGCAAGCCTGCTATCCGTTGACCCAACGGGCATCACCTTTGGCGCAGCAACCGGGTTCGTTTGCATGAGCGGCACACAGGTGAGATTGGGCAATACGCCAACCGGCAGGTGATCAAACAAACGCTTGCCTTCGCATTCGAGCATCGCCCACGGCAGCAAATGGGAAACGAGATGGGGAATGATCACTAGGCTTTGCGCTTTAAGAGCTGCGGGTACGAGCGCCGGCGGAATGAGCGATGTGAAATCGAGTCCAGCAGTGGCAGCCGGATCGAACCGTTGCGCTTCAGGCGTGGCGGAACCCAGGTTGCCGGCGTAACTTGACAGCGCCGCCACTGCCGTGTCGGCAAGTCTCGCTCGCGCGCAGACGCACTCGCCGTCGTACAACAGCACACCAGTGACATCCGCGCCGTCGTAGAACAGGGTTAGCGCGGCCTGGTCTCTGCTCTGCAGACTTTCCAGCACCAGATCGAGGTTTAGCGCCACCGGCGCGGTGAGCGTTCGCCAGCGCGGATCTTCCACCCGGAGCCGTTCCGTCAGCTCGTTGCGCTCGGCGACCAAAGCGTCTGCGCTTGTCGAACCTTCGCCCAGATAGTCAAGCGCGGCGATCTGATTGGTAATGGCGTCGATGCGTTGGGCAAGTGGCGATGTGTTGCCCGATCCGCCCGGCAGGGAAAGCGTAGCGCCCAGTTGCCGCGACTTCACCATTTCCATGAAGCGGCAGCAGGCACGGGCATCACTAAGGCGAGTCGCCACCGCGATCGCCTCGCGGTAGACCGGCAGCTTGTTGGTGAGGTTCAGGCTGTCGAGGCGGAACCCGAGCGGCGCGCGACGAAGATAATCGATCACGGCCGTGGCGCGATCATAGGCGGCGAGTGCCATGACGTCATCGCCCAGCGCTGCGCGAATTTTACCCTCCAGCGCCACGATCTTCCACTCCGAATCCGGATCTTGAAAACCCTCAAGTGCCCGCCGCGACTCCAGGATCACGTTCAAGGCATCCTCCTGGTGCCCAAGCGCGAGCAATGCCGTAGCCTTGAGGCGCAGGATGGCAGCCAGCTTGCGACGCAAAACTCCGGAAGCGAAAAGCGCCTCCAACGCCTCGATGTCAGCGAGGCCCTCGGCGAATTTTCCCTCCTCGACTTTTATATTGGCGTATTGGTAGTCGAGTGCAGGCTGAGCATAGCCGAGCAGCATCGGCCGCGCCTTGTCGAACAGTACTTTTGCCTTGTCGAAGTGGTGCTGCGCTACGAGCGAGCGCGCTTCGACCTGATACAGGTCGCAGAGGATTCCCTGATCGTTCACCTGCGTTTCGAGGCGTTTCATCCGTTCCAGTACACTTTGCACGTGCTGGGGAGACTTAACAACATCGTGGCCAACCTGTTTCACCGTGTCGGCAACCGAATCTGCATGGAAAACGGGCGCACCCACCTGCACGCCGGATGCGTCCAGCAGCCGGTATGCGGTGTGCACCTGGTCGAGCGCGCGCTCGAAATCGCGCAGCCACTCGTAGGCCTGGGCGAGGTCGGTGGCGCTACGGGCGGCGGCAGTCTTGTCTCCGAGGCAAACAAACAGATCGCGCACGCTCATAAGCTGAGCCAATGCTTCGTTGATCTGGCCCTTCTCCAAAAGCGTACCGGCAAGCTGGCGCTGACGCTTCGCCAATTCGCCGGCGCCGCGTTCTTTGGCGAGCGTCAGGGCTTCATGGCGCAATGATTCCGCTTCCTCGTTCCGGCCAAGCGATTCTACGATATCCGCACGTTCGAGCAAAGTGTTGAGCAGCACGCCAAAGGGGAATTCAAGAGGTTCGAGACCGGCGCTATCAGCCGCGTTGCACTCGTCGGTCAGCGCCCGCTGCGTTTCGAGGGAGCGCACCAAAGCCTCACTTTCGGCATCCGCCTCGTCAAGCCGGTCTTGCAGGCGCAAGTCTTCCGTCCGCAGGAAACGGGCCATGTTTTCTTCCTGCAGACGCTGCAATCTGAGCATCAATTCGTATCGATGGTCCATGGTCCCTCCTTCTCTGCCCTCTGTTAGACTTTAACCATAGCGAGGTCGGTGTGGTTTATGTTATATTTTTTTTCGACTATGTAGCACACACCACGACCTATTGAAAAGCAATGGACAAGCACCAGCGCGTCATCCAAGCCGCTCTCGAACTGAGGGACGAATTGCCCATGCTATTGGGCGCTGATTATCCGGAAGTCGATCGGGGATTGGCGACGCTAATCGAAAACGCCATTCGCGAACCGAGCGGAGAATCGACCACCGCCATCATCAAGTTTCTCGAACACTGGCCGCAGGTCAAGCAGCGGTTCAATGAGCTACTCACCGGTTCCTGGCGTGGAGCGGTTGCGCCTGTTTCTGCTCCCGAGCCCGCGGGAACATTGGCGCCCACCCAGGCCGCACCTGCACCCGAAGGATACCGCGTCGTGAAAGTACTCTACGCCACCGACCGCAAAGCCACCGGCAGGCCGCAGCCGGATGCCTATTTTTCCGGTGAGCGGTCTCCCAGCCACGATCTCGCCTATGGCAAATGCGACGTGAGCATCCCCGGTGGTCACAAGAGGGGCACGCTGGAATCCCCGGGTATGCTGCACTGGGTGCTCAAGTCCGATCCGAACAAACACGTCATGGTGCTTTCCCTCGAAACCCTGTCCGGCTCCAAGTTCGCCGATGCCGTAGCCGAGCGGCTGGTCGCCCCGAACGACCCGCAAGCTTTCGTGTTCATTCACGGTTACAACGTGCCCTTCCACGACGCCGTGCGTCGCACGGCCCAGCTACACGACGACCTTAAATTTCCGGGTGCGACGATCTGTTTCAGCTGGCCCTCGCGGGGCGAATTTCTCGGCTACGGTGCAGACAGCGACAGCGCCCAATGGGCTGCGCCCCATCTGGCCGAACTGGTGCGCCACTTGCGGACGATCGACAGCCGCATTCGCATCCATCTGGTCGCGCACAGTATGGGCAATCGCGTCATGACCCTGGCGCTGCAGGAAATGATCATGAAAAGGGAAAATCCGGAAAACTCGCTGCACCAGATCGTACTGGCCGCGCCCGACATCGACCGCGACGTGTTCGATCAGCTCGCAGGCGCGATTCGCGACGCGGGGAAGCGCGTGTCGCTCTACGCATCCTCCAACGACCGTGCGCTATGGGTATCAAAGCTGCTGCACCGGGGACCGCGCGCCGGCGATTCGGGAGCCGATGTGGTAGTCCGCGATGGCATCGATACCATCGACGCCTCACAGGTAGATTCAAGCCTTCTGAGTCTCGGTCATAGCTACTTTTCAGACCGGCTATCAGTGCTCACCGATCTAGCAGAATTGATTCGCCACAACACCCCGCCCGATAAGCGCCCTGGGCTCCAGCAAGCGCCGGGCAGACAATACTGGGTCATGGAGCCCTAATCGCCGGGTCGCCGGGGTCGTCGCCGGGGGTAGTTCTTTACAACGGGAACTGTGGATAAGGCCGGCGCTACTAAAAGGCGGCCGTCCTCAAGCAACTCGAAGCGGACCTCAATACCCGGCGCCGCGCCAGACAAATCCGTCTTCCCGTCATCGAATACACTGCGTAGCGTTGGCTTTTCTCCTCGTGGTCACATCCGACATCCTCACACCGGCTGTTATACGATCACGCTCCACGAACACGCTTCGCCCTTTCCCCTTTCATCCTTCATACTTCATCCTTCCTCCATGCCCGACTGGTCAGCACTGCTACCGAGGCTAAATCCCTTCTCGCGGGAATAAGTCCAAGTTCAGGCCCAACCCCCAGCCGCATGTTTGTTGTGGAGGATGACCCATCAGCCCGCCCCGACTTTTTGGCGCGCGGCAGCTATTCTCTCTTAGAGCGTGTGTTTCAACGTCAAAAAGTCGCAGCTAAGCCTCCAAACGACGCCTATTTTGCAAACTTATATTAAGGATTCAAGATCTTACGCTGGTCCGCCCCGGCTTGATCGGGGTCCTCTCGCCTTTACAAAATACCGGCCCAATCGCTAGAAAGATCTACGATCTGATTTCTCATTACCCCCAAACGGAGTGGTACGACCGGCACCGCAGGTTTTCAGTGGATGCATTCCCAATCAGGCCGTCGATAGATTGACAGCAACCTTTTTTCGTTCAGAGAAAAGGTCAAGCTTCCTTATAAGTAAGCATGTTATTCGGGCTCTTTGGCCGTGGAGTCGAAAGAGACCTTTCGGCGTCACTCGCGTGACAAAAATCGCCACAATTGCTAGCCATCAATCGATTAAGTTGCGTTGAGCAAAATGGAAAGCATTGTTTTTGGGATCAATATATCTTGCCTGCGCAGCAATTGGTTTCGGCACGGTGGTTGCTTCTAAGAAACTGAGAGAACGAGCAAATCGCGCGGAGGTTGAAATGGCTTGGCTGATTGGAACAATTATCGTTTTCGTCGTCGTGGCGTTCTTTCTACTAAAGCTGTAACCGTCCGTAAGTCGACCAGACGGTTACCCTTACGTCAGAATTGAAGCATTGTTTACACCGGCGGAGCGGTCACTGCTTGGAGTGCTTGAACAAGCGGTGGGCGCAGATTTCCGGATATTCGGCAAAGTTCGCGTGGCGGATGTTGTGCGCGTCCGCACCACGCCGAGTCGAAGCGCTTACCAGTCCGCGTTCAATAGGATCAATGCAAAGCACTTTGATTTTATCCTCTGTAATAAGGATGATCTTTCGCTGGTCGGTGCCATTGAACTCAATGATCGCTCTCATCAGCAAACGAACCGGCGAGAGCGGGACAGCTTTCTCGAAGGGGTTTGCAAAGCTGCTTCTCTGCCATTTATCCAGCTGCAAGCCCGCAGCAGTTACTCCGTGATTGAACTAAGGGAAACAGTCCACGGCGCGCTGGCCGCCAGTACGGCTGGTAAAATTACAGATTCAGCAGAACCCGTCTCGACGCAGCTCGCAGCCGAGTCGGGTGCCATGGTAAAGTCAGGTCCCGGGGCGGATGCCATAGCTCGCAAGCCAGATTCTGTTAACAAAAAAAATGAGACGCCCCTATGTCCTGAATGTTCCGCGCCGATGGTACGACGCGAGGCCAAGAGAGGTGCGAACACAGGTCATTTGTTCTGGGGCTGCAGCGTCTTTCCCAAATGTCGCGGTATGCTATCCATCGGCTGATGAAACGGCAGCCAAGAACAGCAAAAACTTAACGATACGGCGATTACCGGGCCCCGTTCCGGTTCCTTTTTTTTGCCGAGTTGACGACTGTCACACGAGAGTTTACTCTCAAATTGTGATCAAAACGTTCACGGATCGGGATACGCAGGAGTTGTATGAGGAAGGTTCGTCCCACTCATCCGGGAGAAATGCTGCGCGAGGACTTCTTCCCGGACTATCGATTGTCGGTTTCGAGTTTCGCGAAGGCGCTCGGCGTGTCACGCCAGACTGGCAATGAATTACTTCGAGGGCGGCGTGCCGGAAAGGGGGACGGAAAGGGGGACGTTGGAAAGGGGGACGAAGGGGGACGTTGTTGACTAGCTGGACAAACGTCTGGTCAATATCTTCGAAACCCCAGAGGTCGATATTCCCAGTTGGCGCGCAACCTCGGCGAGCGCGACGCCAAAATCTTCCACCAGCTTGCACACCAATGCCGCTCTTATCGTGGGCAGCTTCCCACGTCGGCTCCCGCTTCTGAGTTCCGTCAGAGATGCTCCGTTTTTCTTGCACGCCTCCGCGATAACTCGCTCGGCCCGTCCGCTTTGTCGGCGTGCCGCCTGTTGGCGTTGCACGCGCGCCTCGGCCTCGGTCAGGACACGCTCGACAAATTCTCCGCTCCCCAATATCCGCTCGTCAGACTGCTGCGGCTCTCGGCGCTGTCGCTGCGATCTGACTTCGGCCCATCCTCCTGCTGAGCGTATCAGACCTCCCCCGACCAACTCGGGGCGCCGCCCGAGCGCTATGCCCTCTTCAACAAATCGGTGGTACGCCTCCCTGGCCTGCCCCTCGCTGCCGCCAAATTGGGCTAATACGCTGTGACGGTCTTGCCAATCGTAGCTTACTTTCCCCAAGATCGCTCCATGCCCGCAGTATGGATAATTCTCCAATGCCTTGATGTCCCTGACCAACTTGACTCTCAGCGGATTGAGATGAATGTAGCGTACCAGTTCGGTGAAATAACTGTCCCCGTCACAGACGATCGATTTGTATCGATTCTGAAATAGATGACCATGGCGGCGGTGACGCAGGTTGTAATTCACCGCGTACCCGGTCAAAAGCCGTCGCATGAATGGCGCTAATCCCAACACGCCGCTGCTGAGTAGAATATGGGCGTGGTTGCTCATCAAGGCCCAGGCGTAGATCGGTGTCCCGCTGGCCGCGGCGAGCTCGCCCAACCGGCGCACGAAATCGCTTCGATCCTGGTCGTCATCAACGATGCGCCGCCCCTCAATCCCTCGGATCATCACATGGTGGAGCGTTCCTGGACTATCGAGCCTTGCTTGCCGTGGCATCGCTTACCGCCTCCGACTCTGTTGACGATCCTTTATTTATTAAACTTTGTCCAGGTAGTCAACAACGTCCCGTATCCCACGTATCCCAATGTCCCCGTCGTGACTGCTGGCGCATTTTTATTGCCGATTACGTTCGCCATAATAGCCTGTATCCACATGAACCACGGGGCGGTCATTACACGCTAGAAACGCTTTCGCCTTACTGGCATAAGAAAAAAGGGGTCTTCTCCTTCGCGAGTGGGTAAATTTAGCATGATTTTAGATCGGCAGTCGCGTGCAAGTGAGGATATTCAGACGCAAGTACGCCTCATCATGTAGGCCTTAGCTTCGTCTTTGAATCCCACG
>Ga0214473_10004249_pt1 | contig 17237 bp, 21 predicted proteins | sample RVTome_7_FD_203509 | JGI IMG/M metagenome (GOLD analysis project Ga0214473, IMG submission 203509) | Soil microbial communities from uranium-contaminated site in the Upper Colorado River Basin, Wyoming, United States - RVT98D197 | ecosystem: Environmental > Terrestrial > Soil > Contaminated >... | reverse complement strand
TCAAGAAGATCGACCGGGCGCGGGCGAAGGCTGAGCAGATCAAACCCGGATCCACCCTGCCCAGAGGGAAAAAGAAGGTGGCTAATCTGTAAAGCTATTTATGGGACACTACACTAGAACTAGAATCCCCCGGCTGAGTCGAGATCGAGTCTACTGCAGTGGACTCCGAGAGGCAGTCGGTTTCGAGCCGAATTGGGTTCGATTGCTGGCCTGACCGAGGTCCAGTGCTGCGCAGACCACTGCGTCGGGATAGCCGCCCGGAGGTAGGAATTCGCACCCTCTTGGCCCGAGACCGCATTGCAATAGCCTGTGACATGTGGCGACATTTCATCAAGGCTGATTGTCATGGCGTGGGCTTGCCGAGGTGCGGTGGGTGCGAAGGTTGTTCTCGTCGGGCAGCCGTGCCGTCGCAGTGATCGAGTGTTGAAATAAAATGTCCCGTCTTGCCGTTCGCCGCCGCACAGAGTTCCGCCCGCAGGATTTGCGGCCCGGGTTTGAACAGGAGGAGTTGGTGTGGAATCCTGGCCCGAGCCTGCGTGCAAGGCGGGAGGAACAGGACATGGAGCCCGTGGACGAGTCCACATTGGAACAAGACCTGGAGCAAATTGCAGGGTACATGCGCGGCTGCGATCTGCTCGTATATCCGCGGGCCGGCAGCGCTCTGCGGGATGAGCTGTGCGCGTTTCTGGCCGGGCGCCTCCCCGAGGCGGTCGAACAATGGGTGCAGGTGGTCGGTCCCGGGCTCAAGATTCCCGAATCCGAGTGGGGCGACCTGCACGCCGCGATGCGGGTGGTGATGGAGCGCTGGATCCGCCATGTTTCCGATCCGAGCGACGTCGAAACCTACCTGTATCTGCGCCGGCATACGCGGCATTCGTTCATTGCGCAGTTTCCCGCCTCACGCTTCCTGAGCGGGCAGATGAAGATCGGCCAGATCCTGGCGGACGAACTGCGCCGTGCTTACGCCGCTGTTCCCGAGCATCGCGATGCGCTGCTGGCACTGCTGCAGCAAGAGCTCCAGGAACGGCTGCTCCACATCTCCGACTTCTTCGTCGAAGCTCGGTCCGAGGAACTGCGCGCGCGCGAAACCAGCTACCGCAAATCAGTCGATCACGCCCCAGCGGCCATCTTCAAACTCGACTACCAGCTCGGCACGATTCTCGATGCCAACGTCATGGCCGAGGATACGGTCGGGTTCGGGCGCGAAGAGATGATCGGCATGCGTATCTGGGACGTCGTGCCGTCAAACGAGCGCGAGCGTGCCACCCAGCTGCTCGAGGAGACGCGTACGCACGGGCACGCCAGCAGCGAAGACCTGCACCTGCAGACGCGTACCGGCAAGTTGGTGCCCGTGGTCCTCAACGCAGGCTTGATCGAATATGGTCCACATCGGTTCTTCCACGTCATCTGTGTCGATGTGTCGGATCGCAAACGGCTCGAGAGCCAGCTGATCCAGTCCGAGAAGATGGCGGCCATCGGCCAGCTTGCCGCCGGCATCGCGCATGAGATCCGCAATCCGCTCGGCATCATCACCAACGCGCTCTACGACCTGAGCGAAGTGCTGAACTCCAGCAACCCCGCCGTGGAGGATGACTTGCGAATCGCCAAGGAGGAAATGGAGCGCGTACAGTCGATCATCAACAATCTGCTCGAGTTTTCGCGCCAATCACGCGCCGAGCTCGAACGCGTCGACATCAACGATCTGCTGCGCAAGACCCTGCAGCTCATGAGCAAGAGCCTGCAGAACAGCGGCGTCAAGGTGGTGACCGAGTTCATACCGCTCAGCTCCTGCGTCGCCAACCAGAATGCCTTGCGCCAGATCTTCCTGAATCTTATCAGCAACGCTGTGCACGCCATGCCCCAGGGCGGTGAACTGCGGGTGCGTACCGAACCGCTCATCGACGGCCGCATTCAACTGCAGTTCACGGACACGGGCGTGGGCATCGCCCCTGAGCACCTCAATGATATCTTCAATCCCTTCTTCACCACCAAAGCACCGGGACAGGGCACGGGGCTGGGGCTCTCAGTCGTGCATTCGGTGGTCAAGCGCTACCGCGGTGACATTCACGTCCAGAGTCAGGTCAACGGCGGCACCACATTTACCATCCAGTTTCCCTGTCCCTGCGATGACAAGGCGCTCTTCGGCTTGGGAGATGGCGTCCTGACCGGCTATGACGAGGGCGCCGCACCTTGAGTTCCAGTTGGCCGGAGTGAGATCGTAAGTAATGAGTGCCTCAGCGCGCCTGCTGCTGGTCGAGGACGAGGTGAACATGGTGCGGACCCTCGCCAAGATCCTCGAGCGCAGAGGCTATGCGGTGGATGCGGCCGGAACCGGTGAGGAGGCACTGCATCGCTTGGAGGCGGCGGCCTACGACCTGGTGATCACCGATCTCAACATGCCGGTGATGGACGGCATGCAGCTACTGCGTGAGATCAAGGAACGTGAGTTGAACCCGGCCATAATCGTTTTGACCGGGCATGGCAGCATTCATTCGGCGGTCGAGGCGATGAAGCTCGGGGCCGGCGATTACCTGATCAAGCCCTGCCATCCGGACGAGCTGCTGCTGGTCGTCTCCCGTCTCCTGGAAGTCCACCAGCTCCGGCGCGAGGTCACCCAACTGCGCCGTCAGGTCCTGCAGGCGGAACGCTTCGGCGAGATCATCGGCAAGAGCCGGCGCATGCAGGATATCTATCAGATCATCGATGCGGTAAGCCATAACAAGAGCAACGTCCTGCTTGCCGGCGAAAACGGCACCGGCAAGGAGCTGGTCGCCCGCACCATCCACCAAAAGGGGCCACTGGCCAGTAAACCGTTTCTCGCCATCAATTGCGGCGCGCTCTCCGAAACCCTGCTGGAAAGCCAGCTCTTCGGACACCGCAAAGGCGCCTTCACCGGTGCCGTCGACGATCACGATGGCGTGTTTCAGGCCGCCGACGGCGGCACTCTGTTTCTCGACGAGATCTCCGAGGTCCCACTGCCGCTGCAGGTGAAGTTCCTGCGCGCCATCCAGGAAAAGGAAGTTACCCCGCTTGGTTCGACGCGGCCGGTGCGTGTCGACGTCCGCATCATTGCCGCCACCAACCGTGACATCGAAGAGGCGGTGCGCAACGGAACTTTTCGCACCGATCTGTTCTATCGGCTCAATGTCGTACCGATCTACCTGCCGCCTCTGCGCGAACGCGCCGAGGACATCCCGTTGCTGGTTGAACGGTTCATCGCAGAGTTCAGCCGCATCTACGGCGTCGAGCCGAAACGGGTCACCGCCGAAGCCATGGAACGTATCTGCGAGTATGCCTGGCCGGGGAACATCCGCGAGCTGCAGAATGCCATCGAGCGCGCTTTTGCCCTCTCTTCAGAACCCGAGATCACGCTCAAAGATCTTCCTCCGGCCCTGCTGCGCGCCGAGGATCGCCCGGGCTTGGACGCCGGCGACGTCTCGCTGCTGCCGCTCGCCGAGGTGGAACGGCGCAGCATCGCCGCCGCCCTCCAACGCAGCGGCGGGAACAAGAACGAAGCCGCGCGTTTACTCGGCATCGATCGCCAGCGCCTGTACCGCAAGATCGAAAAATACGGCCTGGCGTCTTGAATCAGGCCTGCACCGTAGGGGCGCCCCTTGTGGGTGCCCAATTGGGCCGGCGCGAGTCCTCAATAACCAAGGTCGCGGATCGCGTCGTCGTCCAGGCCGAAAAAGTGCCCGATCTCATGGATCACTGTGTCGCGTACCTGTGCCCGGATGCGCTCCGGTGAACGGCAGGCGCGCACCAATGGGCGGTAGAAGATGGTGATCTTGTCCGGCAGCATGCCACCGTAAGTTGTGCCACGCTGGTGCAGCGGCACGCCTTGATAAAGGCCGAAGAGGGTCGTGCGGCGCGGATTCATGCCCAGCGAGCGGAGCAGTTCCGGGCTCGGTTCATCCTCGATGACCACCTCGACGTTCTCGATCCGGCGCTGAAATTCCTCGGGGATTTCCTCCAGAGCTTCGGACACAAGCGTAGCGAACTCCTGCCGGTCCATACAGAAGACAGATAGCAGATCGCGTATCGCATATCGCCCATCGCTTATCGTCCGGAGTCCGACAAGGCGGATGCAATACGCGATAAGCGATACGCCAAACTTGACCGAATAGCCGAATCCTGACAGAAGTTCTGGCCACATGATGACCCGTCTACCTCGTTTCGTTCTCATCGGCGCCATGCTGGCCGCTGTGGTGGCAGGCTGCGGCACCTCAGGATCTCGGCCGACCACGCATCCGGAGGTGCGCTTTCGTGTACGGCCGAGCGGCCAGACCAGGTTCAGCGTGGTCATGGTCACCAACGGCGTGAGGCACGAATTCCCAGGAACCGTGTTCACCATCAGCTCGGATTTCGACTTCTACTTCGAAAACACGGCGCCCCCCTATGGCGGCACTTTCGTCGTCGAAGCTGATGAATTCGGCAACTACGGTGACCTTGAGGTGGTTTTGTCGGTGAGCGGACAGAGTGAACAGACCGTGTCGGCGGACCCCGTTACGCGTACGGCTGTTGTCGGAACTGTGAGCAACGGCGTACCGCCGACTCAAGAAGTCCGCTTCGAAACCTGCGTACCCCTGCCACCTTCGACCACGTGCACCGCGGCGGAGGACCCGGTGTTCGGTTTGCCGATGAACGCCACAATCGGCGACCCGTTTACCTCACACGTCTCTTTCAGTAACGCACCGAGTATCTATTACCTCGAAGGCGCCATCGACAGCGTCCACGGGGTTTTCTCGCTGCAGCCTTCCGCCGGCTACATCCTGGTTGCCAAGCTCTTCATCAACAATCAGCTCCAACAAACGGAGTCGGGGCACGGTGACGTCAGCCTGAAGCAGAACCTGTAGCGCCGCTTATCAACATCGAAAGCTGCGGCCAAGTTCAATCGCTACGGGAATCTCCTAGACGCAACCGCCTCCTCGTTAAATCTATGTAAGTTGCTTATTTCTCGTCACTTTTCCGACGCAAGAATTTGCACGAAATCAGGGCAGTCCAGGAAAAGCCTTGTTGGAGAAGGCTCGGAGAGCCCTCATCCACAGGTTATCCACAGAAGATGTGGAAGAGTTGGCAGTTCAGGCGGCGCGTGCGGCGGCGACCACTTTTTGTGCCGCTTCTGCCATGTCAGAGGCGGAAAGGATACTGAGCTTCGACTCGGCAAGAATCTGCTTGCCGAGCTCGACGTTGGTGCCTTCCAGTCGGACCACCAGAGGAATTTGCAGATGGATGTCACGTGCGGCTTGCACGATGCCGCTGGCGATGACGTCGCACCTCATGATGCCCCCGAAGATGTTGACCAGCACGGCCTTTACGTTCACATCCGAGAGCAGGATCTTGAAGGCAGCGGTGACCTTTTCGGCAGTAGCGCCGCCGCCGACGTCGAGGAAGTTGGCGGGCTCGCCACCGGATTGTTTGATGATGTCCATGGTCGACATGGCCAGACCGGCGCCGTTCACCATGCAGCCGATGTTGCCGTCGAGCGAGATGTAGCTCAGGTCGTGCTTTGCAGCTTCGGTTTCCTTCGGATCTTCCTCGGTAATGTCTCTAAGCTCGCGGATGTCGGCGTGGCGGAAGAGTCCATTGTCGTCGAACGAGATTTTGGCATCGAGGGCCAGGACGTCGCCTGCCTTGGTCAGGACTAGCGGATTGATTTCGGCCAGCGACGCGTCGCACTGCACAAAGGCCTGATACAGCGCGCTCATGAAGCTCACGGCCTTGTTGACGGATTCCTTGGGGATGCCAATGCCGAAGGCGATCTTGCGTCCCTGGAACGTCTGTAGGCCCACGGCAGGATCGATGGGCTCGCGCAGGATCTTCTCGGGCGTTCGGGCAGCGACCTCCTCGATCTCCACGCCACCCTCGGCACTGGCCATGAGCGTGGGCCAACCGCGGGCGCGGTCGATCACCATACCGAGGTAGAGCTCGCGCGCGATGGCGCAGCCTTCTTCCACGAGCACTCGGCGCACCTCGCGTCCGGCCGGACCAGTCTGATGCGTGACCAGTTTGCGGCCGAGCAGGCCGCGGGCAAACTCACGCGCTTCCTCCGGGCTCTTGCACACCTTGACGCCACCGGCTTTACCCCGCCCGCCGGCATGGATCTGGGCCTTGACCACGCACACGGCACCGAATTCGCGCGCGATCGCCTCCACTTCTTGCGGAGTCATGGCAACCTTGCCGCGTGGAACCGTCACACCGTAGCGCTTGAGAACTTCCTTTGCCTGAAATTCATGAATGTTCATACTGTAACCACACCTCTCCTCAAATATGACTTAGCGACCAAGAAGGTCTTTGAACGCCTTCACCGTTGCCTGGCGCCCCAGCTCGCCGATCGACGTGGTCAGCGGGATTTCCTTGGGGCACACCTTGACGCAATTCTGCGCATTGCCGCAGTCGGCAATGCCGCCTTCGCCCATGATCGTTTGCAGCCGCTCATCTTTGTTCATCGCCCCCGTGGGGTTGAGGTTGAACAGCACCACTTGCGACATGATGGCCGCGCCCATGAAGCTGGAGCTCTGGTTGTACTGTGGGCAGGCCTCCAGGCAGCAGCCGCAGGTCATGCAGCGCGACAGAGCGTAGCGGAACTCTTGCGTTTCGGGCGACACCCGGGGGGCCGGTCCGAGGTCGTAGGTGCCGTCGATCGGGATCCAGGCGCGCACTTTCTTCAGCTCCTCGAAGAAACGGCTGCGATCCACCATCAGGTCGCGCACCACCGGGAACTTGGTCATCGGCTCCAAGAGGATGGGCTGCTCCATCTTGTCGATCAGAGCCGCACACGCCTGGCGCACCCGTCCGTTGATGACCATGGTGCACGAACCGCACACCTCTTCCAGGCAGCTCGCATCCCAGATCACCGGCGTCGTCGGCGTGCCGTCGGCCGTGACCGGATGGCGCCTGACCTCCATGAGCACGGAGATGACGTTGTGCTGCGGTTTGTAGGGAATTTCGAAGTCTTGCCAGTACGGCTTGGCGGTAGGGCTGTCCTGGCGCTTCACGCGTAAGCGAATCGACCGTGTTTCCATTCCGTATCCTCTACGCAGCGTTCTTGTCGACGTCGTACTTGCGGGGCCGCGGCTTGATGAGCGAGGTGTCGACCTCCTCGTAGCTGAACTCCGGCCCGTCCGAACTCCATCGCGCGATGGTGGTCTTCAAGAAGGCGGCATCGTCGCGCTCCGGGAACGCCGGCTTGTAGTGAGATCCGCGGCTCTCGTTGCGCCGCAGGGCGCCGAGCGTGATCACCCGTGCGATCTCCAGCATGCTGCGGAACTGCTTCACAAATGACAGCTCCTGGTTGGTCCAGCCGGAAGGGTCGTGCAAGCCGACGTTGGCCCAACGCTCTTTCAATTCCAGTATCTTGTTGTCGGTGGCTTGCAGCTTGGCGTTGTCGCGGATGACGGTGACGTTGGCGGTCATCCATTCGCCCAACTCCTTGGCCAGGACGAAGACGTTCTCCTTGCCGTTCATCTTGCGCAGGCGGGCGTAGTTCTCCTCCTGCCGCCTTTTCTCCTGCGCCAGGGCCTTGTCGGCCGTGCCGTTGACCGACTGGGCACGCGCAAAGCGGACCATATTGGGCCCGGTGACGATGCCGCTGTAGATGCAGGAGAGCAGGGAGTTGGCGCCAAGGCGATTGGCACCATGGTACTGGTAGTCGACTTCGCCGGCGGCAAACAGGCCAGGGGCGTTGGTCATGTGCTGGAAGTCCACCCACAACCCCCCCATCGAGTAGTGCATGCCGGGGAAGATCTTCATGGGCACTTTGCGTGGGTCCGAGCCCATGAACTTCTCGTAAATCTCGAGCACGCCGCCGAGCTTGCGGTCGAGGGTCTTGGCATCGATGTGGGTAACGTCGAGGTAGACCAGGGGCTGGCCATCGACGCCGAGCCCCATCTCGAAGACGACCTTGAAGATGGCGCGCGTGGCTATGTCGCGCGGCACCAGGTTGCCGTAGGCGGGGTACATCTCTTCGAGGAAGTACCAGGGCTTGCCGTCGCGATACGTCCACACTCGGCCGCCCTCGCTGCGCACCGACTCGGAGATCAGTCGCAGCTTGTCCTCGCCCGGAATGGCCGTAGGGTGCACCTGGATGAATTCACCGTTGGCGTAACGGACACCCTGCTCGTAGACGGCGCCAGCGGCCCCGCCTGTGTTGACGCTCGAGTTGGTGCTCTTGCCGAAAACAATGCCGGGTCCGCCGGTGGCGAGCATCACCGCCGCGGCGGGGAAGGCATGCATCTCCATGCTGCGCTGGTCGAGGGCAATGATGCCGCGGCACTGACCGCTCTCGTCGATGGCCGCCGAGAGGAACTCCCAGTACTCGAACTTGCGCACCAGGCCGCCGGCCTCGTAGCGCCGCACCTGCTCGTCCAAAGCATAGAGCAGCTGCTGCCCGGTGGTGGCGCCGGCGAAGGCGGTGCGGTGATGCTTGGTGCCGCCGAAGCGGCGGAAATCGAGCAGGCCTTCCGCCGTGCGGCTGAAGGGCACGCCCATGCGATCCAGCAGGAATACGATCGACGGTCCGGCCTCGCACATGGCCTTCACCGGCGGCTGGTTGGCCAGGAAATCTCCGCCATAGATGCTGTCGTCAAAGTGTTCCCAGGCGCTGTCGCCTTCGCCTTTCCAATTCACGGCGGCATTGATCCCGCCCTGGGCGCAGACCGAATGGGACCGCTTCACCGGGACGAAGGAAAACAGGTCGACGGGGATGCCCATCTCGCAAATCTTGATAGTCGTCATCAAGCCGGCCAGGCCGCCGCCGACTACTATTAAACGCTGTTCAGCCATGTACACACTCCATCCGTAGCTACGTGCACCGCGCTTACCGGAAAGCCACCAGGATCGCCATGCTGGTGAAGCTCATGACCACGAACAAGGCGACACTGGCCAGCTGCATGCCGCGCTGCGCCGCCGCGCCGATGGTGATGCCCCAGGTGACGCAGGAGGTCCAGATGCCGTTACAGAAGTGGAAGACGGCGGATATCACGCCGATGGTATAAACCGCGAACCAGAGCGGCTGGACCAGGTAGCTGTGCATGAACTCGTAGGTGATCTCCGTGCCAGCGAAGTAGTACGCCAGCCGGGTGCTGGTTACGTGGAAACCAATGAACAGGAAGGCGATCACACCGGTGACCCGTTGCAGCACGTAGAGGTAGCTATTGGTGTAGTCGTAGTGGATGGCGTTGCCGACGTCGGCCGAACGCAAGATGACCAGCCCGTACAATCCATGGAAGAGGATCGGTGCCCACAGCAGCAGCACCTCGGTGGCTAGCAGGACTGCGGTCGGTACCTGGGCGATGGCCTGCACCAGCAAGTCGAAACGCTCCCTCCCTCCGAGCACGAACGAGTTCTCGAGAAAGATGTGCAGCAGCAAATAAGCGCCAATCGGAACGATACCTGACAGTGAATGCAGGCGCCGCAATAAGAAATGCAAGCGATCGCGATCCATTACTTCTCCCCTTGAGGCGCGCGTCTAACGAGCGCGCCGCGGACTAAGCACGTGCCGGGACAGCCCAACAAATGGAATAGGGCGTCCTTTCGGAAGATCGCGGCTTCTAGCTGGCGCTGAGGAAGCGCTCGGTTGCCTGCACCAGCTCGCGCACGTGTTCCACCGAGCCCTTCAGTGCCTCACGCTCCGCCGCCGTCAGCTCCACCTCGATAATACGTTCCACACCGCCGGCACCGATCTGCACCGGCACCCCGACATAGAAGCCGTCGACCCCATATTCGCCTTCGAGCAACGCCGCGCAGGGCACCACTTCCTTCTTGTCGAAGAGGTAGGCCTCGGCCATGCGGATGGCAGCGTGCGCCGGGGAATAGAAGGCCGAAGTCTTGAGCAGGTTGACGATCTCGCCACCGGCATTGCGGACGCGCTTCTCGATGGCCTCCAACCGGTCCGGCTTTATCAGCTTCTCTACCGGCACCCCGGCAACATTGCAGTGGCTGCGCACGGGCACCATGTCGTCGCCGTGGCCGCCCAGGACCATGGCGTGGACGCTGTTCACCGACACGCCGAGTTCCATCGCCACGAAGGCACGGTAGCGCGCCGAGTCCAGCACCCCGGCCTGACCTACGACGCGCTGTTTGGGAAATCCGGTGAGCCGCTTCACAGCCGTTACCATGGCGTCGAGCGGGTTGGTGATGACGATGACGAAGGCGCCGGGGGCGCGCTCGCGGATGTTGGAAGCAACGTCGCGCATGATCTTGGTGTTGATCGACAGCAGGTCATCACGGCTCATGCCGGGCTTGCGTGGCACGCCGGCGGTGACGATGCAGACGTCCGCTCCCGCAATTTCGTCATACTTGTTGGTGCCCACAACCGATGCGTCAAATCCCTCGATGGGGGCAGACTCGAGGAGATCGAGCGCTTTGCCTTGTGGTAGACCTTCGATGACGTCGAACAGGACGATATCCCCGAGACCCTTCAACGCGCTGAGGTGCGCCAGCGTGCCGCCGATCATCCCAGCTCCGATCAATGCAATCTTCTTCCGTGCCATGGCCTTCCTCTCATTGGATTGAGTGAATGCTCCGCCGGTAAATCCAGCAAAGGGGCCGCGCATCGAGAAAGTCGCCTCGTCGCCCGAACCCGGGCTCTTAAAGCACTTTGCACCGAGCGCAGCAAGTGACGGCGGCCGTGGGGGCGGAGCGTAAGCTCGGCGCCGTGGCCGGATATGGCCGCCGCCTCTTAGCGTCCGAACAGCCGCCGCAGCCCCTGCTCGACTCCGCCGCCCGCAGCCTCACCGGGGCGCGGCGTTGGTCTCGCTTGAGATGAACCGCCGAGCAGTTCCATGAGCAGGTTTTTCGCGCCGCCGGAGGTCATCTTCTGGCCGAGGCTGGCGACCAGCGCATTGGTGTCCGGTTGCGGTTTGGCCACCCCCAGCCTGCCACGGAGCCGAAACGGCATTTCCAGCCGCTGATCTTCGCCGAGCAGGTACTTGGCTTCTTTCACGTCGTTTGCCACTTGGCGGCTGAACGCCGGGGACATGGCCAGAGTTCCCGTGAGGTCCGCTTCCTGGTCGAAGTTGATCGAGCCCGCCGCGCGCACGGCGAAATCAGTCGCCTCGATCAGGAGATCCTTGGTGTGCAGCGTCTGCGCGGCAATGTTGAAGGTCGCACGCAAGGTCTGAAAACGCGTGTCGGGTGTCGCCGCCATCTGCTCGTACTGCGGCTTCACACCGCCGGAAATGAGGTCGCCGAGCAGCGGAAGACGACTGCCCCTCCCCAGCACTTCCCGAACGATGTTGAAGTCCTTGAGCGTGGCATCGTGCAGATCCGTGGCAACTTGCCCGGCAAGCGTGGCGCGCATGGCGGCGGTTGATGCGCCGGTGGCGCGCAGGTCCAGACGCACCAGGCCATGCCCGGCCACGCGCTTCGATGCATCGTCACTGAACAGCGCGAGCACCTGCGGGATGGACATGTTAGCCAGCTCGCCTCGCGCACGCATCTCGGCTTCCCGGCGCAACGGCACCTGCCCGTTGAGCTGGAAGGCTCCATCGAAAGCGCCTCCGTCGAGGTGAACGATCTGCAGGGCCGCCGGAGTGATAGTGGCCTCCAGATGCACGGTATCGATCCGCAGCTTCCGCGCTCCTAGGGGTCCCAGGCTGCCGTCAACCATGAGCGCAATCGCTGACGGGTCCGTCATTGGTCCGATGGCGCCATGTAATTTGACGTTGGGCGAGTCCTCTGACACCGCCGCTTGAAAGTCAAAATTCATCGGCGTGGTCTCGCTGAGATCACTCACCTTGAGTTTGATTTGAGCAACCGTGGTGTTGAGGCTGGGTTGCTGAGTGTGATCAATGACCGCAACCGTTCCGTTGTCGATGTTGGCGGCGGCTAGCGCGAATGGCAGGAGCTTAGGCGCGCCGCTGTCAGAGGGTGCCGGCGCAGGCCGCTCGGCAGCTACCGGCGCCTGCGGGTGTCCGAGGCTCTCGTAGTTCCAGCTGCCGGAAGAGCTACGAATCAGTTGGATGCGAGGCTCTCTTAGTTCCACGCTGCGGATGTGCAGGTTGCGGTGCAGCAGAGGCCACAGGTCGACCACCGCAACGGCCGCGGTGGCTCGAAGGAAATCTCCTTCGCCGAATTGCGGGTCGTCACCGATGCGCAGGTTGTCGATCCGTGCACCCAAACCGCCCCACAAGTTGACGACCACGCGGTCGGCGGCAACCCGGCGTCCCAAGGCTGAACGGGCCTGGTCGAGGATGCGGTCACGGTTCTTCTCGATGAGGCTGTTGAGCGAGAGCGCGATCACGACCACAGCCACGACGCCCACCACCGCCAACCCAATTGCAACCCAAGCAAGCCTGCGCACAGGCTGAGCCTACGCCGGCCGCTTTCGCAGGTCAATTTGTGCCGAACACCAGTACCTGGGTACAAAGTGATCTGATTCGCAGCCCTACTTTTTCTTGCTGAACAGCGCTTCCAAGCGGGCGCGGGCGGCATCGGTCTTGGGCGCCTGTGCAGGCTGCCCCTCACGAAAGCTGAAAAACTCGCAAACATTCCCCACCGTCTTATCGACCTGGCGCTCCGCCTGCGGCTCGCGACATTGGTTGTGGGCGTATAGTTCGTAAAACCGGCAGTTCAAGCAGCAGTGCAGGTCGGCGCGGCAGCGCAGGCAGGCGTCACGCCGCCCGATGCGCTCGACCGGACCAACTTCCGAACCGCAGTGGTGGCAGTAGTTGGCAGATGGCATATGGCGGATGGCTTATGATTTCGTATCTTTCCTCTTCTGCCATATGCCATAAGCGATATGCTATAAGAAGCCATGTTGGGGCGGATCGCGGAGTTCGAGCAGTCCTTGCAGGTGGAGGAGAACGCCTCGGGACACACGGTCCGCAACTATATAAGTGACCTGCGCCAGCTCCGCGCATTCCTACTCGAGCACCACCAGGCACTGAATGAGGAGGGCAACGAGGTAGCAGCCGAGCGGGTGGATCAAAGCGCGATCCGCGCGTTTCTCGCCGCGCTGCTGCGGCGCAATCGCAGAAGCTCGGTAGGGCGGAAGCTGTCGGCAGCCAAGGGGTTCTTTCGTTTCCTGCTGCGCCGCAACCTGATTGCGCGCGACCCGACCGCGGGAGTCCTCACGCCCAAGAAACAGCAGCAGCTGCCCGTACATCTCACCGTCGACGACATGTTCCGCTTGCTGGAAGCGCCATCGGCCGAGACGCCGGACGGCCTGCGTGATCGCGCTCTGCTCGAAGTGCTGTACTCCTGCGGCCTGCGCGTCAGCGAGCTGGTAGGGCTGGACTGGTCCGACGTGGACGCCAGCCTCGAGCTGGTGCGGGTGCGCGGCAAAGGCGGCAAAGAACGCCTGGTGCCGATAGGCCGCAAGGCACTGGCCGCCTTGGCTGCGTATCGCGGGCGGCTCCCGGAGCTCTGCCCGCGGCGGTTACGGGATCAAAAAGCCGTGTATCTGAACCGGCGCGGCGGCCGGCTAACGGCGCGCAGTGTGGCCCGGCTGGTCGAGCGCTACGTTCTCACCAGCGGCCTGGCGACCAAAGCCAGTCCGCACGCGCTGCGCCACAGCTTCGCCACGCACCTGCTCAACGCCGGGGCGGACCTGCGCGCCATCCAGGAGCTACTCGGACACGCCTCGCTATCGACGACGCAGAAGTATACGCATGTCAATCTGGACCAGTTGATGAGCGTCTACGACAAGGCCCATCCGCGGGCGTGAGCGCAAGAAAAGGGATAGGCTGATTTAATCGGCAGCTAGATCGCGCTGGTTCTCAGCGTGGCCAGAGTGGATGTCATGCCTCGAAGCAGTTCAACCGAGCCGCTTCCAAGCAGGTGAGGAGAGGCACATGGAAATAGAGATGCTCAGTATTCAGGCCTAGGATGTTGCGATACTTACCGGCGGATCTCCCCCTTGAAGTCCCTGAGATCCTGCGCCTTCGACCTGACACTCCGGATCTCGGCAACGAGCGAATCTGTGGGTGGCGGAGTCAGCCCCCTGGCAGCGCACAACGCGATCCGAACATCTGCGGCAATACTCTCGTGGCCAATCTCGGCTCCGAGTGTCTGGGTCGCCAACATCCCGGTGCCTCCCATTGCCGCGAGCCATCCCAAATGTTTATCGACGAGGGCCAGGCAGTACGCCACAAACGTCGCAGCCTGCTGCTGCGAAAGCGCGTCGAAGGCACGCGGCCCGAGAATCCTGTGGTCGTCGTTCATTATTCAACCGGCGAAGCCGAACGGCTTGGCCTTCAGCCGCGGGCGTCTTTTCGCGCGTCGGCTGGAAGGCCTTGTTCGGCAGGCCCCTCGTCGCCCTCGTGGCTATCGCTTGGTCCGCGACGGATTCGCGCCCCAAATCGCTTCTGCATCTCGATGTAGTACTCCACCAGTTTCGCGGGATCGTCGGCGACGCCCGCCGAGATGCGTCGGCGCGCATCGCGCGTGCGCTCGATTGCGGGATCAGTTCTCATCGTCGGCCTCCAAGAGTTCCAGTGGCGTTACCAGCGCCGGAACGAACAGGCCAAGTAACGCGTTGACTCTGCGAATATGCGCGAACTTCGTCGCGTTTGCCAAGTGCTTGCAATTCCAGGTGACGAGAAAGTCGCACCGATGGTAGGATGCCAAAGCGAGGTGCAAGGCATCGCCTACGGGATTCTTCGGCATAACCTGGCGGGCGATGTAGCTCTGGACGATCTCGATGATGGGCGGCTCCACGGCAAGAAGGGGCAAAGGAGCGATGAGGCGAAGGCACTCCTCGCGGCTCGGGAAGTCACCACGCTCGAGTTCATCGACGACGGGTGGGCTGGTCAGCAACTCGCAACCGGTGCGTGCTCGACCCCACCATTGGCGGGTCCACTCGCGGCGGGCAACCATTTCCGGTTCGTCGCGAACCTCGTAATAGAAGCTCGGAACCGTCGTCTCAACGTAGATTCTTGGTTTCATACGTCACGCACGGACCGCTACGTGATCGGCAGTAGCGCGGGTAGGCAGACCTGCGCGCCAAATCCGGGCGGCACAATCTATCACAGGCTGCAGCAGTGGGTTGTTGCTGCTCCGCAATTCCACCAAGGGCGCCTAACGGTGCCACCATAACTGCGCTGCCGTGACCAATACCAGAGTGGCCGTGAAGAGTACCAACGCCCACGTAGCGCGCGTGAGGCTTCCTGCGTGCTTGTCCGATGCCGCGGCAGAAGTCTGAAGCGCCTTCGCGTGCTGCGCCATCGCGTCCGCGATGGTCTTTGCCAGCAGGACTTCGCTGGCGACGCGGGTCTGATTCATGTCAGCAGTCACGGCTGTCTTCGAGTCGGATATGAATTCTCGCAGGAATTCGAAGTCATCCCGTTTCTCAAGTATTTGTTTGGGGTCTGCACTCATCTGGTCGGTGGTCGCGGAGGCCTTCACGGCCAACAAAGAGCAATAAGGAGAGGAGGAGAGTGCCACCCAATAGGAACAGGCCGGCTGAAAACGTAAGGTTGCCAAGGAAGGGAGTGCCGGTGAACCAGCTGGCAGTCATGAGGGCCACGCTGATGATGAAGGTTGTGGCAACGTAGAGGATGAGAAAGGATGGTGCCTTTAGGTTCCACGAATTCATGAAGCCAACGGCGACACGGACGACGCCGTTGATGATGGCGAGGCTAATGACAATGGTAAGCACGAGTGTGAGTACGTAGACCATCACGTCGGCTAGCTCATGCGGGGAACTGCGGGATTACTCCGAGACGCGTCAACAGCGGAAAGTTCACCCAGCTCGAAAGGAAGAAGAACCAGATGACCGCGCCACCAAGAATCCCCCATCCGCCGCGGCCGATCCAGATCACCCCAAGGCCTACCGCAAACAGCAGGATACTGACGAGCCAGATTGTCTGCCCATGGCGACGATAGGCAAGCGCCTGATTTAAAGGATCGGCGACGGAGTAAGCAACGCACCAGTCGTTAACCAAGCTTGCCAACAACACGACCACTATTCCGCATTCCGCCGACCAGCACAACGACCTACCCGAGCCCGATGCCCGTGTGGGCACGAGCGATCTCGTGTTCCTCGATAACCGCGCGTCTAATCGCACTGACGGTGTGTTCTCTCAAGCACTGATGTGACACCAGCACTCGGCAGCCGTCGGGAAATTCAAGATAGTAGACCCGCCGTTTGGCATCCTTGAAATAGTGGATACCGACGGCTGCCGCCACTTCCGCAGCTTTCGAGTCGAGGTTCATTGTCGCCGAGTGTAGACCGCGGACATGAAAAGCGCCATCGCCCACGAAGTCGACCGGCCGACAACTACGCATGATCACGTGCCTTCTCATGTCGTGCCCCCCTCACCAGCCGAACGGCTTGGCGCTCACCCGCCGCGGCCAGGACGCGCTACCCTCCGCTTGGCCGAACGGCCTCGTGGCCGCGGTCGGGTGGAGAGCCTTGTTCGGCCTCCGCTCTTCCTGGGCCGAGCGGTCTTGTCGGCTGTTACGGCTGCTCGCATCTCTTCGAAGGAGAGAGTCTCGCCCGCAGCGACTTCGCGTCTCGATCGCTCGATCAGTGCGAGAAAACCCGGATGGGTGCTGAGCGCGAGGGATTCCTTGTCAACGTTGTGCAGTGGCACGATTGCTGCGACCGGGCGATTTCGCTCGGTCAGCACGACGATGTCGTCATCGAGCTCGGCTGCGTACTCCGCGAGGGACCGTGATGCGGCTGAAAGCGCTAGGGTCTTCATATCTCAACTCTCTCTCCGGCGATCCGAAGGACGTTTTGCTCCTTCTTGCCGACTGCGAGAACATACACCACATCGGCGCGCGGTTCGACCCCGTGCTCCGGCGACCGAACCTCGTAGAACGCCCGCAGCGAAACAACGCGCAACTCCCAGGGCGCAATCGGATTGGGGCGGAGCGGCTTACGGTTGCGGGTCTCGACGAGGGGCTGGTGAGTGAGCTGCTTGCGCATGGCATCGAACAACCGGGAAGACTCCGCGGCCGTGAGGAACTCCATGTGCTCGCGCACGCCCTCCGCGAATCGGATCTGATAAGACACCGCCGTTCAGTAGCACGCCGGTGCTTCCGAGGCAGCCGAACGCTCGCGGTCAGCGGCCAGACGGCGAGCATCGCGAGCCGCTGGTCCGCTGCACCGCGGGGTTGAACGAAGCCGCTGCGCGGCAGCTGGGATCGGTGCCATCACCGACGTAGTGTGCGTTTTTGCGGGGCGCGCCGTCAAGGCGTGACGCGCTGTCGGGTTCGCGCCACTCTCCCACCTCCCACCCGCCTGCGATGGACGCAGGCCGGTAACCGACAGGAGGTGTCTCATGGGA
>Ga0214473_10004248_pt1 | contig 17242 bp, 14 predicted proteins | sample RVTome_7_FD_203509 | JGI IMG/M metagenome (GOLD analysis project Ga0214473, IMG submission 203509) | Soil microbial communities from uranium-contaminated site in the Upper Colorado River Basin, Wyoming, United States - RVT98D197 | ecosystem: Environmental > Terrestrial > Soil > Contaminated >... | reverse complement strand
GAGGTCCCGACCCACAGCGCGCCGACGATCGCCGCCACCCCGATCGTCGTCGAGCTGTCGCGGATCTGGTCCAGGATCCTGGATAGCGTCGCCTCCTCGGCGGCGGGGAAGATCCGCTGCAGGTCGAGCAGGATGCTCGCCTCCGCCTCGTGGCTCTCGATCACCTGGCCGACCACGAACAGGATCAGAAGCGCAAACGGGAACAGCGCGAACAGGAGGTTGTAGGCGACCATTCCGGCGAGCCCGGTGACGTTCTCGCGGTAGGCGCGGTGCCAGAACGCGCGCAGGTAGAGCACCGGGTGGCGCTCCTGGCCGCGCACGGCGCGGAGGGCGGTATCAGCGAGGCTTCGACTCAAGATCCCGGGGTCGTCCGTAACCGTTTCGGGGAGGAGGTGTAGGAGGCGCAAGCGCGCCTGCCCGCGTTGACTTCAGAAAATGTAGTGACTAACATCGGGCTAACATTCGGCCACACGCTTGAAGATGCCCTTAACGCTGGGCACGGTCCCGGCAAGAGCGAACCGCGGACCTCGCCCGGTCCGCGTTTTTGGTCCACCGGACATTGCAGGGCGCCGGGCAGAGCTCAAGTTATCGCGAGGTGCGGGCCGATAACCCTTGTAAGACCCCAACCGTAATCGAGAGGAACGACGAGGAAGCGGATGCTAGTTGGAGAGCTGCAAGAGCTCGATGAGGTCAAGAACCTCCTGACGAAGGGCCAGCAGGTCGGCGTGCTGGCGTACGGCGAGGTCGCCTCGGCGCTGTCCGAGGTCGACGTCGACGAGGGGGACATCGAGGAGCTTTACGGGCACTTCGAGCGCTCCGGGATCGAGCTGGTCGACGACGTCGATCCGGCGCAGAACGCTCAGCCCGACGCCGAGCCCGAGCCGACCGGCAAGCGGGGCCGGCGCCGAAAGCAGGCGACCGCGCTCGACCTGAAGCCGGACATGACGACCGACTCGCTGCAGCTCTTCCTCAAGGACATCGGCAAGGTGAGGCTGCTCACCGCTCAGGAGGAGGTCGACCTCGCGAAGCGGATCGAGCGCGGCGATCTCGACGCGAAGCAGAAGATGGTCGAGTCGAACCTGCGGCTCGTGGTCTCGATCGCGAAGAACTACCGCAACCAGGGCCTCCCGTTCCTCGACCTGATCCAGGAGGGGACGCTGGGCCTGGTCCGCGCCGCGGAGAAGTTCGACTACCGCAAGGGCTTCAAGTTCTCCACCTACGCGACGTGGTGGATCCGGCAGGCGATCGCACGCGCGCTGGCCGACAAGGCGCGCACGATTCGGATCCCCGTCCACGTGGTCGAGAAGCTGAACAAGATCGGCCGCGCGGAGCGCAAGCTGGTGACCGAGCTCGGTCGCGAGCCGACGCCGGAGGAGATCGCCGAGGTGACGGGGATCGAGCCCGACGAGGTCGACTCGATCAAGCGCTCGGCGCAGGCGCCGGTCTCGCTCGAGAAGCCGGTCGGCGACGAGGAGGAGTCGGAGTTCGGCCAGTTCATCGCCGACGAGAAGGCCGAGTCCCCGTACGAGCGGGCGGCCGACATCCTCACCAAGGAGGCGCTGCGCGAGGCGCTGGAGAACCTCTCCTATCGCGAGCGCCGGGTGCTCGAGCTGCGCTACGGGCTCGGCGGCGAGCATCCGCGGACGCTCGACGAGGTGGGGCGGACCTTCAACGTGACGCGCGAGCGCATCCGCCAGATCGAGAACCAGTCGTTGAAGAAGCTTCAGTCCCTCGCGGAGGCCCAGAAGCTCCGCGAAGTGGCCTAGCGCCCCCGGGGCTGGCACATGACTTAGCGCGCGGCAGCGCCTTGGCGCGCGCTCACCGAACACGAACACGAAACGGAGGACCCCCGATCAGCACCGCAACCCGAGAAGCCCCAGTAGCCGAGTGGACCTGTGTCCGCTGCGATATGACCAGCAGGTGGGTGAACGGCCTTCAGGACGATGCCGCCTCGGCCCCCCCGCACTGGTTCACCGACGAGGCCGGCGACCACTTCTGCCTCGCCTGCCGGCGTGAGCGCGCGGTCGAGATCGCGCTCGATGACGCCCCAGACGCAAGCACCGAGGCCCGCGCCAAGCTGCGCTCCGCCGCCGTGGTCGAGTTCGAGCTCGAGCGCGATCCGGAGCGGACCGAGGGCGAGATCGCCCGCTCGGCTCGGACCTCGATCGGCGCCGTCCGCAAGGCCCGCAAGCGCCTCGGCGTCTAACGACGCGTAGTCAGCATGAGGCGGGGTGCGACGATCGCTGCTGGTGCGGCGGCCATCGTCGCGCTCGCGGCGCCGGCGGTTGCGCCGGCCTCAAAGCGCGGCAAGGACGCGAAGTCCTCGCTCGATCGGCCACGGGCGCCGCTCGTGCTGGAGGGCTCCGATCTCCCCGCGGGTCTCGCGGGCGTCGAACCGGAGCGCCTGGTCGCGTTCAAATACCGGGCGCCGAAGCGGGGTCGCCGGGGTCGGTGGCGCCAGGTCCCGGTTCAGGTGGACGAGCGGCTCGCGGTTGATTTCGGTGACGTGCCGACACCCGGCCCCGTTTCCCGCACGCCCGGCACCGTTTACGGGACCGCGGCGGGGGGCGTGACCGCGCTCCAGTACGCCGATCGGAGCACCTTCGTTGGTCCCGACGACGATCCGTCGCTCGATGCCGACGACGAGATCGTGGTTATGGCAAAGGACGCGGGCGACCGTGCTCCGAGCGGGCGAAGGACGCCTCGGCGCGCGCGCAAGAAGGGGCTCGCCAGGATCAAGGTCGAGGACCCCGTCGATGGGGGGCGCGGATGGGTTTACCTGTTCGCCGCAACGAGGGACGCGGATCACCCGCTCGACCCGGCGGCGGGCCGGGACTACGTGGACTACGAGTTCTCCCTCCAGCGCGGGTCTTACCAATCGACCTATGACACTCGGGACGGCCCCAACCCCGAGTCCTCGCGTGTGATCGCGAAGTCATACGTGGCCGGGTTCTCGGACCGGTGGATCTTCGACCTGCTGCGGATCGGCGGTGCGAGCGCGCCCGACATCCTCGACGGGCACAAGTTCGGGATCGCGCCCGGTCAGTGCGGCCGCAGCGAGGACACGTTCTCGGGCACCGACACAAACGACCGGCCCAACGACCGCGGCGAGGGCGCCTTCGTTGCCAACATCGACGGCCCCGTGCGGGCGATCCGCTCCTACGTCGGCGCCAACAGCGGTCCCTACACCCAGCGCACGCACCTGTTCTATGCCACCGAGCACTCGCTCGAGACGAACCTTCGCGTGCACGCGATCCCCGGGCTGTTCTCCCACTACGACCTCAGCTCCGAGGCGATCGGGATGACGTACCGGAGCTCGGCCCACCCCGGCGGGGTGAGGGTCGACGGTGTGCCCGACGCGGTCGGGGAGCAGGTGCCGAGCTGGCACCTGTGGAGCGGCTCGCAGGGGTCGCTGTTCGCGGCCGACCGTGTGGCCTCGTCATTCGATTCCGAGCTCACCGCGTCCCAGCGCGGCTACTACCTCGACGACGCCACGCCCGCCGACCGACAGTGCTGGGGTGACTCGGCGACGTACGGCGCCGCAGGCATCGCATCCGCGCCGCCCGGCGGGATCCCCGACACGGACCCGAGATCGTCGGAGTTCGAGACCCTGCGCTCCACGAGCACGACGCTCATGGGCGCGCCCGGCGCGGGCGCCGTGGACGCGGAGCGGTGGTCGGATCGGCTCGACTCGCCACTTGGCGTCTCGGTCCGAGAGCGCCGCTGAGTCCCTGCTCAAGCCTATGCTTCATTTCGTATAGCGTTGTCTATACTGGTCGTTGCGGCTTTCGGGACGGTGGACCCGAAAGCCAACCGACTTCCCAAGACTTGTGGCTTACATGGATTCCGAATGTCCGGTCTGTCGTTGCGCGGAGATCATCTCCGGCAAGTGGACGCTCCTCGTCATCCGAGACCTCGCCGCGGGACCGCAGCGGTTCTGCGAGCTCGAGCGCTCGCTTGACGGGATCAGCCCCCGGACCCTTTCCCTGCGCCTGCGGGCGCTCGAGGAGCACGGCGTCGTAGAGCGCCACACCTATCCCGAGGTTCCGCCGCGCGTCGAGTACGTGCTGACCGAGAAGGGGAATGCGCTGGTGCCCCTGATCGACGGCATGCGCGAGTACGGGCGCGAGTGGCTCGACGGCGCCCCGGCCGCGAGCCAGGTCAGCGCCGCCGCGTAGATCCGATTCAGGCAGCCGGCTCGGGAGCCTTCGTGACGACGTCCGCCCCCTGCGTTTCGGGCAGTCCCCGGAGCAGCAGGATCACGGGGGCAACGAACACGCCGCCGATCGCGAGCACGAGCGAGGTCGACACGACTCCGGACAGGGCTCCGACCAGGAGCAGCCCCAGCGACCCGCACGCCACCTGGATCGCGACCACGACCGATGTCAGCGTCGCCCGTAGCTCGGTCGGGAACAGCTCCGCGAGGTAGGCGTACACGACGGCGAGCAGGGCGGCGTTCGCCCCCGCGGCGACGAAGAAGCCGGGCGCGAACAGCGCTCGCACCTCGCTGAAAATCAGCAGGTTGGCGATCGCGCCGCACGCGAGTCCGATCGCGAGAACCGGGCGGCGGCCGATCCGATCGCTCCCCGGCCCGCCGAACAGAAACCCGAGCAGCGCGAACGGGCCCGAGCCGAGGACGGTCGCCGTGTATGCGGCCTCCCATCCGAACTCGTCCTGCGCGAGGGCGGAGGAGTAGAAGAACCCCGCGGTCGAGATCGCCCCCGCGGCGCCGAGGATCGCTGAGATCCGGATCAGGCGGGAGCGGTACTCGTGCGGGATGTGCGGGATCAGCGATCCCTGGATCCGCTCCTCGTCGCGGGCGATGTCGAACGCCTTCGTCTCGCGCAGGTTGCGGCGCAGATACGCGACGACGAGCAGCGGCGGCAGCGCCGCGAGGTAGAAGATCCGCCAGTCGAGCGGGGTGAGGGGGACCGCGAGCAGCGCCAGCGCCGCGAGCCCGGGGCCGAGGAAGCTGACGATCCCGACGACGGAGAGGCTGGCGCCGCGGCGCTCCGGGCGCACCTCCTCCGCGATCACGAGCGCGGCGAGCGAGCTCTCGGTGGCGAGGAATGCCCGGGCGACGATCTGGATCAGGATGAACGCGACAAGGCCCCATGCCAGCGCGGTGAGCCCCGTTGCGACGGTGAAGATTCCGATCGACACGAGCAGCATCGCCCGGCGCCCGATCCGGTCCGCGGTGCGGAGGATCGGCACGCTGCAGAGCGCCGCGAGTCGGATCACGGCGACGCCGACGCCGAACAGCGTGATCGAGACCCCGAGGCCGTCGGCGATCTTCGGCGCCCCGATCGTCAGCACGGTGAGGTCGTAGACCTCGAAGAAGCCAACGAACATGAGCGGGGCGAGGATCTGCCACTCGTGTTGGTCGAAGCTCGACACCGCACGAAGGCCTCCGCGCACCCAGGCAAGCCCGGTGGTACCGAGTCCGCGCAGCCCCAGCGACGGCTCGGTGGCGCTGGCCGCTCCCGGGTCTGATCCGCTGCGCGCCACTTGCGCTGGACGGTAACCGCCCCGGCGCCCGCACCCCTTGCGCCTGCAAGCGCCCCTGCATCGGAGGAGCGCGGCACGGCCGCGAGAACTCGGCTCGCAGTGCGCGATCTCACCCTCAACGACCCGCTCGAAGCCCTCGCCCGCGAGGCGGCGGAGCGCATGCGCGAGCTGGTCCGCTCGGGCGAGGAGGTCCCGTTCGGCCTCGTCGGCCCCGGCGAGGGCTCGCCCTTCGCCCAGTACGCGCCCCAGACCGACCGCTTCGTGCGCGAGCACGCCACCCTGATTGCGGGTCTCGGCGCCTTCCGGGCGGCGAGCGAGGCGATCGGAGAGGCGTCGCTCGCCGAGCCTTACCTGGAGCAGCTGGGCGAGCCGGTGCCCCCGGGACCCAACCAGCGATCCGAGGCGGCGGCAGTGGCGTTCCTGGTCCGCCTGTGGGAGGGCTGCTCAGACTTCTCGCTCGAGGGCGACCGTCTGCCGCGGGCGATCGCCGAGCTCGGGGGCTGCGCCGAGTCGGCCGCCGACGGCGACGCCGAGGTCGTCGCCCCACTTGTCGGATTCCACATGCCGATTACCAAGCTGTCGCTCGGGTCCGCGCTCCTGGTCCGCGCCGACGTCGTCGAGGTCCCGGACGAGGTCCGCCGCACGGAGGGGAGCCGCCTCGGAGCCTGGGAGCCGCAGTTCCTGGTCGTCGTACGGGCGCCGAACCCCGGCGTCGCGGCGGACGTGGGCGGCGAGGGCTCCGACGCGATCTCGCCGGGCGCGGCGCTGAACGACGTGATCACGACCCTGCGCCTGTTCAAGCCCGGCGGCGTCGGGCTCGGCCCGTACGCGTGGGCGCGCACGCCGGGCGACCGCTGGCGCCGGATGGCGACCGGTGCGGCGCAGCCGCGCGCGGGCGAGTACCGGCTCACCGACACCGAGCTCGGCGACCTCGCGGCGATCGCACGGACCGTGGACGTCGGCTCGACGAGCGTCGCCGTGTCGCGGGCGATCTCGCGCTTCGAGGCGGGCCTGGAGCGACCGGCCCTGCTCGAGGCGCTGAGCGACTACGTGCTCGCGCTGCGCTGCCTGCTTGACGGAGGCGGCTCGGCGGAGGTCGGGCTGTCGATGCGCGCCGCGGCGCTGTGCGCCGAGCCCTCCGAGCGTGCCTCGGTCAGGGCCGAGGTGGAGCGGGCGCTGGCGCTGGAGGAGAGCCTGATGCGCGGCGAGCTCCCGAGCTCGACCGAGGGCACCGCGCCGCTGGAGGTGGTGGCGGCGTTCGAGGAGCGCCTGCGCGGGCTGCTTCGCGGCGCCGCGTCCGAGCGTCGCGGCGCCGACCTTCGCGTCGCCGCCGACGAGACGCTGCTCGGCGACGGCCTCGCGGCCGGCGAGGGCGCCGTCGACGTGCGCGGCGCGACCGCGGAGTGGGGGGCGATCGACCCGCAGACCCCGCCCGAGATCGCCCTCGACGAGCCACTCGAGATCAGCCTTGAGGAGCCCCCCGCGACGCCTGAGCCGTCGCCTGACGAGGAGGAGACGATCGTGATCGAGGAGAAGCCTGCGTTGCAGGAGATCGAGTCCGAGCGGCCAACTGAGGTGCTTATGGGACACACCCCCCACGCACGGCACACGACGCGCGACGAGAAGCCCGAGCGCGACCAGACGGGGGCTCCCGACTGGCTGAGCGAGGTCGGCGGGCGCGGCGACACGATCGACTGGCCGGAGCGCCCCGAGGCGCTGCGCCTGCTCGACCAGCGTCCTGCTCATCGGCAGGCTGCGCGGCGCCGGGTGCGGCACCTGTTCCCGCGCCCCGAGGCGACCGATTGGCAGGTCGCCGAGCTGCAGTACGACCGCAGGCGTAGGGCCTCGGCCTAGCGGCCTCGCCCTGACACTCCCGCGGCGTGCTCCGCTTCGCGTCCGCGCGCGCCGCGGGGTCACCGGAGGGCCGCTAGGGCTTCCCGCTCGGGGCCGGTGGCGAACAGGTACTGGTTGATCTCCGTCAGCCCGCCGAGGTCGTGGACGTCGTGGTCCAGGTAGGGGACCTTGATCACCGGACGCCCCCGCAGCTCGGTCGCCAGCCGGTCGATGTTGCGGCGGTCGCGCGACGCCAGCGCCGCGTAGTCGCTCAGGTTCGCGGCGGCCCGCGCCGCCAGATCGGCGTCCTCGAGCGGTAGCTCGAGCGCCGCCGCGATCGCGGCCTCGTCGCCGCGGTCCAGCTCGTCCTCGTAGTGCACCTTGTTCACGATCACGCCCCCGAACGGGAGCTTGGCCTCGACCAGCCGGCGGTGGAAGTACACGGCCTCCTCGATCGGCTCCCCCTGGGGCCCGCACACCACCAGGAAGCAGGTGCTCGGGTCGGCGAGCAGCTCGTTCACCCGCTTGGCGCGCTCCCTGAACCCGCCCACCATGCCGCTGAACGCCAGGAAGAACTCCGAGATGTCCTCCAGCAGGTCCATCCCGGTGATCCGCCGCAGGACGGAGAACATCATCGAGCTGCCGGCACCGAGCAGCTTCATCCCGAACCCGGTCGGACGCATGAACACCTGCAGCGAGCGGCCCTCGATGAACTGCGTCAGGCGCTTCGGGGCGTCGAGGAAGTCGAGCGCGTTGCGGGTTGGCGGCGTGTCAAGGACGAGGAGGTCATAGCGGTCCTCCTGGTGGAGCTCGAACAGGCGCTCCATCGCCATGTACTCCTGCGAGCCGGCGAGCGCGTTCGAGAGCTGCTTGTAGATCCGGTTGTCGAGGATCCGGTCGCGGGTCTGGACGTCCGGAGCGTGGCGCGCGATCAGCTCGTCGAACGTCGCCTTCGCGTCGAGCATCATCGCCCACAGCTCGCCGCCCTCGGCGTCGATCCCCTGCTGCTCGAACAGCGCCGGGTCGACGCGGCGCTCCGTGTTCCCCAGCTCGGGCAGCCCGAGCGAGTCGGCGAGCCGCTTCGCGGGGTCGATCGTCAGCACCGCGACCTTCCTTCCGCGCGCCGCCATCCCGGCCGCCACCGCCGCCGCGATGGTCGTCTTCCCGACTCCGCCCGACCCGGCGCAGATGCACACGTCCTTCCCCTCGAGCAGCTCCGGAACGCTCGCCATCAGCCGGCACCTCCGACCTCGTCTGCGAGCCGCTCGATCGCCGGCTCGGTGAGCTCGGGGTCGAAGATGAACGGCAGCGTCCGCACCGGCGCCTGGACGAGCCCTCGCAGCCGATCGAGTTGCTCGCGGTGGGCGAGGGCGCGGCGGCGCTCGCTGAGCGCGGCGCGAACGGCCGCCCGCGCCGGGCCGTCGACCGAGTCCGCCGCCTGCTCGAGGCGATCCGCGTCCTCGCCCGAGAACCGCTCCGGATAGACGGCGTTCATGAACACCTCATCGACCGCGACTCCGACGTTGTCGGTGAGCTCGCGCTCCAGCATCTCGGACTCGTTCACCGGCATCTCCTCGGGCAGCGAGACGATCACCGCTCCGGTGCGCTCGTGATCGGTGAAGTAGCGGTCGAGGGCCTCCGCCTGGGAGCGGATCGGGCCAACGCGGGCGATCGACGCGAACGTTCGCGGGGTCTGGAGGATGCCGATCCCGTGCCCGGTCGCGGGGGCGTCGACGATCACGACGTCATAGGTCCGACCCTGCTTCACCCTGCGGTCGGGCTGTGCGAGCTCCCACACCTTCCCGATCGTCACCAGCTCCTTCAGCCCCGGGGTCGCCGCGGTGAGCAGCGTGAACACCCGGCTCCGGGACAGCATCTCGCCCATCGCCCGCACCGGGGCCTGGATCGTCAGGTACTCGCGCAGCGAGTAGTCGGGGTCGATCGAGATCGTCCACAGGTTCTCGCGCATCTCGACTTCGTGGAACCCGACCTCGGCGCGGCGGAACACCCGTGAGGTGTGCTCCTGCGAGGCGACCTCGGCGACGATCGTCCGCATCCCGCGGCGGGCGGCTGCGATCCCGAGCGCGAGCGCCACCGTTGAGCGTCCGACGCCGCCCTTCCCGGTCACGAACACGAGCCGCTTGGCGAGCGGATCGGACACGGAGCCATTGAAGCAGCCACGCGAAAACGGGTGCAGGCGGGGACAAGGCCGGCTCAGGATGGCGTCCGGCACCCGTGCAACCCTCGCGTGCGCGGGAGGAAACCGCGGGCAGTATGCGAATAGGCCCCCTTAGATGGGCATTTCCGCGCTCGCATCGGGTTCTGCGACAGGCGCCGTTCAGGCGGCCGCCACGGTCGCGCGCGCTGCCGGCGCCGCGGTCAGCGACGCGGACCGGATGAGCGCCGACGAGGCGATCGCGCCGACCCGCGAGCGCCCGAACAAGGGAAGCGCGAAGAAGGCGGGCAAGGACACGAAGGGCAAGAAGGGCGCCAAGGGCAAGAAGGCGACGAAGGCCAAGTCGCGCAAGCGCAGCGGCGATGCGAAGGTGATCGCGTTCGCGAACCAGAAGGGCGGCGTCGCGAAGACGACCACCACGCTCAACCTCGCGGTCGCCTTCAAGGAGGCCGGCTACGAGGTGCTGGCGGTGGACCTCGATCCGCAGGGGAACCTGACGATGAGCCAGGGCGTCGACCCCGACAAGGTGCAGAAGAGCCTGTACGACGTGCTCGTCGAGCGGACCCCGATCAGCGAGGTGATCCAGGAGCGCGAGATCGATCTCGCCGTCGCCTCGATCGACCTCGCGGGCGCGGAGATCGCGATGAGCACCCAGATCGGCCGCGAGCGGGCGCTCGAGAAGGCGCTCTCCGAGGTGATCGACCGTTATGACTTCGTCTGCATCGACACACCGCCGAGCCTCGGGCTTCTGACCATCAACGCCCTGACGGCGGCGAACAGTGTGATCGTCCCCGTGCAGTGCGAGTATCTCTCGATGCGTGGGCTCGTCCAGCTGCAGAACACGCTGTCGATGATTCGCGAGAACCTGAACCCGGGCGTCGAGCTACAGGGGATCCTCCCGACGATGCTCGACTCGCGCACCGTTCACGCGACCGAGGCGGTCGAGATCCTGGAGGAGAACTTCGGCGACCTGGTCTTCAAGTCCCGAATCCGGAAGGCGATCAAGTTCGCGGAGGCACCCGTCCGCGGCGCCTCGGTGCTGAAATACGATCCGAAGGGGAATGCGGCCAAGTACTACCGCGACTTGGCGAAGGAGGTCCTGAGCAATGGCTCGTCGTAGCCGCGCCAGCATGCGGGAGGGTCCGCTCGCGGACCTGTTCCGCTCCACGGTCGACGATCAGGAGGGCGCCGAGGGCGAGGCCGTGGAGGCCGCGCCCGAGGATGTCGTGGATGCCGAGGTCGAGCAGGTCGTCGAGGAGCCGGTCGCCGACGCGGTGGCCGAGCCCGAGCTCGAGCCGCCGACGCCGCCGGAGCCCGAGGAGCTGACCGTGTACCGGGTCGAGGACGAGGACGACGACGGCGGCGAGGACGACGACGAGGAGGAGATCGCGGCCGCGAGCACCGATCTCGAGGCGCCCGAGAACGACGAGCGCCTGCGCGAGATCCTCGTCGAGAGCGAGGGTGGTCGCGAGCCGACGTACGGCCGCACCGAGCCCGCACCCGCCCGCGGCTTCGCCTCCCAGGGCGCGCCGATCCCGGTGATACGCGTCATCGGCGTCGGGGGCGCCGGGGTGAACGCGGTCAACCGGATGGTGGACGCCGGGATCACGGGCGTCGAGTTCCTCGCCATCAACACCGATCTTCAGTCGCTGCAGCAGTCGACCGCCGACGTCACCGTCCATATCGGCGGCGAGGTGACGCGCGGGCTCGGGTCGGGGTCGGACTCCTCGCTCGGCTACCGCGCCGCGTTCGAGGAGCAGGACAAGATCAAGCGCCTTCTGAAGGGCTCCGACATGGTGTTCGTCACCGCCGGGGCGGGCGGCGGCACGGGAACGGGCGCCGCTCCCGTGGTCGCACGGCTCGCGCAGACGGTCGGCGCGCTGACCGTCGGCATCGTCACCCGCCCGTTCGCGTTCGAGGGCACGCGCCGCGCGAGCCAGGCCGACGAGGGCATCGAGGCGCTGCGCGATGAGGTCGACACGCTGATCGTCGTCCCGAACGAGCGCCTGATCTCGGTGCTGTCGCGGAACACCTCGATGATCGAGGCGTTCAAGGTCGCCGACGACGTTCTCCGCCAGGGCGTGCAGGGGATCGCCGATCTGGTGACGCTCCCGGCTCTGATCAACCTCGACTTTGCCGACGTGCGCACGACGATGCGCGAGGCCGGCGCCGCGATCCTCGGGATCGGGATGGGCACGGGCGACAGCCGGGCGCTGTTCGCCGCCGAGCGGGCGGTGTCCTCGCCGCTGCTCGACGCCTCGGTTGACGGGGCGCGCTCGATCCTGCTCTCGATCACGGGCGGATCGGACCTGTCGCTGATCGAGGTCTCGGAGGCGGCCCGCGTGATCCAGGAGGCCGCGCACCCCGATGCGCACATCATCTTCGGCGCCAACGTCGACGAGGAGCTCGAGGAGCAGGTGTGGGTGACGGTGATCGCGACGCGGTTCGACGCCCGCGGGCGCCGCGCCGACTCGAGCCGCCGCGCGCATCGCGAGACGGGCGCGCCCCCGTTGCGCCCGGTGCGCCGCAGCAGGCGCTCGGCCGAGTCCGCGGCCGAGCCGCGCCCGCGCGACCTCGGCATCGAAGCACCGGAGTTCGAGCCGAGCCGATAGGTACGCGCGGAGCTATAGCCGCGGGCCACCCCGTCACCGCCGAGGCGGGGGCAAGGGCGCTGCGGCAGGGCGGGAACGCGGTTGACGCGGCGGTCGCCGCGGTTCTCGCGTCCTTCGCCGTGGAGAGTCCCTTGACCGGTCTCGGAGCGGGCGGGTTCATGCTCGTCCACACGGCCGACGAGGACGTCCTGCTCGACTTCTTCGTCGAGGTCCCGGGGCGCGGCGGGGCGGAGCGCTCGTCCGAGCTCGTGCCGCTGTCGGTGATCTTCGACGAGACGCCGCAGGTGTTCAACATCGGCGCCGCCTCGTGCGGAGTCCCCGGGACGGCCGCGGGGCTCGCCGAGGCGCTGCGGCGCTTCGGCTCGATGCCGATGACGGAGCTGATCGCGCCCGCGGTGTCCGCGGCGCGGGACGGCGTGCCGCTGAACGCGCAGCAGGCCTACCTGTTCGAGCTCCTCGACCCGATCCTGACCGAGTACCCGGAGACGCGGGCGCTGTACGCCCCCGACGGGCGGGTCCTGCGCGAGGGGGAGGTGTTCCGGTTCCCGGAGCTCGCCGACGCGCTGGAGCGCTACGCGGCCCAGGGCCCGGCGCCGTTCTACACCGGAGACGTGGCGCGGGCGATCGCCGAATGGGTGGGCGAGCGCGGCGGGACGCTCGGGGTCGATGACCTGGCCGCGTACGAGCCGGTCGCGCGGGAGCCCGTCGGGGCGCGGTTCCGGGGGCGCGACGTGCTCACCAACCCGCCGCCCTCGTCAGGAGGCATCCTGGTCGCGCTCAGCCTCGAGCTCCTGGAGCGGATGGGGGAGGTGGGGATCGAGGCGGTCGTCTCGGCGATGTCCGAGGCGAATCGCGCTCGCACGGAGGCGTTCCACGCCGGCCTTTACGCGCAGGGGTACGCCGCGGACTTCCTCGACCCCGCGCGGCTCGACCAGCTCGGCTCGACCACCCACATCACCGCGCTCGACGCGGATGGGCGGTGCGCATCGGTTACGTGCTCTAACGGGACGGGCTCGGGGATGCTCGTCCCCGGGACAGGCGTGCACGTGAACAACATGCTCGGCGAGGAGGACCTGAACCCGCTCGGGTTCCACGCTCTGCCCTCGGGGCGGCGGATGACCTCGATGATGGCGCCGACCGTGGTGCTCGAGGACGGCGAGCTCGTCGCCGGGCTCGGGAGCGGCGGCTCGAACCGGATCCGCTCCGCGATCCTGCAGGTGATCCTGCGCCTGGTCGCCGACGGCCTCCCGGTCCAGGATGCCGTCGACGCCGCCCGGGTGCACTTCGAGGAGGGCGTCGTCCAGGCCGAGCCGGGGGTCGAGGAGGCTGCGCTGGCGGCGCTGGAGGGAGCCGGCCTTGGCGTCGTCCGCTGGCGCCGCCCGAACCTGTTCTTCGGCGGCGTCCACGCCGTCGCCCGCGACCCGTCCACGGGCGAGCTCCAGGGCGGCGGCGACCCCCGCCGCGGCGGCGCCGTCGTCGTCCTCTAACGCCCCGGGTAGGACCCGTTGGATTTCGCCGACTCGGCGATCTCCTGCGCGCGGCGGACGGCGTCGGAGGCGGTGCGGAGCGCGCGGGCGAGCAGCCGCATGCGCTCGTCCTCGTCTCGCAGCTCGAGCAGGCGCTGCTTGGTGTCGGCCGGGAGCTCGATCCGGCTCGCGATCTCGTACGAGCCCTGCTCCGAGATCTCGCCGGCGGCGTCGAGGTCGGCGTCGACCTGGTCGAGCAGCTCGGAGAACGCCTCGTGCGCGTCGTTCGCCGCCCCGTCGTCGGCCGGCTCGGGCTCGGACTCGACGTCGATCAGCTCCACGTCTCCGACCGGGTACTCGGGCGCGTCGCCGCGGTCCAGGACGCGGAACGGGGCTTCGCCGGCGACGACGACGTTCATCCGCCCGTCGTCGAAGCGCTCGATCACGTCGGTGACGCGTGCGGTGCAGCCGACGTTGCGCGCGGCGCCGGACTCGTCGCGGAACACGATCCCGAACGGCTCGCCGCCGTCGAGCGATTCGCCCACCATCCGCTTGTAGCGCTCCTCGAAGATATGAAGGGGCACCAGCTCTCCGGGGAGGAGCACTATCGGGAGCTCGAAGATCGGCAACTCGCTTTGCCGTTCACCTGCCACTCCATTTGATTCTAGGCAGGCGACAATGCCGCCCATGGCAATCGACTTCGAGGCGGAGGGCCTGCTCGAGGGCACCGAGGGAGCGGAGCGCGATGCGCGCCTGCGCCTGCTCGAGGAGCTGACCGAGGACGGCGTCACGCTCGACGAGCTGCGCCAGGCGGTTGAGGACGACCGCCTCGCCCTTCTCCCCCTGGAGCGGGTGCTTGCGGGAGAGGGCCGCCGCTACACGGTCGAGGAGGTGGCCGAGCGCGCCGGGGTCGGGCTCGACATACTGCGCCGCCTGCAGCAGGCGATCGGGCTCCCGACGCCCGAGCCGGGCGAGCGGGCGTTCACCGAGGAGGACGTCGAGTCCGCCCGGCGGCTGAACGCCTTCCGCGAGGCCGGGATCCCGGAGGAGGGGCTGCTCGAGATCTCGCGCGTGATCGGGATGGCGATGGGCCAGATCGCGGCGACGACCCGCGACGTGGCCGGCGACGCGATCCTGCAGCCAGGCGACACCGAGCTCGACGTCGGGAGGCGGTTCGCCGCCGCCGCGGCGAACCTGATCCCAACCGTCGGCCCGACGCTCCAGTACGCGTTCGCTCTCCACCTGCGGGAGCTGATCCGGCGCGAGGCGATCGGCCGGGCCGAGCTCGCCACCGGTCGGCTCCCCGGGGCGGTCGAGGTGACGGTCGCGTTCGCCGACATGGTCGGGTTCACGCGGCTCGGTGAGGGGCTCCCCGCGGACGAGCTCGGCGGGGTCACCGGGCGGTTGTCCGAGCTCGCGGGAGAGGTGGCGCAGCCGCCCGTCCGGCTCGTGAAGCTGATCGGCGACGCGGTGATGCTCGTGTCGCCGGAGACCGACGCCCTGCTCGACGCGACGCTGTCGCTGGTCGAGGCGGCGGAGGGCGAGGGCGATGAGTTCCCTGCGCTGCGCGCGGGGGTGGCAAGGGGGACGGCGCTGCCCCGCGGCGGCGACTGGTACGGGCACCCCGTCAACCTCGCCAGCCGGATCACGGAGGTCGCGCGGCCCGGCAGCGTCCTGTGCTCGCCGGAGGTCCGGGACACAGCCGGCGAGGTGTTCGAGTGGTCGAACGCCGGCTCCCGCCGCCTGAAGGGGATCCGCCACTCGGTCGGCCTCAGCCGCGCCCGCCGGGCCGAGTTAACCGACTCTTAAGCACTCCCTGGAACGCTGGCAACGTGGTCCTTTTGATGGCATTCGCGTTCGTGGCAGGTGCGGGCACCGCTCTGTCCCCGTGCGTGCTCCCGGTGCTGCCCGCCGTCCTGTCGGTCGGGGTGACCGGCGGCCGCCGGCGCCCGCTCGGCGTCGTCACCGGGCTCGTGCTCACGTTCACGTTCGCCGTCGTCGCGCTCGTGTACGTGATCGACGCGCTCGGACTCCCTAACGACCTCCTGCGCACGATTGCGATCGCGGTCCTGCTCGCGTTCGGGATCTCGCTGCTCGTGCCGTCGATCTCGGCCCGGATCGAGGCGTGGGTGTCGCGGTTCGTCGGGATCAAGCGGATGCCGCGCGGGGAGGGGTTCTGGTCCGGATTCGTGCTCGGCGCCACCCTCGGGCTCGTGTACGCGCCGTGCGCCGGGCCGATCCTCGCCGGCGTGATCACGGTCTCTGCGGCACAGGACTTCACCGTCGGCCGGCTCGCGGTGGCGATCGCCTACGGGCTCGGCTCGGCGGTCGTCCTGTACGCGCTGATGCTCGGCGGGAGGCGTGTCTCGGACCGCCTCGGCGCCTACCGGGCGCAGATCCAACTCGGGCTCGGGGCCGTGATGATCGCCGTCGCCGGGGTGATGATCGCCGACCTCGACCTGCGCTTCCAGCGCGCGATCGCCGAGGACCTCCCCGCCGCGCTCCGAAACCCCGCGGAGTCGCTCGAGGAGACCGAGGCGGTCGCGGACGAGCTGGAGGCGGTCAACTCGTTCCAGGGCGGCGCGACCGAGGTCGGCGCCGCAGAGGCCGACGCCGGTCGGAGGCTGCCGGTGATCGGCGACGCTCCGGAGATCACCGACCCCGGCCACTGGTTCAATACCCCCGGGGGCGAGAGCCTGACGCTGCGCGAGCTCAGCGCCGAAGGCCGCGTGACCCTGATCGACTTCTGGACATACACCTGCATCAACTGCATCCGCACGTTCCCCTACCTGCGTGCCTGGGACGAGACCTATCGCGACAAGGGGTTGACGATCGTCGGCGTCCATACGCCCGAGTTCCCATTCGAGCGCGAGACGCCGAATGTCGCCCGCGCGATCGAGGAGTACGACCTCCAATACCCGGTGGTGCAGGACAACGAGTTCGGAACCTGGGACGCGTTCCAGAACCAGTACTGGCCCGCGAAGTACCTGATCGACGCCAGGGGCCGGATCCGGTACGTGCACTTCGGCGAGGGCGCGTACGAGACGACCGAGCGCGCGATCCGGTCCCTGCTCGCGGAGGCGGGCTCCCGCGGCCTTGGCGGGGGCGCGAGCGCCACCGGTGAGAAGCCCGACTCGGGCGTCGCCACCCCCGAGACCTATCTCGGCGCCGATCGCGCCCAGGGGTTCGTGAACGGGCCGATCCCGCCGGGCAGCCACGATTTCGGCGGCGCGGGGGCGACGCAGGAGGTCGCGAGGCGGCTGCCGCCGAACGCGCTCGCCTACCGCGGCTCGTGGGAGGTGAGCGGGGAGGAGGCCACCGCGGGCGAGGGAGCGGCGATCGACGTCAACTTCGCCGCCCGGCGCGTGTTCCTGGTGCTCGGCTCGCCCGGCGAGCCGCGGCGGATGCGGGTGCTGCTCGACGGGAAGCCGATCCCCGACCGGCTCGCGGGCGAGGACGTCGAGGACGCCACCGTGACGGTCGATGAGCAGCGCCTGTACCGGCTCGTCGAGCTCCCCAACGACGCCCGCCACGTGCTCACGCTGGAGCCGCAGCCCGGAATCGAAGGCTACGCGTTCACGTTCGGCTAGCGGTTCTGCTCGGGGAGCCCGCGGAGCAGCGGCGAGACGAACCACAGCCACCCAAGC
>Ga0214473_10004246_pt1 | contig 17245 bp, 19 predicted proteins | sample RVTome_7_FD_203509 | JGI IMG/M metagenome (GOLD analysis project Ga0214473, IMG submission 203509) | Soil microbial communities from uranium-contaminated site in the Upper Colorado River Basin, Wyoming, United States - RVT98D197 | ecosystem: Environmental > Terrestrial > Soil > Contaminated >... | reverse complement strand
AATCGGGAACCTGAATGAACGATTGGTAAGAGACTATATAGCAAGAACAGACCATTTCTGATTCCGCCTAGCGAATGAAATGAGCTTGGCGGAGAGGATCAATGGCCAAGTGTTTGTACGGCTTGGGCAGATTCCTGTATTTGGTTGGCTGTTAGTATTTCTCGCATAATTTTTAGTATTTTAACAAGAAAGCGGAAAGAAATCAACTATAGGGAGATTAGCGAGTTAAATATCTAGTGTTGCGAGGTTGACCCTCCCAATCTTACTTCAAGTCTTTTCAGTTCTGTTTGAACACGACTTGAAGAACGATTTTAGCAGGACTTCGTTAGCAACTATTTCTATATATCTAATGTAGCTAACTTCGCATGGGTTTGGATAAAGCGTTTGCGCGGGGGCACTTCTTCGCCCATCAGCGTTGTAAATAGTCGATCTGCTTCTTCTGCATCTTCAATGGTAATTTGCTTTAATATCCTTACCTTTGGATCCATTGTCGTTTCCCAAAGTTGTCCGGGGTTCATTTCCCCCAAACCTTTATATCTTTGAATAGTTACTTTTCCATTGCCTTCTTCCCTAATGATTTTATCTTTTTCATCGTCGTTATAAGCGTAAAACACTTTCTTTATTATCTGAATTTTATAAAGGGGTGGGAGGGCGATATACAAAAATCCCCTACCGATGGTTTCGGGTAGATGGCGAAAGAAAAACGTGAGAAGAAGGGTTTTTATGTGTTCTCCGTCGACGTCGGCGTCGGTCATAATTATAATTCTGTGATACCTGACTTTATTATAGTTTAGGGAGTCCCCTATTCCCGCGCCAAGCGCAATAATTAAATCTTTTATCTCTTCAAACTTAATTATTTTGTCGAGGTGTGCCCGTTCAGTATTTAGAATTTTTCCGCCCAATGGTAGGATTGCCTGGAATCTGCGGTCTCTTCCCTGTTTGGCAGAACCTCCTGCCGAATCTCCCTCTACGATATACAATTCCGATATCTCCGCGTCTTTGGATTGACAATCCGCAAGTTTACCTGGAAGAGACGCTCCGTCGAGAGCACCTTTTCTTAAGACTGCATCTTTTGCGGCGCGGGCTGCCAAACGGGCTTTGGCGGTAAGAAGAATCTTTTCGGTAACCGCTTTTGCGTCGGTTGGGTGTTCTTCAAAAAATGTGTCCAGTCCCTCTTTGACCATTGAAGTTACGAAACCTAAGACTTCGGGGTTATTAAGTTTTGCCTTGGTCTGGCTTTCAAATTGTAAGGATTCGGAGGGCATCTTGATGTAGACGACCGCAGTTAAGCCCTCTTTCATATCATCACCGGTGAGAGCGTTTTTGCCGTCTTTTCCGTTCATTTTATCCAAAGCGCCTAATTTTTTGGCATAATCGGCAATTGCGCGGGTGAGTGCCATTCTGAAGCCCGTTATGTGTGTTCCTCCGTCGATTGTATTTATTCCGTTGACAAAGCCTTTGACGATTTCGTTATAAGAATCTGTGTATTGAATAGCTACTTCGCAGGCTATGTCTCCTCCTTCCCTGGAAATATAAATAACATCCGATATTGGATCCTTTCCCCTATTTGTATGTGCGACCAACGATTTTATTCCTCCCTCAAAGTAATAATTAGCAACCTCGCCAGTTCTTTCGTCTTTGAAGCGGAAGAAAAGTTTGGGTACAAGATAAGCGCGATCCTTAAGAAGGGCCTTAATTTTCGCGTTATCAAGCTCAATAGATTCAAATACACTCTTGTCGTGGGTGAATGTTGTTATTGTTCCTGTTTGCCCGTTTCCAAGGCGCACATTCCATTCCGGCGGAAGCCAGCTGTCCAAATCTTTTTGAGTTGCGGTTGCTACCTTTCCGAGAGGTTTTCCCCTTTTATATTCTTGAAAGTATGCCTTGCCGTCTCTTAAGACTATTACTCTAAAGTAAGAAGAAAGTGCGTTGACGACGGATGCGCCTACTCCGTGCAGCCCACCCGATACTTTATAAGCTCCTCCCCCAAACTTACCTCCTGCGTGGAGCTTGGTCATAGTAACCTCAAGAGCAGATACTCCGGATTTATGAACGTCAACGGGAATCCCCCGGCCGTCGTCACGAATTGTTGCTTGACCTTCTTTGTTTACAATTACCCAGACGTTTTTTGCCACTCCCGCAAACGATTCATCTACCGAATTATCTACAATTTCTCTAAGACATTCATGGAGCCCACGGGAATCTGTTGAGCCGATGTACATTCCTGGCCTTTTTCTTACAGGTTCGAGCCCTTCCAGTACTTGAATTTCTTTCGCAGTGTAGTCGGATTTTAGGTTCATAAATTTAATAAATTCTGCTTAAATTATACCGCTTTATGCCTTGCCAAACAAGGCTAAAAAACGTTTTTGCAGCTTCATAAATACCCCTTAGATTGAGGTAACAACAAATCGGGAAAGCTGTAGCCCTACGTTCCCGTTAGCTTTTAGGTTTAATAAGGTTATGTTAGCTTCTTTTATGAGATTTGCAAAATTAGACTGGGCTTCTCCGGTAACCAGCATGCCGTGGAATTCAAGTATAAGCTGTTCTATAAAAATAACCGCTTCGTCCTTCTTCTTGATCTTCTCGATTGTTTGAAATTTCTGTCCGATTGAACCTTTTAAGAATTCCTTCGCAATTTCCGATCCACTGGAGTCCTTTTTATGTTTAGTGTGGATTACACTGCAACGTGAGATTGTGGTTGCCGGAAGGCTTGCTTCATCATTAGTAGTGAGAATGAAAAAAAGATTTTCTTGGGGTTCTTCCAGAATTTTTAGGAAAGCATTGAGTGCCTCAATTGTCGAATTCTCTAATTTTCTTACAACTATCGCAGTTCTTTTGTCTGTTTTTAGCTTTGTAAATGATGAGAGATTCCGCACGTCGGCGATCTTTTCAAGGGAAAAATCGAGCCTTTTAGCTTCTAATCGATCCAGAAGTTTACCTATCTCTTTTTCAACTTCTTCTTTTTGGTTGCAAACTATTATAAATGCATGCATAGAACCTATTTCAAAACTCGCCATTTAGGCTCGTTTTGAAGCCTAACGGCAAGTTATATGAAGTGTCTTGAAATCACTTCATAGAATAAATTTGTAATTCAAGGTACGCCTTATTGTCAAGTACTTCGCGACACTTGATACCAAAAACTCCTTAATGCATAATAGACTAATTGGTTAATTAAAACCAAACGAGTATTTTTAGTTTCTATTATGGCTGCCCCGGCGTTTTCAAATTTACAAAATAGTGGGGATACTTCTAAAACACTCGCTGACATGTTGGTCAGCCAGGGGATGCTTAAACCTGACCAGGCCGAGCGGGTGAAGTTTGCGGAGATTCAGACAGGCAAACCCCAAGAAGATATAATAAAGGAACAAAAACTGGTAAATGAAAAGAGTCTTGTTCAGGCAAAGAGCGCCCTTTATAACATTCCTTTCATTGATCTTGAAACAACTCCCACTTCCCCCGAAACGCTGGCTGTTTTACCCCAGGAAGTAGCAACGCAATTCAAGGTTTTTCCGGTTTTAATCGATCCGAATACAAAAGAATTAGTTTTGGCGATGGCTGATCCAATGGATTTAACGGCAGTCGGGTTTATTGAGCAAAAAACAAACCTTCGGGTTAAACCATTTGCGGCGGTTCCTTCGTTGGTGATGGCAAATATCGAAAACGGTTATACAACCTCTCTTTCTAAAGAAGTTACGGAGGCTCTTAAGGAGGTGGCACCGGATAAGAAAAAAGTAATGACTCTTGATACTACCAAAAGTGGCTTTATCCACGAAGAAAAAGTTGCCGAGATCGTAACCCATATTTTAAATTTTGCCGCAGCCGCCCGCGCTTCAGACGTTCACATCGAACCGCAAGAAAAATCGACAAGGGTTCGCTATAGAATTGACGGAATTCTCCAAGAAAAACTCACTACCCCGCGCGAGCTTCATGACGCTATAATTTCGCGAATAAAAATTCTATCGGGTATGAAAATAGACGAAAAAAGAGTTCCCCAGGACGGAAGATTCGCCTTTAAAACTCAAGAGGAAGAAATCGACTTGCGCGTGTCTTCGCTACCAACTACCTGGGGGGAAAAGATTGTAATGAGGCTTTTGAAAAAAACCGGAGGCATTCCCGAATTACAAGAATTGGGGTTAAGAGGCCGTGCTCTTAAGAATCTGCAGGACTCGATTCTTAGGCCTCATGGAATTATACTTATTTGCGGACCTACCGGGTCAGGTAAAACTACAACTCTCTATTCTATTATTCAAAAGATAAATACTTCAAAAATTAATATTATTACTCTTGAGGATCCGATCGAGTATAAAATTCCCGGAGTTAATCAGGTTCAGGTTAATCCTGTTGCGGGATTGACTTTTGCATCGGGACTCCGTTCCTTCTTGCGCCAAGACCCCAACGTTATTCTGGTCGGGGAAATTCGTGATCAGGAAACTGCAGATTTGGCAATTCAGGCGGCTCTCACCGGTCATTTGGTTTTCTCGACCCTTCACACCAATGACGCGTCGGGCGCACTGCCCCGGCTTTTGGACATGGGGGCGGAGCCTTACCTATTGGCGTCGTCAATGACCGCAATAGTTGCACAGAGAGTCGTGAGAAAAATCCACGATGATTGCAAGGTAAGCTATACCCCGGATCCAAAAATTATCGAGGAAATGAGATCTCTTCTCGGCCCAATTTGGCCGGGCGGCGGCATTCAGCTTTATAAAGGCATGGGAGATGCAGAATGCGGTAATTCCGGATACTACGGAAGGATGGGTATTTTTGAGGTATTGCCAGTAACTGAAAAACTAAGTAAGCTTATATTGGAAAGAGGCGCGTCGAGTGCTATCGAAAAAGTTGCGAAAGAAGAAGGAATGATCAGTATGAAACAGGACGGATATTTGAAAGTGCTTGAGGGGATTACTACTATTGAGGAAGTGTTAAGAGTTGCTCAAGAATGATTTCAATATCAAATCTCAAATTGATTTGGCATTTGTAATTTGGATTTTGGAATTATTGAACATATGGATATTAAGGAACTCCTACAATTATCGGACGACAGAAATGCTAGCGATCTTCATATTATTGCTGGACTGCCTCCCTACCTTAGGTTGGAGGGACAACTTTATCCAATTCCGGATGAGGCGGTTTTAACACCGGACGTAATAGACAAATTTATTAAATTCATTTTACCTCCGGATCAACTGGAGCGTTTTACGGTCAACAAAGAACTTGATTTTTCGCTGCCTTTTAATCAGAAATGCCGTTTTAGAGTCAACTCTTATACGCAAAGAGGAGAAACTGCAATTTCCTTCAGAAGAATTCCCTTAGATATTCCGACAATTGAAAAACTGGGACTACCTAAAATTCTCCACTCGTTTACAGGTCTTAAACAAGGGTTTATTTTGGTAACGGGTCCAACGGGCCACGGAAAATCGACAACGTTGGCTGCAATGTTGGAAGAGATAAATAACTTAAGAGCTGAACACATTGTTACTATTGAGGACCCTATCGAGTTTGTATTCCGACCCAAAAAGTCGATTGTTACTCAAAGAGAGATGGGTTCTGATACTCATTCTTGGCAGATAGCACTTCGCAGTGTCTTGCGGGAAGACCCCGACGTAGTTCAGGTCGGAGAAATGCGGGACTATGAAACTATTTCGTCGGCCTTGACCGTTGCGGAAACCGGGCACCTTGTTTTTGCGACGCTTCATACAAACTCGGCTGCCCAAACTGTTGACAGAATAGTAGACGTATTTCCCGATGAACAACAAAAGCAGGTTCGTATGCAGTTGGCTAATGTTATCGAGGCAGTATTTTCAATGAGACTTATTCCTTCAGTTTCCGGTGAGCGCGTTGTTGCATATGAAGTAATGCTTGGAACTTCTGCTATCAAAACTGCAATCAGAGACGCAAAAACTCATCAGATAGATAATATCCTCCAGACATCCACAGAAGTAGGCATGAATACCTTGGAGATGTCATTGGCAAACTTGATAAAAAGCGGAAAAGTTTCCCTAGAGACCGCTCAATCCTACTCTTTGCGGCCAGAAGAATTAAACAGATTGATTCGCTCCACTAAGTAATAAACTACTGCGCATTTTAATGCGCAGTAATCTCGCATTTTATGCTCGACAAGTTTGTTCACTGCTTCGCTCTCGCCTCGCTATCGCTTTGGCGAAGCGGGTCATCCTCGGATTAAAATCTGAGGTACTCGCGAAGTTTGAATAGAACTTAGTCCAAAGCTCGCTTTTCAGGCTCGTTTTGAGACCTAATGGTAGGGTTTATAAACTGGTTTTTGAAATCAGTTCATAGTATTGTTAAATAAGTAAGGATTTTTTTAAGCAATTACCGTGAGGAGATTCAAATATAAAGCCAAAGATACTCAGGGAAATATTGTCGTAGGAGAAGTTGAAGCCTCAAATGAAAAAATTGCTGCGAAACTTATTCGTGATCGAAATTTAACTATAATAACCATAACGCCGATAAGTGAATTTTCCATAAATTTCTTCAAAAAAATAAAAAACAGAGCTTCATTTTCAGATGCAGTTGAATTTACCCGACAGCTTGCCACGATGATTAATGCCGGACTTCCTATAACTGAAGCTCTTTTAATATTACGCTCTCAATCCAAAGGCGCGATGCAGGAGATTGTAACGCAGGTATTATCCGACGTAGAAGAAGGAATGGCACTTTCAAAAGCTTTGGAAAAATATCCGAGTGTTTTCTCAAAAACTTATATCGCTCTGGTTAAATCCGGAGAATTAGGTGGAGTATTAAGCGAAGTATTAGAGCGGCTTTCAGAAAATCTTGAAAGACAGCAGGAATTTCGAGGAAGGATAAAAAGCGCGATGGTTTATCCTGCAATAATTATTTTTGGTATGGGGGGTGTGAGCGCAATAATGGTCGTTTTTGTTATACCAAAACTCACGGAATTATATGAGCAGTTTGGTGCCGAGCTTCCTTTTGCAACTAAGGTTTTGTTAATGATTTCGGGGGTTCTATCAAAACCACAGCTTTGGCCATTTGCAATTATAATTTTTGCGGTTATGTTTTACGGATTTAGATTTTACCGGAGAAGTACGGGAGGAAGACGGAAAATTGATGAGCTTTTATTAAAAGTACCCCTTATCGGAGGACTCAATAAACAAATTATTTTAACCGATATAACGCGTACTTTATCCCTTATGGTAGGCTCTGGTGTATCAGTAATCGAAGGTTTACAAGTTTCCTCTGAGGTTGTCAGTAATGTTGTTATTGCGGACGCACTTAAGGACGCAGCCCATTTAGTAGAGAAAGGATTTCCGGTTGCATTTTCATTTTCGCGTCATCCCGAAGCTTTTCCTTTTATCTTAAGCCAAATGGTTGCAGTCGGAGAAGAGACGGGAAAAATGGATGAAGTATTACAAAAGGTAAGTCATGTTTTTGAGGTTGAAAGCGACCAAAAATTAAAAGCACTAACCTCTGCAATTGAACCGATAATATTAATAGTGTTAGGTATTGGAGTTGCATTTTTAGTTATCTCGATAATAATGCCTATTTATAACTTAACAACAAAGATATGAAAAAAAAAGAACACCTTTTTTGTAGGTACTTGACAGATTAGGATGGATATTCAATACTAAAATTGTAAATATGTTTTTGAAAGGGGGTGAAAACTACTAAAATGTCTGCCTACATAAAGAAAGGTTTTACACTTATTGAGCTTCTTATCGTAATGGCAATCCTTGGAGTTTTGGCAATTGTTGTTCTTGTGGCAATAAACCCGGTTCAGCAGCTTGCAAGGACCAGGGATTCCGGTCGTAAATCAACGGTTACTCAAATCGGTCACTCGCTCGAAGCTTATTTCACAAGCCATGGTGGTCAGTATCTTAATGAGGCCAACTGTACAGATGCAGCTAGTCCTATGGAATCTTGGATGACTTGTTTGCAAGTGGCCGGTGAGTTAGCGAGCGTTCCCGGAGCAATAACATACTCGTCAGGAGGTCTACCGTGCACGTTAGCAGCAGGTGTAATAGGTAATGCCCAAAACAGCATTTGTTATGTCGTTAACAGCACCAGTGATCAGGCTATTGTCTATGCAACACTGGAGAGCGCATCAGAAACGTCCAAGTGTCCTACGGCTAATCCGTATGAATACTATGTTTGGTCTACTGTTGACGGCCGCGGAGGACTTATTTGTTTGACAAACGCAGCAGATCGTCCAGGACCTGGAAGCCAAGCAGCGAACTGGAGCGCTATACAATAGTTATTGTATGTGCCGAAGTTTTAGAAAGAGCTTATGTATTAAAAGCGTAAGCTCTTTCTTAGTTGGTATTTTATAACAGATTCGAGAAAACCCGCCCTGAAGGGCGGGGATGAATCGAACCTGATATGTCGTCCTCTTTTAAAAGTAAACCCTGCCTTTTAAGGCGGGGAGGACGTCATAAAGGATCGGCAAAACTTATATTGTTGCGGTTAGTTCAAACTACTCTGTATACTTTAAGCTGTGGAGATAATAAGTTTTTCGGTATTCGTTTTGGGTTTAATAATTGGGTCCTTTTTATCAGCGGTAACTTACCGGTTTCCCAAAGGAAAAAGTATAGTTTACGGAAGATCTTTTTGTGATTGGTGTAAAAGACAAATTGCCTGGTATGACAACATACCTCTATTATCATTCATTTTGTTAAGAGGAAAGTGCCGTAACTGCGGAAGGAAAATTTCCCCGCGCTACCCCATTATAGAGTTATCAACAGGTCTTGTCTTTTTAACTTTTTTCCTGACATATATAAAATGTTCGGAATCGCCTTCGGTAAATGCTTTTCCGCAATTTGGTGGAGGTATATGTATATTGACTCATCAACTTGGATGGTTTAGCCTTCCCTACCTTTTATTTTTGGCAAGTATTTTTATAGCGATTTTTGTAGTCGATTTTGAACATCAGGTAATCCCGGATAGTTTTGTGTTTTTGCTTTTTACAGTTTCCCTCTTAGCACTTCTCATTTTTCCGAATTCAAGTTTCTACTTTCAAATATTTTTAGGTTTTCTTTCCTCTTTTTTCTTTCTTCTTTTGTATGCAGTTACAAAAGGTAAGGGTATGGGGTTGGGAGACGTCAAGTTAGTCTTAGCCGGAGGAGTAATTTTGGGTGCGACCCAGACGTTTTTTTGGATAACGACCAGTTTTATAATAGGGGGAGTAGTTGGTCTAATCCTTATTCTCTTTAAGAAAGCCAGATTCGGGAAACCTATTGCCTTCGGACCATTTTTGGTTTCCAGCTTTTTTTTAACCGTATTGTTGGGCGAGGTGTTAGTTAAGGGGTTTGAGGAAATTTTTAATATATGAAATTTTTTTCCAAAAAAGAATTTATCGGCGTCGCGACCATAATGGCACTGATCATTTTTTTTACTTACTTGAATTTGCGTGTTTCTCTGAGGCGCTCGAGGGATGCACAAAGGCGGGCTGATATTGATGCGATGATAAATGCCATTGTGGCGTTTCAGAAAAATTATAATTTTTTCCCGCCTTCGTATGATGGGAAAATTAGGGCGTGTAGGGGTGAAGATTTCGATTCGGCCGTCACGGTCTTTGAGGCCGAGGAAAAATTTGATATGGACGCTTACATTAGGAGTTTGGGAGTCTGCGAATGGGGTAAAGATGGAATCGAGGATCTAATAGGCGCGAATAAGGAGGCGTATATTAAACTCCTTCCAGGTGATCCTCAAAGTGGCCAGGGAAGCCAATATCTTTATCTTTCAAATGCAAATAGATTCCAATTTTATGCATTTCTTGAGGGAGGAGCATCAGAAGATGGATATAGGGAGTCAATTGTTGCGCGAAATCTTTTGTGCGGGGAAAAAGTTTGCAATTATGGCAAGGCATATGGAGAAACGCCGCTTGATAAATCGATCGAAGAATACGAGGAGGAACTTGATGTCCCAGTGAGATAGCTAAAACATCTCACGGGATCCCATGAGATGTCCTTTAGGACTATCTCATTGGGAAAAAGTACGTAGTGGAAAATAAGTATTTATATGATATATCATGTTAATGGACTGTCCTATGTTTAAAAATCCAAAATCCCAATTTCAAAATCCCAATAAAATTCGTCATTTGTCATTTAAAATTGGAAATTCCCAGCAAAGCGGGGCTGGTTTTACACTTCTTGAGCTTCTTTTGGTTGTCTCAATCATCGGCATCATGGCCGGATTTTTTATGACGACTTACCCATCGAGCCAAAAAAGGGCAAGAGACACACAAAGGATGAGTGATTTAAAGCAATACCAGATAGCCTTGGAGGCGTATGCAAACGCTAATAGCGGTTTCTATCCCGATCCACCTTTAGGGGAGACTTGGGATCTTGATGATTCCGATCCAAGTAACCTTTGTCCTCAGTTACTGGAAGGTACGTTTGCGGCATCTTGTCCGCGAGACCCAAATAAAGGTACGTCGTGTAGAGAATATAGATATTGGGATGGAGGGACAAATGGTCTTGGATATGCTTTATTTGTTCAATGTGCCTTGGAAAACGATCCTACAACAACTTTTGCAGTGTGCTCGAATGGAAACTCTGGGGTAGTAAATAACGCAATCGAGCCCCCAGCCCCAAGTGTCAGGACGATATGTGGATTTTAAATATGCAAACTACAAATATATTGAAAAGTTATTGGGTGCGGAAATCCTTGACTAGCAAAGGTTTTACTCTAATTGAACTTTTAGTAGTGATGGCTGTTATAGCAGGAATGGCAGCTATTGTTATTTTCCAATTCCCCGGAGTTCCGAAAGCAGGAAGGGATACGCAGAGAAAAAACGACCTTCGTCAATATCAAACTGCAATTGAAAAGTATGCAAATTCTCAAAATAATTTGTATCCTGATTATGCAGCTCAAACACAAGCTGATAGTCTTTGTACGACTCTCGGTTTAGGATCAACATGTGCAAAAGACCCGCTTGATGGACAAACAAAGTGCAGCGGACAACTATGCAGATATTACTATATAAGTAACGTTTCAAGAACATCTTACGTTTTGTGGAGTATATCCGAAAAACCCGCAAGTTCGACAAAAATCTATTGGACGGTTTGTTCAAACGGAGTTTCGGGCGAAAGTTCCACTGTATCGACTAACGGAACGTGTCCAATATGATATTAAATAAATCCAAATTTCAAATTTCAAATTTCAAATGGTTCGGCAAGCTTACCATCCCGAGCCAAGTCGAGAGGTTCCAAATTCCGAATGAGAAGAAAAAAGATTTGTCCTTTGACCTTTGTCCTTTGACATTGTCAGAGGGTTTTACACTCATCGAACTTCTGGTGGTCATGTCGATCATAGCAATCCTTATTGCCCTTTCCGGCTTCGGGCTTCAGGGTGCAAGAGAGTCTTCAAGAGACGCAAAAAGAAGAGCCGATTTGGAGACGATTCGCTCGGGATTGGAATTATTCAGATCCGATTGTAACAGGTATCCATCGAGCGCAGGCGACGGGTTTTATGATGTAGTTGGGACCTCTTTGGCTGATAACGATGGAGGGTGTGCCGGAACCGGATCAAGAGTTTATGTTCAGAAAGTTCCTACAGACCCCTTAACCGGAAGAGAATATTATTACAACTCTGCTGGAACTTCTTATCAGCTTTGTGCGGCACTTGAAGGAGGAGGAGCGGATACTTGTTTAGGAGTCTGCGGCGGATCGACGTGTAATTATAAAACGACCAATCCCTAAGTAGAAGATTAATAATAAATTAAAGATTTTAAATCTTCAAAAATGTATGAGCAATTACTCTTCTAAAAAAAGTTTTGGCTATACGTTATTGGAAACTTTAATTGTTATATCTATTTCTGTTTTATTGTTTTCAATTGTTTATGCTAACTATCGGGATTTTTCCAGGCGTCAAATCTTAGAAGAAGTAGCAAAGCAGGTAGTTTCCGACTTGCGGCTCGCTCAGGAATATGCGTTAGCAGGAAGAAAAGAGGCAAGTTGCATTACTCTTACCGGTTACGAATTTGAAAGAACTGCGACTACTGGTTATCGAATAAATGATGTTTGTACGTCAGGCGGAGGAACAGAAATTAAAGCAATAACACTGCCGACAGATATTCAGATAGGAAATTTCTCCCCTGCTCCAAGCCGATTCACTTTCAGAGTGTTAGCAAGAGGAACGGATAGAAACGGAGATATAAGTTTTACTTTAACTCAAGTTTCGACGGGAAGAACTAAAACAATAACAATTTCAAAAAACGGCAATATCACTATAAGCTAAAGGTATGCATAAAAAGGTTAAACTAAAAAATTCACGCGGTCAGTCATTATTTGAAATACTTCTTGCCTTGGCTGTTTCTACTTTAATTATTGTAGGCGTAGTTTCGTTGGGTGCGAATACAGTAAGAGACGCTACCTTTTCTAAGAATCAAGCATTGGCGGCCGGGTATGCACAGGAAGTTCTAGATTGGTTAAGGTATGAACGCGATAAAGGTTTCGATGATTTTAAGACTAAAGCGGCAGTCAGTCCTTCCCTAATTACTTGGTGTATATCGGTTTCTCCTCCAACCTGGCCGGGAACCTCGGGAGCTTGTGGAGCTACCACAATAACGGGAACGATATTTACAAGAGAGATTGATCTAACACGTACAAACTCTGATAAAGTGGTTGAAGCGCAAGTAAGAGTTTCTTGGACAGATTCCCAGGGAACACACGTTGTTAACGCGTCGACAAAGTTTTCAGACTGGAGGGTGCTTTGAATACTAACGGGAAACAAAAAATAACAGGTTTTTCATTAATAGAGATGCTTGTGGTAGTAGGTATATTTGCCGTAGTAGCACTGGTTTCGACACAAAGCGTACTTCTGACTATCAGAAGCTCCAGGAAAAGCGAATCCCTTGTTTATATCAGGCAGAACCTGGATTATGCTCTTTCTGTAATGGAGAGACATCTCCATGCTGCTAAAGGAGTAACCTGCACCAGTTCAACTACGGTTACCTATACAGACGATTTGGGAACGTCGCCACTACCTACTTTCAGCTGTGTCGACACTGCAGCCGGAGGAGATCCTGGGTATGTTGCTTCCAACTCTGCCCGTTTGACTTCAGCTAACGTTGATGTAACAGGCTGTACTTTCACTTGTCCCCAGGTTACCCCAACCCCCGGTGTTCCAACTCCTCCTCTTAATGTTGAAGTGAGTTTTACAGCGATTCCCGCTACAAACACCGGTGTGGAATCAGCTACAGTTACTGAAACAAGAAAAATTCTTCTTAGGTCATATTAGATTGGCTGTTTTTAAAATTTAGTTTTTCTGACGATCAAAAGTTTTCTTGTAATTGACCTCACATTTTTTGGTTGCTAAACTTAGTTCGTATGGAGATTCTGCCTAGTGGTGGTTCCTTGAGACGAAAAGGGTATTTTGAAGACGGCCAGGCTCTATTGATAGTTCTTTTGGTCATGGCGGTTGTACTGACCATTACTCTTTCTTCAGTTTCCAGATCGATAACCGATGTCAGCATTTCAAATTATCAGGAGGATTCCATACGCGCCTTCAGTGCAGCAGAGGCTGGAGTTGAAGAAGCGATTGTCAATATTCCTTCATTGGTGAATGTGACCCCGACACCCATAACCTTGCCGAATTCATCCATATATACAGTTAAAGTAACAACGCCGGCAACTGGAACAGAATTTCTTTACCCGGAAGAGCTTCTGTCAGGAGAGGTAGCTACTATTTGGTTTGTTCCGCACGATGGAAATGGTAATTTAAGCTGCACGTTGGGATCAAGCGACTGTTTGACGGCTAATAAAATGAAGGTCTGTTGGGGTCTGGAGGGAACAAGTGCAAGTTCCTCTACGACCCCGGCAATCGAAGTTGAAGTTTATTATGATTGGAATTCGGTTACCAGTCAAACCAGGAATGTTTTTTCGGCAACGCCCACTTTTGAGCACGTCAATGTACTAAGAGAAACGCTTGACCCTAAAGATCCGACAACAAGGACACCTCCAAGTGGTTTTTTACAGGCGTCGTCTAACCCGGTTTGTACGATTGCCGGCAAGCGCTTTCAATTCTCTTTTAATAACTTTCATTTCGATAGTTCCGTGCCCGGGGTGAATGTTCCTTGCTACTCTACACAAGGGTGTATTTTGGCGGTAAAACTTAGAATGCTTTATAACAGTATTCAGCAGCCTTTGGGTGTTAGTATGACCGCCCAAGGAGGTACAAACTTACCATCCCAAGGTTATATTATAGATTCATTAGGATCAACCGGTTCCTCTTCCCGGAGAGTCCGAGTTTTCCAGGGTTTTTCTCTTGCCCCGAGTATTTTTGATTCATCAATATTTAGTGTGGGAGGCATTACTAAATGAGTGTCGGAATTGATATTGGATCCAAAACTATAAAAATTGTCGAATTATCCAGGGAAGGCACAGGATGGAAATTGCGATCAGCCGGCATTGTAGGATATACGGGAGGAGATGCTGTTGACAGATTAGCCGATGAAACAAGGATTGTAGCTCTTTCTGACGCAATAAGGAAACTTCATAAAGAAGCCAGAATTTCTTCAAAAGAGATTTCGGTTGCTCTTCCGGAAACAAATGTTTTCACTCGGGTTATAAAATTTCCTGTTCTTTCGGATACAGAGATTGCTTCGGCAGTTCGCTGGGAGGCGGAACAATATATACCGATTCCGGTAGATGAAGCGGTTATTCAGCATCAAATATTAGAAAGAAGAGAGACCACCACTCCTCCGGAGATGAGTGTGCTTTTGATTGCCGCGCCTAAGAAACTTGTGGAGAAATACGTACACCTTATGGAGAGCGCGGGCTTATCCGTTATCTTTGTTGAAACGGAGCTGATAAGCCTTTCCAGAGCGCTTGCTCCGCCCGACCAAACGGTTCTTATTGCCGATCTCGGGGCCCGTTCCACGAATATGGCAATTGTGAAAAACGGGCGTTTAGTTGTTGCCAGATCTATTCCAACGGCAGGTGAAGCTTTCACCCGGGCTCTGGCACAAGGATTAGGCTTAGAAAAACAACAGGCGGAAGAATATAAAAAGGCATACGGGCTATCGGTGAATCAGCTGGAAGGGAAAATTAAAGGAATACTGGACCCTGTTTTCCGCATGGTTTCCGACGAAATGAAAAAAGCAGTCCATTATTATCAATCAGAAGAGGGAGGAGAACCGCCCAGGTCGGTAATTCTCTCAGGAGGAACTGCCGCAATGCCCGACGCAGTCGGAGTATTGACAAAACTTTTAGGCATAGAAGTTATTATAGGAAATCCTTTTGCCAGAATTGCTATTGACCCGGAATCTGCAAAAACCATATACAGCTTTGCACCTTTATATTCTGTCGCTTGTGGTTTAGCCATGCGGGGAGATTGATATGGTTGAAGTGAATTTATTACCAAGTGAACTTGCGCCCAAAAAGTCAATTGTAGATATTGCCAAAAAGTTAAAGAAAATTTCGACTGTCGGTTTTATTGTTTTTGTAGTCTATGTTCTTTCAACAGTAGGTATCCTTTTCATCTTTTCAAACAGACTTAATAAATTGGTTCAAGAAGAGAACGAACTTAAAACTTCAATTAAAGCTCTTGAACAAACGGAGCAAAGATTGGTTCTTATCAAAGACAGATTGGACAAAGCCTCATATGCTTATTCGCTACCCTCATCCTGGGGTAACTTATTTGATTTCAAAGCTTTAGTTTCAGAATTCCCTGAGGGTATCTCCTGGGACAAAGTTTCCATAAAGCCCAAGGATTTGGAATTCTCGGTAACAACTCCAAACTCAATTTCCATGTCGCGGCTTATTGAGGGTTTAGTTAAAAACGAGCTTTATACAAAAGTTGTTCTTAAGGGACTAAATTACGATAGTTTTAGCGGTAAATTTCAAATGAGTTTTGAATTGTCGAAATGATCTTATCTTATGTTGGGATTAACCTATAAAGGATTTGTAAAACCAAACGTTAAGGTTCTTCTGGTGCCTGTACTAATGAACCTTATACTTATTATTCTTTTTGCTTTTTCAATACAAAACATTTATTCAAGAGCAATTTTGGAAAGGAAAAAGCTGACAGAGCAAGAAAAAAGGATTGAAGTTTTAAAAACTAAATTGGACCTGTTGAAAGAAGTACAGGATAAAGTTTTGGAAGAATCCAATTCTGCTGTTGTTGCGATACCGAAAAGCGACATCGCGCTTTTAAAGATGTATCAGATTTCTTTACTTGCCAAGAAATACGGGGTAACTGTAACGGAAAAAACCGCATCGTCACTGGAGCCTGCTGAAGGAGATAAGGCGGTACTCGGGGTATTCAGATTTACGGTAACTGGCGATTTTGGCAATACTTTATCCTTTCTTGAAAATTTAGAGAAAGTTGCACCCATCAGTGTTTTGAATGATATATCGATTGATAAACAAGAAGAATTAGTTTCAATGAAAGCTAATATATCTTCCTTTTGGTCGCCCCTTCCGAAACAGATACCATCATTGACAGAACCAATTAACAGATTGTCAAATCAGGAGCAAGAAATATTAACTAAGATATCTACTCTTGAGAATCCTACATTTTCCGAAACAGGCTTATCGCCTTCCGGCCCGTATACGAGAGAAGACCCTTTCAACTGACCTTAGCCGCTTCAGGAGATTCGGATACGCTTATCGAAACTGCTTTTTTTTCAAGAGTTGCCTTTACTTTAAGTAAATTTCTTATAGCTTTTATTGTTCTGCCCTCTTTCCCGATAACTATGCCTATATGATCCGGAATGGTAAAAACGTTGAATTTAATAAAATTATCTTCTTCCTGTTCCTCTATAGAATAAGCATCTTTGCCTATTAGTCCTTCGAGAATGAAATCGAGTAAATTTCTCATTTTTTTCTAAAGAATCTTCTTCACGGCTTGGGTAACTTGAGCTCCCTTACCGAGCCAAAACTTCAGTTTTTCCTTATCAATTATCAGTTTTTTTTCCTTTGGATACCAAGTTCCGAGAACGTCCAAATTTGCCCCGTCCCTTTTTTTGGTAGAGTCTAACGCGACTATTTTATAAATCGCTTTCTTTATTACTCCCCCTCTGGATAGTCTTATTTTAATCATGAAAGTATTTCGTGACAAGCTTCGCTTATCATAAAAGTAGTTTGTAACGAGAAATCACCTCGCAGGCCATATTGTATCGGGAATTTAGCTATTTTACAACCGCCCGTTGTATTCTCCGTAGAAATCCGGCACTCCAGAGTAAAATATGGATGTGCTGAATAAAACAAAAATAATCCTTTGTAAGGAACTTTTAGATGAAGGTGTTCCCAAGATCCATATTGCTGACAGA
>Ga0214473_10004245_pt1 | contig 17249 bp, 19 predicted proteins | sample RVTome_7_FD_203509 | JGI IMG/M metagenome (GOLD analysis project Ga0214473, IMG submission 203509) | Soil microbial communities from uranium-contaminated site in the Upper Colorado River Basin, Wyoming, United States - RVT98D197 | ecosystem: Environmental > Terrestrial > Soil > Contaminated >... | reverse complement strand
CGATTTGATATGGATGAAATCCTGAAGGTAATCCGGGGAGCAAAAAAGAAAGCCAAAAACAAGAAGGAGAATAGATCGAAGCACCAGGGTGAGGAAGGCTGATAAAGGAGAGAATTTTTAAGGGGGTACTCCGGATGCGGGGTTATTTCAAAGGTATAGTAAAAAATGAGAGCCCAGTCGGCGAAATGTTCTTCGACACGCCTCTCCTTTAAAGGGCAACGATGGAGGAGGAGAGTTCTTGTAATTTCTGGGCCTTATCAGGGGAAAGGTCATCCTGAGCACGGAGTACCTGAGCCCCCGTTTTGAACTCCCAATGGCTACTCCACTGGACGATATTATCACTGGACCAAACCTTATCGGCATGCTCCAGGCTTGGATTGATTCCCGGCGCATGGGCAAGATGGAGATCTTGCGGACGCCCTTTAGCTGGATCACCATTCTTCTGGGTTTTCAAAAAGAGGGGAATTCTGAATATTTGCTCGTTGACTCCGTACCGAACTTCGAAAGCCTGCTCTCCCATTCCCCACATCCGGAAGTCGGTTTTGAGATTCTGGAGGGCGGTATCCTCTGCAAGTTCCGAAGCCACGTCGTCCGTTACCAGTCTCAGGCGATCTGGCTTGAACTTCCCGGCTCGCTTCAGCGAATGCAGAGAAGAGCTTATTTCAGGATTACGGCCACCTCAAAAGCGGAGATTATTTTCAAAATCGCCGGGAAAGAAGAGAGGGCCCAGGTACGAGATTACAGCCTGGGAGGGGTTTCCTTTCTCATGGGAAGCCAGCAGCAGTTCCATCCTGGGGATGAGGTGACCGACCTGGTATTAACCCTCCCTCAGGGCAAAGCGGTGGTCTCTTATCCGATCGCTCGAGCCATCGTCAGGCGGATCGACGAGCATTTCGAGGTGAGGGGGAGGCTCTGCGGCTTGGAGTTTTTGAAATTGGAAAAAACGACCCAGCAAAAGTTAGCTCGCCATCTCTTCGAAGAACAGAGGTTATTACTGCGGCAAGGAAGAAAAATTTAGAACCTCCATGACGAAACGGACAGCAATCCCGACCTTGGATTATTTTGCGTTTGGAAAACCGAAGGGGATTTTAATTTAAGTTTCCATGAGATCGTGACGATGATTAGAAAAGAAAATGAGGCGTAAGAACAACATCTGTAAGTACCGTAAAGCATAAAGAAAATGTCCTACAGCGAAATCCTAAACATCAAAGAAGTTTCGGCATATCTGAAGATCCCGGTTTCCACGATCTATAAATTGGTCCAGGATGGGAAGGTCCCTGCGGTCAAGGTTGGAAAGCATTGGAGGTTCATGAAAAGGGACCTGGATCTCCTCTTCAACCAAAAACCCGAGGAAAATTCCAGGTAGTTTACTCGAGGTAGAGTCGAAATGAACATGAAAGCAGAATTTATCAACCCCTTTTTAGACGCGACGGTGTCGGTTTTGAAAACAATGGCTTCTGTGGAGGCGATTCCGGGAAAGCCATTTCTAAAAAAGGAATCCTCGGCCAGCGGCGACGTTTCCGGGATCGTCGGGATTACGGGAGAAGCCGAAGGGTCTTTATGTATAACCTTCTCCCGGGGGTGTATCCTTCATGCGATTAGCCGGATGCTCGGCGAGGAACAGCAGGAGATCAATGCCGATGTAAAAGATGCGGTGGGAGAGTTGACCAACATGATATCCGGCGATTCCAGGAGGCGCCTGCAAGAGATCGGTCACACTTTCCAAGGATCGATTCCCTCCGTTGTCTCTGGCCCGGGACACGAAGTGAAGCATATCACCAAGGGGCCCATCCTCTCCATTCCTTTTGGCACCCCGGGTGGTAGCTTTATCATCGAGGTCTGCTTCAAATAGATCGGAAGGGCCAGAAAGGGAAGGGAGCCACCCCATTGCATTCCGATCTCCCCATTGCCAGCAATATCGAACTAACCGACGCGGATTTTAAAAAAATCAGCACTTTGATTTATAACCAGTGCGGGATCAACCTCCATAACGGCAAGAAGGAACTGCTCAGGGCGAGGTTGGGAAAAAGAATCCGCGAAGGCCAATTCCAATCTTTTCGGGACTACTTCCAATATGTCGTTGAAGAGGAATCGGGCCGAGAACTGGTTTATCTGCTGGATTCCATCTCTACCAATTTTACGAGCTTTTTCCGGGAGCAGAAACATTTTGAATATTTGAAGAACGATTTCCTGCCGGAGCTCTTGGCGCAGAAGAAAAACAGGGAGCGCAAGCTTTCTTTTTGGAGTGCCGGATGCTCTTCTGGGGAGGAGGCCTATTCGATCGTCATCACCCTTTTGGAGGCTCTGGAGATGCCCGCGACCTGGGGTTTGAAAGTTTTGGGGACCGACATTTCCACCCGAGTGCTGCAAATCGCGAAATTGGGGGTCTACGAACAGGAAAGGATTCAGGCCATCCCGTCCCCCTGGATCCGGAAATATTTCTTACGAGGAGACCAGCGGTGGCACGGTTTTGTGAAGGTGAAAGACGAGGTAAAGAAATATATCAATTTCATGCGCTTTAATCTCATGGAGACGTTTTCTTTTCCGGAGCCATTCGACTGTATCTTTTGTCGGAATGTCATGATCTATTTTGATCGGAAAACCCAGACCTCTTTGGTGCATCGGTTTTATGATTGCCTGGCAAAGGGAGGGGTATTTCTCATCGGGCATTCGGAAAGCCTGGCCGGAATCCAGCACCCTTTCACCTACGTGAAACCGGCGATATACAAGAAGGAATAATGAAAATTATTGTGGGCATGGCGGACATGCAAGTGTCTAAGGAACCGGAAGCGATGTTAATTTCTTTCGCCCTGGGCTCCTGTATCGGAGTCACCCTGTATGACCCCCTGGTCAGGGTGGGTGGGTTGCTCCATTTCATGCTACCCGATTCCCAGATCGATCTGGAAAAATCCCAAAAAAATCCCTGGATGTTTGCCGATACGGGGATTCCCCTCTTCTTCCGGGAGGCGTATAAGCTGGGGGCTGAAAAAAAAAGGATCCGGGTCAAAGCCGTGGGGGGGTCCCAGGTACTGGATGATTCCAGCTACTTCAACATCGGCAAGAGGAATTACCTGGCCTTGAGGAAAATTTTCTGGACGAATAACGTTCTCATTCATGCGGAAGATATTGGCGGCAGTGTGAACCGTACGATCCGTTTAGAAATCGGCTCCGGGAGGGTGTGGGTAAAAACCTCTGGAGATGGGGAAAGAGAGCTGTGAACCTTGTAGATGGCATCTTGAACTCGGCCATTCATCTGCCCCCCTTCCCGGCTGTGATCCAGAGAGTTCTAGAGCTGGTGGAAGACCCTACGTCTTCGGCCCAAGAGATGGTCGACGTCATTCAGTATGATCAATCCATCACGGCCAATGTCCTGCGGGTCTGCAACTCCGCCCACTTTGGTCTTCGCCGCCCGGTCCATTCGCTTCGGGACGCCGTTGCCATGATTGGGTTCGACCAATTAGTGGAGATTATTCTCCAGAACAACAGTGCCCAGCTCTTTTCGCGAGCCTGCCCCGGATATGATTTGAACGACGGGGAGCTCTGGCGCCATTCCGTAAGCTGTGCCTTGCTCTCCCAGATCATCTCCATCCGGCTAAACCAGGCCCCCTCGCCCACCCGATTCACCGCGGCGTTATTGCATGATATCGGCAAGGTCATTCTCAGTGGGTTCGTTCGGGAGCACTTTGAAGAAATCAGAAAGCTGGTTCGGGAGGGGGGATGCTCTTTTTCTGAGGCCGAAAAAGAAGTATTGGGGATTGATCACGCCGAGTTAGGGGGAAAAATCTCCGAGCGCTGGCAGTTCCCGAAAGCCATTGTTCTGGCCATCCGCTACCATCATAGTCCCTTACTCACTCCTGAGGACCATGAGATGGTTAACCTGATCTATCTTTGCGACCTCGTGACGCTGATGATGGGGATCGGCGGAGGAGCCGATGGATTGTCTTACCACGCCCATAAGGAAGTCCTGAACCAGAATCAATTGGGCCGGAGAGATATGGAACAGTTCATTTCCCAACTGGATGAGGGATTCAAGAAAGTCGAGGCCACAATAAACCTCGAATAGGGCCTGGCGATATTCAAGTCGTTTGTCGGTATAGAGGTGACTGGATGGCATACCATTTATTGATTGTAGATGATTCTCCGATGATGAGAAAGGTCATCCGGAAAACGGTGACCCTCTCGGGGGTTGAATTGGATGAATGCTGGGAGGCCGGAGACGGCCGGGAGGCTCTGGAGATTCTCCGTTGTCATCCGATCGACCTGATTCTGACCGACATAAACATGCCGCGCCTGAATGGGTTCGAGATGTTAAAGGAGATGCAGAAGGAAGAGAGGTGGCGGAAAATTCCCGTGGTTTTAATCACCAGTCAAGATAACCAAGAACATTTCCGTGAAACCGCCGCTTGGGGGGTGAAAGGGTACCTGCAAAAACCTTTTCACCCGGAGACTCTCCGAGACCTTTTATCCCGCATGGAGGAAGAGAATCGTGTCTGAAGAGATGCGCCAGAGCTTGGTTTCGGTCATGTCCAAGGTATTTGCAACGATGTTCTTTCTGGACATCGAGCCTCAAGAGACGGGCAAGACTCCGGGGTCTCCGGTTGCGCTGCTCCCCCATCCCCCTGGAGTCGAGGCTCAATCGGACGGGTTCATGAGGAGCAGCATTCGATTCGCCGGGCCGCGTTCAGGGACGATCAGCCTCACCTTCCCCACCGCCCTGGCGAAAGTGATGGCCAAGAATTTCCTGGGCCTGGAAGAGGAGGAAGCTTCAGAATCTCAGACCTGTGATATGGCCGGAGAACTCGCGAACATCATCTCGGGAAATCTGCTTCCGGCGTTGGATCAGAAGGGGTCCTATTCACTGTCTCTACCCAGGATAGAGCCGAGTGCCCATGCGGAGGTGAACCACCACGGCAGCCGTTGCGGATGTGCGATTGATTTCGATGTCGAGGGACATTGGGTCCAATTGAATATCTTCTTTGACGAATAGGATTCCCCCAAGGGGCTTTGCCGCCCCTGGAAATTTCTGTTCCATCGAGGAATCCACACCGTTTCTCGACGATGGAAGTGGCCAAGAGAAAAGGAGAAAAGGGCTGTGAGCCATGCAAAGATCAAAGTGCTGATTGTGGATGATTCGGCGGTGGTCCGAAAAATATTCAGTGAAGAATTATCCAAAGAACCAGATATCGAGGTGATTGGAACCGCTCCCGACCCGTTTGTGGCGCGCGACAAGATTGTTCTTACCAAACCCGATGTCATTACCTTGGATATCGAGATGCCCCGGATGGATGGGATAACGTTCTTGGCCAAATTGATGAAATATTACCCCCTGCCCGTAATCGTTGTAAGTTCCCTAACCCCTCAAGGAAGCAAAGTCGCTTTGGATGCCCTGGAAAACGGGGCCGTTGAGGTTTTAGCGAAGCCCGACAGCTCCTACTCTGTTGGAGATATATGTTCTCAGCTGATCGAAAAGATTCGGGTGGCCGCCAAGGCCAATTTGAACCGCGTTCGCACGTCCCCATCTCCTCCATCTTCCTCGGTGGGCACTCCTTTACATTCTCTCAGTAAAACGACCCAGAAAGTGATCGCCATCGGAGCTTCGACGGGGGGGACGGAAGCCCTAAAAGAGGTGCTGATGAAAATTCCCTTGAACATCCCCGGTATTTTGGTCGTCCAGCATATGCCGGCTCATTTTACGACGGCTTTCGCCGAACGCCTGAACCAGTGTTGCCAGATTGAAGTCAGAGAAGCCAAGGATGGCGATTCCGTCCTGAACGGACAAGCCCTGATCGCACCCGGTAATTTCCATATGCTCTTGCGGCGGAGTGGGGGCAAGTATTTTGTGAACATAAAAGATGGTCCGTTCGTCCACCATCAACGGCCGGCAGTCGATGTTCTTTTCAATTCAACGGCCCAGTACGCAGGTTCCAATGCCGTAGGGGTCATCCTGACGGGTATGGGTGCAGATGGAGCCAATGGATTGTTGAAGATGAAGGAGGCGGGAGCTGGAACCATTGCCCAGGATGAGGATAGCTGTGTGGTATTCGGAATGCCCAAAGAGGCGATCAAAATTGGAGCGGTAGACCGGATCGCTCCCATTGACCGGATTGCCGAGGAGATCATACGGTTGATCAATCTCCCTGAAACTGACCACCATTCAACGGTACGATAATGGAAAAGACTAGAACCGACCCGATCGATTTGGATCCCCGTCCCGGAAAAAGGGCAGCCCAGGAAAGAGCCGCCACCCCCCCGGAAGAAAAGGAGAGCTTCAGGGGGAGGAATATAAAGATTCTAATTTTCTCCGTTGCGGCAATCGTTCTAATCGGGATCGTAGTGGCTGCTGGGCTATTCCTCGGATGGATTTCTTTTCCGGGGTCATCCTCGACGAAAAAAAAGGAAGCGGTTCCCCCCGCGGTAGCCATTGGCCCAATGCTAAAGATCAATCCGCTGGTCATTAATTTGAAGGAAGAAGGTGGGCGGCGCTACATCAAAACCACCATCGTTCTGGAGATCGGGCGGCCAGAGTGGCTTGAAGAAGTCCGGTCCAAGGTCCCCCTCCTGACCGATTTAGCGATTTTAACCTTAAGCGACAAGCGAACGAAGGAGCTACAGAGTGCCGAAGCGAAGGAGAACTTAAAAAAAGAACTCTTAGAAAAAATGAACCAAGCGCTGGGTTCGCCAAAGGTTGCGCAAATTTATTTTGATGAATTCTTATCTCAGTAAGAGGAAGGATGAAAACGGCAAAAATTGCCGGGGATGGTTGGTACATTAAACACCCACTTCAGAACCATGATCAAGGAGCCTGAGCCCTTTCCGGGGTCGTTTCATTCAACGCCCTAATAAATTTAATGTTTCGCCAAAATCGAGCCCAAAGAAAAAAAATTCCATTTCATCGTGAATAGGCATTAAATTTGCTTTCTACATTACATAAAGCAACCTCAAATTATTAAGGTGGTGTTCAATGGAAATAAAAAAGATTATCAATGGGAGCATCTCGATCCCGGGGACAAAACAAAAAGGAACATCCGAGACGAGCCAGCTTGATTTTCAAAAATTACTGCAGGAGGCTAAATCAAACAACAAGACAGCAAGCCCCTCTACCGCATCGCCGTTATCGAAAGGAGTGGGCGAAATCCCTCCCGATCCCGCCTTGGCAGTAAAGGTTTTGAATTTATTGGGAGAACCGGTGGGGATTCCCCAAATCCGGTCTCAGGGAATCAAAGCGGCCGAGAATACTCTCAGTCTTTTGGAAAAATATCAAAAGGCCATGGCCAACCCGCAGATGACTCTCAAAAAAGTAGACCACTGGGTCCAGTCCCTGGCTAAAGAAGTGAATGATTTAATTTCGCTGTCTGATAAACTTCCCGCTGCCGATCCGTTAAAAGAGATTATTAGCGAAATCGGGATTGTTTCTAAGGTTGAAATCCAAAAGTTCAACAGAGGAGAATATATTTAGGTAATAAGATATCCAGACCGAGACCCGAGCGGGTCGACGAAACTACGATAAAGTTTGAGGGTCCCCGAAAGAATCGGGGGCAAGTGGAAGGGCACGGCAGAGCCTAAACACGAAAATGCTGTAGAAATGTTCCCGATGAACCGCACCCCAATTCATATATTCGTAATCGCCTTTTTTCTTCTCCATCCGGCCACCTCCACGTTGAAGACATCCCCGGAAGAAACAGGAAGAAACAATCGGGCATTCCCACGCCTGGCAGAAACCCTCCGGACCGATGAGGGGAATGAGGGAGGGACGGGAAGCAAGGCAATTGAGAGGAAAGATCGACAGGGGGGCAAGGTCTATTATTCCACTCCCACCAAAGAAGAGGAAACGGAACGTCATCAAGAAGAGAAGGAAAAACTCGAAAAATCTCTGGATATGTTAAAGAATATGATCATCGTCCCCAGGCGGAACCCGTAACCTTTCCACCTTGCGAATCCCGCTGCCGCGATCGCGCTGCCGGTCCGATCCGAGGAAAAATAAGTTTTTTATCCGGAATCCCAAGCTTTTTCTAACCCCTCCAAACGACACCTCCAAACAAAAGAATTGACATAAAAAAAATATATATTACAATTGCTTCTAGACTCTTTTGAGGGAAGAAAAAGTGAGTAGCGAAAAAATCCTCCTAATTGACGACTCGCCCGATATTCTCGCCCACCTGTCGGAATATTTGATAAACGAAGGATATGATGTGGAGGCGTCGGCTGATGCACGGAAGGCCATTCCTTTGATCGAAAGAAAATTTTATGACATCATTCTCACCGATTTGATGATGCCCCACACCGACGGGATGGAAGTTTTGAAGTACGTGACCCAGCATTCTCCCGAATCCATTTGCATGATTCTCACAGGATATGGGACGATTAAGAATGCGGTAGAGGCGGTCAAGTTGGGCGCGTTTGATTACTTGACCAAGCCCGTAAAAATGGACGAAATTCTCATCACTCTCAAGAGGGCACTGGAATTTCGTGATTTGAAGCGGGAGAATCAAAACCTTAAGAACCAGCTAAAAAAGAAGTACAAGTTCGAAAATATTGTCGGTGACAGTGACAAGATGCATCGCATCTTCGAGACCATCGAGAAGGTAGCCGATACCGACAGCACCATCTTGATTTTGGGGGAAAGTGGGACGGGAAAAGAACTGATCGCCAAGGCCATCCATTATAACAGCTATCGGCGAGAAGGACCCTTTGTTCCGGTGAATTGTGCCGCGATTCCCAGTGAACTTTTGGAAAGTGAATTATTCGGCCATGAAAAGGGCGCCTTTACGAACGCCATCCGGACCCGAATCGGTCGCTTCGAATTAGCCAGCGGAGGAACGGTTTTTTTGGATGAAATCGGCGATATGAGTCCGAACCTGCAGAGCAAGCTGCTGCGGGTTTTGCAGGAGCGCCAATTCGAGCGGATCGGAGGAGTGAAAACGGTTAAGGTGGATATACGAATCATCGCGGCGACCCACCAGGATTTGAAAGCAGAAGTTGAACAGGGGAAATTTCGTCAGGATCTTTACTATCGATTGAATGTCATTCCCCTCCAAGTTCCACCTTTACGAGAGAGAAAATCAGATATCCCCCTTTTGGTCCAACATTTCCTGGCCCATTTTATCAAAACTAAGAAGAGAAGAATCCAGGGCATAGATAATGAAGTCATGAACCGCTTGCTGGAGTATCATTGGCCGGGGAATGTTCGCGAGCTTGAAAACATCATCGAACGCATCGTTATCTTGACCAATAATGAAACGATCTCCATCCATGATCTGCCCGAAAAAATCCCAACCCATTCCAGGGACGAGCAACAAGTTCTCTTTGAAATTCCGGAAGAAGGCATATCTCTGGACCATGCCATAAATGAATTTGAAAAGAAGTTAATCCTCCAAGCGCTTGACAAAACCGGCTGGATAAAAAACAAAGCGGCTCAACTATTAAACCTGAATCGGACCACCCTGATCGAAAAAATCAAGCGCCAAAATCTCCAGCGGCCCAATTCCTAAACCTTCCACCCCTAAAAGTCTTTTTCTCAGTCAAAATAATGACGACGATCTGCTCTTTTGACATTTTGAGAAGAGATTTGATTGTATAACCTATAAATATTATTTATTATTCTGAAAATTTAGACATGGCATGGCGATTGCTGAATTTTCAACAGATTTATTTGGTCCAATAATTTTTAATGGACCATGCTGTCCATAGGGATCTTTATTCCCTGTGGGAGAAAATGGATCGGTAAATAGAATAATAGATGAGAAGGAATTCTATCTTACTCGTGGAAGACGATTCGGAGTTGGGGGGGACCCTTTGCGAAGGGCTTTCCAAGGGGAGCCATACAATTCATTTAGCCGGTAGCGCAGAAGAAGCCCTACGGCTCATCGATCAAAAAGCCTTCGATTTGGTTATTTCTGACATAAAATTGCCGGGCCTAAACGGTCTTCAACTGCTGGATTCTATCAAGAATAAGTCTGCCTACATCCCCGTAATCATGATGACTGGCTTTGGTACGGTCCAAAATGCCGTCGAAGCGATGAAAAAGGGAGCTTTTGAATATATCCTCAAACCGTTTTCGCTCAGCCTAATGAATCAAGTGGTCGAAAAGGCCTTGGAGAATAATTTAATCAAGGAAGAAACACGTTCGGCAGCACCGGATTCTTCTCCCCTTTCCATGCCGATCATCACAAAAGATAGGAAAATGCAAGAAATAATAGAGTTATGCAAGCGAGTAGCCCCGAGTAAAGCCACGCTGCTGGTCCAAGGTGAGAGCGGCACGGGAAAAGAACTCATCGCTCGCTTTGTCCACCGCCACAGTCAACGCAACCAGGGGGCCTACATCGCGGTTAATTGTGCTTCTCTGCCGGAGAGCCTTCTCGAGAGTGAGCTATTCGGGCACGAAAAAGGGGCCTTCACCGGGGCAATTGGCAAGAAAATGGGCAAATTTGAGCTGGCCCATCGAGGAAGCATATTGCTGGATGAAATCAGTGAGATGAATACGTTCCTGCAAGCTAAAATCTTACGGGTTTTACAGGAGAATGAAGTAGATCGGATTGGGGGCCAGCACCCGATTCCAGTGGATATACGCGTGATTGCGACAACAAATCGAAACCTCGAGGACTGTATCGCCAAGGGCGAGTTTCGCGAGGACCTTTATTATCGATTGAACGTAATCTCAGTGAAGCTTCCTCCACTCCGAGAGCGGGCTGAAGATATCGCTCTTTTGGTTGATTATTTTCTAAAAGAATTCTCCGAAGGCTACGCGAAACCCCTACATTCGATCTCTGAAAGTGCGCTGTCCATGCTCAAGAAACAAGAATGGCGGGGGAACATCCGAGAATTGAAGAATGCCATCCAGCGAGCTGTCCTTATGTCCTCCCATTCGATTTTGACGCCACAGGATTTTGGCTCCGAGGAAATGGCAGTGCCCGAAGAGAAACGGGCAGAGGACTCCCCTACATTGTCTTTACGGGTGATGGAAAAAAAGTTGATTTTTCACGCCCTGGAAAAGACGAACGGCAACCGAACACATGCCGCCAAGATCTTAGGAATCAGCATTCGAACCTTACGGAACAAGCTCAGTGAATATAAGCAAGGGGTATTTCCCCAGGAAGAATCTTCTTAGGCCCTTACGAATGAAATTGTGCGCAAAATGGCAATGAAATTTTTCCATGTTCCCTGGCGTAGGGGCGACCGGCCGGTCGCCCCTACAACTCATTTTCTGGTAGATGGCATGCATGTTGCAGAAATGAAATTTTATGGATGGACGCTTGACTTTTAGCAAATTATTCGATCAGACGTCCGGGCTTTTGGAACGGTCCCTGGACATACGGACTCCTCGACAGAGGATTTTATCTAGTAATATCGCCAATTCGGAGACTCCTGGGTATGAAGCCAAGGACATCCCTTTCGAAAAAATCCTTGAACGTTCGATGAACCAATATTCGCTGCTTCCCCTCAAGCGAACCCATACCAACCATCTTCCCGAAGGGATGGTCACAGAGATAATGGCGGAAACGGTACCGGGAGGGGTGAATATTGATCAGGAGATGGCTAAATTAGCAGAGAATAATTTACGGTTTCAGGCGGAAGTTCAAGCTTTGCTTAAGAAATTTGAAGCATTGAGGACCACTATTTCAGAAACGAGGTAGAGAGATGAATCTATTCAACGCAATGGAGGTCAGTACCAGCGGGCTCAATGCCCAGCGCACGGCGACCCATGTAATCTCCATGAATTTGGCCAATATCCATACAACTTGGACCGAAGAGGGAGGACCTTACCTGCGCAAGCAGGCAATTCTTTCCTCCTCCCCCATTCCTCCAAAATTTTCAGGGATCTTGGCCGATCGGATGAATCCGGAACTGGTGGGGGTCAAAGCGGAAGTTCGGGCGGATGACACCCGGAATCATGAGATGATCTTCGATCCGACCCATCCGCACGCCGATGAAAGCGGATACGTAACCCTGCCCAACGTAAATTTGCTGGAGGAGATGGTCGGACTCCTTTCAGCGGTCCGCAGTTACGAGGCCAACGTAACCGCCTTTAATTCAGCTAAAAGTATGGTGATGAAATCTCTGGAGATTGGAAAATAATAATCAACCGATGAGGTGGTTTGATGGGTGACTTGAAGATCCAGGAAATGGTCTCCCCCCCTCTGGAAAGGGGGGTTGGAGGGAAGAAGGTTTCCCACGATCCAATCTCAGATTTCAAAAAAATCCTGAATCGATCAGTGCGAGAGACCAACGATCTCTTTACCCAGGCAGATCAAGCGACCCAGGCGATGGCCTTCGGTCAAAAGGATGTCCACCAAGCCATGATCGCCCTCGAACAGGCGAATTTGGCCTTCCGGCTGATGATCCAGGTTCGCAACAAGATCATCTCGGCCTATGAAGAGATTATGCGGATGCAAATTTAATCTTACCCGGGGAATATGGGGAATATGGCAGACCCAGTCACTCAATTTTTCAGCTCGCCGGCCAGAGCACGCAACCTTTCGATCGTGGTGGTTTTACTCCTGTCGGCCATCGGATTTGGGTCGTTGATATACTGGAATAACCGTCCGGACTATCAGGTGCTCTTCAGTAACCTTTCCCAGGAGGATGGAGGGGAAATCCTCGCCAAACTGAAAGAAAAGAAAATCCAATATCAGCTGACCAACAACGGAACAACGATTTTGATCCCCCAGGATCAAGTATATGATACCCGCATCACCCTGGCCGCCGAAGGATTACCCAAGGGAGGGGGAGTTGGCTTCGAGGTGTTTGACCGCACCAATCTGGGGACCACAGATTTTGTCCAAAAATTGAATTACCAAAGAGCCTTACAGGGGGAGCTGAGCCGGACCATTAAGCAGATTAAAGAGGTGGAACAGGCCCGGGTTCATATCGTGACCCCCAGAGAGTCCCTCTTCGTCGAGGAGCAGAAAAAACCCACCGCGTCGGTCTTCGTAAAAACTCGATCCGGGATGACCCTGGGGGCTCCCCAGGTGGAGGGGATCGTCCATTTGGTCGCCAGTGCCATTGAAGGATTGGAGCCTGGAAATATCACCGTGGTCGATACTTCGGGGAAAATCCTGTCCAAAAGGGTTGAAGCCGGCCTTGTCGGCCAATTGACCACCGGTCAGCTGGAGTACCAAAGAAATATCGAGGAAGGGCTGAAGAAAAAAATTCAGGGAATGCTGGAGGGAGTTCTGGGGTTGAACAAGGCGATTGCTCGCGTTTCGACGGAGATCGATTTCCAGGAGATCAATATCATTGAAGAAAGCTACAACCCGACCCCCGTGATCCGGAGTGAACAGAGAAGTGCGGAGAAATCCTCCTCGGCCACGGGGGGAAATCCCCCCCGGGAAGGGAAAGCCGAAGCCGTGCCCGACCGGAAAGTCCCCCGAGGAAAGGCAAATGTTCCGGCGGGGGCGAGTTCAAAGCTATCTTCCACTCTTCCGTCTTCCCCGTCGAGCGTCAGCTCATCGGAGCGCCAGAATGAGGTTCGCAACTTTGAGATTTCTAAGATCAACCGGCAGATTAAGAATCCCGTGGGTAGTGTAAAGAAAATATCGGTTGCCGTGATCGTCGACGGAAGCTACAAAGAAACCGCAGGGGCCAAAGAAGCAAAGACCAAAGAATATATTCCCCGCCCCCCCGAGGAAATGAAAAGCTTAGAAGGGATTATCAAAAGGGCGATTGGCTATGATGAGAAGAGGGGGGATCAGGTTGAACTCATCAACATGCCTTTCAGCTGGGCCATCCAGGAGGAAGAATTCAAAGCAGAAAAAAAGGTGATTTGGAAAGAATACGTTCTCGATTTCTACAAGCCGGCCGTAAGCCTTCTCCTGGCCGTGCTGTTCATCTTCTTCGTGGTAAGGCCCTTCTTGAAGGGAAGGCCTTCTCTGCCGCAGGAGAGGGCCGTACCTTTGCTGGCCCAGAACGAGTCGCCCACTGCTGCCGAAGCGCCTCGGATGGCTGGGGTCAAAAGACCCTTAGAGATCAAAGACCAAATCTTACAGTTGGTCCAGGAGGATCCTTCCAAAACGGCCGGCATCGTCAAAACATGGATCCGTGAGAAGGAATAGCCGTGGAGACGGACAGGATTACAGGTCCTCAGAAAGCCGCCATCTTTCTCTTTGCCATTGGCGAAGAACTGGCCTCGCAAATTGTCAAGAAACTGGATGAGGAAGAGATTAAAAAGTTAGGTGGCTCCATGGCCAAGGTTTCCTCGATTACTCCCAAGATGTTGGACATCATTTTCACCGAGTTCAACGAATTGGCCTCCTCCACGACCGCACCGATCGCCATCGGCCCCTCCGGGGGCACTCAGTTCATTAAGAACGTCTTAGCCAAAGCCGTGGAGGCGGGAAAAGCAAAGACTCTCCTCGAGGAGATGCAGGAAGAAACGAAATGGAACCTGTTCCAGCAGATCAAACGATTGGATCCGAAGACCTTGGGCAATTTTATCAAAGGCGAGCATCCGCAGACGATTTCGATCATTCTGGCCCATCTCGACTCGACGCAAACGGCCGCGATTCTGGCAGACCTTCCGGGACCGCTTCAAACGGAGGTCATCTATCGAATCGCCGAATTGGAAAATGTCCCTCCCGCTATTTTGGAAGAGATTGACCAAGCCCTCCAAGAAGGGATTTCGCTGCTCCAAAATGTAGAGGGGCGGAAGATCGGCGGAATCCGCTCGGTGGCTGAAATCCTGAATCAGATGGACAGCTCGGTCGAAAGCGCCATTCTAAAAGGAATCGAAGAACAGAAGCAGGGCCTGGCGGATGAAATCCGTAAGCTCATGTTTGTGTTTGAAGACCTGCTCCAGGTAGACGATCGAGGGATCATGTCCATCTTGAAAGAGGTGACCAATGAAGTTCTCCAGTTAGCCCTGAAAACGGCCTCCGAAGAACTCAAGGAAAAAATCTTCAAGAACATGTCGGAAAGGGCGGCGCAGATGCTCAAAGAAGATTTGGAAGTCATGGGGCCCGTTCGCTTGAAAGATGTAGAGGGCGCCCAGCAGAACGTTATTAAAGTGGCCAAAAAGCTGGAAGGTGAAGGGAAGATCGTCTTGGCGGGAAAAGGTAAGGAGGAGGTCTTTGTCTAAAGAAACGACCCTTCGCCGTCCTTCCCCAAGAAGTTCGAAAGAATTCCACATCAAAAACTTTCGGGGGGAAGGTAAGCCCGATCCTTCTTTTCAGGCGGCCTGGCCTCAACTGGATGGCAAGAATTTTGCTCCTCAATTCAGACCCGACCTAAAAGAAATGGAGGCGAAGATCTTCCAGCAGGCCAAAGAAAAAATATTGGCCATGGAAAAGGAGGCCTACGAAAAAGGCTTTGCCCAGGGAGAAAAGAATGGATTGGAATTGGGCCAGAAAAGAATCGAGACGATGATCAGCCAGCTCCATAACGTGATCCAAGACGTCGAGCGCCGGCGGGCCGAGTTTTATCACAAATATATCCGAGAGATGGTCCAGCTCGTCCTTAGTATTGCCAAAAAGGTTCTCCATCGTGAAGTCAACATCCAAGAGGATACCATCGCCATTACGTTACAAGAGGCGCTCAAGTATGTATTGGATCAGAAAAAAGTTTTCGTCCATTTAAACCCGGTCGATTATCAATTTCTTATCTCCCATCGGGAGCGTTTGCCATTCGCCGGGTCGGAGATGCGGGAAATCAATTTGGTTGAAGACCCGGCGATCAGCCGGGGAAGCTCTCTGCTGGAAACCTCCTTCGGGGATGTCGATGCCACCCTGGAAAACCAATTTGACCAGATTGCCTCCCTGATTTGGAAAGAAATCGAGCATTCCAACCCGGCCCTTCCTTCTCCCCCATGAACACGGATCCCAACTCCTTATGGTCTCAATGCCAGCGCATCGTTCAGGGTGCGGAAACGATCAAGAATTATGGCCACGTCGTCCAGGTGATTGGCCTGGTGATTGAAGGGATCGGCCCCGCGTCCGCCATCGGGGACATTTGCTACCTCAAGGTGAGAAACGGAGAAAAGATGATCCCGGCTGAAGTCGTCGGCTTCCGCGAGCATAAAAGTCTGCTGATGCCCCTGGGAGACACGAGGGGGATTGAGCCTGGCTGCAAGATTATCCCCCTGGGGATTCCAGCGAAGGCCCGGGTCGGAAAAGACCTGCTGGGGCGAGTCTTGGACGGTATGGGCAATCCCTTGGATCAAAAAGGACCTTTAAATCTGACAGAAGAATGCCCCCTCTATGCCGCGCCCCCAAACCCCATCTTGAGACAAAGAATATCCGAAGCGATCGATGTCGGGGTCAAGGCGATCAATGCGTTGCTGACCCTGGGAAAAGGGCAACGGATTGCCCTCTTCTCGGGTTCCGGAGTGGGGAAGAGTACCCTCCTGGGTATGATGGCCCGCCATACAGCCGCGAAAGTTTGCGTGGTGGCCCTGATCGGAGAGCGAGGCCGGGAAGTGAGAGAGTTCATCGAGAAAGATCTGGGGGAGGAGGGATTGCGAAGATCCGTGGTCGTGGTGGCTACCTCAGACATACCCGCTCTGATCCGGATGAGGGGGGCCTATCTGGCGACCGCCATTGCAGAATATTTCAGGGATCAAGGAAACGATGTTCTTTTTATGATGGATTCGGTGACCCGTTTTGCCATGGCTTCCCGAGAAGTCGGGTTGGCGATCGGGGAACCCCCGACCTCCAGAGGATATACTCCCAGCGTATTTGCCCAACTCCCCAAATTGCTGGAACGGGTCGGCACCACCCTTTATTGGGGAAGCATAACGGGGGTGTATACTGTACTGGTGGAAGGGGACGACATGAATGAACCCATCGCCGATGCGATCCGCGCCATCGCTGACGGGCATATCGTTTTATCTCGAGAGTTGGCCAATCAAGGTCACTATCCGCCCATTGATGTTTTGGGGAGTATTAGCCGGGTAATGGTAGACGTCGTCAAGCCGGAGCAAATGTCAGACCGGAACAAGCTGATCTCCATATTGGCGGCCTATCGGCGGGTGGAGGATTTAATCAATATCGGGGCCTACGTGGGAGGAAGCAGCCCGGAAATTGACTACGCCATCAAGAAATTACCCGAAATTGATACGTTCTTGCGCCAAGGCATAGACGAAAAAGTCAGCTATGCCGAGTGCCTTACCCGATTAAAAAGTCTTTTCCAGTAGACGATCATGGGTTTTGTCTTTAAATTACAGGGACTGCTGAATTGGAAAAAAAATCTAGAAGAACTGGCTCAGATGAGGCTCGCGGAAAAGCTCAAGCAGCTCCAGGCCGAGGAGGAAGAAATTCAAA
>Ga0214473_10004243_pt1 | contig 17252 bp, 20 predicted proteins | sample RVTome_7_FD_203509 | JGI IMG/M metagenome (GOLD analysis project Ga0214473, IMG submission 203509) | Soil microbial communities from uranium-contaminated site in the Upper Colorado River Basin, Wyoming, United States - RVT98D197 | ecosystem: Environmental > Terrestrial > Soil > Contaminated >... | reverse complement strand
TACTGAGCCGCGCATTGTTTGTGAATTATTCTGTAAAAAGGGGACTGGCAACTTTTCGCACGATAAACTCGAATTATGCTGTAAGTTCCGGGCGAAAAGGTGCCTGTCCCCATCCCCGAAAAAATACCATCTTAACGCGCGGCTTAGTAATATCACAAATAAGATAGATCTCATTTAAAATAGAGCCCATATAAAATAGACCCCATATAAAATAGACCCCATATAAAAAAATCATATATGTCGCCTCCATGCGGAGTTTACGTAGCATGGAGGTGCCTGAATGTAAATCGGATGGTCCACCTCCATACTACGCTCGAAGACTCGCTCCGTATGGAGGCGACACAGGAAGAAGAATCCCATTAGAAATTTAACCGGAAATGAACTTATATTCCCCCCCGGTAAATTCCTCAAGTAACGCAGGAAGAGTCTCCCCGCATTTACCGAGGCGCGTTTCATCGCAGAAATAAGTTAGCTGCGTCTCCTCGATATTCAACTCGACCACATAGGCCCCGTTCATCTTCGCAAGCTCAGCGAATCCCGCCGCGGGATAGACTATGCCGCTCGTTCCGATCACGAGAAATAGGTCCGTATCGAGTGTTCTCGCGTTTGCCGCACGAACGACTTTTTCATCGAGCATCTCCTCGAAGAAAACGACATTCGGCCTCAGGGGGGAGTGACAGTAATCGCATATCGGATATTTTTCCTTCAAAGGCACATCGTGATTCTCGAACGGGGACATCGCGCAGGACGGGTTCGAGCATTTCAGCTCCCAGACCGTGCCGTGCAGCTCGATCACACCTGTGCTGCCCGCCCGCTGGTGAAGCCGGTCGATGTTCTGGGTAATGACTGTAATGTCGTAACCGTCTTTTTCCATTTGAGCAAGCGACAGGTGCGCGTGATTGGGTTTGCACGCAGCCATGTTCTGACGCCTCTTGTCGTAAAACTCCCAGCCGCGCTCGGGGTCGGCCAAAAAACCTCTTGGGGTCGCCAATTTTACAAGGTTTGCGTCGTTCCATAGGCCGTCCGCGGACCGGAAGGTCGGAATCCCGCTTTCCGCCGATATCCCGGCCCCGCTGAGGACCGAAATTTTCGTGCTTTTGGTTATCCTGAATATTGGTTTATCTTGCATGTAATTTTATTCCCCCGATCAGAGCTTCACATGACGGTTGTCTACTGAAGCTATAACACCCGCGCCGATTACCTCATCGCCATCATAAAATGCCGCAACCTGTCCCGGTGTTATCGCCCGTACGGGTTCGTTCATTGTAACCGAGGCAGTCAGGTTGTTTTTAAGGATTACACGGCCGGGCACAGGTTTTGTTCGGTATCGAATTTGAATGCCGACATTGGAATCAAACCTTGCGATGTCCCTGCAGGATGAAACTATGGAGATGTCCTCACATACGAATTCCGATGCATAACAGTCCTCATCCGTGCCGACCACCACGCGATTCTTCTCCGAATCGACCGCGACAACATACATTCTTTCAGGCATGCCGCCGGAAATCCCCCTGCGCTGGCCGACAGTGTAACCGGAAATCCCCTTATGATGCCCGATTACCGTACCGTCCACCGTAGCTATTTCTCCCGGTCCAAAATCGGGATTCAATCCTGCGGGACCGGATGCGAAAAAGCAGAGGTCCTGCGAATCGGGACGGTCGGCGACCTTAAGCCCTAGTTTCGACGCCTCTTCTCGAATCGAATGCTTGTTTTCGGCGCCAAGCGGGAATATTGTCCGACTGAGGTCATTCTCGGTTAGATAGGCCAGGAAATAAGACTGGTCCTTTTCGGGATCAATCCCCCTCAGGAGATGAAAAACCGATGAATCTTCGATAATTCTGGCATAGTGGCCGGTAGCGACATGCGTGCATCCGAGTTGTTCCGCGCGCTTGAAGAGGATGTCGAATTTCATGAACCGATTGCACAGGATACACGGATTCGGGGTCCGTCCTCGCGCGTACTCCATCCGCGAAGGCACCATCACTTTCTCCTCGAACTGATCGGCGAGGTTTAGCATGTAATGAGGTATCCCGAGGACATTTGCCATACGTCTTGCGTCCTCGGAGGCATTGAGCGAGCAGCAGGCACGGTCGTCCGACGCCTGAGCCCCGGTGACAGGCCGGTATTCATCTGAGACAAGGTGCATGGTTATGCCGACAACGTCGAATCCTGCCTGCACAAGACGGTGCGTGGCGACCGTCGAGTCGACCCCGCCGCTCATCGCCGCAAGTATTCGGGTTCCCTTCGGGAGATCTCTGAATTCCGAGCCGTCCATCAGGCAGGATTATACAACATGGTCGGGTTTTGTTTCCCCTCGAGAAATTTGGGGACTGGCAAAAATTCGGCACCAACAAACTTGACTTTTGATGGGACCTTCCATGCCGAATTTGTGCCTGTCCCCAAATTTCACCGCTCTCCGGATTAAAATTCGCCAACCAACGCGGATATTAATGAGCATTTAGATTGCCTGACATGGCGACTGAGACAATGGGCAGATTATTCATCAGTCTGGTGATTTTCACTGCATTAACTGCACCGGTATTTGCGGAAGAGGTGGATGTTGAGATCACGATTAACTCGATCGTGGAACTCACCGTCAATAATGTAGGGGCTTTCACATTCACATACGACCAGTACTCCGACTTCGGGATCCCTCAAGATCTCGGAGATATAAATTACGACCTGATATCCAATGTGGCCTGGAAGGTGGTTGGAAAGATACAAGACATCCCTGGCGGAGGCCAGACTGAAGATGACTGGGACGATATTAACTGGACGCTTTCCGTTAACGGCGTAGTCATAGACGAATCGGCAACTGAAATCATCGACTCGGATTCGAACCCGGGCAACAGAGACGATGCCTTGTGGGAGGTACTTTTGACCATACCGTGGCCTGAGAGTGTCGGAACAGCGGACTGTCGGATCGCCCTGACAGCATCGACATTGTGATAACTTACGTGGAAAAAGTCCGCGGCGGGAAATTAAACAAAAAGGTGTCAGCTTTTCCATCCCGGAAAAATCGCTGCAATCCGGTTATAAAATGCGCAACATGACGGATATTAATGAGTGTATTAAATAACTAAATCGAGGTAGAGAAAATGCGTAAATTATTCATCGGCCTGGTAATTTTCATTGCTTTAGCTGCACCCGCGATGGCGGAGACGGTGGATGTGGAGATCACGATTAGTACAATCGTGGAATTCACCGTCAACAATGTAACGGCTCTTACATTCACATACGATCAGTACTCCGACTTCGGTGCCGCTCAGGACATTGGCGACGTCGATTACGACTTATCCGTCAACCAGGCCTGGCAGGTCACCGGCAAGATTTTAGATGGTACCCAGAACGGCCAGACAGCCGCGGACTGGAATGCCGCGTGGACTCTTTCAACAAACGCGGTAACAATTAACGAGACTGCTGCTGTTGTTGTTGACAGCGGTGGCGCAGCCGTCCACCGGGAAGGCAGCTTATGGGAGGTCCTCCTGACTATCCCATGGCCGGAGAGCAACTCGACACCGGACTGCACAATCGAGCTAACCGCGTCGGCAGTCTAATCGGTTAAATAGAACCGGTTAATCGACCCGCCTGTGAATTACCGCTTGCGTCCGGGCTTACATCCCGGTATACTTTCTCGTGTTTATTAAACTTAATTGGCAGGAAAATGGAGGCTTGCCATGCGCAAGTTGGTATTTTCTGTTTTCCTATTTATACTTCTGACCGTACCTTCCAATGCAGAACCTGAGCCCGGCACAGACGGCTCATTAATCATTTTCCTTGGACCTGTACAGTTTTTCGTTGTAAACAACTCCTCTCCGCTGACCTTTACTTACGACCAGTACTCCGATTTCGGGGTCGCTCAAGACCTCGGAGATGTAAATTACGACCTGATATCCAACGTTGCCTGGCAGGTCTGGGGGCAGATACTGGACGGCACTGGCGGGGGCCAGACCGCGGATGACTGGGATGGTTCGAACTGGACGCTTTCCGTGAACGGGGTGGCCGTAAACGAAACAAGTGCTGTAATTATCGACTCGGATCCGAACCCGGCCAACAGAGACGATGCCTTGTGGGAGGTACTTTTATCGATCCCGTGGCCTGAGAGTGTTGGAACCCCAGACTGTCAAATCGAGCTGACAGCAGAGACAGTCTGAAATTAACGCGGAAACCCTCCGCGGCGTGAAATAGACTTATCAGTCGCTCCGCACGCTTAATAGTTAAGGAAGAGGGCGTATGCAGCGAATGAACTTTTCCGAAACCGAACGTTATCCGGACACTTGCCAGCATGGTCGATGTTCGGTTTTGCATGCAACCATATCCAACAGGATCGTCTTATCGCTTCCCTTTACAGTCATCATGCTCCTGGTTTTTGCCTGCGCTGCTCACGCTGACTCAACGCACAACTCCGGCATCTCGATTGTTATTTCCGAAGTCAAGGTCCTCTCCGTGGATGCCGACAGCCTCACCCTTTCTCCTGCAGCTCCCGAGGTAATTGTGGGCTGGACCGAAACGCAGATCTGGAATGTCACGATCAGCGCGAATGTCGAGTGGGCGCTCACGATTCGCGGTACTACCTCGACCTGGGACGGCCCGTGGCTCAAGCCGGTCGGCGACATTTTCTTTTCGTGCGGCGGGAGCGATTTTACGCCAATTGAAACCGAGCCCCTTCGCGTCTGTACGGGGGGACCGTCCAATAATGAAATCCGGCCAATCAATTTCAAGATCGCCCTTGACCCGCTGAAGGATATCCCGGGCGAGTATTTCTACGGGTATATCGTACTGGAGTTCGAAACGCTGTGAGAAACGCCTTATTATCGCGGGCACTGCTGTTTACGCTCGTTGCGTTCATCGCGATTATGTCTGCGGCTGTATGGACACCACCGGCGCACGCGGAGATGTTCGTCAGCTCAAACCGCGTCAATGCCGGGATAGTCGGCGCGGATGAATTCGAGGCCGGATACGTCGTTATCCCGAGGATACCGATTTTTTGGGAAAGCGATGTGCCGTGGCGCCTTACCGTCGGCTCGCTCGATCCCGACCTGGGGATCAGTTCCGACTCACGTTATGTAAAGCCGCTCGAGGACTTGCGTTGGAGGCTCTCGGACGGGCAAAGCTGGGTGCCGATGCGCCAGGAAGCCGAGGAAATCGACTGGAGCTCGGAACCCGGGTCTGGCGTGGTTTACATCGATATGGTTATTTTACTCGACTGGCTCAGGGACGCCCCCGGCGAGTACCAGGCCGACCTGGTCTTCACCATCGAGTCCCTTTAGCGCCGCAGTACCATTTCTCCGTCCCTTATTACTCGCGCCATAGTCCGTCCGGTAATGGAGATAATTGAATGAATCTAAGAACATTGATGCGCCTCGGATTTTATATATTATTCAACCTCGCGACCCTGGTTATAACATCCTCGGTCATGTTAACCCCGGTCAGCGCGCAGGGATTTTCAGTCTCATTCGGCGACCTCGAGTTCCAAGCGCAGCCGGGAGAAACAATACACGCGGAATTTATGGTGTCCAACCAGTCCGGTGAACCGAAAACGGTCCGGATATACAGCGGCGACTGGGTGCGTATGGAGGGCGATGTTACAAAATACGAGTTTAGTACAATCCCGGGAGAGGAGGAGCGTTCTCTGCTCAAGTGGATGACCTTCAGCCCCGACCAGATGGTTCTTGCCCCGGATGAATCCCGCGACGTTTACTGCGATGTAACCTTCCCTGACGACCCGACACTGGAAGGAAGCTACTGGGGCGTGATTTTTGTCGAGGAGGTCCCGGTTGTCGAAGCCCCGTTGGAGTCCCCCGATAATGACGTGATGCAGGTCGGTATCGCGACGATTTTTCGCTATGCGGTAAAAATCTACACCACTTTTGAGGGCACCGATGTCCTGTCGGCAAAATTCGCCGACCTTCATGTCACCCAGGCGGACGGTGGATACGACGTCGCCGGAATTTTCGAAAATTCCGGTAACGTATATATCAGACCGGACGTATGGCTCGAAATCAGGGATATTTCCGGTGAGGTCCTTTTCACTCAAACCCACGAACGCCAGACCGTGCTTCCTGAAAGCACCCACCTGTTCATTTTCTCGCTCCGGGATCTGGAATTGGCTCCCGGAAGTTACCTTGTCATGGTAATCGCGGATTACGGCGGTACGGCATTGACGGCCGCACAGGCAAGAATGGAGCTTGTCGAAGGTCAGGCGGAACCGGTCAACTGACAATTGCGTACAATGGCGATAAAACGCATTCGACCCTTGACACTACATGCATCGAGGTTAATCGAAAAAATTAACCCAGTACCCTTTTCTCCTCTTTTTTCGCTTGTGTTGATTTTGTTGACCTTGATTTTCCCGCTACGGGTTTCCGGAAATGCAGGTAACATGCGGGTTGACCTTTTATCGCCGCCGATCGTTAATGCAAGTCCCAGGGAAATATTGACGACCGGTATCCGCGTAACAAACTCATCAATTACCAATGGAACCTACGGATTCTCGGTCGTGCTGCCTGCGGGATGGTTCTATTTCACCGCCCCCGAAACTCTCGACCTGGGCGCGGGAAAATCTGAAGACGTTTTTATCTCCATCACTATCCCCGCAGACACGCTCGCCGGCATTTATCCCTTGAAACTCGGCGCTTTTCGGGAAGATGATCCGTCCGATAAAGCCAATGTGGATATTCGTGTCTCCATAATTAGTGTTACACGCCTTGAGGTCACCGCCGGAAAGACCGCCGGCTTTGACATAACGTCAGGGGAATCCATCATTCAGCCTTTCACAATCACAAACCACGGTAATTCGCAATGCAGGATTGCTATCCGGATCGAGACCCATCCGGAACGTGTCATCACAACCGACATTCCGGATTCGGAATTCATACTTGATCCAGGAATGTGGAGGACAGTCAATGTACGGGTCGAGATTCCCAGGAATTTGTCGCAGCCGATGACACAGACGATCACTTTAATCGCTCGAACAGTGGATCTCCAGGGACAGGCAACTGAAGTTCGGACAGGCACGTCCACAAAAATAGTCCCGAAACAGCTCGCAGGCTCCGCATACCCCATCATGGAAGGCGACATGTCGCTAATCTCATCGTTTCAGGATGACGGCGAATCAACGTACGCGATTTCCATCGGTCCCCTGCACAGCGACCTCGGCGACGGACAAACCATCGACGCGGAGCTTCGCAATCTCCTTCTTCACGGCGATACGACCGGCACTTTCATACAAAGGGAAAGGTTTATATTGTCATACACCGATGAAGACAGGGGTTATTTTCGAGTCGGCGACCTCCCGTTCAATCTCGGATCACCGCTCGTTCAAAAGTACATCGCTGGCCGCGGTGGAGACGCAATGATAAGTTCGGGATCCGACGACATCAGGCTGTTCTATTCTCGTGCCGGAGGCAGCGCTAACACCGAAAATACGGGACTCCAGTTCATCACAAGGTTCGAAGATGACGGGATAGTGCGTCTCACGGCGCTTCAATCCAATGAAATCAATATTCCGGGCAGTCTCCCTGGCGAAAAGGACGAATCCACCAATTTCGGAATCATGGCGGGATTTTCGCCGATCGAATTCGCTCATTTCACGGGCGAGTTGAGTAAATCACGCTCAAAACTGGATGGTACCGAAACCGGCTGGCGTATTACCGGCGGCCTTGACCTTGACAGGTTTACCGCAAATTGCGAATGGCTCCATGCCGACAACGGCTTTCATGGAGGGTGGTCGGACACCGAAATCCAACGCGTCAATTTGCGTTGGAGCCCTTTGGACGAACTCAGCCTCTGGGCTAATTACAACCTGTCGCAAAATAACCTCGATAACATTCCCGATATCGAGGGGCGGCTCCTTCGCAACGTGGGCTTCGGCCTGTTATGGGACATCGACAATGTCGGCAGGTTCAGAATGTCGTGGAGAGCGATTCACGACTGGGATGACGTTCTCCTTTCACATGACGATGTTTCAAGAACTTCGGTGTATTCCCTTTCACGGGGGTGGGGCGATTTTTACGCGACGGCAGCATACGAGCGCCAGATCGACAATCATCGGATCGCTGTTAACTTCGAGGAGCTTAACTCGCTGAGACTGGATCTCGCCATGCGGATCGATCCCGACGCGTATCTGCGGTTCAGCCTCGCTCAGGGAAATATTTCGCAAAACACCGATCCCGGAAATCGAGATGTGACCGATATCACAATTGGAAGCCAGTGGAGGGTAACCGACGATTTCAGGACATCGCTGAGTATTCGTAGGAATTCTGACGGCTTCGACGGAACAAGAACAGACATAAACGGCATCGCGATGTGGGAGCTCGATAACGACCGCAACATTAACTTCCGCATCAGAAACTACAACGACCCGTACGATTCCAACACGGAACTTTCCGTGGAATACCAGATGCCCTTGAGCTTTGAGCTCGGGATGTTCCCAAACCGTGGAAGCGTCAAGGGACGGCTATTTTTCAACGACGATCCGTCGACAGGCATTCAGAACGCCAGGATTTCGGTGGACGGCGTCGAGGTTCTCACTGGCGAACATGGGGAGTTCGAATTCCCGTCGCTCGACCCCGGCCTGCATGAACTTACGATCGACCCGGCGTCGCTGGGTGTCGATATCATACCCTTGATCGACCTGCCAGCCGTTTTTTCGGTCGAAGCGGGCGGTACTACCGACCTTGAAATCCCCGCAACACGGTCCGCGTCGATCGAGGGATGCGTTATTACTAAAATTCCACCCGGTCACGGGCATGAGGGATCTGAGTGGCCGATGGCCGAGGCGGTAGTGGAGTTGCGAAGTGAAACTGAAATCCTGACAAGGACGACCGACATTAACGGCCGCTTCACATTTACAGGTCTCAAGCCCGGAAGATACATGTTGTTCCTGAGGGAGGAATTTCTTCCCGAGGGATACGCGGTCCTGCCGCCGATAAGTTACGATCTCGAATTGGGATCGGGGGGAGCAATAAGCGACCTGGATTTTCAGGTCGGACCCGAAGACCAGGAAATAATAATTACCACTAATTTACCAACCATCTGGTGGTCGATGTAAAAAATATTGTTGTCTTACTTTTTACTTTCCTGTGCCTTTCCCACCACTTGTTTGTACGCCTCAGGAAAAGCCTTGCAAAATAAATCGACCTGATCGTCGTTTGTCGAGTAACCGAGGCTGATTCGCAGGGAACTGAACGCCTCTACCGTCAAAAAGCCCATCGACTTCAGTACATGGCTCGGTTCCGCGCTTCCGGAATGACATGCGCTGCCCATGCTAGTGTAAACGCCGTGCCGGTCAAGCGCGATTACCAGCATCTCGGTCTCGCATCCGGGAAGACGTACATTCATCGTGGCTTCGATACAGTTTTCCTGGTCACCATTCAAGACCGCCTTTGGATTCGAATCACGGATGCAGTCGAATATACGGGTCCTGTATCCGCGCAGCCTGGCCTTCAATTCCGGAAGCTCCTTCAACGCCTCCTCCAGAGCGACCGACATCCCGACGACGCCTGGCACATTGACCGTCCCTGCACGCATCCCGAATTCATGCGAGCTCTGGCTTAGCGGTTTCAAGTATGTGCCTTCCTGTATATACATAAACCCGACGCCTTTCGGACCGCCGAATTTGTGCGATGAAGCGCAGGCCATATCGACACTGAGACCGTAAAGGTCGACTTCCGTTTTGCCAAATGCCTGGACAGTGTCGGACTGCACAAGGATTTGCCTTTGTGCGCACATATCAGTGATCGACTTTAGGTCCTGTATCGTCCCGATCTCATTATTGACAAGCATCACGCTGACCAGCGCCGTGTCGTCGCGCAACGCGCTTTTAAGTTCGTCAAGCCGAACATGGCCCTTGCCGTCTATGCCGATATATGTCACATCGGCGCCCATTTCATCTTCCAGGAATTTCAAGATGCCTCGTGTGGCGGAATGTTCGAACTCCGACGTGACGATATGTTTACCGCGATGCCGGTTTCCCGCGAATGCGCCGATTATCTCGTTGATGATGGACTCGGTTCCACCGGATGTGAATATGATCTCGCGCGATTTGACCCCGAGGCAGGACGCGATCCTGTCGCGGGAATCATCGACTGCCGCGCGTGAAGCACGTCCAAGCTCATGAGGAGATGACGCGTTGCCGTACATCTCGTGGAAATACGGCATCATCGCGTCGAGCGCCGATTTCCGCAAAGGCGACGTGGCCCCAAAGTCGAAATATGCTGCCCTCTCTCTCAAAAACCAACTCCGGTGTTATGAATAAAGCCCCACAAGTGGGGCTGTGGTTCAAGAATCGGATTGTTACCGAAACCCGGATCACTCCGGGAGGTACTCATCGAACTTGGCCTTGAACGCAGCCTTGGACTTCACACCGGCGATCGCTTCGCCCACGCTGCCGTCCTTATAAATGATGATGGTCGGGATGCTCATGATGTTGTAGCGGCTCGCGATGTCCTGGCTTTCATCGATGTTCAGCTTGAAGAAATCGATGCTGCCCGAGTACTCCTTGTCGAGCTCCTCGATGATCGGGGTGATCATACGGCACGGTCCGCACCAGGGCGCCCAGAAATCGACCACGATGGGCCGAGACTTCGATCCCTCGAGCACCAACTGGTCGAATTCAGCGGACGCAACTTCTGTAATGGCCATCTTATATCGGTCTCCTGCGTTTTTATTTATCTTCTATCTTTTATATCTGCTATATCGATCGCGGTACGCGGACTCAACTCTGTTTCGCGCCTTTGATCGACGGCATTATATACCAAAAAAGGCCCGACTGCGGCGAATTAGTTTGGACTCTGTCCAAACCAGGGCGGGACTCTGAACGACTCATTCGTCGTGGCTTTTAAAGCCTCACCCGTTTCAGGATTCCACCTGACCCGTCGCCGGGTCGTTTCTGGGGTGGCCTTCAACACGGCGGGCGAGAGCAGGTCCCATGTGTTCAATGTTAGAGTCAAACGGATGTTCGCCAGAACAGCCGGGTGAATTAATGGTAGCATGGAGACGTGTGTTACGCAATAAGCGGGGGACATGGTTGTTACACCCGGTTTAGTTCATTCTCATTTCCACACCCATAATCTACGCTCGCGGACTCGCTCCGATTATGGGCGCCACCCGGTTTAGTTCATTCTCATTGCCACACCCATAATCTACGCTCGAAGACTCACTCCGATTATGGGCGCCACCCGGTTTAGTTCATTCTTGTTGGTGCACCCGGTTTAATTCATGCTCGTTCCCGAGCCGGGCCCAGACCCATCTTTGCGCTTTTTGACATTCTCCAGATTTTTCTGGAGCGACTGGCTGAGGCCGATCATTCCCTGCGGCGTGAGCGCGATCTGCGTGTGGACGACAAACTCGCCGGTCTCGGGCTGGAACACGCCGAACTTGACCACCCCGTGCGTGGGCGCGATGGTGATGCCGAACATGTCGGCGAACTTGACCTCCTGCGCGCTCTGACTGAACGTGAGTTTGACCTTACGTTTTTTCGGACCCTCCGGCGGAAGTGCGTCATCGGGGATTTTGAAATCGTCGGGCGGTTCTGTCATGGTTTTCTCCGTTTATAAGATTTACCCCGCTATTGTAGCACAGCCATCTCGTGTCACAGCCATCACGTGTCACAGCCATCACGTGTCACGGCCATCACGTGTCACGGCCAATACATATCTCAGCCATCACGTGTCATGGCCATCCTGGCCATGGGATTTCAGCGTCATCGGCATCCTTGCCGATGCGTTCCTAAAAAAATGCAGCCACGGTTTCCCGTGGCTGCTTCGGGCGGGGCAATTTTGGTGGGGCTAACGGGAGTCGAACCTGTGACCTCATCCTTATCAGGGATGCGCTCTAACCAACTGAGCTATAGCCCCGTGCGGTTTTATTCTTACCACAACCTGATACATGTGTCAACGGGATAAAATCGCCCTTTATATGATATTGATGCGGAAAAATTCCTTCCGGATACAACCGATTTACAGGTCCGGATAAAACAAATTCTAAAACGGGGCAAATCCACCCTGCGCCCAGAAATCTTCCTTGAGTAATGCCTGCTGACGTGAAAGCGCGTCGAGGTGCTTCCTTTCCCATTTGACAAGCTCAAGGTAAAACGCCTCCACCTCCGGGTAACCTGAATTCGACGCCAGATTCGCCTGAGATGTATAGTATTCGATGGACGATTTTTCGAGCTGCATCCCGATCGAGAGCGCGCTCATTTCGAACGCGGCGTCCCCCGCGCGCGATATGATCTCCTCTGAAAATATCGGGATTTCCGTGTAATCGATCTGGTTTCCCAGCTTGATGGAAACATCCACTTTGCCTGTTTCCGTCATTGATTTCATTTGTGCAGATAGAAAATCGAGGTGCTTCTTCTCCTCTCCCGCCAAAGCCTGAAATGTTTCCTTCCCGTGCGGATCTTTAGTGTGCTCCGCGGTCATCGTGTAAAAATGAAAACCACCTGCCTCGGCCTCCATCGCGGTTTTCAAGCCGTCGATAATTTTCTGTTTCGCGTCATCCATTTTGGGTTACTCCGGTTTTGCCCCTTAACTCCTCCCGAACCGCATTATAGCGTAAACTCACCGTCAAGGCATTTTAATATACATCGACTTTGCCCCAGGTGGAAAAATTCTATCCCGTTTATATCATTTTGTGCTAGAATCCTCATGCGCCGGAGGTGGAATACTGACTGATAGAAAACACAGACTAGGCGTACTGGCGAGCGGCAGGGGCTCCAACCTGCAGGCGATTATCGACGCCTGTGCCGACGGACGTCTCGACGCAGTCGTCGCGGTCGTGATTTCGGATAATGAGGACGCTTTCGCGCTGTCCCGCGCAAAAGATGCCGGAATTCGGGCGGAATTTATCCCGTGGGTAAAGGGAAAGCGAACAGACTGGGAGGCAAAAGCGGTCGAAATATTGAATGAGGAAGGTTGCGAGCTTGTCTGCCTCGCGGGTTATATGAGGATCGCGGGAAGCACTCTCCTGAACGCATTCAAAAACCGGGTGTTAAACATACATCCTGCGCTTCTCCCGAGCTTTCCGGGACTTCACGCGCAGGAGCAGGCGTTCGACTGGGGCGTAAAAATTTCCGGCTGTACCGTGCATTTTGTGACAGATGACCTGGATATGGGCCCGATAATATTACAGAAGGCTGTGCAGGTCCGCGAGGATGACACTGCCGAATCGCTTGCGGACAGAATCCTGGAACAGGAGCACAAAGCGTACCCGGAGGCTATCGGACTGGCGCTCTCAGGCAGGACCGAATTGACCGGGAGGAAAGTCAAGGTCAAATAAAAGCAGAGAAAGATATGACATCACCAATAGGAACCAAACAACTGGGTAACCTGCTTATTTTCAGCGTCGAAGGCGAACTTTCGAGTTTTCTGCTGGATACATTGAAGCACGAGATCGTCCAAAAGGTCAGGGAGGAAAAAATCACCAGGATCATTGTCAACCTGGACAAGGTGGATTACCTGATGTCGAAAGACCTCGGCGCGTTTGTGCAGATATTTCGATTCCTGATATCCGAGGTGGATTCGGGGAACGGTACCGAGGCGGTTCTGGCGTTCTGCTGTGTTGATGAATTTGTCGATGAGGTCTTCAAAATGACCAAGCTCGATACCGTTTTCAAGGTTTATGCGACTGAGAACGATGCTGTCGAGGCTTTATCGCGCAATTAATTAGTAGCGCAAAGGTTGTGCATATTTTATAGTGACGGACATACAGCGGGGACTGGCACACCGATTTCGCCTTACGTATGATATCAATCCATCATAAATATCGGTAGGCGAAATCGGAGTGCCTGTCACCGCCAAAAGTCTCCAGACGGTGTCTCTATGAAAAAACCCCGTTACTCAGGGGTGGTCGGGAAACTCGGATCGGCGACAATCATCCTGGTTGCGGTCATGCTTCTTGCGGGATGTCCCAAGCCTGCCGCGCGGACACTTCAGGCCGAGAGATTCGGAATCGAACCGGATAATTTGCTCGAAATTCCCGGTCCGGATACCGTCTTTCAATATGAAGAGGGCGAAATTTCCTGGAATGATAATGTTGGGACACACCCGAGAATTCTTGCCACGCCTGAATCGGTAGAACTTCTGAAGAACGACCCGGAAAATGAAATCGTAGTAGCGCTGATTCAGTCCGCCGATAAAAATAGAGCCCTGATCGAGGCCGATCCCACATTTCGGGAGGCTACCGCGCCGGTCACATGCGCATGGGCTTACCTTTTAACCAATGATGAAAAATATCTCGACGCCGTGCGCAGGTCGCTTACGTGGCTGCTCGATTTCCCGCCTCTGGTAAAGGTTCCCGAGGGTGCGAATATTCCCTGGCTCGAACAGGCGAATTCGCTCGGAGGAGTTTATGACCTGCTTTACTCCTCATTTACCCCGGAGGAGCGCGCGACAATCGAGGGGGTTCTTCGCGACATTGTCTTTCATACACTCGCCTATAAAGTGACTGAATACGACCGGGAAATAAATTTCTGGGCGCTGGAGCCGCAGACAAATTACTATGTTGTCTTTCACTCGACCGCCGGGTTGATCGCGACCGACCTTATCGGTGTCGAGCCGGACGCCGAAGCTCTCGCGGGACATTGCTGGAATAGAATTCATGACTCTATGAAACTCATGGATGAGGAGAACGGCTGGCGCGAAGGGCTGACCTATCTCGATTTCTGCTGGGGACAGTCGGCGTGCTATTTTCTTCTCGCGCTCGAAAGAAATTCCAACCTGAAGCCCTATGACGAGCCGTGGTTCATGAAAAGTGTCGAATGGGCATTCTATGGAGCGCTACCGAACCATAAGACAATTGCCTGCTTCGGTGATAACGAACCCGAGAATTATTCGGTGGGGAGCTACATGTATCGCACCGGAGCATTGTTGGGTTTCGATTTTTTCATCCAACAGTCCAAAAAAACCGCTGAAGTTCAGGACCTTGCTCTGGACCTTCCGATCTTCGGAGCCGCGGCTCTTGACCGCGAGAAGCCGGACATGCTGATGTCCAACGACTACTTCCGGTTCATGGTCCCCGTGCCTTCGAAATATTTTTCCGGCATCGAATGGGGCGTTATACGTTACGCAGAAGAACCGTTAATAACATCGATCGGCACGTCATTTTTCCGTTCAAATGATGACTTTTACCTAGCGTTGAAATCCGGTTACGCGGGCTACGATCATAACCATCTCGACCAGGGCTCGATGATCCTCGCAGCCTTTGGTGAAATTTTATTATCCGACCCGGGACGAGGTGGTCCGGATATAATTCGTAAAGACCCCGAGATCAACTGCCTTTTCGAGGCCGGACTTGGTCATAATACACTTATCGTCGGCGACGGCTGTTACGAGGACCTCGGTCTGTTCCCCGATAATCCTGAATATTTCGCTCGGAAGGGCATAATAACATCGTTCGATGGAACTGAAGCCTACATCCAGTTCACCACCGATAACTCCGGCCTTTATCCAACCGAGCCGCTTTCGGATTTTCGACGTACTTTTATCTACTTGAAGCCCGGGGTTGTCGATGGAGCGGAGCAGGGAGTCCTGATCATCGCCGATCGTGTCGGTTTTTACGAAGAAACCGAACATTCGATGCTCTTTCATACGCCTGGTAATGTCGAGATACTTGGCGATGCGCGCGCAAGGCTTATAAATAATGAAGCTTGTCTTGAATATTTCGGGTTCTGCACTGTCGACACAATCGATAAAGCTGAACGGCAGGCGACATCGTGGGATATCCGCGATTCGACATGCTATTTCCGCTCCACCGCGGCCCCGGCACGTAATTCCGATTGGGTGCATGTTCTGATCCCCGCCAGAATCGACGCGGACGGTTCAACTAATGTCCCTGAGCCTGTGATCGAGATGTTCGCGCTTGGAAATAAAATCTCATGGGGAGACTATGAGATCAAGCTCATGCTTAAGCCCGATATTGGCTGGGTTGTTAGCGACCTTCCCGATTATTTCGAGTTTTGAAAAAAGGCCTTATAAATCAGCAGCATCCGCAGGACGATCCGCCTTTGGGCTTTTCGCCAGTATTATCTTTTTCGGATTCGACCGACGGTCCGCAGCAGGATTTCTCTGATTCCCGGTTCACATTGCCATTCGAGGGTTTGTTCTGCAGCTCGGTGAGATTCACGCTGCAACTGCAATCGCTGTTTGACCCGCCGTATGTCCCGGCGATAATTCCCGCAGCGCAGCCGACCCCGGCTCGCACCGTGATGGCCTCGACAGGGCAGTTCATCTCGCACGCGCCGCATTCCATGCAGTTGTCACGGTCGGTGATCCTCGCCTTCCCGCTTTCGACAATGAAGACCCCGTGAGGGCATACTACCTCGCACATCCCGCATCCGATGCACTTATTTTCATCGTACGCGAGCGTCACAACGTCTTTAAGGTACTGGAATGTCGTCATTCATTTTACTCCAGCGGATGTTTCTACCATATTCTGCCGGCAATCCACAAGAGCAGGCCGGCAATTCCACCAAAAATCTGCCACGGCATCGCCGCTTTCATCTCTTTGACCACGCCCGAAAGCGATGTATAAGTCGATGACCCTGTGAAATTCATAAGAATGAAACTTGTAAGCGCCGATATGATCATGACCCAGCTTATCAGCGACAATGGATTCCCGAACAATGATAAATCTCTCAATCCGAAAATAAGGACCAATAAACCAACTGCCAGCCCGAGCCAGAATCCCTTCACCGAAAAAGCCCGACCGGGCAGCCACGGCAGAAGGATCGGTCCGAGCGCGGTACCTGTCAAGTATGCGAGTAACAGCAATCCGAAACTGAGAAAGCCGTATGACAGGATCGAGGATGTAGAGTATCCTGCCGAATTTAATCCCGAAAGCATAAAAAATACCGCCGCTGTGAGAAGCAGATAGCCGAATCCCGCGACGAGTTCGAGTGGGATCAGAACAAGCCTGTCCATCAGTTCAAACCTGACCCGACGCATCTCAGCAGTCGCCTTCATGCCGGAGCTGAGGAACGCGGGGATGTCGCGGGCATACACCGGTCCGTAGATCACCGAAAAACCGCTCAATTTTTTTACCTTATGCGCGCTGACTCCGGTCGCTCCCAACTGAGGGACGATTAGTTTTTTATGGCTGACGATTTCAGTGAGTTTTACCGCATCGATTCTGCTCAAAAGCTCATCGGTGCCGAATGTCCCCTTCCCCGCCGCGCACCAGACATTGATCCCGTTTGTGTCAAGCACGAGAATCCATGCGTCGATCCCTTTAAGATTCGACCTGAGCGCGTCGAA
>Ga0214473_10004242_pt1 | contig 17254 bp, 14 predicted proteins | sample RVTome_7_FD_203509 | JGI IMG/M metagenome (GOLD analysis project Ga0214473, IMG submission 203509) | Soil microbial communities from uranium-contaminated site in the Upper Colorado River Basin, Wyoming, United States - RVT98D197 | ecosystem: Environmental > Terrestrial > Soil > Contaminated >... | reverse complement strand
GCGTCTGGCTACAGAAGTGGATCCCCGTGACGCTGGCGGAAGGCCTGCGCGTCGAGGCGCTCTACGAACGCATCCCGTCCCTGATCGAGCAGCTCACTGCGGAAGCCGACGCCCTGATGGCGGACGCGGGCGACGTGCTCGAGCGCTTCTATCGCACCGAGGTGCAGCCCAAGCTCTCGAAGCTCAACCCTTCGTGGAGCTTCCTGCTCGACGTCCGCTCGGGGCGCGAGCGCGCGCAGGAGCCGTTTCGGCGCATCGGGCAGTTCGTGGACCCGGCCGAGAAGGAAAAGGTCGACGACTTGATGAACATCTTCACGGAGAAGGTGGAGCTGGACGCCCACTACACGCTGCAGGGCGTGCTGCGGCGCTGGCTGGTGCTGCACGTCCCGGCGGCGGGCCTGCTGATGGGCCTGCTGATGCTCCACGTGTTCACATGGCTCTGGTATTAGGCGCGCATGCGTAAGGTGACCTGGGGCACGCCCACGCGCTCGCTGCACTACCTGTTCCCGCGGGGCAAATGGGCGCTGGTGGCCCCCTCCCTGGCCGCCGGTGTGGCTCTGCTGATGGTGCTGCTCGGGCTGCACGCCGTGGGCTTCCGCAGCCCCGTGGCGCCCGGGGCCGTGATCAACCCCCATGCCCCGATCGAGTCGCGCTGCGAGGAGTGTCACACGGCTCGCAGCGGCACCGCGAACCTGCGCTGCCAGCGCTGCCACGACCCTTCGGGGGCGGGCCGCCTGGCCAACAGCGCTCACGTCCTCTTCGGCAGCCGCGATCCCCGGAAGGCGGCGGCGGCGCCCGACCTCGCCTGCGCCGGCTGCCACGTCGAGCACCGCGGCCGCAGCACTCGCCTGCGTGTGGTCGACCCCGTGCAGTGCTCGCGCTGCCACTTCCGCAGCCTGGCGGCCCATCCGGAGTTCGCCATCTTCCGCGCCAAGACCGTCGAGGTGCCTGGCCTCAAGTTCGGCCATGCCAAGCACATCGAGGACATGATCAAGGAGCTGCGGCTCGCCGCGCCGCTCGCTACCTGCGCGCGTTGTCACCGGCGGCTGGCCGGCACGCGCGACTTCGAGCCGATCTCGTTCGACGAGCACTGCGCTTCCTGCCATGGCAAGGGCGGCCGTCTGGCGGTCGGCATCGACCCGATCCCCGAGCAGGACGTGCTCTCGATCGAGCTGATCGGAGAGCTCGGCTACGAGGGCCTCTGGCTCCAGAGGGGGGAGGAGTTCGAGAGCAACCGCGGCCGGATCGCGAAGACGGAGGTGCACCACCAGGATCCCTGGGTGTTGTTCAACCTGGCGAAGCTGCGGCGCGAGGTCGATCCCGAGGGCTGGGCGGCGGAGCGGGGCGCCGTGCAGGCACGGCTCGATCAGCTCGAGCGCCGGCTGGCGCTCTCCGAGCCGCTCGCGGGTCTGGACAAGCCTGCGCTCGAAGCGCGGGCGTCGGGTCTCGCGAACGAGATCAAGGGCCTGCAGGGGCGGATCGACGCGCAGGCCGGGGCACTCGACCCCGTCGCCGGCCTTGGGCGCCTCGAGGAAGTGGCGCTGGCGGCGCGCGCCGTGGCCGACGCCGAGATCGAGGACCAGGCCCAACGGCTGGGCCTTCGGGCCGCCGCGCTGAGGGGGAGGCCAGCGCCGCCCGCGGCGCTGCCCAGGGACGAATACGACGCGCGGCGCAGCGAGCTGCTCGCCGTCCTGGATGCCGTCGAGAACGTCGACTCGGCGCTCAAGCCGCGAGCCGAGGACCTGCGAAGGCGCCTGCTGGCGCTGACGCCAGGCGAGGCCGGCATCGACGTCCTGACCCGCGTGCGGGACCGCCGTGCCGCCGAGATCGCGCGCGTGCGCGACGAGATCCGCCTGCGCGACCAGGGCATCCTACCGCCCGGCCAAGCGCTGCTGGCTCCCGAGCGCGACCTGATCGCCCGCAAGATCGACGAAGTGCGCGAGCGGCTGGACACGCTCTCCCAGGCGCCCGAGCCGGAGGCGCCGGTCTCCGCCGAAGAGCGCGAGCGCAAGCGGGAGTCGATCGAGGTGCTGACCGCCCCCTGCGCCAAGTGCCACGTGGTGGACCAGGCGCGCATCTCTCCACCGATCGCGGCGCGTCAGGTTCTCGTCCGCGCCAACTACGTCCACGAGCCTCACCTGCTTCCGGTCCAGGGCGACTGCTTCCATTGCCATCCGTCCATCCAACAGAGCAAGCTGTCCCAGGACCTCAACCTGAAAGGCGTCGAGAGCTGCCGCGAGTGCCACAAGGCTCGCAGCGTCCGCCAGGAATGCCAGACATGTCATCGCTACCACCCGCCAGCGGTCCCGTAAGAGGGCAGGTGCTGTGCCGGGTCCGTTCCGGCACGCTGCTGACCTTCACTATCAAGGGCGAGAAGACCTTCGTCGGGCGCGACCCCGGCCTGGGCGTGTCCGTCCCCCTGGAGGGCATCTCGCGCCGCCACGCCAGGATCACGTTCGACGGCAAGAACTACTGGATCGAGGACCTGAAGAGCACGAACGGGACATTCCTCAACGGCGAGCCGGTGCAGAAGGACCGCCTGCGCCATCTGGACGTGATCACGCTCGGCAAGAAGGCCGATCTGCTGTTCGTCCTGCGCAGCGCGGAGCGCCAGGTCGTCAAGCGTCACGGCATCGTGCGCGCCGCCCTGGCGCCGGCCGAAGCAGCCGACGCGGCGCCGCACGAGGTGGGTGTCGGCGAGATCACGCTCGGGCGCAGCGCGGCCTGCAACATCCAAGCGGAGAGCGCGACCGTCTCCAAGGTGCACGCCCAAGTGCGGCGCACCACAGACCAGCTCGTCGTGCAGGACCTAGGCTCCTCGAACGGGACGTTCGTGAACGGCAACCGCGTGATGTCCGCCGAGCTGCGCGACGGCGACGTCCTGTCGCTGGGCGGCGTCGAGAACTACCGCGTCTTCGTGGAGCTGGGCGAGGTCACTTCGGCGTCGGGGGCGTACTCTGCCGCGGCCTCGGCCACTCCGCCGCCCGATCGTCCGCGCTTCTCCAACGCGTGGAAGACCCGCTTCGAGTGGGATCCCGAGGAGCTCAAGGAGATCGCCGCAGCGCAGCAGGCCGGAGTCGTGAAGGCCCCCGAAAGGACGCTGATGCCGAAGGGCGGCGTCAAGCCGCCGCTTCCCGCAGCACTGAAGCCGGCGGCCGTCGCGAAACCGGCCGCCGCCCCGGCATCGAAGCCTCCGGCCACCGCGCCGCCGCCCGCTCCGGCCGCGAGCCCGGCGAGCAAGCCTCCAGCGCCGTCGAAGCCAGCTCCCCCTGCGGCAGCCAGGCCGGCCGCCGTGCCTCCTCCGGTGTCTGCGCCATCACAGCCGCCGCGTCCGGCAGCTCCGCCGGCCGCCGCTCCGCCCCGGCCTGCGGCTCCAGCGCCGGCGCCGGCTCTCCCCGCAGCGGCCCCAGCGCCTGCTGCGCCCGCGCCGAAGTCCCGCATTCTCGAGGTGCGTCTCACCGGGAGCGGTTACGACCTCGTCGCCACGGAGAGCGGCGCCCACAACCTCGGGCGAGCCAAGGACGCCCTGCTGCGCGTCGACCACCCCACGGTCTCGCGCAAGCACGCGCGCATCATCATCAGTGACGACCGCAGCGTCGTTTACTTGCAGGATACCGGCGGCGCCAACGGCACGATCTTGAACGGCGTCGCGCTTCAGGAACTGAAGCCCCTCAACGAGGGCGATCGGATCCGGATCGGCGAGGTCGAGCTGAGCGTCGCCCTCCGGCGGGCTTGAAGCCGTCGCGAGTTTGACAGCCCCCGGCGCTCTTGCTAACCTTACTTGGTTATTTGACGCGGGGTAGAGCAGCCAGGTAGCTCGTTGGGCTCATAACCCAAAGGTCGCTGGTTCAAATCCAGCCCCCGCTACCAAGCCTAATTCAAGATAGATCATCGAGCTGGAGCCGGGAGCGCCGGGAGGCGCTCTCGTCTTCTTTGCTGCATTCCTGTGCAGTTTGTGCGTGAAATTGTGCGGGAAGTCACTCGTGCCCCCTCCCGATGGTGGCGACCTTGGTCGGGCGCGCGGCCTGGGCGCTGACGTGCGCCTGCGTTTTCTCCAGGGCCTCGATCTTGTCGGCCTCGCTCGTGATGTCGTAACGGGTGAAGATGGCGGCGCTCCCGTCCACTCGTGTGCGCCCGTTGCCGGCATCTCCAGTTCTTCTGGTATCCGGACGGGGGCAGCGTAGAGTTGGAGGCGTGGAAGGATCCGCTCCAGAGGGCCTGGAAGAAGGACTCGGCCTGAAAGCACCATGCCGAGAATCGTGCCGTCTCAGAGCGTGACCGCCATCCACGCGACCCTCCCGCGATTCGCTTGCGGTGGGCACCAGACCCTGGTCATCGAACGCAGCAGCCTCCGCTCCGATCCCTCCCAAACCCGGGGGAAGTAGAAGTTGCCTCCGCTTCAGGATCCGTTGCGGGTGGTGGAGTTTCGCAGGCTGGTGCATTCGTAAACGGCGTGAGGGAGTCGAGATGCGAATCGTTGCGCGGTACAGCTTGGTGGCGGAGGTACGAGAAGACCGAGATGTCGTGCAGGACTACCTGAACCTGCTTGATCGGGCTGAAACCTGGCTGCGGGCCAAGGGCGAACGCCTGGAGGAGAAAAGGCCCGATGAGGTTCTGAGATATGCCGACGGCCGCGAGGCCCATGTGGGCAGGGTTGAGATCGACCTTGGCATTGGCGGCTTGCACAGGACTCGCCCGAGGCTACCGGGTCCGCGGGGTAACAGGATAAGGGCTGCGAGCGAGCGTTGCGGTTCGCGGGCGGGCCCGGTGTCGGTCCCCAGCTTCCGCAGCACGCGGTTGGTCTCGGCGTACTCGACGTCAGGGTGCGCGCGAAGCCGTTCCACGAGGCGCAGGGTCAGGGCACGGGCGTCGACGGCCAGGACGAGCTGCCGCTTCTCGCTGACGCGGCCCGTGACTGGGAAGCCGAAAGCCCGCGCCAGGCTCTCGGCCAGCTCGGAGAGGACGCGGCTCGGCTTCCCCGGGGGCCGGCGTTCGACCTCCCGAGCTTCTGCGCTGCCGGCCTTGAGCTCGACGCCCACCTCGCTCCCGTCTTCGAGGAACATGGCCCTCGTGACCCGCGGATCGGCCCGAACGTGAGTGAGCAGCCGCGAGGCGAGCTCCGGCAGGTCCAGGGCGAGGACCACGTCGCCCCCCGAGCCGATACGCTTCCTCTTGACGGGCAGAGCCAGCTCCGAGGAAAGGCTCGTGAGGAACGCGTCGAGCCGGCCCGTGGCGTCCGCGTCTCCGCCGGTGGCACGCGTGACGAGCTGGCCCGCGGCGCCGCCGGCCTTGAAATGGACGATCGCCTCCCCCGGCACGAAGGCCTGCTCCGGCGTCGAGGCACAGAAGGCCAGGACGCCCAGCGCCAGCGGGCGGAACGAAGCGCCTCTCAGGGCGACGCTCGTGACGCCGCCTCCTCTCTCGATTCCGCCCAGCGCATCCAGACCGTCCAGAGGCCCACGATCAGCAGCACGACGACGGCCTCCCAGAGCACGGCATGGGCGAAGGGGAACAGGCCCGGTTGCCGAACGCCGAGAAGGAAGAGGCTCACCAGGCGCAGCAGGTTGACGGTCAGGACGACGCCGACGCCCACGGCGACGCCCGCCAGCTTCGGCAGGAGCCCCCCTGGAGACGCGAGGATCAACCCGGCAAGGAACACCGCGGGCAGGAGTCCTGTGCAGCGCCAGTAGATCTCGAAGGCGAAGCCCGAGGGGTGCGTGAGCACGGCGTCCGCGCGGCTCACGTCCATGCCGCAGACGCGGAGCAGCGTCGCCGTGGCGCGCGCGGTGAAGAAGTCCAGGGGGGCCAGGGCGCCCCCCAGGACCGGCGCGCGGGGCGTGAGGAGAACGAGTCCCAGCAGGGCCAGGACGATCAGACTGAACCGCAGTCGGTCGTCCCGGCCCATCACGCGAAGCAGCCCCGACGCCACGGCCTCACCGCTTGGACACGAAGGCCTTCAAGCCCGCAACAACCGCCGACGCCGCGCCCGGCGATGGAAGCTCCAGAGCGCCAAGGCGACGAGGATGAACATGCCGGCGTCCGAGAGGCTCGGCACTCGCACCGGGGCCTCCTTGCTGTTGCCCTGCGCCTCGGCGCGCACCTGCGTGTTGCCGTTCGACTCCCCCTTGACGTCGGCCTGGGCCTGCCCGGAGGCGTTGGTGGTCGCCGTCGATGGGGCGACCGACGCGACCCCCGGGTTGCCGGAGTTGAAGCTGACGCTCTCGGCCGAGAGGAGCGTGCGCCCGCGCCGCAAAGTGGCGGTCAGCCGCGCCGACTCGCCCCGATCGAGCCGGATCTCGGCGGGAGTGAGCTCGATGCTCACGAAGGGCGCGAACGCGTTGAGCAGCCCCGCCCCACAGGGTCGCGGGCACTCCACCGAGGACCTGGGAACGGCCGTGTCCTGAAGCTGGGCGAGAACCTGGGCCGGCGAGGCGGAAGGGTTGACCGCCAGCACCAGCGCCGCCACCCCGGCCACGTGGGGCGCCGCCATCGAGGTGCCGTTGTAGTAGGCGTAGCCTCCACGGACCATGCTCAGCACGCCGTCAGGGTCCCCGTCACGGTTGTCGTCCCGGTCCACGTCGCCCCCCGGGGCCAGGATCTCGACCGTGGATCCGAAGTTGGAGTAGCGCGTCACCAGGCGGCCGCGGAAGTCGCTGGCGGCCACGGTGATCACGTTGTTGCAGCCCGCGGGGAGGTAGCCCGACGCGTCGTCCGCCGAGTTGCCCGCGGCCACCACGACGCTGGTGCCCGCTGCTACGGCGTCGTCGATGGCCCGCTGGGTCGAGGGTGACTGCGCGCAGGTTCCCCCGCCGCCGAGGCTCATGTTGATCACCTTCGCCGGCGGAGTGTTGTTCGGCACGCCCGGGACGGGCAGGCCGGCAGCCCAGCGGATGGCGTCGTTGATGTCCTCGATCGTGCCGCCGCACTTGCCCAGCACCCGCACCGCCTGGACCTTCACGTTCCAGTTGACACCCGCGACGCCCGCGCCGTTGTTGGTCCTGCCGACGCCGATGGTGCCCGCCACGTGGGTGCCGTGCCAACTGTCCGACTGGGCCGGGTCGCCGGGTCCGCACTCTCCGGCGGACACGGCATCGCCCGGGTCGGTAGGGTCGGCGTCCCGGCCGTCGCCGTCGTTGGAGAAGCGCGTGTTGCTCATCATGTCGAACCCCTGGACCAGATTGGGTGAGCCGGCGATATCCGCGTGGTTCGGCAGGATGCCGGTGTCGATCACCGCCACCTTGACGTCGGCGCCCTTGTTGGTGTCCCAGGTCCGGGGCAGGTTGATGCCCCCGGGGGAGCGGCCCGAGCCCGCCCCGTTCTCGAAGTAGTGCCACTGTTTGCCGTACTCGGGATCGTTGGGCGTCGTGGCTGCGATCCGAAGGATGTAGTTGGGCTGGGCGTACTCCACGTCGGGAAGAGCCTTCAGCTCATCGACCGCGGCCAGGGTCCGCTCGCGGATCGCCTTCCGCGACAGCGTGGCCTCGAACGACGGCTCGAGGCGGTAGATCAGCTCGCCGCCAGCGGTGGCGCGAGCTTCCGGCGCCAAGCGCAAGCCCTTCAGGCGCTCGGCCGGGACCTCGCGAGCCACGCCCGCCACGACCTTCCGCTTGACGATCACCTCGCCGGGGACGAAGGAGAGCGGCCGTCGTCCCTCGAGGAGCTGCTTGACGGTCCGCGGATCGACCAGGTCCCGCCGGCCCGGCTCCTGTCCCGCCACTGGCCCGGAGGGCAGCGTCAGCACACTCCAGGCGGTCACGCAAAGCAGCCAGAGACGTCCCCTGCGCATGATAACACCTCCTTGCTGAACACGACGGCTTCTCACGCGACGGACGAGCCGAGGCTGCTCCGAGTTCTCGGGCCCGGCTCGTGCTACCGTCCGCCGCGCCGGCTCGGGACCGCGGATCCTCACTCTGCGAGCGAAGCGATAGGACGTTGAATCCGCGGTCCACGGTCGCGGGACCTATCGGTGAGAGACTTGGGATCCCCTCCAACCCTTCCACCAGCCATGCGAGAGGGCCGGCATGAGCTCGGCCGGCCCATTTGGCCCCCCTCGACGCATCGAACTTCCACTGCACGATTCGTCCGACGATGGTCGGCAGCATCAACAGCTCGAGCGGCGTGCCACCACGCTGCCAGGGGCTGTACTGCTGACATCTTCCGGCGCGCGGCCGAATGTGCCGGAGAAGCCAGCGGGTCAAGAGGCGGCGTGGGCGCTGGCGCCGCCGCGGCGGACGACGGCCGCGAGGCCAACCATCTCCAGTGCCCGGATCGCGCACCAACCGATGTCTGTCTGCCACCACGCCCGTCCGAAGCGCGCCGATCCCGGGTCCGAGTGGTGGTTGCGGTGCCAGTTCTCGCCCCATGCCGTCAGTTGGAACGGGCCCAGCCACCAGATGTTGATGCTGGAGTCGTTGTGGTCCTTCCCCTCTTCCCCCAGGTGCGTCAGGCTGTTCACAAGGCACTGGAGGTGGAGCGAATAGACGAGGCGGATGGCGCCCACCCAGAAGAAACCAGCCCAGCCCAGGAGCAGGCCCGCGCAGACCGAAAGGACGATCGTCGGGATCTGGAGCAGCGTCCACACGTTGTAGCGCGTCTTGTTCATATCGGCGTTCCATCGCGCGGGGTCCGAGTCTGGAATCTGGTAGAGCCAGAAGATGTGCGCCCACCAGAAGCCGCCTTGGCGCGGGCTCGAGATGTCGGAGGGCGTGTCGGACGTCGCGTGGTGGCGGCGGTGGTTGGCTACCCACTGCCGCGGCGATCCCGAGCCGTTGAACACCGCGGCGAAGATCAGCATCTGCTCCGCGACCGCGTGGAGGCGGACCGAGCGGTGCGCGAGCGCGCGGTGATAACACACCGTGGTGCCGAGGCCGCCCAGGCCGACCAAGGCGAGCGTCACCAGAAAAACGGGCCATCCGGGGATCGGGTGGAGCGCAATCCCCACGACCGCGAGCGTATGGATCGCGACGAGGTGGACGAAGACCGGGGTCTGGCCGTCCGCGACATGCCACCAGGGCTGTTCCCAGGGCTTTGGGGCCTCGGCAGTGCTCTGCGCGCTCACAGGCGCCTCCTCTTCCCGGGGACGTTCCCGGCTCGACCGATGACTCTGGTCGATTCTATCCTTTGCACGCTGACCATCGCTCAGTACCCCAGGCGGGCACCCGTCGGGTCGACCGTTGGTTGACAGTGGTACGCTGGGTCGAGGGATCGCAGATGCCCGAACCCACGCCAAGAGGAACCGGCGCCGCGACCGCGGTGAAGGGCGGACGGGACAGGACGGAGCAAGTGGCTGTTCGCCTTCCGACCGGACTCCTGGAACGCCTCGACGAGTATGTGGAGACGCTCCGCGCGAAGTTGCCCGCCGGTGTTCGCGTAACCCGAGCTGACGGGATCCGTGCCCTCTTGGCCCGTGGTCTCCAGGGCGAAGGACCCCGTTTCACGACACCCTGGGAAGAGTAGCCATTTTCCCCTGTCACGCCCCTGCCGCGGGAGCGCGTGGGTCGAGGAGCGCATGGCTCCGCTTGACCGTCAACCATCAAACGTGAGTTGTCCAGTCCTGCCTATTAGTTAGCTCTTTCCGAATCGCCTCCACGTGTCGCGGTCCCGTACGGCAGCAGCCGCCGACGAGCCGCGCTCCCGCCCCGTGCCACGTCCGTGCAAGCCGGCCCCAGTCGGCGGCGGTCGAAGCCCCCCGCCAGCTCTTTGTCGCGGCATCGTAGTGCTCGCCCGAGTTCGGATAGGCGACGAGGGGTTTCGCGGTCACCCCGGCGGCCGCACGCAGCAGCTCCTCCACGTGATCGGGGGCCGTGCAGTTGACACCGATGGCGGCCACCTGGGGGAGCGGCGCCAGGGCGCGCACGGACTCCACGAAGCGCGTCCCGTCGCACAGGCGCTGCCCGTCTCGGCAGCTGAAGCTGAGCCAGGCGCGGGCGGAGGGCGTTTCGGCCAGTAGGGTCGCGAGGGCGCGGGCCTCGGCCGCCGAGGGGATCGTCTCGCAGGCCAGGAGGTCGGCGCTCGATTCCACGAGCAGCCGGAACCGGTCGCGGTGGAAGGCCACGAGGCCGGCTTCATCGAGGTCGTAGTTGCCCGAGTACTCCGCGCCGTTCGCCAGGAAGGCGCCGTAGGGACCGAGGCTCGCGGCCACGAGCGGGCGCTGCCGTGCCGACCGCCGTCGGCTGTCCGCCCAGAAAGCCGCGCGGGCTTCCTGGGCGAGGTCAACGCTTCGAAGGAGGAGCGCGCGGGCCTGGGCCTCCGTCAGGCCTTCGCGCACGAGGCCGGGCACAGTGGCCTGGTAGCTGGCGGTGGTGATGCAGTCGGCGCCGGCATCGAGGTACGAGGCGTGGACCGCGACGACCGCTTCCGGCGCGTCTCGCAGGAGCCGCGCCGACCAGAGCGGGTGGTCGAGGTCGAAGCCAGCCTTCTCCAGCTCGGTGGCGAGGCCGCCGTCGAGGACGAGGGTGCCGCCCCCGGAGAGGAATGGGGCGAGCGGATCAGGAGCCACGCTCACGAGCCCAAGTCTATCCCTGCCCCGGCCGAAGCGGCCTTGAACCCTTGGTGAAGGAGCTTCTCGACCCGAGAAGAAGGCCCTGCTTGCGCGGCCGTCTCGGTGCGTCTCGGTGTACCTCACCCTCGACTCCCGAACGACCAAGGAGAACGAGGACAAGAGTCAGGACGGGGGACTGAGCCACTTCGCGTTTCAGGCGCGCGGGAGGAGGAAGACATTGACGAAGCCTTTGCGCACCCGCGCGAAGTGCTCGATGACCTCCATGGGTACCTAGCGGCGCACCCCCATGACTTGGCTGTGCGCTGGACCGTCCTGGCACTCCTTTACGACCTGAGCCAGGAGCCAGAGTACGCCGACAACGGCGAAGACGGATCGGATCGTTCTCGTGATCGGGATGAAAAGGATCGCGCTCGATCGTTCGTGGACGGCGCGACTTCGCAGGTTCAATCGGCTGCGGGACACCGCAGCGCACCATGCCTCGTTTCCTGTTCAAACTCTCTCTGAGGCCGCAGAGGACCTTGACGACCTGGCTACGTGCGCGGGCCACGTCGCCATGTACCTGATTCGGCATTTCCGGCTGCCGTGCTACTTGCCGTTCGAACTCCCCGGCCTGAGGGGTCGTTGGCTGGGACCGCTTCGCCGATGAGACAGATGGTCTGACTGCTACCGCGCTGCTACCATCTCGCCCGGCACGAGCGGGTCTCACCGGGCCTCGTCCTCGGGGTCAGCCGCCCCCATTTCAAGGTTCACCCGGCGTGCGCGTCTTGGCCGCGGCCGCACGCACGGAAACCGCACAGGGACGCTCCCGGCAACGACTGGCGCGGGCGAGAAAGCGCCCATTGGGTTGTGAACCCAACGAAGAATCACCGGACGCGCGCTCGCTGCGACCAAGGGGTACCTCCGAGGGAAGAATACAGAGTCGAAGCTCGCCCTTGCCGTGCACTCCCACTCGGGTGTTAGATGGGCAGATCGAAGAAAGGAGACAGCCATGGCCAGGTACGTCAGCCTCATCAATTGGACCGATGAGGGAGTGAAGAACTTCAAGGACACGACCAAGCGAGCCGCCGAGGCAGCCGCTGCGGCTGAGAAGATGGGCGGCAAGCTCACCGTGTACTGGACGATCGGTGCTTACGACATCGTCGCCGTCTCCGAGTTCCCGGACGACCAGACAGCGACGTCGTTCCTCCTTCGGCTCGGCTCGCTCGGCAACATCCGCACGCAGACCATGCGGGCCTTCGATGCCCAGGAGATGAACGGGATCATCTCCAAGACGGCCTAGGTCGCATACGCTCCAGACGGAGGCCAGGGTCGCCCCCTGGCCTCTTGTCCTTCACCGGTCCCGGGAGCACTCCCTACGCGGTCTCCGTCAGAAAGTGCGGACCTCGGCCGACCCCGATGTGCGAGACGCCACTCACCTCCTGACCAGTGTTCATGCTGGGCGCACACGAAACGGGGGGGACAGCCGCAGTGCGGCTGTCCCCCGGTCGGGCGCGCGAGGCGGCCTACTTCGGGGGCAGAGTGTACTCCCCCTCCACCTCGTAGGTGATGGTCCCGTCCGGATTGGCCTTGCCCTTGTACGTGCCCTTCCCCTTGATGCCCTCGAGCTTGCCGGTGCCGCCGGTGTAGCTCCAGGAACCCTGCGCGGTCTGCGCAACGCCCTCCTTCAGGATAGTGGAGCCCTCGAACCGTACGAAGGTCTTCTCCCCGGTGGCCATGGTGCTCACGTGCTGGCCGTGGGCCTTCACGTTGCTGCCGGTGATCTCGTTGATGCTGGTGCTCGTGCCGGTCTTGCTCTGGAAGCCGGCGACGTCCATCGCCTTCGTCCAGTTGCAGCTGACCTTGCTGACGCCGAACAGGTGGTCCGGCTGGTCACCCGCCGGGACCGACTGCTCGACCTCGGGCTTGCCGCACTGGAGGACGCCCGTGACCTTGGTCTGCGCTGCCGCCACCGTGGCCATGGCGAGCAGCACGAGGCACAAACCGATCGTCCTGAAACGCATTGAGCCTCCTTGCCGTGTTGTCCGGGATGCCGCCGCGCAGCCGTTCGGCAGCACGGCACATTCTCGAACGAGGCTGGATCCTTTCAAAGGTGCAGCCGCGCGGCGCGCAAGTCAAGCGCAAAAGGGGCGCGACAGGAGTTCCGCACGAGCCGGGGCACAGTCGAGCCCTCGTGGCCTTTGGCTCGGGGCGGGGTGGCTAGGGATGGGGGGGCCTGGATCGAGAGCGTCTGGTTCTGGGGAGTTCTTGGAAGCCCCGCCTCCTTGGCCGGGGCAACGACGGAGGGCCTAGCCGGGTGCCGGGGCGGCCGCGCAGTCCAGCATCTCGTCGACCAAGCGACTGATGGTGCGCGTCACGTGCTTGCCACGGTCGCGGCCGTAGCAGCGGAGCTACTGGTACAGGAACAGGGTGAGGAGGTTGAAGGCGGCGAAGAACAGCCAGTACAGCGCCCGCAGGCCCGTGCCATCGTGGAGAAAGACGTGCCCGAAGCGCCAGCGGGTGGTCCATTGGTGAAAGTCGGTGTTCTCGATGTGCCAGCGCGCCCGCGCCACGGCCAGCACCTTCTCCGCTGAGAGCCTCTTTGCTGGAAGTCCCGTCACCAGCATGCACCAGGTGCTCGGCGGCTTTTCCGGCTCGGCCGCTCGGCGCACACGGGCCCGGACCACCCGGATCTTGCCTTGGTAGGTGTCGAGGGTCTCAAGATCGGGGCAGTCCCACAGCTCGATCCGCTCCCGCTGTTCTTCGGCCTCGACGACAGTGTGCGCAGCTTGGGGACCCCAGATCCGCAGGGCCTCCCTCAGCGGCTCGTCGCTTTCCTTGCGGGTCACGATCACGGCCCCCATCCCCAGCTCCCTCACCCTGCTCAGAAATGGACCGTTGGCGTAGAGAGCATCGGCCACGACCACGTCGAGCCAGCCGAAGCTGTGCTTGACCCGCTTGAGCAGCCGGGTGGCCGCAGTCAGTTCGCCTTCGTCTTCCTCGGGCCTGACGAGTCGGTCCCTCTTCTTCCCCTTGGCCACCGCTGGACGCAGGTCTGCCGGCCACAAGGGCTCGATGTCCAGGGCCAGATCGAACCGCTTGTCGATGAGCATCGCCACCGCATAGCGGTGGTAGTACTCGGAGACCTCGACGATCGTGCCGTCGCGCTGCGCCACCCGCACCGAGCGCATCAGACACTCGGCACAGTGCCGGTTTCGTGAGCAGAAGGGCTCCCAGCCGTCAAGGGCCACATAGCGCAACGCCCCGTGCGAGCCTTCCCGGAACACCTTGTTGCGTTCGGCCTTGTCCAAGATGGCGACGCTGATGGCCCGCAGGCTGTCCACATCCATGACCCGAAGCACTCGGCTCAAGGTGTCCACCGAACACAGCGCTGTTTGCTCTTGCTGTCCCCCGACCAGACGCAAGAAGGGTTTCTCCCCGAGCTTCGGCTCCAGGGCGTTGAAGCTGCGGATCCTCAGAAGTCCCGTGTACAACACCGCGGCCCCCACAAGCGGGGCCGCCGTCGCGGGCTTGCGTCGCCTGTCCAGAGCTCCCCTCAGCAGCCACTCGAGGCCAGAGGCGCGCGTGCGGACCTCGAGAGGCTCGCGTGAGCCCTCGACGGCGCCAAGGCTCCGGAGCTGGCGGCGTATCGGCACTAGTGGCGGGGCCTTGATCGAGGCCTCTGTCCGACGCGCCCTGCCTCCCGGACAACTCCTTGAAGGTCTCCTCCCCGAAGGCCGCGCCGCTTCACCGACCGGCCGCTCTATCCTGGCGGCATTCCAAAGCCTCGGTATCACCTACTCCCAGGACGGGCCCGTCCTGGACCCGCTCACGGCGACGCAGGCCGGGATCCTCCGGCTACTTGGGATCGCCTTACCGTGGCGCGAGCAGGGCAAGTCTGACCTCGCGAACTGCGGAAAACGGGCCTAGTCGGTCAACCCGCCCGACTCCATTTAGCGAGCGCCGTGGCACGCCCCTTGCCGCTTGCAGGGCCGTTTGCCGGAGGCACGACAAATGAAGCCTCAAATAAGGGTTTTTCGCGTGGCAGTCGCGTCTGCGGTCTGGACGGTCTGTCCCGTTCCTGGATCCTGGGCCGCACCGCCGCCCGACCTCGACGCCCCGGTCCGAGGGGCACTCCAGGCCGCCGGCTTCACCGGCAGGGTGCAGTCCACGCTGGAGCACCGCCTGGGCCGTCCCGTCAACCGCAAGATGGCCAACCTCGGCCGGCTGCTCTGGTTCGACACGCTGGGAGGACTGCACCGGGACAACACCTGCGGCGGGTGCCACTCCCCCGCCCACGCCTTCGGCGACAGCCAGTCCATCGCGATCGGCGTCCAGAACAACAACCTGGTCGGCCCGCACCGGGCAGGGCCGCGCAACCAGCGGCGGACGCCTACAGCGGCCAACACCGCCTTCTACCCGAACCTCATGTGGAACGGACGGTTCTCGGCGCCGTCCGGCAACCCGTTCGACAACTCGCACGGCTTCCTGTTTCCACCGCCCGAAGGCGCCGCGAAGTTCCCGCCCCACGATCCCATCGTGACCCACCTCCTGATCGCACAGGCCCACATCCCGCCGACCGAGCTGGTGGAAGCGGCCGGGTTCACCGGCACCGCGGGGACGATCGGCCCCGAGTTCGACCAGTTCGATGACGGAATCGGTGAGGACGTGCCCCCGCCCGACGAGAGCGGCTTCCGCAACGAGCCGATCCGCCAGGCGGTGCTCAGCCTGCTGAACGCCTCGCCCGCCTACCGCGCGCTCTTCGGCCGCGTCTTCCCCGAGGTGGCGGCAGGGTCGCCGATCGACTTCACAATGGCCGGCCGCGCGATCGCGGAGTTCGAGTTCACGCTCGTCTTCGCCGATGCGCCCGTCGACCGCTTCGCGCGCGGCAGCTTGCACGCGATGACGCCGGCCCAGAAAAAGGGGGCGCTGATCTTCTTCGGCAAGGGACGCTGCTCGAGCTGCCACGCGGTCGCCGGCGGCTCCAACGAGATGTTCAGCGACTTCAAGATGCACGTCATCGGCGTGCCGCAGATCGCGCCGTTCTTCGGGGTGGGCGAGGGCAATCTCATCTTCGACGGACCGGAGCGCGACGAGGACTTCGGCCTGGAGCAGGTGACCGGCCAGGCGGCGGACCGCTACAAGTTCCGCACGTCGCCGCTGCGCAACGTCGCGCTCCAGCCCGCCTTCTTTCACAACGGCGCGTTCACGCGCCTGTCAGACGCCGTCCGCCATCACCTGGACGTGTTCGACTCCGCCCGTAACTACGACCCCGACCGCGCCGGCGTGGATCCCGACCTCCGACAGCGCGTCGGTCCGATCGAGCCCGTGCTGGCGCGCCTCGACCCGATCCTCGCCACGCCGATCGACCTCACGCGCGCGGAGTTCGAGCAGCTGCTCGCGTTCGTGGGCGAGGCGCTGCTCGACGAGCGCGCTCGCAAACAGAACCTGTGCCGCCTGGCGCCGGACCGCGTGCCCAGCGGGTTCAGGACGATGCGCTTCGAAGGCTGCCGCTCCGGCCGCTGACGGGCCGGAGCGGTCAGGCGTGCTTCAGCGCCCTCTCGCCTTCGCGCGCTCCACGTACCGGCCGGTCTCGACGTCGACGCGGATCGTCTCGCCCGCGTCGATGAAGGGCGGGACCATCACCGTGACCCCGTTGTCGAGCTTCGCTTGCTTCCACACGCTGTCGCTGGCGGGCGTGTGGTGGGGTGCTGCCGTTTCCGTCACGCGCCCCTCCGCGATCTCGGGGAACACGATGCCGAGCGGCTCGCCGCCCACGAACTCGACGGGCACGACCGTCTCCTCCGTGAGCCAGGCCGCCGCCTTCCCGAGCCGCTCGCGGTCGATCGAAACCTGCTCGTAGGTCTGCGGGTTCATGAAGGTGGCGATCGCGCCCTCGGAGTACAGGAACTGCAGGCTCTGCTTGTCGGGCTGGACCTCTTCCACCGCCTCCTCGGCCCGGAAGCGGCGTTCGCGCTCTTTCCCGGTTCGCAGGTCCTGGAGCCTCGCGTGCATCACCCCGCCCATCTTGCCCTGGCCGCCGTGGTAGTCGGCAGCGACCACCCGCAACAGGGCTCGGTCGACTCTCACGATCATCCGCGGACGCAGCTCGGATCCCGTTCGCATTGCCCCGCGCTCCTCCGGTTCGGGACGCGGCGATCGTCCGCCCCGGCGTGCTCGGCTGTCAAGGGTCAGAGCGAAATCTATGGTCGGTTTGAGGGCGCAGCGGCGGCTCGCAGGCGAACGGCCAGACTCACCGGGCGGGCTGGCGTGGAAGTCAGCGTCGTCATGCGCTCCAGCGCAGGAGCCCGCAGCCGATTCAGTTCCAGTGCTTGAGGCGCGGCCACAGCTCCGGCAGCGGTGGCGTCAGCCCGCGGCAGAGGTAGATCGGGCGGTTCTCCTCGGCCATCCCCCAGGGATGGAAGTGGCGGCCGACTTGTTCGACCGAGGCGCACGACTCCAACAGCTCCTCGCGGCTAAACTGGAGCGCTACGGCGATTTCGCCGGTGTACCCCTGCGGTCCCCAGAAGAAGTACGTCTGGTGGCTGCTGACCGCCCGCGGCAGCCCGTAGCGTGGCCCGAACAGGTTGATCGCTCCGGCCTCGCCGTAGTTCCTGGCGAAGATCGCCGCCTTCGGCCGGTCCGCGGGGGGAAGCGCCTGATAAATGCGCGCTACCTCGGCCACCAGCTCCGGCCAGCCGAACTGGTCCCCGAACATCTGCGGCAACGGCCCCTCGTGGGCCACCTCGGTCTTCTGTCGCTCGATTCCGAGCCAGC
>Ga0214473_10004241_pt1 | contig 17254 bp, 15 predicted proteins | sample RVTome_7_FD_203509 | JGI IMG/M metagenome (GOLD analysis project Ga0214473, IMG submission 203509) | Soil microbial communities from uranium-contaminated site in the Upper Colorado River Basin, Wyoming, United States - RVT98D197 | ecosystem: Environmental > Terrestrial > Soil > Contaminated >... | reverse complement strand
CCTTCCATTCTAAGAAAACAGACCTTGTTGTCGTTCTGCCAGGGGACATAATCGGAAGGGCCAATATGAATATTCTCCGGTTCGAGAGGGACGCCGAGCTGGGACTGAATCGCTTCGGTTTTGGAGATCCGTTTATTCTTCAAACGGCTCTGGTTGAGCATATTGAGGAAGTCCGTGTTTCCGCCTGTGTTAATCTGATAGGTCCGGTCCAGTTTCACTCCGCGGTCCTCGAAGAGTCTGGCCAGCGCCCGATGGATGATGGTGGCGCCCATCTGGGATTTCACATCATCCCCGACGACAGGGATGCCTTTCTCTTCAAATCGTTTTGCCCACCCGGAGTCCGAGACGATGAAGCTGGGTATACAGTTGATCAGGCTGACCCCTGTGTTCAGGCAGGCTTCCGCATAGAATTGAGTCGCCAGATCCGAACCCACGGGAAGGTAGTTCATGAGGATTTCCACTCCGGATTCCTTGAGAGCCTTCTCCACATTGCAGGGTTTCTCATTGGCCACCACGAAAATGCGGTCCTCGGGGTAATCTTTCATATGTTCTGAAACCCCATCCAGCACTTCACCCATGGAAACGATGACACCTGAATCATTGAATTGGGAGAAGATGGTCTGGGTGCAATTGGGCCTGGCGAAGATGGCCTCTCGTAGAGGTTTTCCCACTTTTCTCCGGTCGATATCGAAAGCCGCTCCCACCTCGATATCCCAGGGTCTGTAGCCTCCGAGATCCATATGCATCAGGCCGAGGGGTTCGAATTTTGGGTTCTTTCGGCTGAGATCCCTATAGAATTCAATCCCCTGGATGAGAGCGCTGGCACAGTTTCCGACACCTACGATGGCAATTCGGATCGAACTCTTTTTCATAAACGTTCAGCCTTTCCGAAAACATCCTGTCTTTTTCAAATAAACTAACTATCTCATTTCATTTCGATTGTCAAGAAAATTGGGAGGCCCATCGTAATCACTCGATTATGGGTAATTATTGGTTATGGAGTAATTCGTTTTTTCTGGTAGCGTCCCGATTTAGTCGGGACGGACTCCGCTGAGACATTAGCGGGGTGGTTTTTTCTTGACTTATCTTTTTCAATCTGTTAATTTCCGCAACAATCAATCGTCCCCACAGGGTGTTTAACCGATGAAAAAAAGAGGGAAATCGGCCCTTCTCCACCATCCCATTCGCTCTCTCGATATGAAAAAGACGCAGAGTCTTTACGATCTGATACAGGCCTTCCAGCACACCTCTTTCCAGAGCCGGAATCTCTTCAAATGTTTTGAGGTATTTCAAAAGATGCTGAGCGATCCCGCCTGTATCATCTTTCTGGGATTGTCCGGAGCCATGATCCCGGGCGGGATGCGAAGGGTGATCCGCGATATGATCGAGATGAAGTTGATCGATGTCCTCGTCTCCACGGGCGCCAACATCTTCCACGACCTCTTTGAGAGCTTCGGATATCGACATTATATCGGATCGGTGGAGGGAGATGATGATGCCCTGCGAAGGCACCGGATCGTACGGGTTTATGATGCCCTGATGGATGATCACGAGATCAATCAGGTCATCCACCTCCTCTCCGAGGTTCCGGAAGAACTGGGGGAAAAAGTCGTCTCGTCAAGGCGATATCTGGAGGTGCTGGGAAATCGGATCGAAGATGATGGGTCGATCCTGAAGACAGCCTCCCGGTGTGGCGTTCCCGTCTTTATCCCCGCACTCAGTGACAGTTCAATCGGCATCGGACTGACCTTTCTCCACGCCCGGAAGAAGAATTCTTCCGAAGGACTGATCATCGACCAGATCCGGGACAGCTTTGAGATTGCCCAGCTGAAGAGGATGGCCAAAACCACCGGGGCGATCTATGTGGGAGGAGGCGTTCCGAAGAATTATATTCAGCAATTAGGGCCTGTGAGTGAACTCCTTTTCCGGAGAGAGAGCGGCCACCGGTTTGCCTTTCAGGTGACCACGGATGATCCCAAATGGGGCGGCCTCTCAGGCTGCACCTTTGAGGAGGCAAAGTCCTGGGGAAAGATTGAGAAAGAATCGGCCTATGCCGCTGTCTATATGGATGCCACTGTCGCCCTTCCCCTGCTGGTTGGGGCAATCTTTCAAGAAGGAAAGATCTGCCGAAAGAGAAAGAGACGCCAGTTTAAATGGGAGGCCGACCGACTCAAATCGATCAAATTTGTTTAACCGTTCTCCAAAGCGCCTATAAAGTGACTAAAGTGATCTAAAGTTAATACTGTTCAGTTAGGCTGTCACCGTTCACCCTGAGCTTGTCGAAGGGTGCGTCGCTCAGCCGTTCATGCTTCGACAAGCCTGTCCTGAGCAAGCCGTTCATCCTTCGAGAGCCTCAGGACGAACGGTGAGTCGAAGGGCTCAGCACGAACGGCTTAAATGAACAGCATTGGATCTAAAGTGCCTAAAGTGAACTAAAATTAATTTTAAGCACCTTATGAACTTCAAACTTTAGTCACTTTTCAAACCTACCGAAATCCCTGCCTGCGGTAGGCAGGCGCATTCCGCATTCCACATTTGATAAGGGGGGCTTGTAAATAGGCTAACAATGGTTATATTATGTTTATAACCCATGAAAAGAAAAGGAGTTTGGTGTCGATGAAAGATTCCGATTCGAAAATTCCGGACCAAAAAGAGCTTGAGAAAGAATTAAATGATTATCTGGGGAAGAAGTATGGAGACCGGATCCGGCTGGTTGTTCCCATGCTCTTTCCAAAACCCCAGGCCGAAGAGGTCTCGAAGGATGAGAAAGAGATCGGTGAGAAAAAGAGAAAAATCCAGTTCGATCTGAAGCCCGAGGAACTGGAGGCCTTTCTCAATGACTACATCATCCGACAGGAAGAGGCAAAGGAGATCCTGGCCACCAAGATCTGCACCCACTTCAAACGGATCAAGTTCACCGAGATGACGAAGGGAAAGACCCGGTATGAAAGTGTGGGCCACATCAAAAACAATATCCTGATGGTCGGGCCCACCGGCGTGGGCAAGACCTACCTGATCAAATTGATCGCCAAGAAGATCGGCGTTCCTTTTGTCAAGGGGGATGCGACGAAGTTCAGCGAGACCGGTTATGTGGGCGGGGATGTGGAGGATCTCGTCAGGGATCTCATTTATGAGGCCGATGGCGATATGGAGATGGCTCAGTACGGGATCATCTATATCGATGAGATCGACAAGATCGCCTCGTCCAACCATACCATCGGCCCGGATGTCTCCAGGACAGGGGTCCAGCGGGCACTCCTGAAACCGATGGAAGAGACAGAGGTGGATCTCAAGGTTCCACACGACCCCATCTCTCAGCTGGAGGCCATCGAACATTACCGGAGAACCGGGAAGAAGGAGAAGCGGACGATCAATACGAAACATATCCTCTTTATCATGAGCGGAGCCTTCAACGGCCTGGAGGAGATGGTGAAGAAACGGCTCAACCGGGAGGGGATCGGTTTCGGGGCGGAGATCCGTTCCAAGGATGAAAGAGCCGAATATCTCAAACAGGTGAAGGCTGAGGACCTCATCGCCTTTGGGTTCGAATCGGAATTCATCGGAAGGCTTCCGGTGACCGCCATTTTTGAGAGACTTGAAATTGAGGATCTCTATGCGATCCTCAAGAACCCCAATAACCCCATCATTCTGGGGAAGAAGAAGGATTTCAAATCCTATGGAATCGACATCCAGTTTGAGGAGGATGCCCTTTACGAGTTAGCGGTGAGGGCTTATGAGGAAAAAACAGGAGCGAGGGGACTGGTCAGCGCCGTGGAGAAGGTGCTCCTCAAATTTGAGAAACGACTTCCCTCAACAGATATTCGCCAATTCGTCGTCACCCGCGAAGTGGTCGAAAATCCGGAACAGGAACTGGAACGATTGCTCCAGGACCCCATGCATCCCGAGAGGCTGGCTAAGTTTGAGAAGCTTCTATCGCGGGAGAAGGGGGAGTTAAAGGAGTCGATCATGAGCAGGGAAGGGGAGTTTCGAAAACGTTACGGAATTGCCTTTCCGGAGAGCCGAATCGATCTTATTGCCCGCCGGATGGTTGATAAGGGTTACGATGTCAACACCGTTTTTGAAGAGGTGGTGGAGGTTCAGCGACAGGTCGAGGAGTTTGAGAGAGACTTCCAGCAGAGAAATGGAATCCGGCTCCAGTTTGACGGAGAAGCGGTCGATCGGATAACGGAAATGGCACTCGAAGAGGACATGAAGGGAGAGATGGTTTGCTTCCGTCTGTTAAAGGATTATGAGCATGGGATGAAACTGATTCGGGACAGAATGGGCCGGAAGGAGTTTGTGATTACGAAGGAAGCGATCGATGACCCGGAAGGATATCTCAATCGGGTCATCCAGGAGGTCTATAGCAGGCGGTTCGATTTAGAGGCCGAGGGTAACGGATAATGGCGAACAGAGATTATTATGAGACTTTAGGTGTCAGCAAGAACGCCAGTAATGAAGAGATGAAGCGGGCTTACCGGAAACTGGCGATGAAATACCATCCGGACCGGAATCCGAACAAGAAGGAGGCAGAGGAACGCTTCAAGGAGATCAACGAGGCCTATGCGGTTCTGAGTGATAAGGAGAAACGAAAGCAGTACGATACCTTTGGCGCCGATGGATTCCGTCAGCGATTCACTCAGGAGGACATCTTCCGAGGATTCGATTTTGATGAGATTCTTTCGGGCCTCTTTGGCGGAAGGGGGCGGCGGGAGTTCAAATTTGGAGGGACGAGGGGTGGCGTCGATTTTGGAGATCTTTTCGGTGGTTCATACGGTTACCAGGATATGGGCCGGATGCCCCAGAAGGGAGAAGACATCCTTTACGAATTAACGATTTCTCTCGAAGAGGCGGCTTCAGGCGGAGAGAAGAGGATTTCCTATCGCAAGGATAGCAAAGTGGAAGAAGTTTCCGTAAAGATCCCGAAGGGAATACCGGCAGGGAAGAAACTGAGGCTCGCCGGGAAAGGGATGGAAGGGAAAAAAGGCGGCCCTCCGGGCGATCTCTATCTCCAGATCTCCATCCAGGAGCACCCCCTCTTTACCCGGGAAGGGGATGACCTTATTGTGGACAAAGAGGTCAGCTTTTCAGAAGCCGTTCTGGGAAACTCCGTCGAAGTTCCCACCCTTGAAGGGACAAAGAAAATCAAGGTTCCTCCGGGCACCCAGAGCCATACGAAGATGCGTTTGAAAGGGCTTGGCATTCCCCACTTTCAGAAAGAGGGCAGGGGAGATGAATATGTGAAGGTGATTGTGAAAATTCCCAAAAGGGTATCAGAAAAAGCAAAAAGTCTGATCCATGAGCTTGCCAAAGAAGGCATCTAAATTCAGATGTTGCAATATCGAACCCGGGCAGGGGTGCTTCCAAATCCTTGCAATTGCGGATTTTTCGAAAAGGTAGGGTTACGTAGGGTTTCACTTTAGGTGAAGTCCCGGTTTTGCATAAAAACGCATGTAGCCAACTTCAAAAGGTGCCGCTGCAAGGCTTTGGGAAAATACACGCCGCATTGTGCGGCTACTTCCCGGCAAAGCCGCCCAGCCCCCCCGCCCGGTTTCGATATCGTTTTTTTGCAACTGGTGGGTAAACTCAAATGCCAATTTTCAATTTTCAATTCTTAACTCATAATTCATAACTCATAACTCATAACTCTTAATTCCCATTTCCCTTTTTTCTCCTCTTGCCCGCGTTGACTTTTCCAGTGATCTGTTATAAATAAACCCAAAAGAGTCCGTTATCTGAACCAGGAGGAAAGAGATTATGACAGAGAAGACCTATGAAGAGGTGCCTGTTGAGAAGTTGCGCTGGCGGTGCGATCCCAATTCATTTCCCATGGAAACCACCGAAGCGATTGAGCCCTGTCAGGAGATCATCGGTCAGGAAAGAGCCCTGGAGGCGATCCGGGTGGGGCTGGAAATCCAGAGTATCGGATACAATATCTTTGTGACCGGACTGGCAGGCACAGGCCGCTTCACTACGATCAAAGCAGTCTTTGAAGAGATGGATGTTAAAGGGAAGATTCCCAATGACCTCTGCTATGTCAACAACTTCAAGAACCCGGATATGCCCCATATGCTTAGCCTTCCAGCGGGGCAGGGAAATGGTTTCAAAAAAGAGATGGAGACCCTGATCGAAACCTTGAAGAAGAAGGTCCCCCTTATCTTTGAGAACGAAAACTACCTCAATAAGAAGAAAGAGCTGGTTGAGGGATTTCGGAACAGGCAAGCCGAGATGTTCCGGGAGTTTGAAAAGAAGGTGAACAAGGAGGGTTTCGCCCTCGTTCAGATCCAGATGGGGCCCTATTCCCGTCCGGGTATTTTTCCGATGGTTGAGGGGAATCCCGTCAACATTGAGCAGTTAGAAACGATGGTGGAAGAGAATAAATTCTCCAGGGAGGAGCTTGAGAGGATTAAGGGAAAACAGGCCGATATGGTCAACGCATTGGAGGATATCTTCAAGGAAACCCGGAAATCGGAGAAGGAGATCAAGGATGAATTATCCGCTCTGGATACGGAGATGATCTCCCCGGCCGTCAAAGACTCCATCTCAGATATCAAGGAGAGGTTTGATTACGAAAAGATTCATCACTACATGGATGATGTCCAGGAGGATATCCTGGCCAATTTTCATCGTTTCAAGGAGAAAGAGGAGTCTCCTCCTTCTCCCATTCCAGGGCTGGTCCTGCCTCAGCCGGTGGATACATTCGCCGAATATCAGGTCAATGTCCTGGTAGATAATTCCGAGATCAAGGGGGCGCCCATCATCGTGGAGATGACGCCAAACTACCGAAACCTTTTCGGCACCGTCGAGAGGGTGGTTGATCGCTCCGGAGTCTGGAAGACCGACTTCACCCATATCAAAGCAGGGTCATTTCTGAGGGCGAATGGCGGGTATTTGATCTTCAATGCACTGGACGGCCTCGCGGAACCAGGGGTCTGGCCCGCCTTGAAACGGACCTTGAAAAATCAGGTGATGGAAGTTCAGACCTACGATCCCTTCTATTTCTTTGCCACCACTGCCCTCAAACCGGAGCCCTTCGAGTGCAATACGAAGGTCATCATGATCGGTGACACCCATCTCTATCACCTCCTCTTCAACATGGATGATGACTTTAAAAAGATTTTTAAGATTAAGGCGGACTTCGATTCGGTCACCGGCAAGGATGAAGATAAAGTCCGGCAGTATGCCTCCTTCATCCGGAAAGTCTGCGATGAAGAGAAATTGAGGCCCTTTGATCGAACGGGTGTGGCAGCGGTTGTGGAGCATGGGGTGAGGATTGCAGGAAGGCAGAAAAAGCTCTCCACACGATTCCACCTGATTGCCGATCTCCTGAGAGAGGCCAACTACTGGGCTGGGAAGGACGGTTCTCCGGTGGTCAAAGAGGCCCATGTGGACAAGGCCATTGAGAAAAGGGCTTATCGTTTGAATCTTGTGGAAGAGAAGATTCAGGAGATGATTGATGACGGGACGATCCTGATTGATTCCGATGGAATGGTCGCAGGACAGGTCAATGGCCTCTCCGTCTATAACCTGGGGGATTACGCCTTCGGGAAACCCTCACGGATTACCGTCAAGACCTCTCTGGGAAAGGCTGGAATTATTAATATCGAGAGGGAAGTGGAGATGAGCGGCCCCATCCATAATAAAGGGGTCTATATCCTTTCGGGATACCTCCGGGACAGATATGCTCAGGACAAACCGATCACCATGAGCGCCAGCATCTGTTTTGAACAGTCTTACAGCGGAGTGGAAGGGGACAGCGCCTCCTCCACGGAACTCTATGGACTTCTTTCGAGCCTTTCCGGCCTTCCCCTCCGGCAGGATATTGCAGTGACGGGTTCAGTCAATCAGAAAGGAGAGGTTCAACCCATTGGCGGGGTGAATGAGAAGACCGAAGGGTTTTTTGAAGTTTGCAAGGCGAAAGGTTTAACGGGAAAGCAGGGCGTGATGATCCCTCACCTCAATATCGATGATTTAATGTTGAGAAAGGATGTGGTACAGGCGGTTCAGGAAGGGAAGTTTCATGTCTATCCGGTGAAAACCATCGATCAGGGGATTGCGATCCTCACCGGTGTGGAGGCGGGCGAACGGCTGGAGGACGGACGTTTTAAAGAAGGCACGGTCAATGACCTGGTGGACAGGAAACTTCAGGAATTGGGAAAGAAGATCAAAGAGTATGAAGGAGGCGGAGAGGAAGCCAAGGAGAAGAAGAAAAAGAAAGGGAAAGCCTCCTGCAATGGATAGAATCGTTCTCGATCAAAAGGTTGTAATCGGGAAAGAAGTGATCATCGAAGGGCCTCCTCTGGAGGCCCTTCGATTTCAGGGGGGGCGTGTGGGCAGCATCATCACTCTGACCGATTCTGAAGGGAGGGACTTCAGGGGGAGAGTCCTTCGACTCTCCGGAAAAAGGGCTTCTGTCTACCCCTTTGAAACTTTTCAATCACCCACAGAATCACCTCTTGAAATTATCCTCCTTCAAGCACTCCCAGAAAAGGAAAGAATGGAACTGATCATCCAGAAGGCGACCGAGCTGGGTGTCTCAACGATCGTCCCTTTTAAGTCCGAGAAGTCTATTTCACTGGAGGAGAGGGAGACTAAACAAAAGAAGGCTCACCGTTGGCAGGAAATTGCCATCAAGGCGGTCCAGCAATCGAGAAGGGCAAAGGTCCCTTCAGTGGAAGGGTATCGTCCATTTGAGAAGGCATTGGAAGTTTGCAAGGATGATGGTCTAAAGATTCTTCTCTGGGAGAAAGAGGGCGAATCTTTGAAGAAAATTCTCAAACCATATCTTCCTCGCAGAATCTATGTCATGGTTGGGCCGGAAGGAGGATTTACCGGAGAGGAAGTGAAATTGGCAAAGAGGCATGGATTCATTCCCGTGAAACTGGGCCAACGAATTTTAAGAACCGAGACCGCTGCCATCACCCTAATTGGAATTCTACAATACGAACTGGGTGACCTTGGTTAATATTTGAAGATAGGGAAATGAGGGGATAAGGAGATGGGGAGATAACTTTAAAATGTTCCACCAAAGGGTGAAGGCCAATCTCGGTCAGATTTTGTGTATTTCCACTGGAAAGGGAGAATGCCGTCGGGCCGTTTTTCGGCAGAGCAGGAATTACGAGGTTGGTGATGATTCTGTGGTCACGTGGATTTTCGTGCTCTGTCATTAACGGGTGATGGTTGTTTCTCCACGAGTCTCTCTTGTAATCTCTTTGCTTTGTCCCTAACAAATTTAATCTGCTCTTCTACTGAAAGATTTTTAGTTTCCTCAAAGTGCTTATCTCTAATCTTGCGGACCATCTCAATTGCCTTGACCTCCATAGGTTGTCACCTCCCTCGGTGAAAAAATCAAAATCGGTTTATAACCCATCTCGATATTAACAGCATTGTAACACTTTAGTTCTTTGAAAAAAGTTATCTAATCCCCCTTCATCCCCCTTTGGTCTCCGACCCAGAGCGGTCTCTGACCCGGAGGGCAAAAGGGGGAAATGTTTCTCCTCCCTTTGGAAAAGGGAGGTGGGGAGGGATTTTAACAAGTTTATTTCAAACCGCTAAATTGATACACAGCATTGGATTTCTGAATCTTTTCGAAATGGACAACATGATATCGGTAAGAAGCCCGTTTGATCATTCCTGAAACTCCTGGTCATAGCAGCCGCCAATCACTGACGTGTCCATGTATAAGCTGCTTTTCCTCATTCGTACTTCTGGGGTTTCTCCCCTCCCTTTTGACTTTATACGTCAGCTTTCGTGCAATGTCAATTGATACCTGATACCATCGAACTGTATTCCGGCTTGCCTTGCTCTTTCACCTACTTATCTTTCCATGCAGTAAATAAGGTCCACGAAAGATTTTCGATTGAAATAAACAAATAACAATCGTGCCATGGTTTATTGCATATCATATCTTTCCCAAAAGTCTAACATTATAGACCTGACCCTACTATTTTTTTATGACCCTACTACTAAAATGGTGGGGTGCCGCATCTTATGGCTCAAGCAAAAAAATACCATCTTCGTTCAACTTGATTCTTATTTTATCCCCTTTTTTTACATTGATTCCAGCAAGAACATCAACGAGTCTTGCTTTTTCTCTTCTTGGTCCTTTCTTATATAATACCGAGGAAATCCATACTACTCCTTTTACTGTTTCATGAACACCGGCTTCGTAAATGAAGTCTCCTACAATCATATCGATAGGCTTCTTTTTTCCATATTCATGGGGCAGCCTATCCGAGCTTGCCATGTCGACATACATCTCACATATATCCTTCCCGTCGGCATAAACACCTTGACTCGTAACCCCCCCTTTTATCAAGACTTCCACTTCTCTACTAAGTACATTCCGTTGTGATGGCTTCGCCGGTTTTCCCCCCCGTTCCTCGGCGCTTGACCATCTTAAATGCATTGGACCAAGATGGATTTTGTGGTAAGCGGATAAAGCTCGATCTATTTGACGTAGCTTCCAGTGTGGATATTGTTGAACAATGTCCGAAATGACACCGCAGAAAATCATATAACCATCTAGTCTATCACGGAAATAGTAAAATGGTCTCTCATTATCAAGACAATCTAAATCCTGCAACGCTTCTACTGTTCTAAAATCAACAATCGGAAAGACATTCGGGTACATAAAATGAAGAATTGTGGAGGCCAATGGAATACCTATGCCTGGCAAATTATCCAAGACCATTATTTTTAGTTCATTTTGTTCATCTGGAATTTGTAAAACATTCCTAAAAGCATTTTCATAAACATGAAAGCTATCCCATCTAACATAGTGTCTGGCACGCGGTGCTTTCCAATTGTAAATCCTTCGAAAAGTATCGCTTGAAATTGTGTTAATACCTAGGACTTCTTCTATAACTCTCTGTATTAAATTTTGGTAATCAATTTCGTCATGGGCAATTTCATCATATCTTGGCTCCCAATGCCTAATGAAATCATCATTAACGTGGCACATCAGCCAACCCTCCAATTTCCAGAATGAAACAAAAATTCACTCTGTTTCGTCTACTCCACTTATTCATTACCGATTGTAGATATACATCACTTTAGAAAATCTGTAAACTTTTGATTACAGGAAGTACTCGGCGATACGAGGAGTTGATTTTTCGATCCATATCCCCCTTTTGGTGACCGAAGTCCTTTCAAACTCTATACAGGGTATTACCACTTTGGAATGGGCTGGGGAGAGATTGGGGAGAAGCTCTAAAGGTTGCCCGGATCATCAAAGAATGGAACGAGAAGAATATTGTCGTGATGGGAGGCTCCCATGTCAGTTGCGACCCAGAAGGCCTTCTTCAGGCTTCCCATCAACACTGTGCTTCACTTCAACCATTGATGTATTTCTTGATAGCTTCGAGGCTCCTCCAGAGATGAGCCTCTTCGTGGGGTTCGAGTGTATGGATGGGGGTTAATCCCCATCGGGAAAAGAGGCTGAAGAGTTCCCTGAAATCGAATCCTCCCTCGCCCACGGGTAGATGGTCATCCATCTGCCCGTGATTGTCGTGAAGGTGGACCTCGACGAGATAATCTTTTAATGACTCCATCCAAAGGGGAAGAGGGGTCTTGCTAAAAACATGGTGGTGACCGGTATCGAAACAGAACCGGAAGTGGGGGGAATCAATCTCTTTCAAAAGCAATAGCAATGAATCAGGGCTCTCTTCAAAGACATTTTCTATGGCAATGGTAAGTCCCCTCTCTTTCGCCTCCTCTACCAGAGGTTTCCATGTCCGAAGACTGCTCTCAAACCAGAGGCCGACGTCTCCATCGAATTTCCACTTCTCGTATCCGGGATGGAAAACGATCGCCTTCGATTTGAACAGGCCGGCCAACTCGATCGTGCTTGAGAATCGATCCAGCGTCACCTCCTTGATCCTTTTATCCACTCCTCCCGGACTTAAATCCATAAAGGGGCCATGGATGGTGATCTCGAGTCCGTTTCGTTGAAGGGTCTCCGCCAGCTCTTTTCCCTCCTCCTTCTGGTAGGCGTCGAGATCTTCGGCGCTGAAGTAGATTTCGGGATGAAGGCGATGCTCCATGACAAAATCGATTCTCTGAAGGAGCATGGAGTAAGGGATATTGATCTGGATGGTGGTCATGACTGGCAAGAGAGTTATAGCATTCTATGAAATAAAACTCAAATCAGTCCTCTGAGTTGTGGTCCCATTGCAAAGGATAGAATAATTGTGATATAAAATCTTTGAGGTGAAGAGATGTTTAATATCGGATTGCCGGAAATACTGATCATTGGAGCGATTGCCCTGATCGTTTTCGGGCCAAATAAACTTCCTGAGCTGGCCAAGGCTTTGGGTAGGGCGATGAGGGAGTTTAAGAAAGCGACCGACGAAGTGAAGGAGAGTTTTGAGGCTGAGACCAGGGACCTGGAGGAGATAAAAAGCACTATCACGGAGGAGAATGTCCTGGGAGATCTGGCCAGGGAGATATCCACCCTCGAAGAGCCTTCTCCGGAGACAGCAATAACTGAAGAGGTTGCCCCGGAGGCAATGGCCCAGACAGAGACCTCCTCCGCCGAAGAGATCGTGACTTCCCCGGAAGAGAGAGAAATTGAAGAGAAGAAAGAGGTGGGGTCAGAAGGGATGAAAGAGGGGACCCCCTCCCATGGATGAAAAGAAACAACCCTTAACCTCTCACCTTCAGGAATTGAGAAAGCGTCTCATCTTCTCCTTTATTGCGGTTGTAGGCGGTTTTATCATCTGTTATGCCTTTTCCCAAGACCTCTTCAATATTCTTTGTAAACCCCTACTCAAAGTGATGCCTTCCGGAGGTTCTCTCATCTTCACGAGTGTGGCCGAAGCTTTTTTCACCTATATGAAGGTGGCCTTTATCGCGGGTTTCATTTTGACTTCCCCCTTTGTTCTCTTCCAGGTCTGGGCTTTTGTGGCGCCAGGGCTTTATCGTCATGAAAAGCGGCATGTGATTCCCTTTGTCGCCGCAGGCTCCTTCTTCTTCGCCCTGGGAATTCTATTTGCCTATTTTGTCGCCATCCCCGTCGGTTTTAAATTTCTTTTAGGATATGCCACCGATTTCATCAAACCAATGCCGAGCATGAAGGAATATCTCTCCTTCAGCATCAAATTTTTATTAGCCTTCGGTCTGGTGTTCGAATTTCCGGTGGTCCTGGTCCTTCTCGCGCGGATCGGGGTGGTTGATGCGAAGACGATGGCCCGGCACAGGAAATATGCGATTCTCCTGATTTTCATCTTTGCGGCGGTCATGACCCCGCCTGATTTTATCTCCCAGTTGCTCATGGCCATTCCTCTGATGGGGCTTTACGAGTTAAGTATTATTCTTTCTAAAATTTTTGGAAAGAAGACCAAACCAAGTCCATCCATTGATTCATGAGTCATGGCAGAATCTCCCTATAAGATTTCCAGATGGCCGGAAAAGGAGAGACCGAGGGAACGATTGCTCCAGCAGGGGGCGCAGCATCTCACCGAGGCCGAACTTTTAGGGATTCTGATCGGAAAAGGGACGACGAGAAAGACCGCCATCGATCTGGCGAGGGAACTCCTGGACCGATACGAATCTCTTGAGAACCTCTTCAGTCGCTCCCCTTCGGAATTGATGAAGATCAAGGGCATCGGCTCAGCCAAGGCGGCCACGCTCTCAGCAGCCTTCCAGTTGGTGAGGCGGATTCAATCTAAGACGAGTAAGGACCAGCCTTCTTTCAAGCGAGCAAAGGATGTGGCCAATCTTTATCTCCCGTTGATGAAGGATTTGAGGAAGGAGGTCTTCAGGGTTCTTCTCCTCAGCCGTTCCAACAGGTTGATTAAAGAGGTAACCATATCCGAAGGAACACTCGATGCGAGCATCGTCCATCCGAGGGATGTCTTTCGGGAGGCCCTCCTGGAATCCGCCGCAGGAGTCATCCTCCTCCATAATCATCCGAGCGGCAATCCGAATCCGAGCGAAGAAGACCTCCGGATCACCAAGCAATTGGTGGAAGCAGGCCGGGTGATGGGAATCAAGGTTTATGATCATATCATCCTGGCCGGAGAGGATTACCGCAGTCTGGCTGATGATGGCTTGATTTAAATTCGGATTTCGGAATGCGGAATTCGGAATGGAGAGTTAAAATTAAAATTCCGCAATCCGCAATCTACATTCCGCAATATGAAGATGCGTGTTCTGGTTACCGATGGGCACTTTAGAAAAACGCTCGCTGTGGTTCGGTCCCTTGGTCGGAAGGGGGTCCATGTCACGGTCGGGGAGAGGACTTCCCTCAACACGTCGTTCTTTTCAAAGTATTGTTCGAGGCGTATTGTCTACCCATCCCCAAAGCGGTTTCCGGATCGATTCATCGAATTCCTACTGACGGAGATTAAAAAGCATCCGATCGATTGCCTCTTCCCGATGGAAGAGGAGACCCTTCTGCTGATAGCAAAATATCGATCCGAAATTTCAAGATATACCTGCCTGCTTGCCCCTGATCTGAATAAGATTGAGTTCGTCCGGGATAAAGGGAATCTCATTCGGTTTGCAGAGAGTCACGGAATCCCTGTGCCGAAGACGTATTATATCCCCCCCACCCCTGAACCATGTGAGGTTCAGGGCTTTGGCCCTGAATCCAATGAGGGTCAGGGCTTTGGTTCTGAATCCAGTGAGGTTCAGGGGTGGGGCCCTGAATCCGATGAGGGTCAGGAAAGTCCTGCAACCCACGTGGTGCAGGACCTCACCCATGTGATTGCTCAGATCCCAATCCCTGTCGTGATTAAACCTCGGATCAGTTCGGGTTCTTTCGGAATTGCCTATGTGAAGAAGAGAGAGGATCTCATCCCTTTATATCAGAGCGTTCATGCCCGATACCCATATCCATTAATTCAGGAATATATCCCGGATGGAGGGGGGACATTCGGGTTTTCCGCCCTTTTTGATGAGAAATCGAATGTGAAGGCCGCTTTTATCCACAAGAAATTGAGGATGTACCCGGTTCAGGGAGGTCCGAGCACGCTTCGGGAAGGGGTTGAGCATCCCCAAATCATGGAATTGGGCCTTTCACTTCTTAAGTCATTGAACTGGGTGGGCATTGCGATGGTTGAATTCAAAGTGGACCCGAGAGACGGGATTCCCAAATTGATGGAGGTCAATCCCCGTTTCTGGGGTTCCCTGCAATTGGCCATTTTCTCCGGTGTCGATTTTCCATACCTCATTTTGAAAATGGCGAAGGATGAGAAATTCGAGCCGGTGCTTCACTATACTGTTGGCAGGCGCAGTCGCTGGTTTCTCTTCGGAGATATCCTCCATTTTTTTAACAATCCGGAGCGTTTTCATCTCCAGCCCTCCTTCTGGGAGTTTTTTGATCCGAATACCTGTTATGATATTATTTCAGAACAGGATCCGTTTCCCATCCTGGGCGCCATGGCGACTTTCTTTACTTTTCTCTATGATCCAGAGATGAAACGATTCTTGGAAAGAAGATGAACCCAATTCGGAATTCGGATTGCGGATTGCGGAATTGACAGGTCAAGGAAAGTAGCCGCAGCCTTCAGGCTGCGTAAAGAAACGCAGGCTAAAGCCTGCGGCTACATAGATCTCTTTTTGGATAAGGCTATGAAGAATATTTTAACGGTGGATGTGGAGGACTGGTATCATATCTGTGATATTGAGCATATCCTTCCTCGTTCTTCCTGGGATCGATGTGAGAGCCGGATCCTTTTCAACATGGAGAAGATCCTCACCCTGTTTGGCCGTTTTAAGGTGAAGGCCACTTTCTTCGTCCTTGGATATGTGGCAGAGAGAAGACCGGAAGTGGTGAGGATGATTGAGGGCGAAGGGCATGAGATTGCTTCCCATGGATATGGCCACGTTCAAGTCTTTAAACAGACGAAGGATGAATTTCTGCAAGATCTCCTGCGGTCGAAAGGCCTGCTCGAAAGCATGACCGGAGATAAGGTGATCGGTTACCGTGCACCCCAGTGGTCGATCTGTGGAGCCCTGCAACAGGCGGAACCCGCCGAAGCATGCTTTATTGCGAAGGCGGGTAAGGGGAAGAGAGATTCCTACTGGGCGCTCGATCTTCTGGCCCAGAATGGGTTCCTCTATGATTCAAGTATCGCTCCGCTCAGGTTTATCGGAATTCCGGATGCTCCTGCAATACCCTATGCCGTGGCCACTCCTCATGGTAAGATCAAGGAATTTCCACCCCTGATCATGCGATCCCCCCTTGGAAACCTTCCCATCGGAGGCGGATGGGGATTGCGGATATTTCCCTATAGGAGCATTCATAAGAAGATCCTTCGCCACAACCGCGAGGGTCACCCTGGAGTCATCTTCTGCCACCCTTCTGATTTCGATTCTCATACTCCTTCGATCCCTCTTCCCTGGATCAAACGATTTGTCTGTTATGGAAAGACTAAAACCACAGAGGAGCGGATGATTCGACTCCTGAATGATTTTGAGTTTACGACCATAAAGGAGGTTCTTTCTGGGTAAGGTTTGCGTTCTCATTCCTGCCTATAATGCCGCGGAAACGATCGGTTCCGTTCTGGAGAAGGTGCGATCCCTTGGCCTCGATACGATCGTAGTGAATGATGGTTCCATAGATGAGACTGAGAAGATTGTTGGAGAATATGGAGCGCATCTCCTGAAACATCCCTGTAATCTCGGGAAGGGGGCGGCTCTCCGGACAGGATTTCAGTCTATCCTTCAGAAAGATTATGAACTGGTCATCACACTCGATGCGGATGGTCAGCATGATCCCCTGGCGATTCCATCCCTCCTCAAAGTATTTCATAGCGTTGAACCCGACATCCTCATCGCCTCACGGGCCAACGAATTTTACAGGATGACCTGGTTGAGACGATTCTGGAATCGTCTGGGGGTCAAAGCGGTTGCCCGGCTCTGCCATGCTGATATCACCGATAGCCAGTCCGGTTTCCGGCTGATCCGGACGGAAATCGTGAAGGGAATTTCGCTCACCACCACCGGGTTTGAGATGGAATTGGAGCTCCTGATCAAAGCTTGCAAAAGTGGATTCTGTGTGTTATCCATTCCTATAAATGTTGCGCGGGTGGATGGAACGAGCTCCAGCCATTTCAGACCCGTAACCGATACCTGGCTCGTCTGTAAACTCTTTCTTCGAAGTCTGTTCTGGTGAAAAACATGGATCTTTATCAGAAAGCGAAATTTTATTCCATTTCAAAATTTACAACGGTCGCCCTTTCTCTTCTGGCCAGTGCCTCAAAGGAAAATCTGATCCGCCTTACCTATCTGGCCGAAAAGATTCCGA
>Ga0214473_10004240_pt1 | contig 17257 bp, 14 predicted proteins | sample RVTome_7_FD_203509 | JGI IMG/M metagenome (GOLD analysis project Ga0214473, IMG submission 203509) | Soil microbial communities from uranium-contaminated site in the Upper Colorado River Basin, Wyoming, United States - RVT98D197 | ecosystem: Environmental > Terrestrial > Soil > Contaminated >... | reverse complement strand
TCAGCGAGACGCGGGGATGGGCGCGACGCTCCTCCCCCTGCCACTCGTTCGACATCAAACGGCCCTCGGTTGTGAGATTGACTTCTCATCATAACGGGTCACCGAAGAGGCGGCAAACGGCTCAATGGATTAGCTTGGTTTTCTTCTTCACGTAGTCCATCAGCACGTACTGCCCGAGGGAGGCCGGCGTCGTGAAGTACGCCTTGCCCTGGGCGATCTCCGTCACCTTCTGCACGAAACCGACGAGGGAGTAGTCGCGCGCCAGCATGAACGTATTGATCACGATGCCCTTGCGGCGGCACGCGACCACCTGCTTCAACGTCTGATCGAGGATCAAAGGGTCGAGACCGAAGGGGTTCTTGTAGATGCGCCCGTCCTCGAGAGTCAGAGCCGAGGGCTTGCCGTCGGTGATCATGATGATCTGCCGCATGTCGGAGCGCTCACGCAGCAGGATTTCCTGAGCGAGCCGCAGTCCCTCCGCGGTATTGGTGTGGAAAGGCCCCACGTGCACCGCGGGAAGCCGCGAGAGCGGCACCTCCTCGGCGCTGTCGTGAAACAGCACGAGATGAAGCCGATCGCCCGGGAACTGCGTGGCGATCAAGTGCGAGAGGGCGAGAGTCACCCGCTTCGCCGGAGTGAAACGATCCTCGCCGTAGAGGATCATGCTGTGGCTGCAGTCCAGCATGAGCACCGTGGCGCAGGAGCTCCGGTACTCCGACTGGTGGACGTGAAGGTCCTGATACGAGAGGTCGATCGGGACCCCGATCCCCTTTCTGCCGACGGCGGAAAGGAGGGTCCTCGACACGTCGAGGTTGAGCGTATCCCCGAACTCATAGGGCTTGGAGCTTCCCACGACCTCGACTCCCGTCGCGAGCTCCTTGGTCTCGTGCTGGCCGAAGCTCGCCTTCCCCAGGCCGCCGAGGAGCCCTCGAAGGGCCTTGAAGCCGAGAAAGTCGATGGACTTGTCGGTCAGCTCGAATTTCACGCTGGACCGCGGCATCCCGACTTCGCCCGGACCTTCGGCATCCGGGTCGCCGGCGGCGGTGAGGTCGGGATCGGGCGGCGAGATGCGGATGAATCCCTCGTCCTGCATCCGTTGGATGAGCCGATCGAGGAGCTTTCGCAGCTCCGAATCCTCGAAGCTCTCGGCGTCGCCCATCAACCGCTCGATGTCCTCGCGGCTGAAGGTCCCCTGCCGCAAGAGCGCCCTTAGAAGCGCCTCGCGAAGGGACTGCATCGTTCGCTCGGAAAGCTCCGAGAACTGCACCCGATCGAAGCCGCTGTCCAGGAGGTAGTCCGAGAGCTCGTCGACGAGGTCCGAGAGATCCATGTCCTCGAATGGGTCGGGCCGGTACTTGCTGTACTTGGTCGTCGCCATGGCTCGCGCCTCAGTTCAGGTGGCCCTTGCCGCTGTCGACTTCCTCGTAGCCGATCTCGGGCCGCGTTCGCTCGTCGCTTCGCCCGTAGCCTCGCTCCTCGTTGCGCGAGATCCTCTTCGTAGCGGCAAGCCCTTCGAGCAGGAACTCGCAAGCGGCGACGCGCTCTGCGGGAGAGCTGCGCTCGTCGACGTTCAGGAGAGACGCCCGCGAAAGGAGACCCGGTATCCGCGACAGCGACTCGACGACGTCCTTCGAAGAGGCGGTCTCGGGAAGCCTGAGCCAGGCTCCTTCCTCGAACCACTTCAGCACCGGAGCGAAATCGCTCGCGCTCGCGTACTTCTGGAAGATCTGCCCCACCGCCTTGCGGATGAGGTCCCGCCCGACGGTCTCGGCGCCCTTGAGCTCTCCCTCGTACTCGAGCTCGAGCTTTCCGGTGATCGCGGGAAGAGACGCGTAGAGGTCTGCGACTCGCGGCTGCACGCGGCTCTCGCCAAGAGTGAGAGCGCGGCGTTCGGCGCTCGAGACCACGTTCTCCAGAAGCGAGATCGCGAGCCTCTGCGACACCCCGGAACGCTTGTCGACTCTTCGATCCTTCCTTGCCTGGATCCCGACCTCGTCCACCACCTCGCGGAGGTAGTAAGGAAGCGCCGTCTCGAATCCCGGACTGCGATCCGTCCAGGCTTCGCTTCTGGTGATGGCGACGGCCTGCTCGAGCGTCGCCGGGTAGTGGGTCCGGATCTCCGAGCCAATCCGATCCTTGAGGGGCGTGATGATGCGACCGCGAGCGGTGTAGTCCTCGGGGTTCGCGGTAAAAACCATGAGCACGTCCAGAGGAAGGCGAATGGGGTAGCCCTTGATCTGGACGTCGCCCTCCTGAAGGATGTTGAACAGGCCGACCTGGATCTTGCTCGCCAGGTCTGGAAGCTCGTTGATGGCGAAGATTCCGCGATGGGCGCGGGGCACGAGCCCATAGTGAATCGTGAGCTCGTTCGCGAGATCGAGACCGCTCCTCGCGGCCCGGATCGGATCCAGGTCGCCGATCATGTCGGCAATGGTGACGTCGGGTGTAGCGAGCTTCTCCACGTACCGCTGGTCCCTCGTGAGCCACTGGATCGGGGTCTCGTCGCCCTTCTCCTCCCGGGTGACCCGGCAAGCGCGGCAGAGCGGGCGATAGGGATCGTCGTGGATCTCGCATCCCGCGACCGCCGGCGCCTCCTCGTCGAGGAACCGGGTCAACCCCCGGATGATTCTCGTCTTCGCCTGGCCCCTGAGACCGAGCAGGATGAAGTGGTGCCGCGACAGGAGCGCATTCACGATCTGGGGACCGACGGTGTCGTCGTATCCCACGATCCCGGGGAAGAGCTCCTCTCGGGCCCTCATCCGCGAGAGGAGGTTTTCGCGCATCTCGTCGCGCACCGTGCGATGGCGCTTCTGGTAATAAGGAGATTTGGACAGCTCGCCTAGGGTTCGGGGTTTGGGCATGCTTGAATTATAGCCACTTGCCGGGGAAACCTGCGGTAAGCTTCGTCGTGCTTCGCGCGCTCCTCCGAACGTTCTTCAGGGGTATCCTGGTGCTGTTCCTGGTGGCCGTCTTCGGGTCGCTTTACTATCTCTATCGATCCGGCCAACTTCCGTACGTTCAGGAGGCGGTCGAGGACGCGGCGGTGGTCGGCTCGGTGAAGGCGGCCTACGCGTTGAACCGCGATCTCTCCGAACGGGCGATCCGGGTCGAGGCGCGTTCCGGAAACGTGATCTTGCGGGGGACGGTGGGGACAGAATCCGAGAAATCGCAGGCGGCCTCGATTGCGGAGAGCGTCGAGGGCGTCCGCTCCGTCGAGAACCTGCTCGAGACCGATCCCGGCCTCATTCCTCAATCCCAGAGCTCCCGCTCCCTCGGAGAAGCCATCGACGACGCCGCACTTTTGGCCAAGGTGCGAACCGCCCTCCGGCTGGACAAGGAGACGAGACCGCTTCCGCTCGAAGTGAGCGTGCGCGGCGGGACGGTGGTGCTCGCGGGAAGAGTCCCCTCAGAGGACTTGCGAAAAAGAGTGCTCGAGAGAGTCGCGAGCGTCAGCGGCGTCGAGAACGTCGACGACCAGATGCGGCTTCCGTAAGGGGGGCCTCTACGTTTGGTCGCCGAGCGCCGAAAGAAGCTCCTCCGGGTCGAAGGGCTTCTCCAGATAAGCGAGAAGCCCCAGCTCCGACGCCTGTTTCCGCACGGCGCTACACCCGTAGCCGGTCATCAGAATCGAGCGCATCCGAGGCCGGATTCGCCGCGCCGTCAAGAGGAGGTCGAGGCCGGTCCCGCCGGGAAGGTCCAGGTCGGTGATGAGGGTGTCGAAAAGCTCCTTCTCGATGAGCTCCTGTGCCCGCGCGAACTCGGCCACCGCCACCACGTCGAACCCCTCCCGCTCCAGAAAGAGCGCGAGGCTCGACCGGATCGCGGCGTTGTCTTCGACCACCAGCACCCGAATTCCTCCGACCACCGACTTTCCTCCGCACCACCCGACATAAGCAATCCACGTACCAAGGTTGTGAGGAAAGCCACACGGACTGGAACGGTCTGAAAACACGGTTCTTCTGCGACGAAACCCGGAAATTGGGCGGGGCCCGAGATGTAGAAAAGAGATGACGGTTTGCCGTTTTTTGTCGGAAGTGTAGTCAGGGTCGGCTCAACCGGTCGACGTCCTCGGCGAGAATCAGCCCCTTGTCGATGAGGACGAGCGCCCGGCGCGGGTCGCCCTCCGCGAGCGCCTGGCGAGCCTGGGCGACGAAGCCCCGCGCGGCGATGAGCTGGTCGGCCTGGACGGAAGTGAGGTTCCGGCGGTTGATGGCCCGCAAAAGCGAGCTCGCTCGCTCGAGCTTCCCGGCAAGCTCGGGGTCGACCTCACCGGATCCGGCGAGCGTCGTCGACGGAGGCTCTTCCGGCGGCTCGTCCTCGGTGGGAGGTGCTTGCTCCCGCGGCCGCGGGGCGACATCGGGAGGCTCCTCGACCTCGTCGATCTCGGTCGCGCTCTCGATCGGTTCCGTCACCACCGGCTCTTCGGGAGCCGGAGTCTCTGAGAGCTCTTCGGGCTCGTCCTTGGGGACCGGCAGGGACGCGGTGGCCGGGGGTCTCGGGAACTCCGCTTTGACCTCTTTGGCGCAACCAGCGGTGGACAAAAGAGGCAGCGAAAGACACGACGCTTGAAGACAGAGCCGGATCGAGGCGCGCATAAATTTCGACACCGAGAGCTGGGAGGTGCTCGCGCTCAGCCCGGCACCTGGGGCAGCCGGACCAGGAATCGAGCCCCTTCCCCCTTTCGTGATTCTACCGTGATTTCACCCCCGTGAAGCTGCACGATGCGATAAACGACGGATAGCCCAATTCCGCTTCCCTCGCTCTTGGTGGTCACGTAGAGATCGAAGATCTTGTCAATCAGGTCGGGATCGATGCCGACGCCGGTGTCCGCGACCGCGATCTCGATGCTCTCCTCCGCCGGCCTCGCGGAAAGCTCGAGCCGTCCGCCAGAAGGCATCGCCTCGAGCGCGTTTCTCATCAGGTTGACGAAAACCTGCTGCAAGAGCTCGCGGTCCCCATAGACCGGGGGGAGATCGCTCGAGACCGCAGTCGCGACGGCGATGCCGGAGGCCTCCGCCTCGGCCGACACCAGGCGAACCACTTCCTCGAGGAGCTCGGGGAGGGTCACGGAAGTCAACTGCAGGTCCTCGGGGCGTGTGAACTTGAGAAAGCCCTGGATCACGCGATCGAGCCTGCGAATCTCCCGTTCGAGGGTATCGAGGTAGGCTTGCGCCTCGGGCGGCCCAGCGCGCGAGAGCTTCTCTCGGAGGAGCGCGACGTGGATGACCATGGCGTTCAGCGGATTCTTGATCTCGTGCGCGACTCCGGACGTGAGCTTTCCCAAGGCCGCGAGCTTTTGAGAGTAGGAGAGGTGCGAGCCCAGCCGCGAGAGCTTGTCCATGTCGCGTGCGCTCACCATGACGCCGGAGACCCCGTTCGCATCCCGCAGCACCTGGGCCGAGAGCGCGTAGACCGTGCGCCGCCCGGAGTCTTCGATGCGGACGTTCGTAGGGCCGATGGATTCGCCGCTGGTCAAAGCCCGTTTAACGATGCGGGCGACGGGATGGTCGCGGGGAACGAGATCCGATAGCGATCGCCCCTCGAGCTCCTCCCGGCGCCGCGCGAGAAGCTTCTCCGCCGGCCGGTTGAGCGAGAGGACACTCCCCTGTCCGTTGACGACCACCACGGCGTCGGAAAGCCCGCCGAGCATGGTCGAAAGCCACCCCGACTCGCCCTCTCGGCTGCTTCTCCCGTCCGCGAGCCTCTTGCTCATCGAAGAGAAGAACTCGGCGACGCGGCTCACGTCCGCCTCGTTTCTCAAGTCGAGCGGCGGCTCGCCTTCCCCGGGATCGATTCGGCCGAGCTCGCGCCTCAGCATTTCGATGGGCGCGAGGAGCCGGTTCGCGAGGTATAACGACGCGATGAACGTCCCGAGGACCGCGCCTGTCGCCAGAAGAACGTTGCGGACGATCGCCCCCGCGATCTCCTCCCTGAGGAGAAGCGTCGAGATCGCCACCCGCACCGAGCCGAAGGGCTTGCCGTCGACCTCGAAGGGAACGCTCACCTCGAGGACTTGATGCCCTCGGGTGAGGGCCCAGAGCTGAGAGAGCGGGTTCTCCTCGGCAAGCTCGGTGAGCGACGGCGCCCGGGGAACCGGATTCCCTTTTGCCGTCGGATTGTTATGGACGAGCGCCGTGTCTCGTCCATCACTAATGGCGGTGATGGCCACGTACAGGATCGTCGGGGAATAGCCGACGACGCCTTCGGCGTAGCTCGCGAGCGACGGGTCCTGCGCGAGGGCCTCCTCGATTCCATCGCGCCCGTGCTGACGAATCACGCGCGAGGCCTGGTGGTACAGAGTCTCCGCGAGGAGCTCGGCGCGTGAACGGGTCTCGTCGATGGTGAATCGGGCGAGCGCCGCGAGGTTCACGAGGCTCGTGGCGAGGGCGACGGCCGCCGCCACGAGCGTGAGAGTCGCGATCTGCTTTCCCCGGAATCCCACGGATTTCGAGTTCCGCCTAGTGCCGTTCCAACTTGATTCGCCTGGAAAGGTCGCCGCCTTGGCCAGGCTGTCGCTGTCTATCCGCGACATTGGCTCTCGGAGAAGATAGTTGGAACGGCACTAGTTCGTTTTGCGGTACTTCTTCAGCTTGTTGTGCAAGGTCTTCAAGCTGATTCCCAGAATCTCGGCGGCTTTGGTCTTGTTCTGCCCGGTGGCATCGAGGGTCTTGAGAATCAGGCTCCTCTCGGCCTCGTCGACCGTTGTTCCCACGGGGAACTCGACAGCCGCCTCGGGTTTGGATCGGGCCTGAGGCGAGAGCACCGGCGTCGGAAGATCTTCTTTGCGGATGCGGCTTCCCTTGGCCACGATGACCGACCGCTCGATCACGTTCCGGAGCTCGCGAAGGTTCCCGGGCCAGTGATAGGACCGGAGGGCCTCCCGCGCGTCGTCCTCGATTCCAACCACACTTCTCTGGTTTCGCTCGTTCACCTCGCGGATGAAGGCGGCGACGAGGAGGGAGATATCTTCCTTTCGCTCACGGAGCGGAGGGAGCTCCAGGGTGAAGACGTTCAGTCGATAGTAAAGGTCCTCGCGGAGCTTGCCTTCCTCGAGGGCTTTGACCGGGTCGTGGTTGGTAGCCGCCAGCACCCGGACATCCACGTGAATCTCCTCACTTCCCCCGAGGCGGCGGAAAGACCGCTCCTCGAGAACGCGCAGGAGCTTCGCCTGGGTCGCTGGCGCCATCTCCGCCACCTCGTCGAGGAACAGCGTACCGCCGCCCGCAAGCTCGAAGAGCCCCTGCCGACGGCCCTCGGCTCCGGTGAAAGCGCCGCGTTCGTGTCCGAAGATCTCGCTTTCGAGGAGCGTTTCCGGGATCGCGGCGCAGTTCACGGCGACGAACCGCGCCTTCTGCCGGGGAGAGAGCTCGTGGAGCGTGCGAGCCACGAGCTCCTTTCCCGTGCCCGACTCTCCCACGATCAGGACCGAGGCCGACGAGGGCCCGATCTTGGCCAGGAGATCGTGGAGCTTCACCATCGCCGGGCTCGAGCCCACCATTCGGCCGAAGGCCCCGGTCTCGCGGAGGTTCTTGCGGTAGCGCTCGGCGCGCTCGAAGGCGGAGCTGCGCTCGAGCGCCCGGTCTAGAACCTGGCGAAGCTGTTCGGTATCGACTGGCTTCGTCAGGAAATCGAAGGCGCCCTTCTTCATCGCCTCGACAGCGATGGCGATGCTGCCCTTCGCCGTCAGCATGACGACGGCGAGATGGTCGAGGTCCTGCTCGAGGCCGGAGAGAAGCCCGAGCCCGTCCATGCGGGGCATGACGAGATCGGCGATGATGACGTGGGGCCGGAACTCCTTGGCTTTCGAGAGACCCTCGGCGCCGTCGGCGGCGACGTCGGTCGAGAACCCCCAGCTCCCCACGAGCTCCGAAAGCCCCTGCCGCGAGCCCGCCTCGTCGTCGACGATGAGAACGCGGTTCACTTTCGCTTCAGCCGAATCTTCAGCAGAAGCTCAATGTCCTGCTCCGCAGCGTCGGCGTCGATTTTGATCGTGACCGGGACTTCGATTGGAGGGGGCGCTTTCGCCGTCTCTTTGACCGGGGCGCTGGTGATGTGATGGTCCTTCGGAATCGTGACCCGCGTCTTGATGAGCTCGCTCAGATGGGAACGGCTGTCTTCTTCCTCTTCGACGGGCTCGAGGCCCTCGCCGCGGAGCTCCGCTTCGATCTCCCGCATGGGGTCGCGGTCCTTCCGGGGAGGCTTCAGGGTGTGACGATTCGGGGCGCCGCCTCCGCCGAGGACGCTTTCGAGGATGGACTCGGCCTCATTCGTACCCAGGGCCTCGTCGAGGAGCCCGGAGAACATGGAATCCTCCTCTTCGGCAGGCTCGGGCACGGGCTTGGCCCTGGCCCGAGGCGCGGGACGTACTGGCTCCTCTTCGGGCTCGTCCAGCCTCAGCGCCTCGTCGAGGATGCCTTCGATATTAAGGCTCTCGAAAGCTTCCAGTGGATTCGAATCCTTCGAGGCCACTTTGCCCTCCTTCGGCGCCGACGGCCACGCGCTGACCTTGGGCTTCGGCTCCTTGCCGCGCGGTGGGCTCCCTCCCGCTGCGGCCTTCCCTGCCTCGCCGCCCCCCAACAGGGCGGTCGCGGATACGAGAGCGTCGGGGTCGGTTCGAGCGGGATCGCTCGCGACTTTTCCCATGGCGCCAGAGGATCCCACGGGCGCCTTCCCCCCGAGCGGGGTCATGCTTCGATCGCCGCCGTAGCGATCGATGACCGACTTGAGCACCAGACTGCTGATGGCCTGAAGCGTCTCTTCGACGCCGATCCCATCTTTCGCGACAGCCTCGTAGAACGGGCCGTTCATGGGGTTGAGGCTCTCGCTCATCTCCTCGAGGGTGCAGATCTCGTTGAGGTCCCGCTTGTTGAACTGGAAGACCAGGGGCATCTCCTCGACTTTGAGATCGTGGGCCTTGAGGTTCTCCCTCAGGTTTTCGAAGCTCTCGAGGTTCGCTTCGACCATGCTTTTCTGGGAGTCGGCGACGAAGACGACGCCGTCGGCCCCTTTCAGCACCATCCTGCGGGTCTCATTGTAGAAAACCTGGCCGGGAACGGTATAGAGCTGAACGCGGGTTTTGATTCCCCGCACGACCCCCGCGTCCACCGGGAGGAAGTCGAAATAGAGCGTTCGGTCGGTCTCTGTGGCGAGGGTCAGCATCCGTCCCTTGTTCTTGATCGGGAGCTCCTCGTAAATGTACTGCAGGTTGGACGTCTTTCCAGAGAGACCTGGACCGTAGTACACGATCTTCGCGGTCAGCTCCTTCAGAGCGTAGTTGAAAAGAACCAATGAGGTAAACTCCCGGCGCCAAGTGGACTGGATCTAATAGTTTAGATCCTCCGAGGGCGGAGTTCAAACCGGCGAGGGTCGAAGCCGAACGTTGTCACTTTCTCCGGCTTTCGGATACACTCGCTCCCGTTCCATGACGCAGATCCTGGCGCCGATCGATCGAAGCCGCGCCCTCGAGAACGTGGTAGCGGAGCTCGAAGGCGAAGCGGCGAGACTCCAGAGCATCACCGCCCTCCGGCACTTTCCGCCGCAGCCCGCGGACTTCGTCGATTTCCCCGAGGATCTGTCGCCTTCGATCCGCGAGGCACTTCGCCGCCGGGGCATCGAGAGGCTGTACTCCCACCAGCGTGAAGCCTTCGAGAGGGTTCGCGCCGGAAAAAACGTCGTGGTGGTCACTCCGACGGCTTCGGGAAAGACGCTCTGCTACAACCTTCCGGTGCTCGATCGCGTGCTGCGGGAACCCGAGACCCGCGCGCTCTATCTCTTCCCTACCAAAGCGTTGTCCCAGGATCAGCTCGCGGAGCTGCACTCCCTGATTACAGACATCGGCGCCGACGTCCGGACGTTTACGTACGACGGCGACACGCCCCAGGACGCGCGCAAGGCGATCCGCTCGCGCGGCCATCTGGTGGTGACGAACCCCGACATGCTCCATAGCGGCATCCTGCCGCACCACCCCAAGTGGGTGAAGCTCTTCGAGAACCTGCGGTACGTCGTGATCGACGAGGTCCACGCCTATCGCGGCGTCTTCGGAAGCCATTTCGGGAACATCCTGAGGCGCCTGAAGCGCATCTGCCGCTTCTACGGCGCTTCTCCCACGTTCATCTGCTCCTCCGCCACCATCGCGAACCCGAAGGAGCTGACGGAAGATCTTCTCGAAGAAGAGGTCGAGCTCATCGACCGCAACGGGGCGCCCCGGGGCGAGAAGTACTTCGTCTTCTACAACCCTCCGGTCGTGAACCCCGAGCTCGGCATCCGCCGCTCGTACATCAACGAGACCCGTCGCATCGCGTCGTCGTTTCTCAAGCGCGGGCTCTCGACCATCGTCTTCGCCACGAGCCGCCTGAATACCGAGGTGCTGGTGACCTACCTCAAGGACGAGCTCGAGCGCGGGGGAATCGCCGATAGAGATCTCGTTCGCGGTTATCGGGGCGGCTACCTTCCGAAAAAACGCCGGGAGATCGAGGCCGGGCTCCGCGAGGGAAGCGTCCTCGGCGTCGTGTCGACGAACGCTCTGGAGCTCGGAATCGACATCGGCTCTCTCGACGTCGCAATCATCGCCGGCTATCCCGGGAGCATCGCCTCCACCTGGCAGCAAGCGGGCCGGGCGGGGCGGCGGACGGGGATGTCGGTCGCGGTCTTCGTCGCGAACAGCAACCCCCTGAACCAGTTCATCGCGAACCACCCGGACTACTTCTTCGGCGGCTCTCCCGAGCACGGGCTCGTGAACCCCGACAACCTCTCGATCCTGGTGGACCACATCAAGTGCGCGTCCTTCGAGCTCCCGTTCCAGGACGGAGAGACGTTCGGAAAGGACAACCTCTCGGAGATCCTGTCGTTTCTCCAGGAGAAGAACGTCCTGCACCACTCGGACGGACGCTGGCACTGGACGACGGACGCCTATCCCGCCGACAACGTCAGTCTCCGCTCGGTGAGCTCCGACAACTTCATCGTCTACGACGACTCGCGCGAGCCCCGGATCGTCGCCGAGGTCGATTTCGTGAGCGCGCACTCGACGCTCCACGAGAAGGCTATCTACATCCTCGAAGGCAAGCAGTACATCGTCGAGAAGTTCGACTACGCCGAGCGAAGGGCGACGGTGCGTCCGTGGGAGAGCGACTACTTCACCGACGCCATTACGTACACCAAGGTGAACATCCTCGATCGGTTCGAGAGCTCTTCGCACCTTGCCGGAACGCGCAGCCATGGCGAAGTCCACGTGGTCTCCCAGGTCGTGGGGTTCAAGAAGATCAAGTTCTACACGATGGAAAACGTGGGCTCGGGCGAGCTCGACATGCCCGAGATCGAAATGCATACCACTTCCTACTGGCTCACCATCCCCCGGGAGGTGATGGCCTCGATCCCGGGCACGTCGGAGGAGCGCCGCGACGGCGTCGTGGGGCTCGCGAACACCCTCAAGACCGTCGCCATGTTGTTCCTGATGTGTGACCGGGGGGACATCGGGGTCGCCATCGGCGACAACTCCCAGGGGACGGCCTCGGTCGAGCGCGGATTCAAGCGACTTACGGCGGGAGCGGGAGCGGCTTCCGCCGAGCCCGCGGGCGCGGCGTACGAGCCCAACGTCTTCATCTACGACAACTATCCCGGCGGCATCGGATTTTCCCAGCCGCTCTACGAGCTCCATCCCAAGCTCCTCTCGGAGGCGCGGCGCCTCATCGAGAGCTGCCCCTGCCACGAGGGATGCCCCTCCTGCGTCGGACCCGTGGGTGAGGTGGGCGTCCGGGGCAAGGAAATGGCCCTCGCGATCTTCGAGCGACTCGCGCCAGCATGAGCTCGACGAGAGAACGTCTCGAGCGCCTGTTTCCGACCCGAGAACGCCACCAATCTCTGAGACGGCTCGAGAACGAGCTCCTCGGCGACGCGGCCCCGAATCTCTCTCTCAAGGAGAGGCTCGAACGCCTCGTCGCCGTCGCCCAATCTCGGCCCCCGCGCGTCCTGGAGCTGGAACGCGCTCCCGCGAGGCTGGTCGTCGCCCTGGACGCCGCATTTCGCGACGGCAAGGAGATCCGAAACGAGCTCGGGTCTTACTTCTGCGTGGACCGGTACTTCCCTCTGGAACACCGTCACGGCCGGATCGAGCTCGATCGCCTCCTGCGCATTCCCCGGGAGAGCTTCTCGGTCCTGGCCCGCGGCAGTGACGGCGCCGAAATCGATCTCGAGCGCGCGCTCTTCCTCGACACCGAGACCACGGGGCTCGCGGGAGGCTCGGGAACTTATGCGTTTCTGATCGGCCTCGGCTTCGTCGAGGACGGGGCTTTCGTCCTCCGCCAGCTCTTCATGCGCGACTACCGCGAGGAAGCGGCGATGCTCCGGGCGCTCGTCGAGCTCGCCTCGCGCTTCGAGCTCCTCGTGAGCTACAACGGCAAGAGCTTCGACGTGCCTCTCCTGGAGACCCGCTTCGTGCTCACCCGGCAGGCGTTCCCCTTCGAGGAGAAGCTCCATTTCGATCTCCTCCATCCCGCGCGAAGCCTCTGGAAGGCCCGCTTCGAGAGCTGCCGCCTCGTCGAGCTCGAGCAGTGGCTTCTGGGATTCGAGCGCGAGAACGGCGTCCCCGGTCACCTCATCGCCGACATCTACTTCCGGTTCGTCCGCACCGGCGACGCGGGGGATCTTCCCAACGTGTTCGAGCACAACGCCCACGACGTCCTCTCGCTCGCGGCCCTCACCGTCTCCGCCTCCGACATGCTGGACGAGGAGAACCTCCCGGAGAACCCCATCGACGACTTCAGCCTGGGCCGGCTCTTCGCAAGAGTGGAGAACGAGGAGAGATCGATTCTTCATTACGAACGCGCGGTCGAGTCCGGCCTCACCGGTATGGCTCGACGCCGGTCGCTGCGGGGCCTCGCGGAGCTTCACAAGCGGCGGGGTGAGATCGAAAGGGCCCGCGAGCTCTGGGAGGAGCTGTCTCGCGAGGACGGCGGAGAGTCGGTCCTCGCGCTCCACGAGCTCGCGATGCACTTCGAGCATCGGGAGCGGGACTACGGCTCGGCACTCGCGCACTGCGAGTCCGCGCTCCAGCGGCTGGGTTCGGGATTCGAGCTGCCTTTGGGCTTTCGAGAGCGTTGGAGGGAGGCCTTCGACCATCGCCGACGACGACTCTCCCGCCGCCTGGAGAAGCGGTAGCTCAACGCGGGTGTGTGGGCAGGCGCTCTTTCAGTTCCTCGAACCAGTTCTGAACGATGTGGATCTGGGTCGAGTGTTTTGCTACCTGAACCATAACGAAGCGCTGGCCGTCCAGGGAGACGTCGTATTGGTGAAACTGGCTTCCAGAGCCTAAAAACTGTCCCTCGAAGAGGAGAGCTGGCTTTCCTGCCCGAAACGTCGGTTCCGTCTCGACGGCGACCGCCATCATCTTGTCGCCGTTCCGGTAGAAGATCTCCCGCCCGGTCCGAGCCCAAACCGGCTGGCGGCCGCCCTCGTTCGAGATCTGCCACTTGCTACCTTGGCCGGGAAACGGTCGGACGTAGACCTCATCTCGGCCGGACTCGTCGGAGACGTAGGCGAGGAGCCGACCGTCCGGTGAGAAGACTCCGCCGCCCTCAATGAACGGTGTCTCGAGGAAGGGGCTCGATCTCGGCTCACCATCGAACGTCAGGAGCCCGATGTCGGACTGCGCACTCGGTGCGGAGTCCGTGTGCACCAGCGTCTTACCGTCTGGCGACCACGAAGTCGGACTCTGCCAGTTCTCGCTCGTCGTGAGTCTTTCCGCCTCCCCACTCCCATCGGCAGGCTGCCAGAAGATGTTGGCAGGGTCGTCTGTCCGAAACGTCAGGCGGCTGCCGTCGGGCGTCCAGATGGCCCAGATCTCCTGGTTTGGACCGAAGGTTACGCGGGAGAGAGCATCGCGCACCATATCGTAAACCCAGATGTGATCCTCGATCGTCACGGCGACCCTCTGTCCGTCGGGGGAAAGTTGGGGTGCTCCATAAGCCCAGCGGGCCTCGGTCATCGGCCGGACTATTCCTTTACGGTCCACCCACACGAGAGTGCGTTCCGCCGCGAACCGGGGAACGTAAGCGAGCGTGCCGTCCAGCGAGAGGGCGAAGTGCGCCGTTCCAAAGGTCGGGTTCGTCCATACTCCCTCCAGAATGAGGACGGGCTCACCCGTCACTTCTAAACGCTCGAGGTCGAAGGGCGCCGCTAGAAGCACGCCTTCGCTCACATAGGCCAGGTGCCCCGTTGGGACATATCGGGCAAATGAGCCACCTTCGAGCAAAACTCGAGACTCGCCCGTTTCGAGAGAGAGAAGACCGATGCGAGGAATACCCGTGCCGGTCAGAATCGTGAAGAGAGCCGTCTTGCCATCGGGAAGAATCTCTGGCCATATAGAGAATTCCCCCTGGCTCGGGTCGAGCGTGCTCACAACCGAGGGAGACCCTCCCGAAGCGGAGACGCGCGACAGCCCCGAGACAACGCCGGGTGAGAAGAGAATGCTGTCTCCAGAACCCCAGCTCGCGCCCCCTGGATCCGGGGCGTCACAGAGAGCGATGGGCAATCCACCGTCGAGCCGCACCTTTTTGAGCTTCCCCGCAGTGGTGTAGAAACCGACCCACTCTCCATCGGGTGAGAAGAATCCCGTCATCGCGCCCTCCGTGCCAGGAATGGGACGCGCCTCGAGCTGATCGAGCAATCGCACGTAGAGCTTTCGCTCTTTACCCGAGCCTCCGACGTAGACAAGACGCCGTCCATCCGGGGATAGGGCCACGGAGGGATCGTTTATCCAGGTGAGAGCTTGCTCCGGAGGAAGCGTCACGGTGAGTCGTGAAACCGCGCGCTCCGGTTCCGCTTCGGGTCGTAGCCAACTCCAGACAGCAATACCCAATAGAAGGGCGGCCACGGCCCATGGAAGGTAGCGGTGCCGCGGCAACGTGACGGGCGATTCCGACGGCTCGTCGATCTCGATCCTCGCATCGCCGATATCCCGCAAACGCCGGTGGGGATCCTTCTGAAGGCACCATCGCAGCAGATCGCAGATCTTCACCGGAGTTCTCGCCGGTAGCGCTGTCCAGTCGGGCTCTTTCTCGAGAATCGCGGCGAGGATGTCCGAGACCGTCTCGCCCGAGAACGCCTTCCTCCCCGTCAGCGCTTCATAGAAGACGCACCCGAAAGACCAGATGTCGGTCCTTCGATCGAGAGTCTTCCCCCGCGCCTGTTCCGGGCTCATGTACGACGCGGTTCCAAGAATGACACCTAGCTCCGTGCCCTCTCGCGTCAGCGTCGGCGACTTGGACAGGTCGGCAGAGGGAGCCTCCTCAGCGACCGCCTTCGCCAGACCGAAGTCGAGGACCTTGACTCTTCCTTCGGAGGTGACGATGACGTTTGCCGGCTTCAAGTCCCGATGGACGATTCCCTTCTCGTGCGCCGCTTCCAGACCCTCGGCGATCTGGCGAAAGATGCCGAGACACTCTTCGATACGCAGCGGCCCTCGCGAAATCCTCTCGGCGAGCGTCTCTCCCGGCACGAGCTCCATCACCAGGTACTTGAGCCCGTTCGACTCCTCGAGACCGTGCAGCGTCGCGATGTTGGGGTGGCTCAGGGAAGCGAGAAGCCGCGCCTCCCGTTCGAGCCGAGCGATCTTCTCCCCGTCTCCCGCGACGAATTCGGGCAGAAGCTTCAGCGCCACGTCACGGCCGAGCGTCGTGTCGCGGGCTCGGTAGACCGCTCCCATGCCGCCTTCGCCGAGCTTCCCGACGATCTCGTAGTGGCCGAGCGTTCGCCCGATCATGGGTAGACCTTTTCTGGGCGTGTAGCCTACCTCTTCCGACTACGATCCGCGAACACGTGTTCGCCGAGCTCAAGTAGCACTTGAAGTCACTCCGTCCGGACGGAGTTGAACGGCTCCCGGGGAATCAGCGCAGAATGGCTGGTGTTACAGTGACCAGGAGGAGAAGCAGCCTGACCGCGCACAACAAGCTTCCGCGACTTCGTTCACTCCTTGTGGACCGTGCGAAGGTTGTTACGTACCTTCTCAACCGGGAGCACCCGGATGGTCGCCACAAGGCCGCGTTCTTCGAAAGATTCGGGTTCAAGGTCGAGGAGTGGACTGTGTTGACGGAAGCGCTCCGGGCGCACGGCCGGACGCACCCGGTCGTCACCCTCGTGGAATCGAGTCACGGTACACGTTATATTGTCGAAGGGGAGATCGTGACGCCCGATGGACGCAACCCCCGTATTCGCACGGTATGGCTGGTCGAAGCGAAGACCACTCCGCCTCGCCTGATCACAGCCTACCCAGTGTAGGAGCCGCCATGATCCGAGAGCACGACCAAGTAGTCTTGACGACCGATGTCGCCCAGGAACGACTCGTCGCCGGCGACGTCGGAACGGTAGTGCACATTCATAAAGACGGCGAGGCCTACGAAGTCGAGTTCATGACCCTCAATGGAAAGACCGTGGCGGTGACCACTCTTCTCGCGTCTCAAGTTCGTCCCATCGAACCTCACGAGATAGCACACGCGAGAGCTCTCATCGAGGCGTGAACGAGCGCGACTCCCCGAGTAACTCCGGATATCGACCGTCGAACTCCGTCCGGACGGAGTCGTACGAATCTGTTCGACAGAGGAGAGCCGCGTCGCGGCCTACCGTTGGCGAAGGGGCACGCGGGCTTTCAGCTCTTCGAACCAGTTCAGGACGACGTGGATCTGGTCTGCAGTTTCTCCTGGGCCATGATGAAATGCTCTCCGCCGGGCGCAACGTCGTAGTACGGACGAACCGGATTCTCAGATTCGTGAAACGGTTCCGCGAAGACGAGCGCTGGTTTTCCCGCGCGGAACTCTGGCTCGGTGTCGATGCGGACTTTGCTTGGTTTCGCCACCCTACTATACTGGTGGCAAAGCAGGGGGAGAATGACGAAAGACTACGTCGAGCAGAGTGATGGCGGATACTGGATCGTCGATACCCGCGTTTCGCTCGACTCCATCGTCTACGCTTTCCTCCGCGGAGCGTCACCCGAGAGCATTCAGCGGTCGTTCCCTACCCTCACCCTGGAACAGGTATACGGCGCGATTGCGTTCTATCTCGCTCACGAGTCAGAGATAGACGGTTACTTGAAGCGAGGCGAAGAAGACTTCGAACGCCTGCGCAAGGAAACTCGAGATCGTGACCCCGCGTTCTACGGAAAGATGACGAGCGCCCGGAGCCGATTGTCCACAAGACGATCTTGACGATTCGCTTCCAGGCCGATGCCGACCTCGACGAAGACATCGTCACGGGCCTGAGGCGGCGCGAG
>Ga0214473_10004239_pt1 | contig 17258 bp, 15 predicted proteins | sample RVTome_7_FD_203509 | JGI IMG/M metagenome (GOLD analysis project Ga0214473, IMG submission 203509) | Soil microbial communities from uranium-contaminated site in the Upper Colorado River Basin, Wyoming, United States - RVT98D197 | ecosystem: Environmental > Terrestrial > Soil > Contaminated >... | reverse complement strand
CGCTCATGGAGAGGAGAGCGTTCATTCGCAGCTTTGTCAAAGAGGTCAAAGTGACCTGTGACCAGGCGGTGGTGATCTTACACAATGCCGATGCCTCCGAAGGAATTGACTGTGGAGGCGGTGCTGGTTCCCCCTATCGTTCAATATGGTGGGCGGTATAGGACTTGAACCTATGGCCTCGGCGATGTCAACGCCGCGCTCTAACCGCTGAGCTAACCGCCCCTGCCGGAATTCTATACGGCCCCAGGCAAGTTTTCAACCCTATTGCCGTCTTGCTCGCTCCAGGCTAGGCGGCGACTTTTCTCCCGCTGAAGTATCGCACGGCCTCGGCGACGACAAAGAGAGAGCCCGTCGCCAGGATGAGGTCGGACGGGGATGCCCCGGTGAGTGCAGCTTTGAGGGCCAGGGGCACCGAGGTGAAGGTCTCGCAGGCCCCGTATTGTTCCCAGGCCCGGACCACGGCTTCCGTGGGGGCCGCGCGGGGGTGGCGGGAGGCGGCCGCCAGCATCCTGGCCCCCAGGGGGGAAAGCTCCCGGGCCATGCCCTCTATGTCCTTGTCTACAGAACTGCCAAAGACGATGGTCACCCGCCGGTCGGGGAAGAGGGCCTCAACTGCCTCCCTCAGCCTGCGGGCGGAGTCGGCATTGTGCGCCCCGTCAACCACCACCAGCGGATCCTCCCGCAGGACCTGGAGGCGCCCCGGCCACGATACCTCTGCCAAACCATGGGCTAGGCTCTCGGCCGTTATGCGGGGAAAGCGGGGCATTAACGCCTCCAGGACCGCCACGGCGGTGGCGGCGTTCTCCTGCTGGTGGGCCCCCAGAAGCGGGATGAAGAGCTTGTATTTCTTTCTCTGCCCCGTCACCTCCAGGGCCTGGCCCTCGAGGCTGGCCTCCTTCCCCGTCCAGGTGATATCCCGGCCGACCAGTATGAGCTTTGCCCCTCTCTCGCGGCATATCTCCTCTATCACCCTCAGCGCGGAGGGGTGCTGGGGGGAGCTGACCACGGTGGCTCCCGGCTTGATGATGCCCCCCTTCTCCCGGGCGATATCCTCCAGGGTCGTCCCCAGCAGCGCGGTGTGGTCGAGGCTGATGGCCGTGATGACGGCCACCAGGGACTCAACGATGTTGGTGGCATCCAGCCTCCCCCCCAGCCCCACCTCGAGCACCTGGACATCGACTCTCTTGCGGGCAAAGTGGTCAAGGGCCAGCGCGGTGAGTAGCTCAAAGGTGGTGAGCTTGTCCTTATAGTCCAGTCCCTCCGCTGCCCTCTTCAGCCTCCCCACGGCGAGAGCGAAGGACCCCGGGGAAATGGGCCGGCCGTCTACCATTATCCTCTCCCTGATATCGTGGAGGTGGGGGGAGGTGTAAAGGCCCGTGCCGTAGCCGGATGAAGTGAACCCCCACGCCACCATGGCGGCCGTGCTCCCCTTTCCCTTGGTGCCGGCGATGTGGACCGTGGGGACGCCCCGGTGAGGGTCCCCCAGCCGGGCCATAAGGCCCCTCATCCTCGCCAGGTCGAAGTCCGCCGGGGAGTACAGGAAGCTGGGGATCTTCTCGTAGTCCGTGAAGCTCAGGATGAACTCCACCGCCTCCCTGTACGTCATGGAGATATTGTAAACTATTTGTAAGGGGCGTCGCGTCCTGGTGGAGTGGGAGGGAAGTACCCCCCACCCAGGGGGCATTGACAAAACTTGAAAACGGAGTATTATTGCAGCAGTTGAATATTTTTCAGGTAGACCCCGACCAGGCGGGGCGTGGTTTGTTTTATTGCCCCACCAACGGGTCCCTGAAAGGGAGGCCAACCGGAAGATAGGCCCCGACAACTTAATAGCACATCTGCCCTGAAGAGCAGCCGAGAATTTTCTTAGAATGTTTTAAAAATGTCGTCAAAAGGGCTTGACAAGCGGGGCCGGTATGTTATCATCCCGCTAGGCTCGACGAGAAAGGAGGGCCAGATGTGAAGAAGGATTTATTTGGATAGCCCTGGATAGAGCTAAGCTTTGTCTGGGGCGCAGTGCGTTTAAATGGGGTATTAATCAAGGAGGTTAAGTGAAAGGAAGATTCCCAAGGCTCTTTAAACTGGCGATGGCCCTGGCCCTGGTTGTGGGGCTGGTGCCGGTAATCGCCGCCCCGGCGTCGGCATTGGGCCCAGCGGACGGCATGGGCTTCGTGGTGACACCCAACACGGCGGGCTCTGCCGTGCAGGTTAGCATAACTCCTGTTCTGGGCGTAGCTTTGGCCTCGCCCGCCGACACGGTGACCATCACCCTCAGCTCGTTCACCGTCCCTGCCACCATCTCCAAGAGCTATGTCTCGTTCGGCGGACAGTCACTCACAACAGACCCGATAGTGGTAGGGTCGGCGATCACCCTGATCGTGCCCGACTCTGACGGCAATCCAGCTAATGGATTCACGGCCTGGCCGGCGGCCGCCACGACGATACAGATCTCCCAGCTTGCGGGCATCAAGAACCCCTCGGTTGGTGTGTACCGCTACAGGGCTAGCGTGGTCACCAGCCAGGAGACGACTTCAGTCAACTCCAACTACATTGTGATAGTCAGGACCCTGAGCCGCAGCCCTAGCTCCGGCGTGCGCGGCACAGCCACCACCGTTACCGGTGCGGGCTTCGCCTCCGGCACCACCGCCAACGTCGTGCGCGGGCTCGCGGGCGGTGCCGATGCGGCTAGCGCGACGGTTCTAACCGAAACCGGCGGCACGAACTTCACTGCCGCCGCCACCCTCGTTGCAGTGGGGAACATCGTCAGGAACATCTCTGACGGATCCTTCATGGTCGTTACGGCCGTTGCCGCTACGACCCTAACCGGCGCCGCTCTAATTGGCGGCAATGCGAACACCTGGGTCATTGGCGACCTGTACGCGGTAGAGCTGACCGGGCCCGCCCTGGGCAGCGGCCTGGTTGGGAGCGACGGGGCCTTTACCGCAGTGGTCACTATCAGCGTGCCCCCCTTCGCCGCGGGCTCCAACACGCTGGTTGCCACCGACGGCGTGGGCCGGTCGGCCACCACCACCTTCACCGTGAGCAATAGCATAACCCTGAGTCCCACCTCGGCGCTGCCGGGGGCCACGGTTACGGTCACGGGCAGGGACTGGACCAGCACCACCATTGCGGCCAACAGCACCACGCTGGCGGGCGCTGCGCTCACCCATGCTGCGCCTACCATCGCGAGTGGGGCCTTCAGCTTCACGTTCGTAGTCCCGACGGTACTGGCGGGAGCCAAGACACTGGTGGTCACGGGCGCTACCCCTTCGCAAACCGCGAGCGCCACGCTGACCGTCCTGGGTAGCCCCCTGGTCGCCAGCCCCTCTGGCGGGGTTATCGGCACCAGGGTCACCGTTTCCGGTACGGGCTTCTCGGCCAATGGCAGCATCCCGGCCAATACAATAACCTTCAGCGGGACGCCCTTTACCCACCCGACTGTCACTATCGACAGCGGGGGCAACTTCCTCGTGGCCCTCACCCTGAGCAGCGCGGCCCTGGATGCCGTGGCCGCTAACCCCGGCACCTACACCATAAACATTGCGGACCTGGGGCCGGACGGCCTTGCTGCTACGGGGGACGAGCGGAGCGGGGTAGCTAACTTCACCGTTCCCGCTATCTCCCTCACCCTGAGCACGGCCAGCAGCGTTGTCGGCAGCTCTGTGGTGGTGAGGGGCGCGGGCTTCCCGGCCAACACTGTGGCCATCATCACCTATGCCGGCTCCCCTGTAGGGACGGGGATTGTTGACAGCACTGGCAACTTTGCTGCCGCCATCTCTGTTCCGACCACGGCGGCCATCCCCTCCACCAACATCATAGGTGCATACGCTATCACGGCCAACGCTGTGACGGTGCCACCCGCGGCTACACCTGCGCAAGCCACCCACAGCGTGCCTACGGCGTCCCTAACCCTGTCCGCCACCTCCGGCAACCCGGGCTCCACCCTCAGGATTACGGGCGCTGGCTTCCCGGCCTACGCCGTCGTGTCGGCCCTGACCTTGGGCGGCCTGCCGGCTATGCCTTCACCGGCCCCGGCTACAGATGGGCTCGGGAATGTCACGGCTAACGTGATAGTCCCCGCTCTGCCTGCTGGCCCGGCCGTTGTGGCGCTCACCGTCGCCACTGTAACCGGCAGCCAGCCCTTCACCATTACTACAGCGGCGATAACGCCGGCCGTGGCCCTGGCCGGTATCGCCGGGAAGTACACCCGGGTGTGGGGCTACAATGCCGCCACAAAGACCCATCTGCTCTATGACCCCGCCGTCCCCGCTATCAGCGACCTGACGGTCCTGGCAAGAGGGCAGGGCTACTGGATTAACGCCACCGAGGCCGTTACCCTGGTCTACGGAGCGAACCAGTATGTCCTGGTTGCGGGCTGGAACCTTATCGGCTGGCTGGACTAAGAGGAAATAGGTTCGAAGGGTGGGGCCGCGTACAAGTGGCCCCACCCCGAGGACCGATTGAAGGAGGAAGGATGACGAAATTCAGAATCTTAGCCATGCTAGCCCTGGTAGGCCTCCTGGTCCTGTGGCCGGCTGTGGCTTTCGCCCAGCCAAACGCACACCGCTTCTATGGCACGTCGACGCTGGACGGGACCCCGCCCCCGGTCGGGTCGGTGGTGCGCGCCACGGTCGCGGGAGACACCTACACCGCCAATACCACCGATGCCACCGGTAGCTACGTTATCACCGTCGCCTCGGCGGACATCACCAAGAGCTACGCGGGGCAGATTGTAAGCTTCGCCGTGTCGGGCAGCGCCGCCACCCAGACGGCCCCGTGGACCGCCGGTGGGGTGACCAATCTGAACCTTACCGCCCGGACCGGGCCTGCGGCGGCCGCCGCCATCACACTGAGCCCCTCGAGCGGCTTTGCTGCCACCACGATCGTCGGCACGAACTTCGCCTCCAACTCAGCAATTACGGCTGTGACCTGGGACGGGACGGCTCAGCCTTTCGTCGGGACGGCCACCACGAATGCGCTTGGGGGGTTCACCATTCTCATCACTGTCCCCACGAGCACGACCGGGGCACACACCGTAAGGGTAGTGGATAATGCCCTCACCGCGGCAAACGCCACCTTCACCGTGACGGCCCCCCCCGCTGGCATTCAGGGGCCTGCTGGACCTCAGGGTCCTGCTGGACCTGTCGGGCCTGCCGGGGTTGCTGGACCTGCCGGTGCTTCCGGACCTGCCGGTGCTTCCGGACCTGCGGGGGCTAAGGGCGATCCCGGGGCCGTCGGGCCTCAGGGCGCCAAGGGCGACACTGGCCCCAAGGGCGATACCGGGGCTGCCGGACCTGCCGGGGCCAAGGGCGATACCGGCGCTGTAGGGCCTGCCGGACCTGCCGGCGCTACCGGGCCCAAGGGCGACACCGGGGCTGCCGGACCTCAGGGGCCCAAGGGCGACACCGGGCCCAGGGGCGACAGCGGACCCATGGGACCCGCCGGGCCTAAGGGCGACACCGGGGTTGCCGGACCTGTAGGGCCCAAGGGCGATACCGGGGCCAAGGGCGACGCCGGGGTTGCCGGACCTCAGGGACTTCCGGGGCCAACTGGGCCCGCTGGAGTTGCCGGACCGGCTGGAGCCGTTGGCACCAGGGGAAACGAGGGCGCACCTGGTAAGGACGCTCCTACGGCTATCCTGTGGATAAGCCTCATCCTGGCGGTGGTGGCCATAATCATGGGGGCCATTGCCCTGATGAGAAAACCCAAGCCTATGTAGGTAGCCGACAAGGCTACAAGAAGGGCGGGCCGCGAAAGCGGCCCGCCCTTTTCTCTTAGAATTGACTCGCCGTCTGGGCAGCGGTGAAGACGACTAGCGGTGGTGGTCGAGCAGGATCACCCGGGTCTCCGCAGGGAGAGTGACGCGGTTGACGGAGAACTTGGGCTGGGGCGCTACCTGTTCTGCCCCCATCTCTTTGAGGAATGGTACGACGGGCTCCAGGCTGGCCCCTCCAGACTCCGTCCGATAGTGCATGGGGATGATCACGCGTGGCTCCATCGCCCTGACGAGCGCGGCTGCGGCCCGGGCACCCAGAGCCGTACCGCCGCCGACGGGCACCAGCAACACGTCCACCCGCCCCAGGTCTCCCACCATCTCGGACGTAAGGGGATGCCCCAGGTCTCCCAGGTGAAGCACGCGGACTTCGTCAATCTCCACCAGGTATATGGTATTTATCCCCAGCTTCTTCCCCTGTTCGGCGTCGTGATATGTGGCCAGGCCCAGTACAAAGACCCCTTTGGTCTCATACTCCCCGGGGCCCCGGACCACCCGGGGGTCACCGCCCACCCCCGTTGCGTAGCTATGACCTGGATGGGCATGGCTTATCGTGACAATGTCTGCCTGCGGTTTGGGCCAGGGATAGCCAAGTGAGGGGTCAAACGGGTCTGTGACCAGTACGGCCTCCTTCCCCTTGAGGCGAAAGCAGCTGTGGCCCAGAAAGGCAATCTCCACAGGCGGCAGTATACGCACCGCTCCCCCATCCGTCAACCCCTTGACACCCCTTCCCGCCAGTGTTAAAGTTTATCCATTAGCACTCGGCGTGCCTGAGTGCTAATGGAGGCGAGGATGCTTACAGCGAGGCAAATTGAAGTATTGAAGGCGGTGGTGGGGGGGTACGTAACCACTGGGATGCCGGTGGGCTCGGAGGCTGTCTGGCGTCATGGTGAGCTTGGGGTGAGCCCCGCCACCATACGGAATGACATGGCCGAGCTGGAAGACGCGGGCTACATCGTGCGGCCACATATTTCGGCCGGGGGCGTCCCCTCTGATCTGGGCTACCGTTTCTATGTGGAGTCGCTTGGCGCGACCCCGCCTTTGCCCCCTTCTGAACAGCTCATGCTCCAGCATCTATTCCACCAGGTGGAAAAGGAGCTGGAGGAATGGGTGCGCCTTGCGGCCGTCTTCCTGTCGCGTTCCACCGGGAACATGGCGGTGGTGACGCAGTCCCGCGCGCCGGAGGGACGGCTTAAGAAGGTGGAACTGGTAGGCCTGCAGGAGTTCCTGGCGCTGATGGTCCTCGTCCTCTGGGAGGTCCGGGTGAAGCAGCATCTACTGGCCTTTGACCGGCACGTCCCGCAGCAGGAGCTCGATGACATAGCCCGCCAGCTAAACCAGGACTATTCGGGCCTCACCCCTTCCCAGATGCGGGAGAAGGGGCTGCCCCAGGAGGAACCGGCAAGAAGGGCGGCAGAGGCTATGGTTACGGCCCTGGAAGGGGAGCGGGAGGAGGACGAGCCTTACACCCACGGCCTCGGCCAGATGCTGTCCCAGCCCGAGTTCAGGGACCCCGAGAAGAAGTCGATGCTGGAGGCCCTTGAGGAAAAGCAGGTCCTCCGCGTTGCCCTCTCCCGGATTCCCTGGGAGGACGGAGTAAGGGTTATTATCGGCAGCGAGAACCCGCATACAGGGTTCCAGCACCTGAGCCTGGTGGCCAGCCGCTATGGCTCGCCAAGCCGGGGAGGTGGGACCGTCGCTGTCCTTGGCCCCACGCGCATGAAGTACGCGCAGACCATGGCTTCCGTCAGCTATCTTTCGCATATCCTATCCAGCCTGGTTGGCGAACTCCATAGCTGAGGAGGCATGATGGCTGAGGACAGAGAACCACTGGAAGATAAGGCGGGCCAGCAGAAGAAGGCCCCCTCAAATGAGTTGGAGGAGTCGAGGAAGGCCCTGGAGGCGGAGAAGGCCAGGGCGGAATCGAACCTGGCCGGCTGGCAGCGGGCGCAGGCCGATTTCCTCAACCTCAAGCGCCGCACCGAGCAGGAGAAAGAGGAGACGGTCAAGTTCGCCAATACCATGCTAATCCTCAACCTCCTGTCAGTGACGGATGACCTGGAGCGTGCTCTCAATTCCGTCCCCACCCGGATGGCAGGGCTCACCTGGGTGGACGGCGTGAGGCTCATATACCGCAAGCTGCAGGCCATCCTGGAGTCCCAGGGGCTGCAGGAGATCAAGGCCCTGGGGGAGCCCTTTGACCCCTGCTGTCACGAGGCCGTGATGCAGTGTGAAGGGGAGGAGGGGAGGGTCCTGGAAGAGGTGCAGAGGGGCTACAGGCTCCATGACCGCGTCATCCGTCCCGCCATGGTGGCCGTGGGCATAGGAGAAGGAAAGGTCTCCGAAGAGGGCGAAGAGACCTCTGAGGAAAAGGGAGGCTAGATATGGCAAGGGCAATCGGTATTGACCTGGGCACCACACTGAGCGAGGTAGCTGTCGTAGAAGGAGGACAGCCGGTCATCATCCCCGGTCAGGATGGACAGAGGCTGCTCCCCTCGGTGGTGGCCATTTCCAAGAAAGGTGAAAGGCTGGTGGGCTGGGCCGCCAGGCGCCAGTCCGTTACCAACCCGGAGAACACCGTCTACTCCATCAAGCGCTTCATGGGCAGGAAGTTCGGGGAACCTCACGGCCGGGAGCTCCCGGTGGAGGAGGATGCCCGCCGGATGACCTACAAGGTCACCCAGGCCCCCAATGGCGACGTGCGCGTGGTGATGGGGGGCAAGGAGTATAGCCCCCCGGAGGTATCCGCGATGATCCTCCAGAGGCTCAAGGCCGATGCCGAGGCGTACCTGGGAGAGCCGGTGAGCGAGGCGGTTATCACCGTGCCCGCCTATTTCAACGATGCCCAGCGGCAGGCTACCAAGGACGCGGGCGAGATCGCGGGACTCAAGGTGCTGCGCATCATCAACGAGCCCACTGCCTCGGCACTGGCCTACGGCGCGGATAAGAAGAAAGAGCAGACCATTGTCGTCTATGACCTGGGCGGGGGCACCTTTGACGTTTCCGTCCTGGACCTGGGCGAAGGTACGTTCCAGGTGAAGTCCACCGCCGGGGACACCCATCTGGGCGGGGACGATTTCGACCAGAGGGTGATTGAATGGCTCTTGCAGGAATTCAAGAGGGACACGGGCATTGACCTGAAGGGAGACCGGACGGCCGTCCAGCGCCTGAGGGAGGCGGCGGAGAAAGCCAAGGTAGAGCTATCCACGCTGCTCCAGACTGAGATAAACCTGCCATTCATCACCGCCGATGCCTCGGGGCCCAAGCACTTGACCTACACCCTCACCAGGGCCAAGCTGGAGCAGCTCACCATGGACCTTGTGGAGAAGACTTTGGGGCCCTGTCGGCAGGCCATGGAGGATGCCGGATTGAAGGGCGGGCAGGTCGACGAGGTGCTCCTGGTGGGCGGCCAGACCCGGATGCCACTGGTCCAAGAGAAGGTCAAGGCCTTCTTCGGCAAGGAGCCCAGCAAGGGCGTGAATCCCGATGAGGCCGTCGCCCTGGGGGCGGCCATCCAGGCTGCGGTGCTCAAAGGGGAGGTGAAGGACGTCCTCCTCCTGGACGTCACCCCCCTGACGCTTTCGATAGAGACGCTGGGTGGTGTGGCTACCCCGCTCATCCCCCGCAATACCACCATCCCCACCTCCAAGTCCCAGGTATTCACTACGGCCGGGGAGGGCCAGACCTCCGTGGAGATCCATGTAACCCAGGGGGAGAGGCCGATGGCCGTGGACAACAAGAGCCTGGGGAGGTTCATCCTGGACGGCATCCTCGCTGCTCCGAGGGGGGTGCCACAGATTGAGGTGAGCTTTGATATGGACGCCAACGGCATCCTCAGCGTCCGCGCCCGGGACAAAGGTACGGGCCACGAGCAGAAGATGACCATCATCCCCTCCAGCGGCCTCACCAAGGAAGAGATAGAGAAGATGAAGCGGGAAGGTGAGCTGCACGCCGCCGAGGATACTCGCAAGAAAGAGGAAGCAGAGGTCAGAAACAGCGCGGATAGCCTGGCCTACTCCACGGACAAGACCTTGAGAGAGCAGGGCGAGAAAATACCCGCACCTATGAAGCAGGACGTGGAGGGCAAGCTCCAGGCCCTTCGCACGGCCCTACAAGGAAAGGATACGGAGGCTGTGCGCAAGGCCGTGGCCGAACTCTCCGAGGCTGTTCAGAAGATGGGGGCTGCAGTCTATCAGCAGGCGGGGACGCCGCCTCCCGGAGGTGAGGCCCCCGGAGGCGAGCCGCCCGGGGGGACAAAGCCGCCTGAGGGCACAATCGAGGGGGAGTTCCGGGAGGTATAGCCGGTCTGCTAGTGGGGGATTTCGAGCCAGACCGCGGGCTTGTTGCCGACGGTCCAGCCGTCATGGCCGGGGGGTATCACTGCGATGTCCCCGGGTCCAAACTCAGCCTCCTGACCGTCGTTCATGCGGGCCCCTAGCGTGCCCGAAATCACGTAGAGAAGGTGGTGTTTCTGGCAGCTTTCGGTCTTGACCACCGGCTTGAGGTCTATTGACCACCGCCATCCAGGTTGCGCTGTGACCCGCTGGAAGGTGAGTCCACCCGCGCCGACAACGTCCACCTTCACCTTCTGTGCTGGTCTTTGGACCTCATCAGGCAGATTGAGGCTCTTCTTTTCAATTGAAGCCATGGGTATCCACCTCCTTTCCTAGCCTCCTTCATAATAGCACGAATCCCTTTCCTCTGTGGGCCTGGACCCGGTGATGTATAATAGAGAGTTACGCTATGGCTACGAGGCAGGATTACTACGAGGTCTTGGGCGTACCAAGGGATGCCAGCGAGGAGGACATAAAGAGGGCCTTCCGGCGGCTGGCTTTCCAGTGTCACCCTGACCACAACAGCGGGCCCACCGCCGAGGAGAAGTTCAAGGAGCTCAACGAGGCCTACGAGACCCTCTGCCACCCTGAGAAACGCGCCGCCTATGACCGGCAGCGCGAATGGGGGGAGGCCTTCGGGGGCGCAGGCCTCGGCGGGCTGGGGGATATCTTCGAGTCCTTCTTCGGCGGGGTGGGCGCACAGGTGCGGCGTGCCCCGCAGAGGGGCGCTGACCTGCGCTTTGACGTCACCGTCTCCTTCGAGGAGGCCATCTTCGGATGTGACAGAGAGATAGCGACGGAGAGGCTGGAGGTCTGCTCTGTATGTAGCGGGCGGCGGGCGCGCCCCGGCAGCCAGCTCGAAGCGTGCCCTCAGTGTCATGGGCGGGGCCAGGTGCAGCGCGTGCAGCAGAGCCTCTTCGGCCGCTTCGTCCAGGTGGCGGCGTGTGACCGCTGCGATGGAGAGGGGCGGGTCGTGACCGACCCCTGCCCCCAGTGCCGGGGGAGGGGCCGCGAGAAGAAAGCGAGAAAGTTGGTGCTCACCATCCCGGCGGGAGTGGAGGATGGCTCCCGGCTCCAACTCTCGGGACAGGGGGACGTGGGGGAGAAGGGCGGGCTCCCTGGCGACCTCTATGTAGACCTTACCGTGAAGCCACACCGCCATCTGCGCCGCGAGGGGGATGACCTGGTCCTGGAGATTCCCATTAACCTGGCCCAGGCTGCATTGGGGGACAAGCTGGATATCCCTACCCTTGAGGGGCCGCATGCGCTCCAGGTGCCCGGAGGCAGCCAGACGGGCCAGGTGCTCAGGGTGAAGGGCAGGGGGGTGCCCCGCGGCAGGGGAAGAGGAGACCTTCTGGTGCGGCTCAGCGTGCTCACCCCCAGGAAACTGGACAAGAAACAGCGCCAGCTTCTCGAGGAGCTGGCCCGTACCCTCGACAGGCCACAACTCGGCGACGACGAGTAGGCCCATCTGCGGGCTTAGCCTTTGAAGTGGCTTGAGGTGCGCGCCCGGGTGGGGCCAGGGGAGGCTGATGAGGTCGCCGGCCTCTTGGGCCGCTTCGGCAGGGGAGGGGCGGTAGTGGAGGAGACCCCCCAGGGCCTCATGGTGAAGGCATTTCTCCCCGTGGACAAAGCCCTACCTAAGAAGAAAGAGAGACTGCACACTCTCATGGGCCATCTGTCCCTCATAGTCCCGCTGAAGCTGGAGGAGGAGGTCCTGGAGGGGGACTGGGCCGAGGCCTGGAAGGAGTTCTTCACTCCCCTGCACATCGGCCGGCTGGTGATAAAGCCATCCTGGCACGACTATTCATCCGCTCCCGGCGAGACCGTCCTGGAGCTGGACCCGGGCCAGGCCTTCGGCACCGGCCATCACCCCACGACCAGCATGTGCCTTCTGCTCCTGGAGAAGTACATCAGGCCGGGCATGGAGGTGCTGGACCTAGGCACGGGCTCGGGTATCCTGGCCCTGGCCGCCGCCAAACTGGGGGCGCGGAGCGTCCTTGCTCTGGACACCGACCCCCTGGCCGTTAAGGCCGCAAGGGAGAATGTGCGCAAGAACGGTCTTACGGCAGCCGTAAAGGTGAGGAAAGGAACCGTAAGCCCCCGCTGGGGGCCTTTCGACCTCATCGCGGCCAACCTCACGGCGAAGCACGTCCAGGAGGTGCTGCCCGCTCTCGTCTCTGCCCTCAGGGGGGGTGGGCTTCTCATTGCCGGGGGCATAATCATGGACAGGGTAGAGGAAGTGGAGAAGGCGTTCTTGGCAGCCGGCCTCAAGCTACGTGAGAGAGCCGCCGAAGCGGAATGGCGCACCCTGGTGGCACAGAATAGCAGCCCGGGGCTGCCGGGGGGAAGCCGCTAGGCTCAGGCCAGGAAAAAGGCGCCGCCGCTGTAGATGAAATAGCCTGCCAGGGCGAGGAGGAAAGCGCCGGAGGCAATCATCAGGCCCCGGTAGAGCTTAGGGGCGAGGCCCCGGCTCACCAGGACCCCGACCAGGCTGTACCAGGAAAGATCCGAGAGGATGTGGCCCGCGTAGAAGGTTGCGAGCCCCGGGAGCCCGAGCCTCAGGGCCCAGACGACAAAGGTGCTGCCCACGGCCGCCCACCACAGGAGCCAGGTGGGGTTGGCAACGCTCACCATCACCCCTCCCAGCACGGGGAATGCCTTCCGGGACGGCTTGGCCGACAGCACCGGCCTTTCAGTCTTCTGACGGAGTAGCCCTAGCCCCATCCACCCCAGGAACAGCCCGCCAAGGACACCCACGATGGCGATGGGCAGCTCCTGCTTGAGAAAGGGGCTCAGGCCCAGGGCCAGGGCAGCCACAAGGGCAGCCTCAGCAAGCCCGTGGCCCAGGACAACCAGCGGGGCTGCCCAGAAACCCCTCCTGGCAACCTCGGCGATGTTCAGGGCCAGCATAGGCCCGGGGATAAGTGACCCGGAGAATCCTACCCCGAAGGCAAGAAGAAAAAGGGAAACAAGCTCGGCTGCCAAAGCGGTCCCCGGAAGGCCCTCTTACCGGCCCCGGGTCTGGCCCAGAAGCTCCAGGATGGCGTCCCGGGGGTCGCCTTCTTCGAACAGGATCCGGTGTACCGCCCGGGTGACCGGGGCATCCACACCCAGCCTCCCCGCCAGGAGCGCGGCGCCGCGGGTGGTGGAGACACCTTCGGCAACCTCCCGCAGCGAGGCTGTTATTTCGTCCAGGCGACAACCCTTTGCCAGCTCCAGGCCCACCTGGTGGTTGCGGGAAAGCGGGCTCATAGAGGTCACTATAAGGTCGCCCACCCCCGCCAGCCCGTAGAAAGTCTGTTCCCTCGCGCCGGCGGCCAACCCCAGGGACACCATCTCGGCCAGGCCCAGTGTCATGAGAACGGCCTTGGCATTGTCCCCGTATCCCAGCCCCTCGCAGATGCCCGCTGCCAGCGTGATGACATTCTTCAGCGCTCCCCCCAGCTCCACCCCCACTACGTCGGTGCTGGTTTGGACCTGGAGGTTGGAGATGCAGAGGAGGCCCTTTGCCTCTTCGGCCACCCTGTCCCCCTGGGCGGCCACAACGGTGGCGGCGGGAAGGACCTGGAGGATTTCCCGGGCGAGATTGGGCCCCGAGAGGGCACAGACCCTGCCGCTGAAGGCTGGTCCAAGCTCCTCGGCCAGCACCTGGGTCATGCGCAGGGCGGTTTCAGCCTCCAGCCCCTTCGCCACGCTGACCAGCAGAGGCGAGCCGGAGAGGGACCCCTTGATGCCCCGGACATTGTCCCTCATGGTCTGAGAAGGGACCGCCAGGATGACCATCTCGGCCTGCTCCAGGGCCTCAGCAGGCAGGTGGGTTACCCCCAGGCGGGAGGGAAACGGGACGCCCAGCGAAGGGCTTTCGCGGTTCTCCTGAAGTCCGCCGGCCTCCTTCTCGGTGCGGGCAAGCAGCTTCACCTTTGCGCCGCTGTGGGCAAGGCGGATGGCCAGGGTGGTGCCCCAGGTAGTAGCGCCGACGACGGCTATCCGGCTCACTCCCTCTTCTCCGCCTTCGCCCCCAGTTTCCTTTCCGTGCCAGCTATGAGGCGGTAGATATTGTCCCGGTGCTGGAATACCACCAGGGACCCGCCGGCCATGGCGAAAACGAACGGCTCCCTCGCCCCCTCAAACGTCCAGACCAGCATGGCGAGGACCACGCCCAGCGCTACCCCCAGCAGGGAACCCAGGGAGGCATACCGGGAAAGGGCTATGACCAGGAGGCCAAAGAGCACCGCCGCCAGGGCTATCCTCCAGTCGAGGACTGCAAAGCCGCCGACGAGGACCAGGACCCCCCGCCCTCCCTGGAAGCGGAGATACAGCGGCCAGTTGTGCCCCAGCATCGCTGCCAGGCCTCCCGCCAGTGCTCCCCGCGTCCCATCCATCAGGTAAAGGCCCAGATAGGCCGCCCCCACCCCCTTGAGAACATCGGCGGCGAAGACAGCCAGGGCGGTGCGGGTGCCCAGGGTGCGCAGCACATTCGTCGCGCCCAGCTTGCCGCTGCCATACTGCCGAAGGTCCACCCCCCTGAGCTTGCCGGCGACAAAGCCGAACGGGAGAGACCCGATAAAATACCCGAGGACGACGGTGGCCAATCCCTCCAGCATCAGGCTTGTTTTCCCGACGGGACGGGACCACGGGCGCCCTTCTTGGGGGATTTGGCTTTCAGCACCAGCTTCAGGGGGGTGATGAATCCAAAGGCCTCTCGCAGGCTGCTCTCCAGATAGCGCACGTAGCTTGCCGGCAGGGCTGCCCGGCTCATCTCCAGGAGGAAGGTGGGCGGATTGACCCCGGTCTGCGCTACCGAATTGAGGCGGAAGAAGCGCCTCCCTCTCAGAGGCGGAGGTCGGAGGGCTATGGCTTCATTGACCACCTTCGTCACCTGGTCGGGGGGAAGCTGGCGCAGCCGGTCCTGGTACATGCGGCGGGCGAGAGGCAGGACCTGCTCGATTCCCCACCCCAGGAGAGCGGAGACAAAGAGAATGGGGGCGTACGGCATGAAGACCAGCCGGTTCCTCACCATCGCCTGGTAGGCCAGCGGGTCGGGCTTTTCGACCAGGTCCCACTTGTTTACCAAGATTACAAGTCCCTTACAACTCTCCAGAACGTAGGAAACGATATGCAGGTCCTGAGCCGGGATTCCCTGGTGCCCCTCTATCAGGAGGAGGACGACATCGGCGCGGGCAATGGCCCTGAGGGAGCGGAGGACGCCGTAGTGCTCTACTCCCGCCTCGACCCTGGCCCTCTTTCTGATGCCCGCTGTGTCAATGAGGAGGATCGGCTGGCCTTCGAACTCAAAGCGGGTGTCCAGGGCGTCCCTGGTGGTGCCCGGGAGCTCAGACACCACCGCCCTCTCCTCGCCCAGGATACGGTTCAGGAGGAGCGACTTGCCCACATTCGGCCTGCCCACGATTGCCACCTTCATCCCCGGGGCCTCATCCTTCGTTGCCTCGGGAAGCAGGGGCAGAAGGACGTCCAGGAGGTCTCCCGTGCCCTGGCCGTGGTAGGCGCTCACCGGGATGGGGTCGCCAAGGCCGAGGCGGTAGAACTCAGGGGCCGCCATCTGCTGGCGAGGGCTGTCCGCCTTGTTGACCACCAGGAGGACGGGCTTCTTCTGCGCTCTCAGCCTTTCGGCGATTTCCGCGTCGGCGGGGTTGAGACCCTCCTTCGCATCCACCAGGAAGAGGATGACATCGGCCTCCGCAAGGGCGAGCTCAACCTGCTGTTTTACCTGCTGGAGCAGGCTCGAAGAGGGATGGACTTCGAGCCCCCCGGTATCCACGATGGTGAACTCCTGCTCCAGCCAGGACGCATCGGCATAGACGCGGTCCCTGGTGGTGCCGGGGGTGTCCTCCACAATGGCCAGCGGCCGTCCGGCGATCCGGTTGAAGAGGGTGGACTTGCCCACATTGGGCCTGCCCACAATGGCGACCAGGGGCAGGCTCAACCCAGGACCTCGGCGAGAAGCGCCCGCTGGACGTGCAGGCGGTTTTCCGCCTGGTCAAAGACCACCGATTGCGGATGCTCCATGACGCCCGCGGATACCTCCTCCCCGCGGTGGGCGGGGAGGGGGTGCATGAACAAGGCGCCCTTGCCGGCCCGGGCCAGAAGGGCCTCGTTCACCTGATAGCCGGCAAAGGCTTTTCTCCTGGCCTCCGCCTGGGCTTCCTGCCCCATGCTGGTCCATACATCGGTATAGACCACCTCCACCCCGGCCACCGCGTCCGCAGGCCTCTCGAAGAAGGACAGGCTGGCGCCGCTTTCGCGGGCGAGGCCCTGTGCCTTTTCCACGAGGTCGGGCCTGGGGGCATAGCCCTGGGGGTGGGCCATGTGAAAGTCCAGTCCCATGATGGCCGAGGCCAGCATCAGGCTGTGGCACACATTGTTGCCGTCGCCGATGTACGCCAGGGCCACGCGCTCAAGCCGGCCCTTCTTCTGCTTGATGGTCAGGAGGTCGGCCAGGGCCTGGCAGGGGTGCTCATCATCGGTCAGGGCGTTGATGACGGGGACGCCGGCCCACCGCGCCAGGAGGGCCAGGTCGGCCTGGGCGAAGGTGCGTACCACGAGCGCATTGACGAGGCGGCCCAGGGTCCGGGCCACATCGGGGATTGACTCGCGTTTCCCCAGCCCGACCTCGGCCTGGGACAGGTACAGGGCCTTTCCCCCAAGCTGAGAGACCGCGACTTCGAAGCTCACCCGGGTGCGAAGGGAGGGCTTCTCGAAGAGGAGCGCCACAGCCTTGCCCTTGAGCCTTTGGGGAATGGCGGCCCCCTTCGTCTCCCCGGCTACCTGGAAAAGGCGCCCTATTTCCGCAGCCGTGAGGTCGGCCACGGAGAGGAGGTTCTTCCCCTTCACGCCTCGACCTTCTCGATGCGGTAGTGCCGGACCCCCGCCGGGGTGCGCACCTCCACATCTTCGCCCTCGTGCTTGCCCAGTACCCCCCGCCCGATGGGGGAGGCCACAGATAGCTTTCCTTTGTCTAGGTCTGCCTCCCTGGGGTCCACCAGGACGTAGCAGACGCTGTCGCCCGAGGCTATCTCCACCAGGGTGACACGGTGGCCGGGGCCCGGCCCCCGCCCCGGCGCCGGCGGGGGGGGAGCCCGGGGCGAGGCCCCCGGGCGCGCCGCGGGGGGGGGCGGCCCGGGGGGCGG
>Ga0214473_10004238_pt1 | contig 17265 bp, 25 predicted proteins | sample RVTome_7_FD_203509 | JGI IMG/M metagenome (GOLD analysis project Ga0214473, IMG submission 203509) | Soil microbial communities from uranium-contaminated site in the Upper Colorado River Basin, Wyoming, United States - RVT98D197 | ecosystem: Environmental > Terrestrial > Soil > Contaminated >... | reverse complement strand
CTTGAGAACCAATGAAGTTTTATCTACTGTAAGAGCCATGTTTTTCTCCTATGCTCAAACTGGTATGAAAATGTTATCGCTGTTGTCTGAACTGCTCCAGACCTGACCGTCTCGGTAGAATTCCACGATACTAACAGTACCGACTACGAATGCCATCCCCAGCTCCCGTTGCACCGACTGTATGTTAATTGGCAACCGGGCACCGTTTGCAACAGGATTCATGCCCGTTTCATCAGTCATTGTCTTGTTTTTGGCGATAACATTCAGTATCTTGTCAGTCAAACCAAAAACACCCTTGCCTTCATCGAACGATACGTACTGCGGACTGCTACTATGGTGCAAGCAAGTGATAGCAACTCGCATCGTACGCACCGCTTCGTTACTCAATACGCTTTCGGAAAGCTCATCCGAGTCGCCCCAAATGAAGATTGACGGATATTTTAGAGCACCAAAATTGGCTTGAATCCAAGCGTCCGGACGTGCATCAACCATTTTTACACCGCTTGGAAGTGGCGAGAGAGCTGTGAACAACAGATCTTTCAGGCGAGGGAGCAAAAGTCTCATGCCATTGCCTCCCAAAACGCGGTGCGGATGATCGGAATGTCGCGCTCAGCCCATAGATACATGTGCGGGCGGTGCCAAAGTGGCTTTCCATCGGGCGTTGTGCCCTCGCCGTATTCATGCATCCAACCGTAATTGGTTGTAGACGTCACACGAGCGCTCATCCCATCAGCAGATTCCGATACCCGACCGGCCTTAAACGAGTCAAACAGCGTATCTGTGTCACGGAGCGGTCGATGTTCTTTCCAATATTGCTCTTTCTGCTCGGCGCTCCCGTCATGGGGATACGTCTTGCGCCAAATCAATTGACGGCGGCTGACCCGTGCCCAGCGATTTTTCCCGCTCTTGCCGCGCGTGCCCTGAGCAACAAAGTTGTCCTGAACAAAACGCGGGATAATTTTCACCGCTTTTGTCAGCGCCAATTTAGCGCGCTTCGTGACCAGTGGTAGTATCGTGCCAGTCAAACTAGTCGCTCGGCTGTGCGTAGCGGTCACCATCTGCGTAGAGATCTCCAAGCGAAGTCGATTCTGTCGTCACAACGGACGACGGTGCGTTCCTAGTGGCAACAATCGTGCCATCATTGTAGTAAAGCGATCCATTAGCTATGCTATCATAGCTTAATGCGAGTTCTTTTTGCAATCCAGCTATGCGGTTCGCCGCATTATCACCGAGATTATGTCGGCTAATTAGTAGCAGCGCCGCTTTGATTGCAGTCAAATCGGTGATTGATTGTAGCGTATTTGCTGCAAGACCGCTCTCGATCACAGCCAAGTTATACCGACCCACCACTCTTGTGCGGATGTGCAGAGTGGCTTGAGTGATAATGCGTTCGATCGTCTCGGTTGAGATCACGCCCGCGATGGAATCGCTCATAAACTCCGGCGTTTGGTCGAGGACATTGGCAGTTGAGCACCACTTATCGGACAACTTGGCCCTCCGAATCGAACTCAAAATCGACGATGTGATAGCTGCACCGGCGCGAGCAATCACGCCGACGCAGCATTACATCGGCGATGTCTTTTTTCATCGACACATAGGTCCTGGCAACATCGTCGGCCAGTTCGATCGTCGGTTGGGCCGCATGTTTATCGAGAATTGCCTCGGCTTTGTGCTGCAATGGTGCGCCAACGCGCTTGATTTCGCTCTCGCGCCAGATTTCGTAAGTGGTCATTTGCCAACCCTCACCACCCGCAACTGGCTATGCTGTGGTTGTTCCAACTTTTTGCGAAAGCTTTCGGCAACTACAGGCGTCACCATCGCCACGTACCCGTTGCTAAACTCGACGGGAACCAAGTCTGTACGCGGTTCAGGTCGGCGTTTAGGTGCAGTCGATGCAGTTGATGCAGTCGACCTATCGTCTTTGGATGTTGTTTGCTCTGGAGTTGCCATTATGCGTTGACCATCCTGATGAAGAAAAATGGATGAGTGGGCCAAACGCGCTCAAGCGTGCGCCCCCACCATCGAAACTCACGGAAAATCTTGTATGCGTCCGTGTTTGGATCTATCTCCGGCACAATCACCATTGGCGCAAAGTCGCGATGTTGCAGGTGAACGAACGGTTTATGTGTGATTCCGGCATCAGTATGTACAACGAACCAATCACTAGGATCAGTCAATCGCGCATCTTCGTGCATCGTCATAATGCCGCGCAACACGTTTTCGGTATAAACGGTCGCAACATTCGACAACGTGTTGTTGATCAACTGCCGAGCGGCATAACCCAGGTCGATCGGAACCACCAGGTCCGTCGGGGTGATATTCGACGGTTCATTCTTGTCGGTCGGGAAACGGGCCATCGCTGTGCGCGCGGCCTGCAGGTTGGTTGCATCAAGCGCCCCGGCAAGCAAGTTGTCATAGGCATTGCCATTGCGCGAATGCGTGCTACTAAACAAGGGTTGGCCATCGTACATGGTGTACGCCGCGGTCCCCGTGTTAAGCGCGTCGATCATTTGCTCCTCGGGAAAGCGCGCCGCGGCCAACCCGATTTCCTGAGCCTGGGCCATGATTTCGCCGGTCTCGTCCTCGACTGCATCATAAATGCCCACGCGCACGGCCGCACCGTACTCTTTGAGTTCAATTGTAGTACTTTCACCATAAACCGCTTGATAAGTCGGCGGCTGCCCCATGGCCTGTTCTTCCAGGCGGATCGTGTCGTAAAGCCACGAAAGAGTCACCTGTCGGCGGTTGACGGCCTTTGGAAATGCAAAACGATTGCGCCAACTGGCTAGGTCAGCTACGGTTTCACGATATTTGATGTTCATTCCACTCACGATAACCTTCGTTAACGCATTGAGTGTTGCTAGTGATACGGCCATTTTTGTCTCCTAACCTAGGCTAAGCCATTGCGACTAAGCCAAAATAGCGTTGAAAATCGACTCTTACATATCCGGCAGCAGTACCAAGATCATACACACGCCCAACAAGCATACCACTCGCAGCCGTTAGTGTGTAATCATTGTCGGTTGTGACGTAAATCAATTGACCAATTGCTGTTGTTGCGGCCCCTGCGAGCGGAACTTGCTCAATATGTCCATATCGCACCTTCAACGGCTTTGTTGTGGTCGCTGCGATCGCAGTATTAGCATAGCCATTATCAGCAATGCCAATAAATGGATGAGCAATGTTATATGTTTTGGTCACGCACCCCGTCGCGGTGTCAAGAAAACAAGCACCACCTTCGTAGATAGTGGTGCTCGCGTTCACGTTCATTGTCTGAACATAACCACCATCGGGGTTTTCGATGCGTCGATTGAGTTTGTCGGCTGTCAAAGCTGCCATATTAGTTCACTCCTCGGATCAATTTTGCGTGGTCCACAACCATACCGGCTTTCTCGGCTTCCAAATATGCGTTGTATGTATCCATTTTCTGCTTAGCTGAGTAACCCAACTTGTCAAGTTGGGCCATGAACTCATCATTGCCACCATCTTTGAGCACGTCGCCGAGGTCCTTGATGCGTTTTTGCACAGGTCCACGATTGCTAGGTTGCGCAGCGAAATGGTTTCGAGCATAATCAAGCCCCCGCGCGGCGGCAATCGCATCGAAAATATCGCGTTCCTGGATGGTAACTCGACCATCAGCAACCAGACTCTGAAAGATTTTGTCGCTCTCGCTCTGTTTTTGCGCAGTGAGCAGCGCCTCGAGGCCAGCAATTTTGGCCGCAAGAACCCGTTCAGTCGCAGACAGACCCAATATCGCAGTCGAACCGCGCTTTTGTGCAGTAGGCCGCGGTTTTCCAAACCTGGTCACGAACTTCTCATACCACGATTGATGTTTTGCGTGCAATTCGTCGCCAACTTCCTCGGCGGGGGCCTCAGCTTCCGGCTCTTCCTCGCCAGTTTCGGCGCTATATTCATCAAGCACAGCCTGCAACTCGGTGCAACTGGCCAGCATTGCATCCAACGCCTCTTGCGCAGCGGCAGTATCGAACGGTTCGCCGCCCTCAAGTGCCCCAAAAGCATCGGCCTGCTCGTGAATCGTTGCAAGCAGCGCGTTCATTTTCTCAGAATCCATTGGTTTCTCCTCTTGAAATTGTATCTCAGCTACGGAAAAGAATTGCTTTGGCGGCGTTTGCCCTTTGAATAACTCCGGGAAGGCCGGATTGTCCTCGCCAAGAAACGCGATCGCGTCAATGTACCACTCGCATTTGCTGGTATCGGCGGCGTTTTCCATCCAGTACAATGGGTACAACTCGGCGCTGACTCCAGGATACTTGCCCGCGCCGTAGTCGTTTGCCAGCGCGCGATCGACAATCAAGTCCGCCTTTAGCGCGTCGATTTTGCCCAGCCCACTCGGCGCATCGATTTTGCCACGATACAATCGCTCGATATGGCCGCGCCGCGGTTGCTGTGACCGATCGCCCATGCCCGTCGCGTGGCCAATTTTGACCGCCGGGGCATGCGCGCGGTCACGCATCATCATCGTCGTTGTTTTGAGCAACGCCGAAAGATAGCTCGACGTGTAATTTTGGCGGCCATCAACCGGTTTGCCGGTCATGAAAACCGGAACACCGGCAATGCGAGTGCCCTGAAAATCAAACTTGTCGACACGAGAGGCCATATCTAATGATTAACACGGTTCCGCAGTTTTGGTACATCTTTTCGCAAAATCTTTTCGCCGGTAGTTGCAATGCCACTCTCAGCCAGGGTCCCGGCCTCTTTAGAAACTTTAGTTTGATTGAAAGGTATGCCTAGATCCTCTGCTATAATCTGTGCATCAGCGGCAACTACGCCCATATCAACTAGTATCTGCCAATACTGCGCGCGTTCAACGCTATATTTTTCCTCGATTTCTTGCGGGATCCATGCGGGCAATCTATAGTTGCTAGGCAAATTCGGGTAGTTGAACTGCACAATATCCGCAATAATTTGCTCATCAACCATGGCCGCCAACCAGTCTTGGCCGTCGGATGCGCTGGCCATGAGCATATCGAATGACACCCGCGCCTTGGCCCATGAGCCCGAAACCACGTTCGTCGATCCAAGGTCGTCGGGCAGTCCGTAGGTGCGTTTAATCCGACGAGCCGACATCTCAGCAAGTTCGCCGAGTTTAGACATCGACACGACCGAAGTTCGATCTTGCATGATTTCGAGCTCGTCGTGCTGCATGAGCCGCCCATTTTCACCCATAAACGACGGAAACTGCGGCATCATACCAACGTCCAGATCAATGACCGCCTGTTTAGCTGCGGCTATCTCCTCATCCGAGCGGTTTGCGTCGAATCGGTGGACGAGTGTACGTTTAGATAACAAATGCGCGTTTTTTGCAAGCGCCGCTTCTGATTTTTGCATAAGTTCCACATCGTGAAACAAGGCCTCCATTATCGGCTCGCCCAGCCAGTTGGCTGCACCGGATGACGGCCAGGGAGCAAAGACGAACGCCCGCGGGTCGAAATACTCGCCCGTGGGATAGTAGAAAAGGCTGTGCAGATCGCCGAATTCATCGACCATGGGCTCGAAATCCCAGGGTCGCTTCGGCTTGAGGGCGCAGAGCGTCCAGCTCCCGGCCACCGGCTCCCAGATCTTCTCGGCCACGGCATAGCCACACCGGATCGCGTAGGTAAAAAGATCCTGGCTGAGACGATGAAAATTGCCCAGACCCTCGATCTGCGTCGTGAGCAGGTCCATTATCGTTCCGTCGAGATCTCGAAATTCAGGATGACGCTCATAATCATTGCGCGGCTGAACACCACCCTTAACCCAAAACACTGCTTGTGTCAGTGCTCGTATGGCTGTTCTAATTTCGGGATTCGTGCGGGCGAGTCGATAGTAGCGGCGTGTAGCCAACCCGCTGTTGATGATGGTCGAACCGTCGAGGTTGTCAACGAAGCTCGGGCCAAAACGTGCCGACGTTGCCAACTCGGGGCGTCGCGCCGGGCGCCCGTTTAGCGGTTTGTATGGATTTTTGCTTTTAGATGATAGGGTGATCATGGAGAGCCTCATTTATCAAATTAACACGGCGCCGCCGCTGCCGGTCGGATCGGCCAATACTTGACCGCTGCCCACCCCGCGATCGACAAAGCGAGAACCAGGTCGTCGTGCTCGCTTTCGCGCCATGGTTCATATGACTCATGGCCTGATGTCGAGACACGTACCTGATAGGCTATAAGTTCGTCCTCGATCGTCGATGTAAAGACCATGCCAGCTGCTATTTTCAATGTTTTCGTTTGTAACATGATCTGCAGATTGGTAATCAAAGCGCGTTTCGGCACGTTCCAACCATGTCCAGCCTGCCCTCCCGTGATAGTCAGGCCATGAATCTGCGTCCCTTTGATTTCGCGTCTAGCCTGCTCGACGATCGGTCGACCGACGCCAGTTGCATCAATCACGATCATCGAGCCTCCACCGACTTTCTGCCGATGCCGGTCGACACGCCGAATAACCTCGATATAAGACGTTCCGAGCGGCAATCGTTCGATCCAAATGCAGTGATATTCGCGCACCAAACCAACCATCGCTGGCCTGAGCAGCGCTATCGCTGTATAATCCTGCGCCTGACCTATATCAACGCCGATGATTGTCATTAAATACCTGCTCGGATTTAGGCATCGTAGGCTCCATATAGCGGTTGGAGCTCAGTGGTAATACAGCTTTGAATATCTTCCAGCGCAAAAACCGCGTCAACTGTATCGACGAACTCGCAGAGGTACTCCTGGGCATACTGGCGCGGGGAAATCAGCGGGTCGGCGCGCTTGGTCGCCAGCACGTGGTCCGGATAACGCCTCGGCACCTGCTCGGCGGTCACGCAGATCTTGCGCCAATCTGACTCAATCTGCCAGGCGTGGTAAAACATCCCGCGCTGCCCGAACGGCGTCGACATCAGGATAATCTGCCCCTGTGCGTGGACCATCGGCTCGACTGCTGCGTAGACCTCGTCGTCAATCCACGCAGCTTCGTCCATAATAATCAACCGGCAATCGCTGAACCCGCGGATGGTGGTAGGTTTACCTGGCAAGGCCAACATCCTACTCCCATTACTGAGCTCAATTGTGGTCATGGACTCGCGTTCGACTGTCAATCCCAGCGTCAACGACGACAAAAATTGTCTGCATTTTCGAAGTGTTTCCTGCGACTGGCGTTCGGTCGGCGTGACAATGATTACCGGCGCGTCCGGATACTCAATCATGCGACTTAGCCCAAGGGCCGCCGCCGCCGTCGATTTTCCCGCCTGCCGACAAACCAAAAACAACGCACGTGGTTCCTGCAGATCACATAGCCGCTGCTGCCAAATGTCCGGAACCAAACCGGCGCGGCGCATGATGAACCCAGGGTCGGCGATCGCCAAGATCTCCACGAGCGCAGGCGGAGTCGATATTTTAGGCACCGGATTCTGCCTCTGACAGTGCTCGCAGGGCCTCGGGGTGCGCACGCAGAGCATCTACCTGCCGTTGTTTGATCAATTGCCAGTCGGGGTGCGATGTTAAACTGGTGATCGCGGCCTCCTGACTATCAAAACCCATCAAATAACCGAGCACCTTGGCTGTTTCCCGCAGCTCACGATTGCCTTGCACCACTAAAACCCAGTCTTGATTAGCTAAACCTTCGGCTAAAATGCTCTCCGCTATCTGTATTCCACGTTCGGCCTTAACCAAAAGCTCATGATAACTGCCTATTTGACGTATTGTATTGTCAATTTGCGCAGCTACATTCCTAGTTATTGCATTATTGCGCAGTATTTCTCTGGTTTCAGTACGCATGTTGGCAAAATATGTCTGCCATTCGCGAGCTTTATATCTACGTAACGTTGCATTATTTACTCCGAATTGCGCAGCAACTACATCAACCGATTGATTAATAAGGGCATAATTTATCTCGTCGATTCTGGAATTGTGTACGAGCATGGATCCAGGTTTACGGCCGGCGGGCATAATCCAAGTCTAACTCAATTAATGCGGCGAAGTTGCATTAATCACCACGCGCGGCATCAAGCGCGCAGTCAAGTGCGTCGCTAACGTCCTGGCTGTCGAGAATGGTCCAGTGGTCCATGTGGCCACTGATCTGCGTGTTGATCACGTGTGAATGTGCGATCCGACCACCCTGCGGCCATCGGTTCGTCTGATAAATGTTCCAACCAGCAACCATCGCTGGATTCGTGGTCATATAGACGTCGGTTGGCCCGACGGGGTTGTGTGGATCGACCGTTACCAGCACAATCTTGGCATAATCGAGCGAAAGTTTTAACACATCTAATGCCCAAATTGCGCCGAGCGACTTCCCGGCGAGCAAAAGCGTGTTTGCCGGTCGCGCGTACCTGAGCGCACATTGCCTCACCCTCCACCAATAAACGCTGCTAAAGATCGGAAGCACAGACGATCGGTAATAATGGGCGGAAACTTTTAGATGTGCACGCCGGATCGCCAGCTTCACATGTTGGCTGAGTCGCGAACCGCGAAACGATCCAGAACTGCCGTCGATGCACAAAACGTGGGTCATGCCCAGTGTCCTGCCGCGTCGCGGATTTTTGATTCCAGCCCGGTTTTGAGTTCGTCCGAATAGCACCAATAAGCTTCGCCGGGAGCTATGTCAACGTGGATAAACCCGTGAGCCACACCGATCCGCCGAAAGCCCACTACATACGCAAGGCCCGCCAGCTCCCAATTGGTCGTGCCTTTTGGGACCTCCAGATCAGCCGCTAGTCCCAACATGTGCCGTGATTCCGCAGCACCTTTGATTTTGGCGTTGTACTCAGGTGTACGATAGCCAGACGTTATATGGACCGGCTTGTTAAGCCGCGTTCGTAACTGCTGCAAAAGAGTAATCAAAGTAGGTGCCAGGAGAACCATAGTTGAAGTTTTGCGGCACGCAAACTCACCGACAGTGAAGTCTTGAGATACTTTGACTTGGAAATCCTTGAGAAAATATGCGTTAATCTGCAAATTGGCGATCACGTGTTATGCCTCCGACCGAAAAATATTGAGTGTAATGTGCCGTATCCTGCAATTGACTTTTAGAATGAGACGGATAATTACGTCCTCGACTATGGTTTCGCAGCGAAATCGTCCTGTCTACACACGAAAGACATTCGGGAAACCAATAACCATGTGCCTGGGGCAACCAAAACTCAGCCGAAAGAGGCTTAATCTCGCCACAAATTGTGCATTGTTGTGATTTAGTCACAAACGGCGTGTTGTTTTCTGGTTGTTTTGCAATCATTCTGCAGTCCTCGCACAGTTTCATATCCGATACCTCGTTTGCAGCGCCGTTTGCAGCAGTCTGGCTTCATCATCCTGCAATGGATCGTAAATTAAAACCACTTCATCGCGCACTTTTGGGTCGCCGACATACGAATCAACTACCAACAGTTCAGTTTCGGTGCGCAAGCGTGCCGCTCCAACCGCTCGTTTCACATTTATACCGCAGGATTTACCTAGCCGATAGCAGTCCCCGACATAGATTTCTAACACGAGAGGCTTGCCCGCATTCTTTCCAGTCTGAGCCAAAGTAATAGTCATCATGTTTTGGCTACCATACACTGTATAGATGCACGCAATAACGCAGAATTGAGTTGGTCGAGCCACTGGCGCGAACAGCCAATGCGTATCATTCCCTCGCGCAGTGGCAATACATAACCAGGTTGACATTGATACTCAGCATAAAGCGCTGCGGCTGGCACAGCTTCCGGGCGATGGGGTAGCCAATTGCTTTTGGCCGTGCCGTTTAACCACACCTGCCAATCACCCAGGTCCAGTTGCCACACAGATCCTGCGAGCTGACCTCTGCATTGCAGCTCGCCGCAGGTTACCGCCCGTCCCCAGATCTGCGCGATGATCTCCGCATCAGATTGCTTCATTCGTTTTTCCCAGCCGAATCGGCCAGTCCTTGCCCAAGAATGTAGGCAATGATGATTCCGGCGATCATCAGTGTTTGTTCTTCAGGAATTCCTGCAGTGTTCGATAGCACAACTGCTACTACACCTGCAATTGCCATCCAGAACTTCTTGGAAGTCAATAGTTTGCGCATATTATTCATGATTCAATCCTTCTCAACTGCATAAACCGAACCAAGTTCGGTGCGAACATATATCCCTTGCACCTCAAAGTACTGTTTTGAGCAGCGTGTTGTGAAGTCGTCATTCACGCCAACAGCAAATTTGCATAGCGACGGGATAAACAAACCACCAATATCACCCGTTTGTGTGAAGTCCCAAGTACACGAATAACCCCACTGCCCCTGCGATTCTGCGAAGTAGAAGCCATCTTTTGTGATGTAATCCGACCATTCTTCATTCAATTTGATTGGATGAGATGCCGTAAGATCGGCAATCGTGACCGGTTCTGCATTCTTAACATAGACCGTAATCCCATTTATCAGCTCAGCTCCACTTCCATAGCCACCCAGCACCATGCCAGCCGCAGTTTTGACACGCAAATTCAATCGTTTTATGACGATTTCTGCGCCAGCACCTGCAATAAAAAATGCTTCTTTGGCGGTTGCGCTATAGTCGCCGACAACATTACTTACGCCGCCCACTGCTCCGTTGAGAGTCAATAGCCGCGCAAAAGGCGTTTGGTACGTGTGAACGTCGGTCATAGATCCTCTGTGGCCGCAGGGCTCGCAAAATCCCGGCGCCGCAGTGGGATAGGCTGAATCCCGGCGCGGCGCCGGTTGTCGGGATAGACGTGCTGTCTCGAATATAACACAGGTAGAGCAGATCAGTCGTCGACATTTTGTCGACGACTGATCTGGCATCCGAACTTGGCCCGCATCGCCAGCAGATGACCACCGAAGCCACTTACCTGGAAATCCCGCACCAGCCTGCTGCTTTCATTTATGAAAATCTTCACAACATCTTCACGTTTGTGCAAAATTCTCATTTTTCCCGCGCTGAGAGCGAAAAGGTTAACCTTGTTAACCTTGTTAACCTTTTCCCCCGCGCGTGAGAAAAAAAATAAGAGAAAAATATATGTATAAGGGGCGGAAGGTTCACAAGGTTAACACGAATTCGCCCATTCTCGCTCTGACAGCGGCTTTGCGGGCAATTAGAGGTTAACACGAGGTTAACACGGATCATGATGATTTGACCTGGTGCAACCGCCAGTGGATCGCGTTGCGTATTTTGCCAGCCTGTTCGATCCGATAGCCGCTGATCATCATGTCACGGCGCCGGGCCAAGCCCATGCCAAGCGCCGTTTTTTGTGCGCGCTCAGAGCCAGCGCCTAAATCAAAATTATCGACGCCCAAAGCAATCCGGTAAAGATCCGTGACTCCCATTTTTTCGTCATGGTAGTCATCCCACCATGTCTCCACAAAGGCGCGCCAGGCAGCGCCATCTGTGTCAGCGGTTTCGTATAGCTCATCTAAATTGGCCAGGAAGTGACCGATTCCAGCGTGTTGTAAAATGCCGCCGACAACCTCGGACCACGATTCGTAGCTTCCTAGCGGTTTGACTTTGGCCGCGGGTCGTCCGGCGGCAAGCCAATTCTGGATCATGGTCAACGCTGCCCAGATTAATTGGCCGCGTTGGCCACGTGCCCACTGGTAAAGTCGTGCGTGTTTGAATCGTTTTGGATCACGCGACCACGGACGATCCACCTTGGCATCAAGTCGGATTCTGATTGATCGCCGGGCGATTTCGGTCGTCATCCCCGGATTGTTACCCGTCATGACCCAGACGCACCGCACCGGAAGATTTAGCATCTCGGTTGCCCCAAGCAGCCGATCCGAAACCATGCTGGCCGTGAGCGCAGATGACAACGCGGCGCTGGTTACCTCACTCACGTTGTCGATTATCACCGCCGATTTACCCTCACGCAGCATAGCGACTAGGCGTTTACGAGTTTCATCCTCATCGCGGCCATAGGTCATGACGCCAATTTCTGTACCACATGCTGGCATGAGTAGCAAATTCGCCAGCAAGCCCTTGCCCGTCCCCGCTTGTGGTGCTTCGATCAGATGCAGCGGAGTCGGGCCGTCGATCAGGTCACGAGCGAACGGCAGCAGTAGCAAAGCTATGCCGTGAACGCGGTCAGCTTCGCTAACGAAGGGGAAATCTACGAGTAGTTCGTCGATTACCTGCATTGCATCTATGAGATCGTTCTCGTTTGGCTGTGCTGGCACATTAGGAACCGTCAGCCCAGGCTCAGTTTGAATCAAAATCCCATTCGGATAATAGCCGTCGGCCACCAGAAGTGTGCCATCGGATGCAAACATCGGTGCGCTGGCCATGCGCTCCAGATAGGGCAAAGGGATAGATTGACTCGGATATGCCAGCATATCAACGACCACCATGCGAGGCGGCGCGGCTGGTAATGTGTACTCAGTGCCGTCTTTCATTTTGCGCACTTTGTACCAATCCACGGCGCGCGCCAGTTCATGGGACAACCGATCCTGCGTGAGCGAACGAATAGCCATGTTGCCCCCTGTGGTTTTTTCAATGCGAACCGGGAGGCCGCCGTGACAAAACATGCACGGCGGCTCATTGCACCGCAAAAGCGCGCTCCAAGCCTGATCACAGACGAGCGGCAGGTCTTCGTTCTTGGCGTTGATAGCTGGCTTATTGCCGCCTGGCTGTTCGCGCGCAGGCAAAGCATAGTTTGAGATAGACTGTGCTATACGTTCGACCTCGATTTTAGCGAGCGGAGGTTTGCAAAATTCGTCATTTTTCAATAGCAGTTTCTTTACAATTGACTCATAACTGTCGCCCTCAGCCCGCAAACGGCCAGCGTGGGACGCCAATCTCGCGTTGCGCTGACCGGTAATAATTTCCACTTTGGGTTGAGGTTTTGATTCCAGCAACAATTTGATCAACCAAGCGGGCGGATCAGCCAGCTCAGTCTCACCTGGCTGGCTGCTTAGTTCCCAGACGTATGGACGACCGGTCTCTGGATGAATCGACGGCGGCGCAACGACCTGGCCACCGGTCGCTTTCACGTCTAACCCAGCACCCATTCGTCCGGCGCTGTTTCCAATTTGGGCCCACGTTGGGTACCGATAAAGGATGTGCCTCCCCCCGCCGCCGGTCAGGGACTCTATGGTGATGGCCAATGCGCCATGCTCCGCTATCAGAGCGGCCAGGCTCTCCTCACCACCGTGACGCGGGTCGACATCGATCACTAACAGTCCAGACTCTGGACCACAGACAATGCCGATGTTGTTTGCCGCAAACTGGCCGCCAGGACCAAACCAGGCTCGAATTTGAGTTTCATCTGTGGTACCTGCCTGTGGCCAATTGCGTTGCACAGGTACTTTGCCGGTCAGCGGTATTACCCGCCATCCCAGTGACGCATACAAAATCGCGTGTTCGAGTATGGATTCTGTGTTATTTTTGAGGTGCATTCCTGCCCCTTCTTCATGGGATGCCGCCCCCGGCGGATAGTGCCGCGCGGGTTGTGCGCCGGGCCTGGCCCGGTTGTCTAATCTAATCTTCTTTTCGCAAAGGGGTCGGTTATCCGGCCCCTCTTTTTATCTGCCCTCCTGATCGGGCTGTCATCCCCCGGCCAACCATTTGGGATTGGCTATGTCCGGTGTTCTATATATCCTCAATGGTCATTTGTCGATCACATTGATAGTTTGTGTAGACACATTCTATGCGTGCTGAGTTTTTTGCTATACGATCTCTACCATTGACTGCCGTCGTAGAGACTAGAAACTTGTCTTTGTACCAACCATAGTCATCAGCAAGGGCATTGGAGTATGATGAAAGCATGAATTTCCCCTCTATACATGATAGTCGTTCGCATAATTCAGCATAAGTTTCTGTAGTATATTGATGCCTGTATGATTGTGCAGTATCAAAATAGGGTGGATCCACATAGAAAAACGCTTGTGGACTATCCCAACGTTGCAAGCAAACAATGGCATCTATGTCGTCTAGGTACACATGAGATAATCTTGCTAATATTTCATCCTTATTTCCTATCAATTTCTGCATGTTATTGACGAATTCTCTTGGATGATTTGAACCTATGATGCCAAATCCCCATGCTCCACGGCTACACATACTTCCAAAGCTGTTCTGGATTATGTAGTATGTTTCCACAGCGCGCATGATTGGATCATCTGAATCCATTGGATAATACTCATTATATAGCGCGCGACTATATGGTATGTGCTTTAATATGCCGAGAAACCCTTCAAATGTATCTCGATTCTGCACAATACGATAGAAATTGATTAATTCTGACCACAAATCATTCAAACATTCGCGATATTCCTCCTGAGCAGCACATTCACGCTGCGGTTTAGCCCAGAAAAGCGATGCCGCGCCCGCAAATGGTTCGCAATAAGTCTTATGTTCAGGGATCCTTTGCAACAATTTATGCACAATACGCTGTTTCCCGCCATAATACGGTATGAGCGCTTTCATCTAACACTCCATCGCTCATGGGCCAGTTTGAGGTAGCGTAATGTGAAAATTTGCCCACCTGCACGATCATCGCAGAGGAAAACTGGTATGCCAAAGCGCAAATGAATCGAGACAATCGTGCCTAGAACACTGCTGGGATGCGTTTTTGAATGATATCTAGCAGCTAATATATCGGTAAGGTTCGATTCTACTACAATGCAGGCATGATCATAGGCTTGAAGCAAGCTCAATTCAGCAAAAAAACGCTCTCGTTCATGGATAATGCTGCTCACAAAATCATCAACAGTCTTACGTTCGACCGCTATGCTCTGTTCAAGGCCCTGGATCGAGTAATCGCCAGCGCGCAAACAGCATTTTTCTGTTAGAATGGCGCCAAAATCGTATGGCTTTTGCTCGCGTGTATCAACAATGATCACCATGTCGGGGAGGTTCAATCTGGTATGTTCCCTTTTTTCGATATTAGCGGCGCTGATAAGCCGAGCATTGTACGCATTTCGTCCTCAAAAAAGATACAAAAGTCCTTGCAACTGCATGTCTCGTGGATGTTTTGCATGTGATAGTACGTCCAAAGAGCGCACAATCGCTCTTTAATGATACGTAGTTCTAATGCTAAATATGCGTGACGTTCACGCCACATAGCATCTATGTCGCGTTCTGGATCGTTCATGATTGCCTACTGTTCTTTGTATGCTTTCAAGCATATATGACAGACTTTGGATGTGTTTTCTTTCTCTATTACTTCAATTGGCATGCACCGCAAACAGCTTGCATGTCGACATTGATCACAAAAGTTTAAGCAATCTACGCAAAAATATTGGCCGCAGGCATAACATTTAAGCATCGTAGCCCGCTGCCCACACAGTTTGCATTGGCCGTGACGTACCATTAGGGCCTCTCCTTATCATCTTTCTTTTGCTTCATGGTGATTTCCCTAGCACAATCATCGGAATCGGAAATTCTTCCCACATTTTGCCATCTATTGTACGGCAATTGTTCTTGCGAGTACCACCCCAGCCCTTGAAAAAAAACGGTATACCTATAGCTATACATTGGTCACGAATGCTTTTCGCCCAGTTTGGATCCATAGGGCGCGCCCTTGGCCCAGTTTCACCCCCACATACGATCCAGTCAAGACCTCGTGTTTGTGAATTGCTCAGCTCGATTGGTCCCAGCAGCGGCTCAGCGCTGATCCAGTGAATACTGGCCGGTGTATCGAGCAAAGTTGGTATCCGATCGTCTGCGCGCTGTTGATCTTCAACTGAAATGCCGAGCCAAACATTAGGTAATACAATGCCTATGCTATTTATAACGTCTCGCATCCGTTCTGGGCGTTTAGTTAGTATCTGAAATACATGTTGGCTATCTCGCATCACACTAAATATCTGTTGAATGAACGCAAGTGGCACATCATCATGGAACAAATCAGACATAGAATTCACGAAGATTCGACATGGTTTACGCTTGGTTAACGGCCAATACAACTTGTCGTGATGCACCTGAACGTTGCCAAAAAAACCGTCCGCATATTGTGGCAAGTGAGCCAACCTGCTTTCAGCTATGCGTCCGGCATAACAGTGAGCACATCCTGGCGACACCTTGTCGCATCCTGTGACTGGATTCCATGTTACATCGGTCCATTCGATGCTGGTTATAGCGGCCATTGTTACCCCCTTTGTGCCATTTTCATTCATCTTCATGGTGATTTCCTTAGCACAATCATCGCAAACAAACAGCTTTCCCGCTACGACGTCGTCGGGATCGCATACATTGAATGCGCTGTTGTGTTGATTGCCACACAGAGCACAACCATGGTCGCGACATAGGCGATTGATCCTAGCGCGTACCCACCGTAAGATTTGCGCTTGTTCTACATGATCGTCACACTTGCCAGCGAGTACATCATGGATTTCACGAATGTCACGGATAATCTCAAGCACCTTCTCTGCATCACTCATCACTCACCTCAAGTCCTAAATAGCGATCTACCAGTTCATTAGCAGTTCGTGTATCGAACAGCGCGGCATCGCGCTCTTCGATATATAGATCCTCGGCGCATTGTGTGTAGCGGCCGCCGTGACCATAGCCAAGTTCACCGAACTCTGGTTCACAATCGATGCGTGATCGCCTCGTGTACTCGGCCTCGGTGAATGAATCGCGCAGGTCATAATTGTAGATCATGTCCCGGATCGACCGGTCCCCTGGGAGAAAGCCGTGTGTCTGCAAAAATCCTTCCCAGGTCAGCCCTTCAAGCCGGCGTTTCGCCGCGTCGATCCATCGCTGATTATAGCCCAGACGCGCGGCAACCCAGCCGGGTGTAGGCTCGTCGGCTGGCGGTTCGATGGTCTCCGCCGGGCCAAATAGCCTGACGTGCTCCAGCATTTCGGGTCGCAAAAAAAGCGCCATACGACCTGTCTCGTTACCTGCCAATGATGTCCAAAGCACGTGAAAATACGTCGGCTCGCGGCGTGGCCAAACGCGCTCGCGCATCATCACCACGTCGTACGCTGCGTCGGCTGGCAAAACACCCTCGTCTTTCATGAACCCAATCTTGCGTAGCAGGTCACGGTGCTGCGGGTTAGCCGCGCTTAGTGTCTCAGCAGGGTAGCAGTCTGGACAGGCTAGATACGCGGTCGCCCAAAACGCGAGCTGGTCCCATCGCATGACAAACCACATCCGTTTTTCGTCTGCCACCACTGGCTGAAACAGTGGTGATCGGGCCCGGATCTGCGCATCAAGCCAGCGGTAGAACCGGGCCTCAGCGTCTTTGTACAGCCGCCTGGTGCCTGGAGCAATGGTCCAATGATTCAATTCCGGCGTCCAAAAATAGTCCGGCGGGAATCGGCCTGCGTCGTCCGCGCCTCCCAGCCGCAGTCGCACGTATGCGTCGTCCGTCGATGAGCGGT
>Ga0214473_10004237_pt1 | contig 17268 bp, 19 predicted proteins | sample RVTome_7_FD_203509 | JGI IMG/M metagenome (GOLD analysis project Ga0214473, IMG submission 203509) | Soil microbial communities from uranium-contaminated site in the Upper Colorado River Basin, Wyoming, United States - RVT98D197 | ecosystem: Environmental > Terrestrial > Soil > Contaminated >... | reverse complement strand
GCGGGCCGATCGTGCAGGACAAGGCCCACTTCTATTTCAACTACGAGCGGGACAACGAGGACATCGGCGGTTTCAAGAACCTTCCGGACGAAGGCCAGCCCCTCACCCAGGATTTCGTCGGTTTTTTTACCGTCCGCGCCAACAACTACTTTGGACGGGTGGACGTGCAGCTCAACCCTAACCACATCCTGACCGGCCGATGGGTCCTGGAGAAAGCTCCCGCCATCGGCGAGGGCTTCAACAGCAACACTGACGTTCCCGACGCCAGGGCCTTTGAAGGCGACCAGGATCAAAACATCAACTTGTCCTTGACATCGATCCTAGGCGACCGAGCCTCCAACTCCTTCCGCTTCACCACGATCAATGAAAAACTCAGGAGCGGGAGCCAGACGTACTTTACTTCCGATGTGGAGTGGGTCGGCCTGGACGGGAGGAGCCAGTTTGAGATCGGCGCATCCCAAGAGCACCCGGGCTATAACGCCGGAACGGGAGGAACCGGAGCCTTCAACCGAGTCCGCACCTATGACTTTGCCGACAGCTTCAGCTATTTCCTGCCCGACAAGAAGGGAGATCATAACCTCAAGTTCGGAGTCGGCTTCAGCCGGAACCGCACCCCTCCGTCGAGCCAGGTCGACTCCGGAACTTTCGAATTCGAAAGCGACCTTCCCTTCGACGCCGCCAACCGGGAGACCTACCCCGTCCAGTACACCATCAACCTCCTCGAGCCCGGGGCCGAAGGCTTCGATATCTTCGCCAATGACTGGCGCGCCCACTGGTTCGTGCAGGACAAGTGGCGCTACAACGATCAGCTGACCTTCAATCTGGGCCTTCGCTGGGATTACCAGGACATCGTCCCCAACAGCGGGAACGATTTCGCCCCGCGTCTGGGCTTCGCCTATGACCCCAAGGGGGACGGCAAGACCGTGATCCGAGGCGGACTTGGCCGGTTCTCCTTATGGACGCTGAACGGGGTGCCGGTGGACCTACAGAGAAGGGCATTGGTCAGCCCGTTCCCCACCTTAACCATTGACGATGCCGACAGCGCGGTGCTCAATCCGGACCTGGGGACCGACTCGGAGGGCAATCCGGGGATCGCCGTGGTGAGCGCAGCGGGTGAGGCCGAGCTGAACGCAGAGCGGGATAGAATTCTAGCGGGCAGCGTATACAATACCGAGCCGCGATTCGACGATCCGGACCGGGCCATGCCCTACCAATGGGGATGGAGTATCGGGTTCCAGCGTGAGCTGGCGCAGGACTGGGCGGTGACCGCCGACTACGTGGCCAACGTCACGCGCGATCAGATCGGCCTGATCGACATCAACGAGCCGGTGAACGGCGTGCGGCCGGGAGTCGATGTCTTCGACCCCAACGGCGAGCTCGTTCCGTTCGGGGAAGGGCGCGATACTGCCTTCCGGCGGGTCCTCCAGTATCAAACCCGCGACGAGCTGAACGGGAACTACAAATCGCTGCAGATCGGGGTGAACAAGCGGTTCTCCAACCGCTACAGCATGCGCCACGCCTACACGCTCCAGAGGACCAACTACGTCGGCACGGGTACCAATAGAGTGGTCTGGCTAGACAACGATATCCGCGCCGACTACGGCCGGGGCGCGGGAGACCGCAGGCATGTCTTGAGCATGAGCGGCACCTTCAACCCGGTGGGGGGTCTGAGCCTGGGCGGGATCTTGTCCGCCAGCTCGGGAGTCGGGCTAAACGAAACGACCGGCGGAGACGGCAACAAGGACAACGATCGGACCGATCGGCCCATTCAAGGAATCGACGATAAGGTCAAACCAATCGCGTCGGAGGTCGACTCCCAGGGCCGGGCGGTGATCCGGGGCATCGACGGACCCAGCTTCTTCGAGATCAATCTCTCCGCTCGCTACACCTTCGATCTCGGCGGCAACAGGTCTCTGGGACTCTTCTTTGATGTCTTCAACCTGACCAATCGCTTGAACATTAACAATATACAGACAAATCGCTCGAGCGGGAACTTCCTGCAAGACACCTCGGCTCTTCTGCCGCGGCAGGCGCAGATAGGCGCCCGCTTCTCGTTCTAGATGCGGCTGTCTCGAGGCCGGATCCCCGCAGGGGGGTCCGGCCTTTTTTCTTCCCGCCGCTCTCTGCTATAAGGGTCTCGAGCCAGGGCCCTTGATCTCTATCCAAAACATCCATAAGGTAGCAGAACCGGGGAGAGACGACCCAAGGGAGGTAGAATACCTTCCTACGTCCCCAAGGAGGAAGCATGAAGAATCGAGTTCTATTTCCGAGGAGCGCCACCGGCACAGCCGCCGCGGGCCTGCTGGCGCTTCTGATAGTGACGCCCGCGGGCGCCCAGAGCGATTCGATACCCGCCGAGGGCGGCGAGATCCGGATCACGCCCATCACTCACGCCAGCGTGCAGGTGGAGTTTGGGGGCAAGGTGATCTACGTCGACCCCAGCCAAGGTGAATACACGGGTAAGCCCAAGGCGGACCTGATCCTTATAACGGACATTCATGGCGATCACCTCAACGCCGAGATCATCGGCCAGCTTCGAAAGGAAGGGGCGCCGATCGTCGCACCCGCCGCGGTCGCGGAGCAGTTGACGGACAAGGCCCAGGACGTGACGGTCATTGCCAACGGGGAGACCAAAACGGTAGCCGGCATCAGCATCGAGGCAGTTCCGATGTACAACCTCGAGCGCGGACCGGAGCCCGGACAGCTCTTCCACACCAAGGGGCGGGGCAACGGATACATTCTCACGCTGGGAGGAAAGCGCGTGTATTTCTCCGGAGATACGGAGTGCGTTCCCGAGATCCGCGCTCTCCAGAATATCGACGTGGCGTTCATGACCATGAACGTGCCCTACACCATGCCGCCCAGCGAAGCCGCCGTGTGCGTGAAAGCCTTCGCGCCCAAGATCGTTTACCCGTACCACTTTCGCGGCTCGGATCTCAACGAGTTCGCCTCGGCACTCAAGGATCAGCCGAACATCGAGGTTCGCATTCGTAAATGGTATCCAGACGCCCCTAGCGGGGGGTGGTAGGGAGTCATTAGTTAGGGGAGGAGAGGAGACAATAGGCTCGTCGGCCCCGCGTTGAGCGGATTCAATCCCACCCAAGAGGGTCAGCCGGCGCGGCGCGAACGGCCTGGCGGTGGCGCAAGAGAGCCTTCACGCGCGAGGAGAGCGCCACCAGGCTGAAGGGCTTACCCATCAGGTCGTCGGCACCCATATCCAAGCTCCTGGCCAGATCGGCTTCATTTGTTCGCACAGTGAGCATCAGCACCGGAAACGTGAGTCTGGCCATGCGGATCCGACGGCAGAGCTCGAAACCGTCCATCCCGGGAAGCATGATGTCCAGGATCAGGAGGTCCGGTTTCAGCCTCAGGGCCGCCTGCAGACCGTCCACACCATCGGCCGCGGTGGAGACGCGATAGCCCCCGAACTCGAAATTGACGCGCAGGCCTTCTCGAATCCCCTCGTCGTCTTCGACGATGAGTAGATGGTGGCTCATCTTGCGCGGATACTACGCCCCGCATCGGCCTGCTTATTGTGGCGGATTGTAATTACTTGTCTATGAATGTAACCGCTGCACTCATTAAAGAGCTCGTCCGGGTTCACCAAGCTTTGATAACGGCAACTTCGGACATGGGATAGTGTTTCGTGTTCAGAGTGTAGATGCTACCACCGGTCAAAACGGCTGTTGCCGCGAGAATTGCATCGTTGACGTCAATTCCGTGAGAGGCGTGCCACTCCCTATACATTCGGCCTGCAACATCGACCACTTCCTGCGTCACCGGCTCCGTTTTGAAGCGGGATAAGAAGGCGAGTGTCGGGGATTCCTCCTCGGGACGCATGAAGAAAACGACCTCCGCCCGCTGGAGGGCGCCCGTCCAGAGATCTACACCTGTTTGTTTGGTGAGCCTTCGGAACAGGGATGCCGCCCGCGATTCTCCGCGCAGGTGCCAAATGAGGATGTCGCTATCGACGTAGACCCGCATCGGGCCTACTTGCCGTGATGCCGTTCGAAGGCCTTGTCGAAGGCTTGGCGGGCTGCGCGAACCGTGGACGCGGGAGGCTCTCGCCGCTTCCAGGCCCCCCGTGTTTCCGACCAGACATCCTTGGCGCCCTGTCTTTCGGCCTCGCGAGCCCGAAGGCGAATCGCCTCCTCGATAAACCGCTTCTTCGATAGGCCGAGCTGACGCGCGCTGCGCTCCAGCTCCTCAATCGAGGACTCGTCGACCCGAACGGAAAGAATCTTCTGCAAAGGAGCGTCCTTCTTACGTCTACATGTTAACGTAAACGCCGCCCCCCTTCAAACTCCTTCTAAGAACGGTCTACCAGGCTCATTCCACCAGCTTGTAACCGACGCCGTAGGCGGTGAGGATATGGCGGGGATTGCGCGGGTCTTGCTCGATCTTCTTACGAAGACTCACAATGAGATTGTCCACTGCCCGCGAGGAAGCGGAAGGAGAATACCCGAGGGCTTGGCCGAGCAGCTCTTCTCGGGTGACGACCTCTCCGGCCCGGGCGGCGAGGCAGCGCAGGATCTCGAACTCTCGGAACGAAATCCGCACCGGGCGGCCCTGCCGCGTCGCCTGCTGGCGCACCAGGTCGATCTTCACCCCACCCAGCTTCCAGGTCTGCTGTGCAGAGGGATGGGGCTGGCTGCGGCGCAGCAGCGCCTTCACCCGGGCGGAGACCTCCTGAACGCTGAAAGGTTTGAGAACGTAGTCGTCGGCGCCGATCTCGAACCCCCTGACCCGCTCCGATTCATCGCGCCGTACGGTCAGTATCATGATGGGGAAATCGAGGCCGGCGGCTCTCACCCGGCGGCAGACCTCGAAGCCGTTCATGCGCGGTAGCATGATGTCGAGGATCACCAGATCCGGCTTCAGAGTGAGAGCGGACTCGAGGCCCTCCACCCCGTCCTGGGCAAGGGACACACGATAGCCCTCGAACTCGAAGTTCATGCGCAGCCCTTCCCGCAGGCCTTCCTCGTCTTCTACAATCAGCAAATGCTCGCTCATAACGGACCACTGTCCGGGGGCACCGGCAGGAGTATGGTAAAGCGGCTACCACGACCCGGCTCGCTCTCGACCTCGATCTTGCCCTGGTGTGCCTTGACCACCGTGTCCACGATAGAAAGGCCCAGGCCCGTTCCCTTGACGGCCTTGGAGCTTGTGCCTCGATAGAATCGCTCGAAAATTTGAGGCAGCTCCTCGGAGGAGATCCCCCGGCCCCGATCCGCGACTTCGACCGCCACCATGCCGTTGCGGCGAGACGCGCGCACCTCGATGGGTTGATCGGAGTCGCTGTACTTTAAGGCATTGTCCATCAAGTTGTAGACCGCCCTCACCAGGCTGTGCCGATTACATTGAAGCACGGGCAGCCTTCTTTCCGTGGAAAGGGTCACTTTGCCGCGGGCCAGGCCGGAAGCGGCGAGCATCTCCACAGCTTCTTCGAGGATCTCCCGAGGAGAACAGGCCTCCCTGGAGAGAGGCTGTTGCTCGGCCTCCAGGCGGGAAAAATCCAGAATCTCGTCCAGCATGGCACACATCGCCTCGGCCTGCTGGCGCAACTTGCCGTAGAAGAGTTTTCGCTCCGTCTCCTCCGGCACTCGCCCCAGCTCGAGCATCTCCGAGTAAAGGCGCATCATGGATGCCGGCGTCTTCAGCTCGTGGGAGACTCCCGAAATGAATCGGGACTTCAGATCGGAGAGCTTGGCCTCGCGGCTCGAGCTGCGGGCTATCAGCATGGTGCCCCAGGCGAGCACCATGATCCCCGCCCCGACAATGGCCAGGTTGGCGAGCGCGCCCTGCTTCATCAGTTGTTCGACGCCGTCGTTCTTCTCACCTACCGACAGACGCCACACCGGAGCCTCGGTAGCTGGCGAGGACCTCTCGCTGGGCAAGGCGAAGGAAAGCCGAAATTCCACCGACGAGTCCGCGAGCCGTGGCCGGAAGCCCGGCTTGCTGCCAAACATGCTTCTCCCGCTCTCATCGAAAACCGCGAAAGCGACGTCCTCCCGTCCCGGAATCTGGCGGAGAAAAGGTGCCACGTTCTCGGCGTAGAACAGAGGGAGAAACCGCTCGGCGAAGTTATCGAGGTTGACACAAAAACCCACCAGGCCGGTCTCGCGCGGATCCTGGTCGCTCACCATCCGGTGGATCACAAGTTGCAAGGGGGGATCGCCCGGAATGCTGAACTCCGCCCAGCGCGGGTCGTCTATCTCGGTCCGCCAGACTTCGGAAGGCCAACTGTCGGCCAGATGGGGAACTGCCCGGAAGACGTTCTCCTCCGGAAAATAGAAGAGCGTCTTCTCAGGTGCTTGAGACGAGACCCAGATGAAAAAGTGCTGCACGTAGGGAAAGCGCTTGAGAGCCGATTCGAACTGATCTCCCAAGACGTCGAGCTCCATGCGGAAGACGTCTTCATGCACGACCGGGGGTAGGGTCTCCAGCCGGGCACCGGTGACCCAGTCTTCCAGGACGGCCGCCGCGCTGAGCGCCGCGACACGGTTTTGTTCGGATTCCACCATCCTGGACTGGCTGCGGAGCTCCGCCAACCAGCGATATTGGACCAGAGCTATGGCCAGCAAGGGTCCACCGAAGGCCAAGATGGCCAGAACCTGCCATCTCGACCGGTGAAACCAGGACCGCAAGTGTTTCCAGGACATAACAAAGCCCACCAGATCGTAGCCGCTTGCAGTTGCCGCCGCAAGAGATATGGGGACTGGTCGCTCAGGTCACTAGCCCGTGCCGGCGCCCTACGGAGACGAAAGCGCCAATGGCACGATCCAGGTGCTCTGGCTGGTGGGCGGCGGAAATCTGCACCCGGATGCGGGCCTTCCCCTCGGGCACTACCGGAAAGCTGAAGCCAACCACGTAGATCCCTTCCTCCAGGAGCTCTGCTGCCATCTCCTGGGCCAGCCGGGCGTCACCGAGCATGATGGGCACGATGGGATGAGTCCCCTCCCGGATTTGGAATCCCCGCGCCGCCATGGTCTCGCGGAAATAGCGCGTGTTCCTCTCCAGCCGGGTCTTGAGCTCCGAGGTCGAGCTCAACAAATCGATCGCCTTCAGGCCGGCTGCCACCACCGACGGAGCCAGGGTATTGGAGAAAAGATAGGGTCGGCTTCTCTGCCGGAGGAGGGCGACGATCTCCTTGCGGCCGCTGGTGAACCCGCCGGAGGCCCCCCCCATCGCTTTACCCAAAGTAGAAGTCACGATGTCCACCCGTTCTCGGACCCCCCAAAGCTCCGGCGTTCCCCGACCGGTCTCGCCGACGAAGCCGGTGGCGTGTGAATCGTCCACCATGACCAGTGCCTGGTATCGATCGGCGAGATCGCAAATGGCGTCCAGGGGCGCGAAGGTGCCATCCATGCTGAAGACGCCGTCGGTCGCCACCAGACGAATGCGCGCGCCGGAGGCTTCTTTGAGCTTAGCCTCCAGGTCTCGCGGGTCGGCGTTCCGGTAGCGAAATCGGCGGGCCTTCGACAACCGCACGCCATCGATGATGCTGGCATGATTGAGCTCATCGCTGATGACGGCGTCCTCATCGGTGAGAAGTGTCTCGAAGAGACCCCCGTTGGCATCGAAACAAGAACCGTAAAGTACGGTGTCCTCGGTTCCCAAAAAGTGAGAGATGCTCTCCTCCAATTGTTTGTGAATATCCTGTGTGCCGCAGATGAATCGCACCGAGGAGAGCCCAAAGCCCCGTCGCTCCAAACCGTCTCGGGCGGCGGCGATGATCTGCGGATGACTGGAGAGTCCCAGGTAGTTGTTGGCACAGAAGTTCAAGACGTCTCCGGTAGCCACGCGGATCATCGGACCCTGCGGAGATGAAATCACCCTCTCCTCTTTGTAGAGTCCGGATCGCCGGATTTCTTCCAACACACTGGCGAATAGCTCGCGCCTCCTGCCGTACATCGTCAGGCCTCCTTTCTGGATCCCGGGCTTATTGTAAGCGGGCTTTCCTACCTCGGAAAGGACGCTGCTCCCACAGGCGCGGGGCGGGGAAGCATGCGTCGCGGGGGGCGCGGAGTGCAGTGCGGTAGACGCTTCGAGGGTCGATGGCGTCCTGGGCGTGAATGCTGGGGCGTGCCTAGAAAGGAGAAGGATCCAACGACGAGCTCTCGCCGACTCGTTGATTCAAGCTTCCTAGCAGATCTCCCAATAGCAGGAGGAAGGGATGCACGGGATCCTCTCCTCGATCGGCTTGCTGGTGACCGTACTTCCGTAACCGCTGCACGAAGCTGCTGAAGAGAACGTGGTCCGACTCACGGACTCCTGTCAGAGCGGGGAAGGTCTCAGGGTGGAAGTCTCGGAGCAACACCTGGACTTTGTCGAGTTGATCGGGCCGGCGTTGTTCGTCGTAGTCCCGAACCCGAGACATCAGTTCGCCGAACCAGCTCAGAAAGCTATCCAAATCGAGCTGGTTCTCCAAATCGCGCTTGAAGAGCCTCTTGCGAGTCAAGGTTTCATCGAAGAGGTTGAGCTGCTCGAACATGACGAAACAGGTGCTTTCCTGGACTTCCTTGAGGCGCAGTCCGAGCTCGTCGACCACCGTACCGATCCGCGCCTCCAAGAACTCCTTGCCTTCGCTTCCCGCCGGAAGCTCCCCCTCCAAGGGGACGAACTTCCGTACCCAGCGATCCAGAGCGAGCCGCAGGAATCTGAGGTCTCCCCCCAAATCGCGGGATCTCTGCCCGTACAGACCGCGCATCTGCTCGGCGCTTCCGGTGAACGGGCAGCCAGCGAAGAACGTCTCGATCTGGTGCAGCCGTCTTCCCACCGCGAAGAAATACTGACCCAGTAGCTCCACGTGCCCGTCATAGATGTGCCGTGCCTTGGAGAGATCCTCGCCGGATCGGAACATGAGTGTCTTCAACTCCCTCCGGATCCGCTCGATTCCGATGAAGGCCTCCGAGGACAACAGAGCAGCTATCTCGAGGACCCCGTCCAACAAGTACTCTGAGACTTCTTCGTCCCGGATCTCACCGAGACAATGATTGAGCGTGTCGAGCGAGGTTTCGCGTAACAAATAGTCGAGTGCTGCTTGTTCCCTGCCCTCGCTGAGCCTCTCGAGCAAGGGCTGGCATAGAGACCCCTTGTCGAGCGCCGCCTTCACGACCGGGTGGTCGATGCCTGGGCGACGGCGGACTTCACCCTTAGGAAGATGCGTTCGCCTCTGCGCCTGAGGCTCCATAGGATAATAGATGATTCGGAGTTCGCGGGCGGACTCCAGTCATCCGCCGACAGTAATCAATTCTGCGGCTCACTATAACAGCGGGCCGGTTTCATTGTCAACGCCAGAACGACCAAAGAACGACCCGTTCAGTAACGCCTGTTCAGGTAGTCGGCCAGGATACGGCCATGGTCGAACGCCAGCTCCTGCGGAAGCGCATCCACCGGAAACGTCCTGGCTTCCGCCGCGTCGTCCGCCGCCCGCGGCTCCCCCTGGGCGCGGCCTATGAAGACCACGGAAACGGTATGCCCGCGAGGATCCCGCGACGGATCAGAGTAAACGTGGAACTGCCGTACCAGCTCCACGCGGAGGGAGGTCTCTTCAAGTGTTTCTCGCACCGCGGCTTGTTCCACCGTCTCTCCCGCATCGACGAACCCACCCGGCAGAGCCCAGCCAGGCGGCGGATTCTTCCGCCGGATCAGTACCAATCGGTCCTTTCCCACTTCCACGATCACGTCCACGGTAAGTCGGGGTTGTTGGCGATCGTTCACCCACAGGCTCCTGAGGGAATTGTCCTGTATCTTTTACAGGAATGTGGCAAAAAGTGAAACCGTGTCGAAGCCCAGTCAGCCCGACGGCGCGCTAATCAGGGCCGCCGGCCGCTTGTTTGCAGTGCATTTTCTGGCACGGTAATTGCTCTAGCTTCCCAATAGAGCTAGGGTGGACCGATGACTCTACAGATCGTCAAACGGATCGAAGAGCTCAAGCAGCGGCTATCCCACCTCCGTTGCCAAACGAACGATGCCATGAACGGGATCGCTATCGAGGCCGTCGAGCAGGAGCTGGCCAGAACCGCTGCCCGCTTGCCTCGAGAGTGGGACCTGGTCTCTGGCCACGCCGAGGAACCGACCTTCAGCGAAGATGGCCGAGCCGGCTCACAATGGTGGATTTGAGACGACGGAAGTCTTGAAGATCACCTTGCCGTAAGGCAGTTAGACTCTCGTCGAGCTTACTCACCAGCTCGGTCAGCTCTCGTCGTTCCAGCTCCTGTCGAACCTCCAGCAGCAGCGCTTGGATTTTCGCCACGTCTCCCAGCTCGATGGTGTTGAGGGCGGCGATCATAGAATCCAAGCTCTGCACGTGTGGCTCCTCCTTGCGAGTAGCAAGCGAACCTCGCTATTCTATCCTCTCGGTCAGTACGAACAAGCCTACAAGCTTACAAGGTACATGCCCGTCCAGCCGATTCCTCTTCGCCCCCATCCCTTGACGGAGTCGGAAAGCATAGCTCTGAAGGAAATCATCCGCCAACAGGCCAGAGACATCGGCTTCGATATGGTTGGATTCGCTCCTGCCCAATTACCCTCTCAAGCACCTCGATTGGCGGAGTGGCTCGGCCGCGGCTACCACGGGGAGATGGGTTGGATGGCCAGGGACCCCGACCGACGAACCGATACGGAGCGCAGTCTGGCCGGAGCAGGGACGCTGGTATGCTGCGCACTCAACTACTACCAGGGCCCGCACCAGCCGGTCTCGTTCCTGAAGGGTGTGATCTCGACCTATGCTCAAGGTGAGGACTATCACCGCCTCCTGGAAGAAAAGCTGCAGCTTCTGGCCTTCTTCATCTCGCAGCGCTTCCGGTTACCCAGCAAGATCTACGTCGACACCGGTCCTTTATTGGAAAAAGGCTACGCGGTAGCGGCCGGCTTGGGATGGTTGGGCAAACACTCGAACCTGATCTCGCGTCGGGGCAGTTCCTGGTTTTTCTTGGGCGAGATCCTGCTCCCCGTCGTCTTGCCTCCCGACCGGCCGGGAAGAGATCATTGTGGCACTTGTAGTCGCTGTATCACCGCCTGTCCCACCGGCGCGATTGTGGAGCCCTACGTGGTGGACAGCCGGCTCTGCATCTCTTACCTGACCATCGAGCTTCGTGGTTTCGTACCTCGCCATCTCCGAGCCCTCATTGGTAACCGCATCTACGGCTGCGATGATTGCCAGGACGTTTGTCCCTGGAACCGGTTCGCCAGCAAGAGCGAAGAGGTGGCCTTCCTCCCCAGGGAGCCTCTAGCGTCCCTGGACCTCATCGCCCTGCTCCGCATGACCCGGGACGACTACCTCCGGGCCACCAAGGGTAGCGCCATGCGGCGAGCCCGCTACCCAGGACTTCTCCGCAACGTGGCCATCGCCCTGGGAAACTCAGGTGATGGGCGAGCGGTACCCGCTTTGGTGGAGGCGCTGGACCACGCCGAGACTCTGGTTCGAGGCCACGCCGCCTGGGCGCTGGGAAGGCTGGGACGGCGCGAGGCGTTGCCGTCCCTTCAGAGCCGTTTGAATCGCGAGGAGAAAAGAGAAGTTCGGGAAGAGATCGACTGGGCAGTTTCCGAGCTCGGTGGGTAGCTACCGCGGCCGAGCCCTGATGGTGATGGGGTGGTAGGGACTGCTCTGCCCGTTACTCGCACCGTTGCCCGCCCCTCCGCCGGATATCGATTCACGGTTCCCGGTGTAAACGACGTCTTCTGAGGTCCGAATCGCCAGGGGCACCAGAAGGTTGCCGCCCCCACCGTAGGTGAGAGGGGTGACTTCCATTCGATCTCCCTCAATTTCAATCAAGAGGAAGTGAGGCAGACTCACGGCGTTGGTTGCCTCCATGCGCTCGCGGCGCAGGATCTCGAGCCCCGAAGTCCCTTCTCGGCCTCTTTCGTCCTTCCCACCGGCCCCGGTAACCAGGTAACGGGTTTGCTTCAAGGATCCCTCCGTCTCTTCCCGGGTGATCTGGAAATTGTGCACGTGCCCGCTAAAGACGACGCGCACGTCACCCTCTGCTAGCAACGGCACCAGATCCCGCTCGAGCTCCTGTAAGTTCTCATCCTTACTTCGAGGACCGTAATGACTTCGCCCCGCATTGAAGGGGGGATGATGGAACCAGGCGATCTTCCACAGCGCCCCTTTCGCCCGCTCCAACTCCGCCCCGAGCCATCGGCGCTGCTCCGATGATCCGCCACCGCCGTAGAGGGGTTGCCAGGTAAGGCCGGCAATCGTCTCCCGGTTGGTCGTCGTGTCCAAGCAAATCAACCGAACATCCTTCCCGTGACTCACACCGTAGAATCTGTCCTCGAAACGTGACGGGGTTCCATTGCCTAGAACGGCTCGAGGTAGAAAGAAGTTGTCCCGGTAATGTGCCAGATCGCTCGCCGACTCGCTCTCGCTTCCATCATGGTTCCCCAGGCTGGGAAAGAAAGGGATCCTGCTCAACAGGCGCTGGTAAGGAATGAAGAACTTTTCATAGAACTCCTTGTCGTCGCTCCCGGTGGCCACGAACAAGAAGAAATCGTACAAGTTATCTCCGGTAGAGAGCATGAACCGGATCGGATTGCCGGCAAGCTCCTGTTCCTCCACGACGTGGCGCATGCTCTCGGCCAGCCGGTATTGCTTCTCACTCCCGGTACCGAAGTCCCCCAGGACCAGAAACGCTAACCTACCCGAGGGATCCGCGGGGCCGGGAGCGGTTCGGAAGTAGAGGAGTCGTTCCTCTCGATAGAGCGCATCGCCCCAGTCCCTTCCGTTGACTCGCAGCTGGTAGCCGTACTCCGTTCCCGGTTCGGGCAGAGACGCCTCGATCCAGTTTCGCTCGCTGGTGGTGAACGGTGAGCCGGGAACTTGGCGGCCGTTGGAACGATAGAAGATACTCAGCTCCGCCGCACCGACCGGCGGAGAAGACTCGCCGATGGTGTTGTCTCCTCCCCGACCCGGACCTCCCCAGACCACCACCACGCTATCGTGCGCCAGGTTTTGAATATAGATGAACTCCCCTATGTTACCGCCCGGCGCGGCGGCAAACAGGCAGACTGCGGAGAGCGCGAGTCCCAGACGTAGGACTGCAGTCAGATGGGTTTGACTCCAACTTCGCCTAGCCACTCGATGATACGGAGCTCGACGACCTGTTCATGAAATCGACACCACTTTTCACGCGCTTCCGGCAGGTGGTCGAGCGTGTCATTGAAGAGGACGCGCGCCTCCCGCTCCTGCAGCGTGGAACTGAGGAGCTTTCGCTCACGCCCCTCGTCTAATGTGCCCACGAACCGATGGAGGTCGCGAAAAGAAACCACCCGCCGAGACAGCGGGATGGTCACGTATCGTTCCTCGGCGGTGATCCGCTCCTCGTCTTCCTGCTCGTCCTCGTTCTCGAGATAGGTGGAGAAGAAGTGGACCTCGCCGGTCTCCCGATCGAGATAATAGCGGTGGTCCCGGGAATCATCTTGAAAAGCGTCCGCCAGCTCGGACCAGTCGACTCTCAGTAGCTTCATGATCTGCCCTATTTCGATTCTCACCCAAACCAAGCCTCCAATCAAGACCCCTTCTGAGAATCCGGCTCTCGAAGACTGCCGAGGCGGGCGGAAAGACCACTCAGTCCAGATAGTCTATGGTGCTGATTTCCCAGTAGTTATGATACGCGCCCGCGTCGTAGAGGCTCAGAAATCTGGGGATGCGCTGAAGGACGGTGGTGCTGCGGTGTCCGGGCAGACCGGCCGGATGAGACTGCCCATAATCGAAATAGGCCCGAATGAAAAGACTGTCTTCCCGCAACGGCAGGGACCGAACGTTCTCGACATACTGCCGGAAGCCACCGGAGCGAAGGAGATAGAACTCCACGTTGGATACATAGAAAGAGGACACCGTCTCTCCCCGTTCTCTGAGAAAATCCCCTACCGCCTGCAGGGCGTGATCTCCGGCGAAGTCGCCCACCACCGGGACCAGGCGACCGCTCACGGTCAGCTCCCTGACGAACCGATAATCCTCTTCCGATCCCAAAAAATGACTCTGCCCCCTGGGGCTACGCGATAACAAGAGCGACCGGTAGTCCGGGTGGTAGGGCCTGGAGGACCGCCCGTAGGAGCGGAATCGAATGTCGAGCTGTTCAGTGAACAACGACCGATAGACGAAGCGAATATGCTCTCGGTCACGCTCGGAAAGCGACACCCGCAGTGTGCCTTCGATGTGGTCAAGGATCGCCTTCAAGTTCTCGGCGAACGTACCCTCGCCGGGCGGGATCGACTCGACCGCGGCTAACAGCTCCTCGACATCGGCGGTCAGAGGCGGTGCCTCCCGTCCGTCCGCGGGACGCGAGAGGAGCCAACAGAGATACTGGAACCGGGTGGTGGCCTGGTGAAGAATGGCGTTCAGCAGAAGGTGGTGCAGCATGTTTTGCTTGCGTACATCCACGATGAACGCCCAGTGCGGACGGATTCTAGCGATATAGGTGAAGTTCTGCTCAGGCCCCACACCGATGAAAGCTCCTCCCATCGGCTCCAACTGGTCCATGACCTGCAGGTAGGAGGTTTCGTTGGAGATGATGTTATCGGTGTCGAAGAATCCGGCCGGCCCCGACAGATCTTTAATGAGCTGCGCGAGCTCGGGGACCGGCTTCTGATCCAGCGACCGTTGGCAGGCCGGAGCGATCGCGAGTCCCAGGACGAGGGTCACTGGAATCGAGAGGAAACGTCCTAGCATGGTGGTTTGGTTCCTGGGATCTCTAGCACACCGCGCTCAAGGCTGTCCAGAATCCTATTTCGGGGACAGGTTAATTAAATTACTGAGGTCTGACGATGAGCCTCTCTATTTCCTCCGGTGAGGAGGACCGGTAAGAGGCCTGCACCGAAATGCGGCTCGACGAGAAACTGGGTTAGAACGAAAGCGCCAGGCTTCGTAGAGAAAGCCACCCCAGCACGGCGACGCCCAGAACCGCCATGCCCAGGGTGACGCGACGCTCGACGGCGAATTGGGCGAGTGGGTTGACCCTCATCGTTCCTCTTCTCGGCGCCCGCGCCGTTCATCTTCCCGCTGCACCATGTCGTCGAACCGTTCTTGTTGCTCGGGATTCAGCAGCGCGCGGATTTCTTGGCGAAACTCCTTGCGCAGCGTCTCGAAAGCGGTTTGTGATTCATCCCAGAACTGGCGGGCCCTCTCCCGGTTGGAGACGAGCGCCGCCTCGACCGCCGCCTGCTGTTCGGAAGTGAGCTGCAGCTCACGGGTAAGCCTGGTGACCAACCTGTCGCCCCGCTCCCGTCGATCCCCGTCGCGGCCGTGCCTGTCGAGAAGCAGCCGATCGACCGCTACCCCAGCGCCCATCCCCACGATGAGGGTGAGGCACAAGCTAGCCCACATCCACTTGCCAGCCGTGGGCTTCACTTCAAGGCTCCCGCGGGGGAGGAAACGGCTCCAGGGCAATGCTGAGGACGGGACTCATGAGCGCGGTCTCCTCATACTCCCAGGAGAGACCAATACCCACTTCGCTTGCCTCCAGTTCTCGGAGCTCCTCTTCTTGCTCCGAGAACCAGACCGAGGCCACCGCAACCAGGATGGCGGCAACCGCTAACGGAGCCAGGCGCACCGCGAGCCATCTCCAAACCGTCCCCGGCCCGTTCCGCTCCATCTCCTCTTGTCGCCTTGACCGAAAGCGAGCAATGAATCCCGGATCCGGCTCCGCCGAGACCGACATGACTTCGGCGAGTCGGCGCAGCGAGTCGATGGCATCACGGCATGAAGAGCAAGAGCCCAGGTGCTGGCTGAACGCTTGCAAATCTGCCGCGGCCATCTCCCCATCGAGGAATGACGAGTACAGCGGCTCCCATCGCTTGCAACTCATGGCTTCACTCTTTCTTTCTTGGAGACTCGTTCAGCGGGCCGAGGCGCGACCTCAACTCCAACCGGGCCCGGTGCACGCGGATCTGAACCGTTCCCAGAGGCCACTCCAGAAGCTCCGCGATTTCCCGATAAGTCATCCCTTCCACCGCGCGCAGCACCAAGGGCGTCCGATACTCGGGCCGCATCTCCGCCAATGCCCCGGCAAGATGACGTTGTAGCTCGCGCCCCGCCACCACGGCTTCTGAGGATTCGGCTCGCTCCGGCAGCGCGGCACTCTCGAGCGGAATCTCTCGTTTCCTCCGGATCCGCCGCAGCTCGTCGTGTGCCCTGTTGATGGCAATCCGGTAGAGCCAGGCCTTGACCGATGCGCCTCCCCGGAAGGTCGAAGCCTTCCGGTAGGCCCGGATGAAGGCATCCTGCGCGACATCCTCCGCCAGGCCCCAATCTCTGACCAAACCATAGGCGAGCCTCCTGAGACGTGCCTCGTAGCGCAGAACCAAGGCTTCGAAGGCTTCCTCCTCTCCGCCCAGGAACTGAGAGAGAAGCTTCTCGTCCGATACCACGACCCGCCCTAGAGCGATAACGCCCACGCGGGCACAGGGTTAAAGCCTCCTAAAGACAAGACGTTCACCACCGCCATTCTATTTCGGCGCTCCCGGCCTATGGACCGTTCACACGCCGTAACTTGCTAATATACCTTAACTTCCACGTCTGTGGACGGGGCACCACGAAAAAGCCCCTTGCCCATTGGGGGAGGGGTTTTAAGCGGAGTGGGCTTGCCGGGTACGCTGGTGAAGATCTCGAAGGGTGGCGAGCTCGTCGGCGGCTGGTGGTGGAGTCTCCTTCAATTGTCCCACCGTTTTCAGGCTCCATCCGGTGGCTTCTCGTGCCTGCTCCGGTGTGATCCCGGGATGAAGTCGGGTCAAGATCAACTCCTTCCCGTCGGAATCCCTTTCCAGGATGCCCAAATCGGTAATGACCCGGGTTACACCCCGGGCACCGCCTGCGGCTTGCTTCCCCGAGCCCACCGACGTAATGAAGTCCAACTTCTCCACGAAGGTCTTCTTGCTGTGGCGAACGATCACGAAAACCTCGTGGGCGGAAGTCGCGATCTCCGAGGCACCGCCGGCTCCCGGGAGTCGCACCTTCGGATTCTGATAGTCACCGATGACGGTGGTGTTGATGTTCCCGAAGCGGTCGATCTGTGCCGCGCCCAGAAACCCGACGTCGATCCGCCCGGCCTGCAAGTAGTAGCTAAACACCTCGGGAGTCGAGACCACGGTGGAGGCGGTCTCCGCCAGCTCACCGTCACCGATGGAAAGCGGTAAAACGTCGGGCCGGGCACCGATGGCACCCGACTCGTAGATCAAGATAAGGTCCGGGGCGTGGGTCAGGCGCGCCAGATTGGCCGCCGCACTCGGCAATCCGATACCGACGAAACACACCGCTCGGTGGGA
>Ga0214473_10004236_pt1 | contig 17274 bp, 19 predicted proteins | sample RVTome_7_FD_203509 | JGI IMG/M metagenome (GOLD analysis project Ga0214473, IMG submission 203509) | Soil microbial communities from uranium-contaminated site in the Upper Colorado River Basin, Wyoming, United States - RVT98D197 | ecosystem: Environmental > Terrestrial > Soil > Contaminated >... | reverse complement strand
GACGAGTACCTGTATGACGTACTGGGACTCGTTCGGCTGGAACGGTGCACGCGCCGCTTGCCGTGGGCGAAGGCCTGAATCCTTGTCCGAGAGCCGGATGCGGGAAATCCGCCCGTCCGGTTCGATGAGCGGGACGTGGAAACGGAGTGCGCCGCACAACCGCGCCACGTCTCGACTCTACCCACGGAGGCACAGAGGCCACGGAGAAGAGGCGAAAATGGGGGTAATTCAGGCGGCGCCCCTCCAGCGCCGGGTGACCGTCTGTCACGAGGGAGCCGTTCGAAAAACACGCGTAACTCATTCCTTCACCATCCTCTGTGTCTCCGTGTCTCCGTGGTTCATGAAATACACGGGCTAGGGGCCGCGCAAGATTTCGCGCCCGCCTGGCGCAAATCAATTTGACTATTGGGGTGGGTGAGTCCATAATTACTATGGACAGGTCCAGCGAGGTGACACGCGGCGCCGCGGCAGGCGGTTTCTCGCGGTGCCGGCGTTTCGGATAGTGCGGAGCGGAAGGAGCCGCGAAAGCGAGAATCCGGCGGCGAGGGTGGCCGCCCATACGTGGGCGTGCAGTTCACGAATATCGGCCGGGCTGGCCGCCCGAGGACGCTGTGCGTTTGGCGCTGCCTCGTAGCGGGGCGAAGCTGCCCGCAAGCGTATTACTGAGCGGCAGATCACGTGCGGCGTTCTCGGTCGGTCCGGCCCGGCCTCCGACAACCCGGGCGAGTAAGAAAGCGCGTCCGGTTCATCTTGGGCCGGTCGGGAGCGCTGGAGGGCCCTAATCTCAGGCCTTAACGACGCGCCCGGCCGGCCGCTTGTTTCGCCCCGTCGCGTTGCGCGTGTCCACCACCAGCGCCGCGTTCTTGACCACCAGGTCGTAATCCACCGTGCTGTGGTCGGTGGCGATCAGGATGCAGTCATATTTGCGGATGTTCGGCGGCGTCAGCGGCACACTGCGCATGTGCGTGATGTTGTGCTCGCGCATCGGCTTGGCGACCGGGATGAACGGGTCGTGGTAATCGACCTTGGCCCCGCGTGCCTGGAGCAGCTCGATGAGCGTGACCGACGGCGATTCGCGCACGTCGTCCACGTCCTTCTTGTACGCCAGCCCGAGCACCAGCACGCGCGCGCCCTTGAGCGGTTTGCCGCGCTCGTTGAGCGCTTCGGCGACGCGCGTGACGACGTGCTCGGGCATCGAAGTGTTGATCTCGGCGGCCAGCTCGATGAACCGCGTCGGGCGGCCGTACTGCCGCGCTTTCCACGATAGGTACAGCGGGTCGATCGGGATGCAGTGGCCGCCCAGGCCGGGGCCCGGGTAGAAGGGCTGGAACCCGAAGGGCTTCGTTTTCGCCGCTTCGATGACCTCCCACACGTCGATGCCCATGCGGTCAAAGAGCAGTTTCAGCTCGTTCACGAGCGCGATGTTGACGCAGCGGTAGACGTTCTCGACGATCTTGCAGGCTTCCGCGACGTCGCACGACGAGACCGGCACGACCGTGGTCAAGACTTCGCGATACAGGGCCACGGCGACCTTGCCGCTGCTGCGGCTGGCCCCGCCGACGACCTTGGGGATGTCTTTCGTGGTGATGTCGGTGCGGCCGGGGTCCTCGCGTTCGGGCGAGAAGGCGAGGAAATAGTCGCGGTTGAGCTTGAGTCCGGTGGCGTCGAGCAAGGGCTGACAGACCTCGCGCGTCGTGCCCGGGTAGGTCGTCGATTCGAGCACGACGAGCTGCCCTTTGCGCAGCCGGCGGGCGATCTGCTCGGTCGTGCCGCGGACGTAGGTCATGTCCGGCTCGCGCATTTTGTCGAGCGGCGTGGGGACGCAAATGATGATCGCGTCCGGCTCGCGGAGCCGGTTCATGTCCGTCGTCGGTTCGAAACGACGCTCGCGGATGAGCTGCCGGAACATCTTGGCCGGCAGATGCTGGATGTACGTCTTGCCGGCCTGGAGCATGGCGACCTTCTTTTCGTCGATGTCGAAGCCCAGCACGCGAAACCCGCTGTGACAGAACTCCCGCACCAGCGGCAGGCCGACGTACCCGAGGCCAATAACGCCCACCAGGGCTTGACGATCCCGAAATCGTTTGAGGAGCACATCCGCCAGTTTCATGGGTACCCGACTCCGTCCTTGAGGATCGAAAACGCCGGCACCTTTTACCGGAGCGCCGCAGGGGCGGCAAGCCGGTCGCGACGCTCGCCGTGGCGGACCCTCGCGGGAAAGGGGTCAGGAACCTTTTTAAATCGGGCAACCCCGACAGCGAGAGAGTCTGAAGGAAAAAGGTTCCTGACCCCTTTCCCCTTTCGCTCGCCCGTGATAACTCGCGTGCGCGGCTTGCCCTGGGCGGCCGACCGGGCCTACAAACCAGTGTGCGACGGCGTGGCCCGTGCCGCCAACCGTGCGGCGCGGCCCCGCGATCCCGTGGAGGATGCGCGATGAAAGCGAGCACGTACGCGGCCGTGGGTCACGGCCTGCTGCTGCTGGCGATCAGCAGCGGCGCGGCGGCGATCGTGCTGGCGGTTTGGCAGGCCTGTCTCCCGCGGCTCGAAATCCTGACGCGCTGGAGTTTTCTGGGCAACCTGTAGTCGGCGATCCAATCCGCGCGCGGGTCGCGATTTCACGGATAAATCCGCCCCATCATCCGCGCATACGGAATCGTCTCGCGGATGTGCTTGAGGCCGCAAATCCACACCAGCATATGCTCGACGCCCAGGCCGAAGCCGCCGCGGGGGACTGGCCGCTGGCCGCGCAAGAGGGCGGCCCGTACCGGCCCAGTTAGGCCGCGCGGAACGGCCGGACCTCGACCTCGACTCCGGCCGCGCTGGCCGCTTCCGCCTGTTCCAGCAGCGCACGCGCGGTTCGGTCCTCGACGTACTGCTCACCGCAGTTCTCGCAAACGTTCGCCGGAACCGTGCGAAACACGACGGCCGTTCGGCCGCGCTCAAGCGTGACCGTGACCCGCGCCGGCCGCGTCTCGCCGTGCTTGCAGATGACGCACTTCATGGCCGCTTCCTCTGCCGGAACGCATCGTCCCAGTACGACCGATCCGGCTCGTACACCATTACTATAATGGTTTCGTCGTTGACGCGGTTCTCCGCGGCGACCACGTGCAGCGGACGACTCTCCACGAACCCCAGCAGCAGGCGACTGGGGTAGGGATGGTCATCCCGGTAATCCTCGATGACTTCGCCGCTCCGCACGACCCGTTCGACATCGCCCGCGCGAATGTCTCGTTCGAACATTCGCCGCAGCGCGTGCATGCGGTAGATCAGCCGTGACGTGCCCATGAGCTCCTACGGATAAATCCGGCCCATCATCCGCGCAAACGGAATCGTCTCGCGGATGTGCTTGAGGCCGCAAATCCACGCCAGCGTGCGCTCGACGCCCAGGCCGAAGCCGCCGTGCGGGACCGTGCCGTAACGCCGCAGGTCGAGGTACCACTCGTAGTCGGCCGGGTTGAGCCCATCCTCGTGGATGCGCGCCAGCAGGGCGTTGAGGTCGTCCTCGCGTTGCGAGCCGCCGATGATTTCGCCGTAGCCTTCGGGCGCCAGCAGGTCGAGGTTGTTGACGACGCGCGGGTCGTCAGCGTTGCGTTTCATGTAGAACGCCTTGCAGGCGCGCGGGTAGTGCGTCACGAAGACGGGACGGTCGTGCAGCCGGGCGATGATCGTCTCGTCGCTGCCGCCCAGGTCGCCGCCCCACTCGAAGTTGGCCGCCAACTCCATGTGATGCGGGATGTTCCGGACGCTCTCTTCCTGGTCGGCCAGGTCCTCGCGGGCGTCGAGCAGCTCCTGGGCCAGCTTGTCGGCCTTCCACTCTTTCACGCCGGGCGCGCTCCGCTCGGCCTCCTTCTCGGCCATCAGCCGGTTCAGCTCCGTGACGCGGGCCTGGGCCTGTTCGAGGTCCTCCGCCAACAGCTTGCGGACGCGGTCGCTGCGCAGGATTTCCGCGGCCTGCGAGTACGTGATGCGGTAGAAAGGCTTTTGAATGTGTTCCAGCGCCGCCCAATCGCGGCCGAGCATTTCCAGCTCCGCCCGTCGTTCGCGCACGACGCGCTGCACGATCTCGCAGATGAAATCTTCGGCCAGGGCGATCACGCCGTCGAGGTCGGCAAAGGCGATCTCCGGCTCGACCATCCAGAACTCGGTCAGGTGCCGCCGCGTCTTGCTTTTCTCGGCGCGGAACGTGGGGCCGAAGCAGTACACCTTGCGATGGGCCATCATGGCGGCCTCGACGTAGAGCTGCCCCGTCTGCGCGAGGTACACCGGCTCGCCAAAGTAATCGACCGTGAACAGCGTCTGGGCGCCCTCGCCGGCCGCGGGCGCGAAGATCGGCGTGTCGATCAGAATGAAGCCGTGGTCGTTAAAGTAGCGGCGAATGGCGTCCACGAGCGTGTGGCGGACGCGCAGGATGGCCCACTGCCGCTGCGAGCGGAACCACAGGTGCCGGTTCTTCATGAGAAAATCGGTGCCGTGCGCCTTGGGCGTAATGGGGTAGCCGCTGACGTTCTGGATCACGCGGACGTCCGTGACGGCCAGCTCGTGCCCGCCGACGCTGCGCTCGTCGCGCTGCACGACGCCGGTGACGGCGAGCGACGATTCACGCCCCAGCCGTTTGGCGCCCTCAAACAGCTCGGCGGCGGCGTCCGTTTTTTCGAGCACGCACTGGCACAGCCCGGTGCCGTCGCGCACGATGAGGAACAGGAGCTTGCCGCTGGAGCGGCTGTTGTAGAGCCAGCCCTGGAGCGTTACCGTTTGGCCGACATGACCGGCCAGTTCCGCGATGGTTGCCAAGGTCGCCATAGACCGAGTTCCTTTTTCCGGCCGCGCAAACGACCCGACAGTTTACGCGCGGTCGCGGAGGTGGGACAACCGCCGCACGGGCGCAACCGCAGGCGCTCGTTCGGGCACCGCACGGCCGTCCTGACTGTTTTCCTGGCCGTGACATTCAGCGGCTGCACGACGGGCACGCCGCCGATCCGGGTGCGGCTCACCGGGGCGCAGATCGCAACCGAGCTGGTGCAGTCGTGGCTCGATGCCGCAAAGTCGTCGCGCTTCGACGTCCGGCGCAGCCGGAACCCCACGTGGTCGCAGGTGGGCTTCGACGCCCTGGCGCGCGGCGAGTGCGACTTGGCCTGCACGGACCGCCCGATCACGGTCCGCGAGCTGAAGAACTTCGGGTCGCGCGCGGTGCAGGGCTATCGCGTCGGCTTCTATGGGTACGCGCTCTACGTGCACCCGGACAACAAGCTCGACAGCGTTTTCGCTGACCACATCAGCCTGGTCTTCCAGAAGAAGATCCTCGCTTGGAAGGAGCTGGCCGGTCTGCAAATCCCCGAGCTGGAGGGGCCGATCCACCTGTACGGTCCGCGGAAGGCGACGCGCGGCGGCATGGTGTTGATGCAGCAGGCGAAAATCTGGTTCGCCGAGCCGACCTGGGAACCGCTGGACTCGGACGCGGAGATCATCGCGCGGGTCGCCGGCGATCCGCTGGGGCTGGGCTTCGCGGGCATCGGGTACGACGAAGGCGTGCGCTGTCTCGGCATCCGCATGCACCGCAAAGGGCCGCCGGCGTTTCCATCGCTGGAGGAGATCGAGAGCGAGCGCTACGGTCTGGCGAAGGTGATCTATGCGTACTGCATCGCGCCGCCGAATCGCGCTGCGGAGGCGGTGATCGAGTACCTCTTCAGCGACGCCGGTCGACGGGCGATCGAATCCACCGGGGTGTGGCCGATTCCCCGCGAGCGCGCCGTGGCGGCACCGCTGCCATGACCCCGCTTCGCCTCCGCAGCGTCAAGGTCTACCGTCTCGCGATCCCGCTGCGCTTTCGTTTCGAGCACGCCGCCGCCACGCGAGATACGAGCGATCCCGTGATCGTAGCGCTGGCCGCCGGTGCGCCGTACGCGCACCAGGTCGGCCATGGCGAGACGCTGGCGCGCACGTATGTGACGGGTGAGTCGGCGGCGTCGGTCGTGGAGGACATCAGCAATCTGTTTGTGCCGCGCCTGGGGGGCTTTGCGCCGCAGAGTTTCGCCGAGGCGCTGGAATTCATCGAGGCGCTGCCAACGCAGATCAGCGGGCGGATCGTGACCGCGGCGCGAACCGCCGTGGAACTGGCACTGCTGGACCTGGTCGGCCGGGTGTATCGGCGCCGGCCGGCGGACGTGGCGGGGTGGCTGGGGCTGGCCGGGTTCGGGCCGCCGGGCTGCGTGCGCACGGCGCGGTATTCGGGCATGATCGTCGGCTCGACGCGACGGCGGCTCACGACGCTGCTGCGGCTTCAGCGCTGGTACGGTTTGCGCGACTTCAAGCTGAAGGTGGCGCTCGGGGGCTGGCAGGAGCGCCTGGCGTGGGCCTACGAAGTTCTCAAACGCCCGTTGAGCCGCCACCGCGTGACGCTACGCGCGGACGCCAACGGAGCCTGGTCGCTCGCCGACGCGCACCATGCGCTGCCGGTGCTCGAACAGTATGGCGTCAGTGCCGTGGAGCAGCCGCTCAGCGAAGTGGATGACGAAGACCTACCCTGGCTCGCCGAGCAGACGTCGTGTGATCTGATCGCCGACGAATCGCTGCTGACCATTCAGGATGCGGAACGCCTCATTCATGCGGGTGGCGTACGCGTGCTGAACATCCGCCTGGCCAAGAACGGCGGCCTCATGCCCGCGCTGCGCATCGCGCGGCTGGCGCTGGCCGCGGGGCTGGACGTGCAGCTCGGCTGCCTGGTGGGTGAAACCAGCATCCTCACGGCGGCGGGCATCGGTTTTCTGGAGGCCTGCCCGAAAGTGCGCTTCGTCGAGGGTGCCTTCGGCAGGCTGTTGTTGCAACGGGATGTTGTTCGGCGTTCGATTCGCTTCGGCTTCGGTGGCCGGGTGCGCCCGCGCGGCGGCTACGGACTGGGTATCGACGTCCGGCCAGAGGTGCTCGAAGAACTCTCGTGCGACCGTCCGCGGTCCGTCACGTTCTAAGAGCCGGCTGGGAACTGTGTCGCCGGTCTGAGCCCCAGGAGAACCCGGGAGTCGTAAACTGGGCACAAGCGACATGACACCGGTGTCGCACAACCTTGCTGTCGCCTCGGCGTGGCTGGCGCGCCAGAGCCGGCGCGTGGTTGCCTGCCGTCGCTGCCCGCGCCTGCGCGCGTATTGCCGCCGGGTCGCAGATACGAAGCGGGCGGCGTTTCGAGATCAGGCCTACTGGGGCAAACCGGTGCCCAACTTCGGCGACCCACGCGCCGCGCTGCTGATCGTCGGGCTGGCCCCCGGAGCGCACGGCGCCAACCGCACCGGGCGGCTCTTCACGGGCGACCGCAGCGGCGACTGGCTTTTCCGCGCGCTGCACAAGGCCGGCTACGCGAGCCAGCCGCACTCCACGCATGTGGGCGACGGCCTGGAGCTGACGGGCTGCCTGATTACGGCCGTCTGCCTGTGTGCGCCGCCGCAAAACAAGCCGACGCCGTCCGAAATCGGCAATTGCTCGCGCTTCTTGCGGGAGACGCTCGAGCGCGTGCCCTGGCGGGTGCTGGTCGCGCTGGGCGCGCTGGCGTGGAACCACGTGCATCGGGCGCTTGGCGTCGCGCCGCCGACGTTTCGCCACGGCGCCGAACACGTGCTGCCAGACGGCCGCGTGCTGCTCGCCTCCTACCACCCCAGCCAGCAAAATACGTTTACGGGCAAGCTGACCGAGCCCATGTTCGACGCGATCTTCGCCCGGGCGCGACGAAACGATGCTCACGCCCGCACAGCCGTCGCGGTATACTCAGGATGCACCGAAAGTGAGCGGTCAAATGCCCGATCTCAGGTCGCAGATCGAAGTCGTGGATGACCGCGTCGCGGAACTCCTACGCCGCAAGAGCGGGCCGGAGCGACTAGCGCTGGCGAGTAGCCTGTTCGCGTTCGTGCGCGGGGTGCTGGTGCGAGCGCTGCGCGCGGAACATCCCGACTGGGACGAGCGGCGTGTCGCGCGGGAGGCAGCGCGCAGGCTGACCCATGGAGCCATCTGACCTCCTACGGCACGTGGTGACCACCCTGGAGCGCCTGGGGCTGCCGTACCTCGTGACCGGCTCGATGGTTACGATCTTCTTTGGCGAACCCCGCTTCACCAACGACATCGACATCGTCGCCCAACTGCCGCCGGCGCGCATCCCCGACTTCTGCCGCGCTTTTCCGGCGCCCGAATTCTATGTCAGCGAACAGGAGGCGCGCGAGGCGGTTGCGCACGCCGGGCAGTTCAACATCATTCATCCGGCCTCCGGGCTCAAGATCGACGTGATCATCCCGGATGATTCGCCGTTCAACCGCAGTCGGTTCGCCCGCGCCCGCCGGCTGAGTCCCCTCCCGGACTGCGAAGCCTGGTTCGCCTCGCCGGAGGACGCGATCGTCAAGAAGATGGAGTACTACCGCGACGGCGGCTCCGAGAAACACTTGCGCGACATCGCCGGCGTGCTCAAAGTCAGTGGTGATCGCCTGGATCGAGCGTACATTGCGACATGGGCGGCGCGCTTGGGGCTGGAGTCGATCTGGGAGGCCATCGTCAAGCGCGTCGGGGGATAACCAGACGCCGCCTGGTCCGGCCGGCGTATAATCCGGATGTTTCGGGCCCGCGCGCCGCCGGCGTGTCGCGCGACACGAGGATACGACCGATGAACCCGCTATCGTTGGCCGAGCGCGTTCGCGACGAGCTGCTGCCCCGCGTGCGGCAGCCCGCTCAATACATTGGCGGCGAGGTCAACCAGCTTGTCCGCCCCGGCGACTGGGAGAACGCCGAAATCCGCGTGGCCGTCGCGTTCCCCGACACGTACACCATCGGTATGTCGCACCTCGGCTGCCAGATTCTCTACTGGCTCGCCAATCACACGCCGGGCGTTTGTGCCGAACGCGTCTACTGCCCGTGGATCGACGCCGAGGACGTCATGCGCCGCCGGAAGATTCCGCTGTTCACGTGGGATACGCGGCAGCCGGTGCGCGACGCCGACATCCTGGGCATCTCCCTTCAGTATGAGCTGTGCTTCACGAACGTGCTCAACCTGCTCGATCTGGCCGGCATCCCCCTCCGCGCCGCCGACCGGACCGAGGAGCATCCGCTTGTCATCGCCGGCGGGCCGCAGGCCGACAACCCCGAGCCGATGGCGGAATTCCTTGACCTGGTCGTCATCGGCGACGGCGAACACAGCCTGGCCGCGATTCTGGACGCTTGCCGCGAGTACAAACGTGCGGGTGTGCCGCGGCGCGACATGATTCCGCTGCTGGCGCGGCGGTTCCCGTGGGTCTATGCCCCCAACCTCTACGAACCCAGCTACCATGCGGACGGTACGCTGGCGGGCCTGCTGCCCAAAGTCGACGGCCTGCCGGCCACCATCCAGCGCTGCCAGACGCCCGACTTTGAAAGCGCCCCCTTCCCGACCCGGCCGCTGGTCCCCTGGGTGCAGGTGGTGCACGACCGGATCAGCATCGAGATCATGCGGGGTTGTCCACAAGTCTGCAAATTCTGCCACGCCGGCTACACCACACGTCCGCTGCACTACCGTACCGCCCGGCGAATTCTAGAGATTGCCGAAGAAGCCTATTGGGCCACCGGACATCACGAGATCGGCCTGCTTTCGCTTTCCACCGCGGATTACCCCAAGTTGCGTGAGCTGGCCGATGTGCTCAACCAGCACTTCGCGCCGCGCATGGTCAATCTTAGCTTCCCCTCGCTGCGCATCGACCGGATGCTCCAGAACATCCCGTGGATGGCCAGCGCCGTGCGCAAGGGCAGCATCACGATGGCGGTGGAGGCCGCCCGCGACGACTTGCGCAAGGCCATCCGTAAGAAAGTGACCGACGGCCACATCATGGACGGCGTGCGCGAAGTCTACAAAGCCGGTTGGAACCGCGTAAAACTCTACTTCATGGCGGGTTTCCCCGGCGAGCGTGACGAGGACATCACCGGCATCTGGGAGCTTGGTCGGGCGATCGCCGAAGTGCGGCGCGAGATCGGCAAGCCGCCCGCGTTCGTCACCGCCGCGGTCGGCTGGCTCGTGCCCAAGCCCTTCACGCCCTTGCAGTGGGCGGCCCAGCCGCGGGTGGAGTACTTCCGCGAAGTTCGCCGCCGGCTGCGCGCGCTTGCCGCCCGCGGCCCGCGCTGCGTCCGCATCGTGACGCACCAACCGGAGCGCTCGATCCTCGAAGCCGTCCTCGCGCGGGGCGACCGCCGCCTCGGCGCCGTCATCCATGAGGCCTGGAAGCGTGGCGCTCGCTTCGACGGGTGGGACGAGGCTTTCAATGATCGTCGCTGGCAGGACGCCTATGCCGCGACCGGCGTCGACCCGGCGTGGTACGCCCACCGCGAGCGCAGCTTTCACGAGCGCCTCCCGTGGGACCATATCAGCCAGCACCTGTCGCGGCGTTTCCTCGAGACCGGCTACACGGACGTGTTTGAGAGAATCGACGTCGCCAGGCCGGCGCCCGGCGTCGTGGCCACGCTTCCCGTCATCGGCTGATTGTCAGTCGCTCACGGCGAGAGCAACTTCACAAACGGATCAATGTCAAAGTTGTCCACGACGCCGTCGCCGTTGCAGTCCGCCAGCAGCCGGTCGCAGTTGGGGAACTTCTGGGCGTAGCCGGCGGGGTCGGTCAGGGCCAGCACGAACGGGTCGATGTCAAAGTTGTTGACGACGCCGTCGCAGTTCAGGTCGCCCTTGCTGAAGAACGCCAGCACGCCGACGTACGTGCCCCAGATGTTGTTCGCGTGGCCGTACTCTTGAATCGTCCACAGCGTCGTCTCATCGACCGGATCGAGCGTCGTGTAACTGTAGTCACCCCACCGGTTGCGGCCGTAGCCGTCAATGTTGTTCTGCGGGGCGAGCCCAGCCTTGTATAGCACCGGCGTGGCCATCTGTCCCAATGGCTCAGTCGCGCGGCGACCCGTGAAGTAGCAACTGGCGTACTCATCCGCCTTGGAGCCGGTGAAGCCCACGACGACCTCCCCGGACTTATTCACCATGAGCCCCGGGAAGTAGTAGTACCGCGCGCCGTCGGCAATCGTCCCGTACTGCTTGCTCACCAGCGGACTCACCTGGATTTGATACCAGCGGCACGCCGCCCGTCCGTTGTACGCGATCGTGTGCGCGGTCCAGATGAATCCATCGCGGTATACGGACATCATCAGCCGCGCATCCACCGTATTGAGTGGAACGCTACTGCCCAAGGCGGGGGCATTCGGCGGGCTGCTAAACGCGGGCACGCTGACTGTGCCTACTTCCGTGAGCGTCGGCGCCGTCAGCGGCGGATTGACGCGGCGGACACGGATGCCACTGCTGCCGTAATACGAAACGACGTACTCGCCCGCCGGCGTGCCGTACGTGTGGGCGGGCTGAATCGCACCTTCCCAAGGCAGCGTGCGAAACGCCGTGACCGTTCCGAGGCTCGGCGTTGGCGCGATCAGCGGCGCCTTGTCCATCGCAAAAATCGTCATCGTCGCGCCCCCGCCCACCATGTACGCGGCGCTGTAAATCCCGTACTGGTCCACACCCAGGGTCGGATAGTCCGGCCACTTGCCGGCATCGGCACCCTGGGCCGTCAGGAAGCTGACCTTGAACCAGCTTCCCATCGGGTCGCTGGTGAGCGAGACGGCCAGATAGAAGCGCGCCCCGGCGTTGAAGTCCGTCACCAGCACGATGAAGCGCCCGCTGTGCTGGTCGAACAGCACACGCGGGTCGCCGTTCGAGCCGGGCAGGAATGAGCCCAGCAGGATGTTCGTGAGCTGTGCCCCGGTGGCCTTGTTGTACACCGCGAAGTTCCGGTTGACCGTCTCCACATAGTGGCTCGGTCCCACGGCACCGATTGTGTCCGGCGGGTACGAGAATGAGCCCGCGTCGCCACGAATGACGCCCTGAAAACTCCGCAGCAGCTTGGGCGGCTGACCGGCGGTCGGCGAAAGCTCACCCTCGCTCTGCCCGCGCGGACCGCCGGGCGTGTAGTACCAGCCGGGGATGATCGGGGCGTGGACGGGGAAGTCCCAGCCCGCCGCGCCCATCTGGTCGCGCGCGATGGCGTCCTGCATAGTTTCGATGACGCCGGGCCCATAGGTACTCGGGTCCAGCCGCTCGCCCGGAATCGCATCCTGAGCGTGAAGAACCCCCGTACCGACCGACAAAAACGCCGTTACCGCCACGGCCACTGGCCACGTGCGCATGACTACCTCACCTCCGCGTCTTGAATGGGATTTCCGATGCCCAGCGCATACCCAAGCGGTTCGCAAAACCCATAATAGCGGCAACGGTCTGGCAAGGCAACACGAAATCGCCGCCAGGCCGACACCATGGCCCCCACTTCAGCGACATACCCGACACATGTCCCGCCCTGCGGCCTAAGACGCCGGGGACAAAGGGCCGGCCAGCGGCGGATCCGATGGGATGTCCCCGCGTTATCGGGGTACGGGCCCGGATTCCCTAACAATGAAGCCCCCGCCCGCGCAACCCGCCCAGAATTCGTTCGTGGGTGGCCCGTTCGGATCGCCGCGGTACAATTGCGCGGGCTGAGTTGCGATGCGAGGCGCAGAGGACATGTTCGACCGCATTACATTCGATCCGCAGATCCTGGGTGGCCGGGCCTGCCTTCGCGGGATGCGCATCCCGGTCTCCGTCATCGTGGGACAGATTGCCCACGGCGCAACGTTTGACGAGATTCTCGAGGGGTACCCGGATCTGGAGCGCGAGGACATCCAGCAGGCCCTTGAATACGCCGCCTGGTTGACGCAGGAACAGCTGCACATCGCCTAGAGGGTCGCCGCGGTGCGGTTTCTGGCGGACATGGGCGTCAACCTGCCCGTTGTGGATTGGCTCCGCGCACACGGGCACGACGCCAACCATCTTCGTGAGGAAGGACTCGCCCGGCTGACGGACCGGGACATCTTTGACAAGGCGGTCGCCGAGGAGCGGATCGCGCTGACTTCGACCTCGACTTCGGCGAGATCGCCGCTTTCGCTCGCGGTCGAAAGGTGGGGGTGATCCTCTTCCGGTTGCACAACACGCGCACCGCCCACCTGATCGAGCGCTTGGGCGTGGTTCTGGCGGGCTTTGGCCGTGAGCTGGAAAGCGGCGCGGTGGTGCTGGTCGAGGAATCACGGCTGCGGATCCGGCAATTTCCGTAGCGGAGGGAGCCCACCGCAGGTGAAACCCGCCCTACACGCTTTCCGTATAGCTCGATGAGCTGCACTACCGCTTGGCGCGTGCGATTGCGCCCCCCGCCTGTTCGCGCCTACCTTGATTTCCACTTTTTTTGGCCTTGCGGCCGCCAGGCGGGGTCGTGCGTCCGCCGGCTGCGGATGGGCTGGGCCGGGCCCTGCTGCGTGACGGTCTCCCCGCCAGCAGCCCTTCGACGCTCAGGTCCTCATCGATCAGCGGCCAATGCACGCCTTCGCCGTCGCCCAGGAACTCCCACTGACGCCGTTGTTCGGCCGTGGCGTGCAGCAGGCGGGGGAACCAGACCAGCGGAACGCTGAGCTTGCGGCCATCGGCCAGGGTGACGATCAACTCAGCGTCAGTCACTTCGACCTCGCGGGCTAGCGGGTTGGTCTCAACGGCCGAAGAACTCATGCCCAGCCTCCAGAAAGCGCTGTTCGTTTTCGCGCACCAGACCTTCGACGCGAGTCAGCTCGTGCGCCGCAAACCCCGTCGAACGGGCCAGCGCCACCGGATCCAGCCAGTACTTGGCCAACTGCCGCTCGCGCTGTACGTGAACGTGTGGTGGCTCAGCAGCTTCGTTCCCGTAGAAGAAGAAGCGGTACGGACCAATCCTCGCAATCGTCGGCATAGAGATAATATACCTTGCAGGAGGCCCGCCAGGGGCAGGAAAGCTGCTTCGTCACGAGGGCAAGTTCTCGAAGTGCAACCTGCCGACCCGTCGCGCACACCCACCGGCCCGAAATCGGGGGACAGAAGCAGGGAACACCATACTGATTTCTGGACGGCCGGTCGACGTCTCGGAGGCGGCCCTGCGGCAGGGCCTAGCCGAGGCGCACCCGCGGTAGGCACAGCGAGTGAATTTCCGGAAGGGCCGGCGCGGGCATCTCTGGCAGGGGCGTTTCGCGTCGCACGGGCTCGCTGATTGCGATCTGTTGGCTCGTCGTGCGCTACGACGATCCGAATCCGGTGCGGGCCGGCCTGGTGAAGCGCCCCGGGGTATATCGGTGGAGCAGTTCCGCGGCGCATCGCACGCTCGGCCGCGCGCTACGGCGCCGGCCTGTGCGGCGCCGGCGTCGTGCCGATGTCGCCCGCTACGCTGGTTGGCCTGCGCGCAATGCGGGCACGATATCGGCTCCGCGGCCAGACCGGCGCGTGAGATCGCGCCGCCCGCGACAATCTCTCACCTCGGCCCAGCCAATCGGGGACCACGGCGGCACCCTGACCGCGCAGGATCGATCGAGCGGTTGTCGCGCCAGCTCGACGGGTCGCCTGATCACGGCGCCGCGGGTCGGTGCGCCGCCGGGTCCCAGTGGAACGTGCCGCGGATAAGCTCGTACACGTCTCGCAAGCCCAGCGGCGAAGGGACATCGACCGCCGTCGTTGTGGCGAACGTGTCCGTGGCCCGGCGGTGCAGGCCGCCGTGGGTTCCGTGCATCTGTGCCATGTTGCTGAAGAAGCCGCTGCCGACAAACCACGCGGGGGCCAGGCTGAGAACGACGTCGGGGCGCTCGTGGGAGATGGTGTGCAGTCCATGCCACAAGCGCGGGACGGCGTTCGGGAAGTCATGCGCGTGGGTGGCTGCAAGCCAGGCGGATTCGGACGCGAAGCCCTCCGCGTCCATTTGACCCCCGGCGCGGAGCGCCGCGCAGGTTTCCGCCAAGTGGAGTGGGTCGCCTTGGAGCGGGTCATACGCGTACGTGCGCGCGTGGCTGCTTAGTCGGCTGCGGACGCGGGCGGACTCCGTGGTGGTAAAGACGAGGACGTCGTCGGCGTCGGGGCTAGCCAGCAGCTCGACCTCCGACCGCACACGCAGCGCGTTCACAACGCGGGTCCGCGTCTCGGCGTCGAACGTGTGCACGCGGGCAACGTCGAGCAGGCCGAATTCGGGCACCGCCACGTCGCCGGGCTTCTCGAGCCGATCGGCGACGCGGAAACCGGCGTCGTGCAACAGCGCCCGCAGGTCCAGGCGTCGCGGCGGCGTCGTGTGGTTGCCGTGGTCGGCGAGCATGACGATTTCCAGGTCGCCGCGGTAGTCGTAGACGAGCTGCTCGAGCCAGTCGTCCAGCCGGATGAGATTCTCCTCGATGCGCGGCGGGCTGAGCATGTGGCCGAGGGCGTCGGTACTGAGCAGGTAGATGACCACGTGCTGACGTCCGCGGGCAAGGCGCTCGTCGATCACGCGACGGGCGCGGCGCAGCTCGGTGCGGTAGACGCGTTCCGGCATGAGGTACATCACGGCGTCTTCGATGAAGGCCAGCCGATAGTCCGAGTGCCGGACCCACTGCTCGTTACCGCCGCAGAGATAAAAGAGCGCCCCGTTGTTCAAACGGTTGGCCCGCCGATCGTAGAAGCCGGCCTCGTAGCCGGGCGTCGGACCGCTGCCGAAGAACTCGTCGTACGCTGGATCCGTCAGCGTGGGGAACACGGTCGTCAGACGTGCCGGTCGGCGGAAGAGGCGAAAGTGACCTTGCCGCCAAAGGGAATTCATGCGGTCGTAAGCCACGCCGTCGAGCAGGAGCAGGAGCAGGGGCCGTCCAGCCAGATGGTGTGCGGGGCGCTGCACGATGTGCGTCAGCGCGCCGCCGCGAGTCTGCGGAAAATAGAGCCGATCCTTGTAGCCGTCGTGCAGGCGTTGGAGGTAGTCCAGGCGGCCGTCGCGGTCGAAATCGAAGCCGAAGTAGGTATCGCCGCCGCGCTGTGTGACGCCCACGGCGCGCTGTGGCCAGGAGAGCGCGTGCGGGTTCGCGGGGCGGCACGCCGGCAGGCCGACGGCCGCCAAGATCGCGAGGACCGGCGCGGACGCTGCGAAGACTCGACGGCGCTGCCGCGCTGGGGAACGGAGCGTGTTCATAGGAGGGAGGAATGTTAGAGCAGGCTAGTTCAGGGCTGCAATCGCCGCTTCGAGCCGCTCCAGGTTCGCGCGCACCAGGTGCAGGTCCCCGGCGTTGGGCAGGCGCTCCACGTAGGCCCGCAGGCAACCGTACGCCCCGCGCACGTCGCCGAGCTGGGCGTAAACGGCCGCCAGGTCCTGGAGGTGCCGGCCGTTACGAGGCTCGAGCGCGGATAAACGTTGCAGCACGGTCGCCAGATGTCGCCAATCGCTCTGGCTCAGATACAGCCGCCGCAGATTCCGCAGCATCCGCGACAGAATCGCGCGCGTGGCGACCGGCTCGAGATGCCGCCGAGACAACCGGATCGGGCGCTCCACCTGCGCGGCGACGAGGCTCCGGCAATCATCCAGCGAGAGCGCGCGGCCGCCGTTGAACGGGTCCGTCAACACGTACTGCTCCGGATCGTCAAAACGGACGAGAAAGTGACCCGGCAGCGCCACGCCGGAGACCGGCCATTTCAGGCGCCGCCCGACCTCGATCCACACGACGGAGAGCGTGATGGGGATGCCCAGGTGGCGATCGAGGACGCGATTGAGATAGCTGTTCTGCGGGTCGAAGTAATCGCGCCTGTTGCCGGTCAGCCCGTGACGGCCGAAGAGCACGTAGCGCATGGCTTGGTAGCGGAGCGTGGCGGCGAGTCCGGGTCGGCGCGCGGCGACCTCCGCGGCCAGGGCATCCAGTTCGGCGAGATACCGTGCGACGTCGACGTGGGGATAGAAATCGCGCGCCAAGTGCAGGGCGGCACAATCGAGCCGGATTTGCTCGCTGTGCAACTGGACCAGCAAGTCGAATGGATGACGACTCAAGGCGTCGATCCCCTCCTCCTGGGAGACCGCAAGCCGGTTCAATTCGTAGCCTCATCATAGCACGTGGAGCCTCGCACTTGCGAGAGTAATTTCCCGCGTCGGCGCGACTTTTTCGGCGACGCGACATGCACCGTTATCAGACGGCCTCGCGCGCCGGACCGCGCGCTCATTGTTTTCGCGGATCGTGGCGCGCTGCTTCAATCGCTTGGCTCGCTTCGACTTGCGGCTCGCGCGCCGCCTGCCGCGTCGAGCGGGAGCGTGACGCGCGCATAGGTCCGCTTGGCACTTCGCCGCGTCGCGAAACCCCCCGCCCGCAGTGCGCCCGCGAAAGATGAGGCTCACGGGGGCAAATCTGTTGCTGACGGGAAACCGTCTCCGCTGGGAGCGCAACACCACAATAGCATTCAAAAATCAAAATCAC
>Ga0214473_10004235_pt1 | contig 17275 bp, 12 predicted proteins | sample RVTome_7_FD_203509 | JGI IMG/M metagenome (GOLD analysis project Ga0214473, IMG submission 203509) | Soil microbial communities from uranium-contaminated site in the Upper Colorado River Basin, Wyoming, United States - RVT98D197 | ecosystem: Environmental > Terrestrial > Soil > Contaminated >... | reverse complement strand
AAAGAATCCCCGGGGCATCGTCCCCTGCCATCGCAATGCCATCCATCCAAAGGATGGCTGTATTTTCTCCTGTGGAGACCAGCCGTGCAGTCAGAGCGACCTTTGGCGGCGCCAGTTCGTTGTAATGGTCCAGCGAAACGAAAAGAACCGATTTCGCCCCTGTCTCCTCCTGAAGGGCCTTTCCAAGTAACGGCGTCATGCCCCCCGCATACCGGACACGGCGCCTTTCCATGAAATCCTCAAGGACTTCGTCCGCAAGGACGATGATGCCATTCGACCTCATGGCCGCCTTGATCGATTTCATCATTTCCCTGACAGGGGCTGCCGTACCCGAGAGGTTCTCCATCGGCATGACTGCAACGAGGAAGGTCCGATCAGGCGTCCCCTTCCTTGCCAGTGCGGAGGCGCACCCGGAGAGAAAGAGGAACGCGATGAAAAATGATACGAATCGTTTATTTGCCGAAAAGTTTGTCAATCAGGTCTTCGACCGCCTTCTGCGTCACGAAATTCATCGGTTCACCGCCACCCCCGAAAAGGCGGTCCGTCGTCGTCACTCCGCCCTTGGTGGAAGAAGCCGTCCACACCACCCTTCCCGTCTGCGCCTCCATCATCTGGAGGCTCATGGAGTTCACGTTCGCGCTCGTCGAACCCGAACGCACCTCGCCGTATTCCGATACCGTGCCGGTGATCACGGCGTCCGCACTCACCGCCTTGGCAAGCTTGACGATCTCCTCCGTCGTGGGGGTCGTCGGACGTTCGATGCTCAAGCGGGAGATCCCCCGGGCCACCTCGCCGGGAGGAACGACGTAGACCCCACCGGTCGCCTGCAGCATCGTCATGAAGACATCCCGCACTCTATCCGCCGCCTGGGACTCCCGTGTAAAATTGGCGAATGGAAGTACCGCCACGGCCTGGATCGAGCCGAAATCCATGTTCTGGTCACGGAAGACCACGTTGGAGGATGTGCCGGCGCATCCCGCCGCAAGGAGTATCAGAAAAACGGCTGTCCAGAGATACCGCAACGGTCTCTCATCCATTATCCGGACCCTCCCGAAATTATCTTACGCCCCTTTCAGAATGCTAAAAACCTATATGAACCGTACCGCTCACCACCCTCGTGTCTGTGGTCAGCAACATGCTCTCGGTTTTTACATTTTGGTACGACAAATCCAGATACGAGCGGGCGGTAACGTTCCATCGCAGGCTTGGAACGATCGACCTGTTCCTCGTTTTGTTTTCCGACAGGAACGACTCGTTATAGTAGAAATTAAAATGCACCGTTCCGTCGGGGAAGGGGGCCCAATTGGCGATGAAGTTCCTCATGTTTCTCCTCTCCCCGTTCCCCCCCTGCTCGACGTTCTCGATTCGGTAGGAACCGAAGAGATAAACGGTCTGGACCGGGGTCAGCGAAAGGCCTGCTTCCCAGGCATCCGTGGTATCCTTCCTCTGGCCGGTGATCTCTCCGCCATTCGTCTTTGTCGAGGTTCCCGAATAAGTCAGGTTGAACGTCATTACCCGGTGAGGCACCAGGTACGCACTCGCGTTGACCTGGGACTGGTCTGTTTTCTGGCCCGTGCCCACTTCCGTGCGGCTGATCCCCCCTCCCAAATTCACATCGATTCCATCGTACAACTTCGCGCTGTTGTAGAGGAATAGGGAATTGGCGGTGCTTGTGCTCCCGGCGGCGCTCTCGTCGCTCCCACTGAATACAAGACTATGGCGAAGAGTATCCAGGGGAACCGCTGCCAGCGATGCAGTGTAGAGATACGCCACGCGGGTTCCCTTCAATTCCTTTCCGTCCTCCCTCGAAACCCTCGCCCTCCCCGAAAACACTTTCGAGAACTGGTGCTGCAGTGAAAGCCCGTTGGATATTGTGTACAACGACGGGAGAGGATCTATTTTTCTTAAAAACAGGGAAAACTCATGGAATAGAGAAGGTTTCTCAAGGACCAGCGTCCGGACGTCCAGGTTGTAGAGATGGATGGTCGAAGAGGTTTTCCTCGTGACTTCCGACGCGGGTCTTCTCACTTCCCCCTGGAGCTCCGTAACGAGTATGCTTGGAAAATTGGAGGCAAAGGGAACCGCAGGCGACAGCGGCGCGACCACCACCTTGACGTACCGCGTTGTGACGTTGGAGAACCGGATCTCGAAACGTGCCGAAAAAGAGTTGAACGTCGCCGGGGAGACGGTCTGCCGCAACACCCAGTTGAGATTGTCGGAGCTTGTGTAAATCCGCCACGAAAAGGCGTCCGCCACCTGGGTCACGTCCCGGTCCACCGACACCAGAATCGTATTGATCTCCCTGTCGGTTGCGAAGTCCAGGCCTATGTTCCTTTGCCTGGCATCCTCCCCCGCAAGCGGCCTTCCAATGTTTATTCCTGCATTCGTCGTAAAGTCTCCGTCGATGAGAAGCGTATTCGGCAAGAGAGCAACCGATTCCGGGACATCGCTGATCGCTGACAGGCCGAGAAAGGAGAAAATCGGGAACCCCACCTCTCCACCGCCTTCGGCCGCGGTTTTCGTCTCGCTGTGAACGAAACTGTAGTCCGAAACCACAGAGATCCGACGCTGCCAAAGCCGGTCCGAGTAGCTGACCTTCCCGTTGTGGGCAATTTCGTCAACCGTAACGTTGCTGAGACGATCCTCCCTCTCACCGAAGGAAACCTGATAACGCAGATAAACGGGAAGTACGGGCCGGTACTGCGTGGTGAATCCGAATCTACTATCGATTGCGTTCTGTATTTTCTTTTCTTTGTCGAAGTTTTCCGTCCTGAAATACTCCAACTTGGCGTCCGGGAGATCCACAGGCCGCCAACTCAAGGTCGACGACCAGGTTTCCCTCACTGTAACCACTGGCAGGAGTCCGGAACTCTTCTGCTTATCCTCGTTCCGGTTGTATCCCGCTTCCACCGTATACAGCGGAGTCCGCAGGCTAAGGTTGACGAAGGGCCGCATTTTGGTGCTCGTTGAATCGATATCCACATCTCCGCTTTCCAACGTCACATCCCGCTTCTCGAACAATCCACCTGCAAGCAGCCCCAGGTTCGGGTAGAGCCGTTTGTCCAGCGTGATGCTGTACCTCTGTGTGATCGAATCGGAGGTTGTATTCGTGGACTGGCCTGCCGAATCCGTGGAAACCGTGTGGAACTTGCTGTAGCTGGTTTCAAGGTACCCGCTCAACCCCTCCGCCGCCGACCGATCCACAAAGAGGACGGACACGACAATCAATGCGATGAAGACGGAGAGGCCGCGCGATTCCACAACTTTACTTCTCCCCCATGACCGCTGCATGGAAAGGGTCATCCCCCAGGTCAATTTCCGCGTTTATCACCTTGCCTACCAGGTTTACGATCCTCAACCGTCCTTCCCCCGGGAGAACAATCAGGAGCCGGTTCCCTTCACCGTCAATTGTCAAGTACGAGGGCTCTCCTCCCGCCTTCAGGTAATCTATCGGGAGAAAAGAAAACGGATCGAATATGTCGATTTCCTCGCCGAACCGTTTCGCGATATAGATCAGGTCGGTTCCCTGGTCCACCTTCAGTGCGGCTCCGCCCGTTCCCGTGTTGACCCTCCGCACGATGGAAAGCGATACCGGATCGATTACACTCAAATAGGGCGAATCCCGATGCATTACATACAGCCGGTTCCCCGCGCGGTTGAACTGCCCCCTAACGGGCCCCGCTTCGGTGACAACCGTTGCCGCCACCGCCCCCATACCGATGTCGACGACGGAGATCGTGTTCCCCAGTGCATTGAAGATGTACGCTCTTCTGCCGTTCCGGTCGATCAGGATGGACTGCGGTCCGGCGCCGACCTGAAACCTGTTCCTTTCGGTCATGGAAGCTGCATCGATAATGCTGACCGTGTTGGATCCGCTGTTCGCCGAAAGCAACGTTTTTCCATCGAGGGTTAGCGCGAGTTCCAGCGGATTGTCCCCTGCCGTAAGCCGTTGCCGGTCCATTACCGCCCCTTCGAGAAGATCGACAACCTCAAGGGCATCCTCTCCCGAAATCGCGATATATGCCTTTCGCAAAACGGGATCGAGTGCAATACCCGACGGAGACGCCCCCGTCGGGATGATCCCCACGATTCGTCCCGTAATCTTGTCGAACATCGTGATGATATTTGAGCCGCGGCTGGTCACCAACCCGATCATCCCGGTGGGAATTTTGCCAGGTATCGTCGCGGAAAAGGAAGGGGAGAAACGGAATCCCTCCAGGACGGACTCCCTGTAACGGAATTGCAGCGAGAGAACGACCGCCTTTCTTCGGACCACCGAAAATGGTATGGAAATTCGGGAACCCTCCTCCCCCGAGCGAAGTGCAATTTCCCCTTCCTCTCCTTTCAAGGACGCGCTTTTCACTTGAAGTGAAAGCCCCTCATACTGGCCCGGGGGCAGCTCCCCGACTGCCAGGAGCCTCTCCCTGCCGAACTCCCTTCCGTGGAACTCCTTTACAAAAAGGGACAACGGGATCGATCCACCGTCTTTCCTTGTCGCGAAGATCCCTTCAATACGAAAAGTCAGTCGATCGGCCTCCTGAGGATAAGGCCGAAGATAGACGTAAACTGCCCCTTCATTTTCCAGTCGCGGCTTTACGAGTGTGGGCTTTGCCTGGCAAGAAGAAAGAAGCAAGGATACGCATATGAGGGTCAAAATGCGGTTCATGCCAAAACAGTCCTCGAATATCTTCCGGCCCTCCGCCATTATCTCCCCCCTGCCGCTTTTCGCGCCAATCATTTCATCCGTATGGCTGAGGCCGATTTTAATCGAGAAAAAAGGGAAGAGGGCCATATATTGCACCGGCCCCCTTCCCTTCAGGACTTCTTTCAGCCGAAGTGATAATCCCCGGCTATCGGATCAACATCAATCCTTCGCGTGGCACTTGTTGCAAAGAACGCGCTGGTAGGTCGCGAACTTCGTGGCAGGGCGATCGTAGTAGCCGGCTTCCGCTTCCGCGGTCGTCCGTCCACGTTCCGTCGTCTGATAAACGCCGGCCTTGGTGATGAATTCGTTTTCCATGTTCCACCGGAGCATTTCGGGGAAGCCCGATGCATGCGCCCTGTGGCAGGAGAGGCACATCACCTTATCGCTCGATCCCGGGCCGACTTTTCCAGCAGCAGAAGCGTCGTTTTTCGCTAATGCTTTCAGTGTAGCAATATCCCCGTTGTTCGTAGCGAACGGAACCAGGGAGAGGTACGAGGTTGCAGAAGTACCGGTAAGATCGCCAGACTTTACGTAAGCGTTGTAATTATCGGTAATACCGGTGCCAAGGCTTTGATCGATAGGATGGACATAGTTTCCGCTGCTGTGCATGTTCGGATGGCAAGTGGCGCACCAGCTACCGATAGTACCTGCCGTACCGGAGACCCCGTAGGCCACGCGTACCTGGTTGTCCACTTCGGTCTGGTTGTAAGTAGAGGGGGACACGGCAACAAAGACGCCAGCGGGGAACGTTGCCCCCGTCTGGGTAGCATCTCCTAACCCACGAAGAAGGCGATAGACACCTACTGCATTGTCTGTACCGGGGATAGTCCCGGTGGAGCCCGACGCTGCGATCGGGGCAACCGCTGTTCCAAGGGCGGGCTTTACATAGGTTCCCGTTGAAGTCCGGCGGATCGAGCTGTGCGGATCGTGGCAGCTTTGGCATCCTAAATTTGCGGATGAGAAGGTCCCGCCGGGTGCCGTCGAAAGGTCCGGGTCAACGTTGTATCCCTTGTCGGCAGCAACGATATTGTGCCCGTGGGTCCACCCGTTATCCGTGTTGGGGGTACCACGTACGGTAAAGGAGTAGGTCTTCTTCAGCCAGCCGAAATCCCCGCCCGGGGTCCGCTGCTTCGGAGGAGATCCCACAGGCATGTCCGCCTCGGCGGTGCTGATGTGATAAGAGGAGGGCCCGGTGTCGCCCGCATGTTCGTGGCATTCCAGGCACGTCGAGCTCTGATCGGAACCGATCAATAAATTGCTCCCACCCGCTTTCGGGCTGTGCATGCTATGGCAGCCGCCGCACTCGGCGACGCCGCCCCCGTGGAACGAATACGACGTGGTGCTTACACCGACCGCGAGGAACGCAGCCGATAGTACGATGAGTGTGATTTTTGCAACTTTCATCTCTCCTCCTTCTTTACTCCGGCGGCCCGGCCATCCTTCCTCATCCCGAAGGACCCGTGGGCTTTGTGCCCCCGCCTCACGACGGGTTTACCTTTTTCGGAGGAGTCTGTTGGGTTCAAGGCGATAACCGATCCGAAATACTGCCTTCAGTCGAATCCTCTCTACACGCGGATGTTGGCAGCACCCCCTTTCGTTTAATGGAATCATTGCCGTTCCCCTACCGATCAGTTGGAAGACAGTGAAAATACAGATATTCCCCGATTTCTTACTTGGGTCACGTACAGCTTTCCGGAGTTGCCGACAGCCAGGTCGTTCGGACGTATCAGGTTCCCGGGTTTGTCCCCCCGGTAGCCGAATTCCTGGAGGAACCGGAATTCCTTGTCGAACACCATCACAACGCTGCGAAGTCGTTCCAGGACGAGGTAGTTTCCGTCGTCGGCAACGGCGATGCCGCTTACTATCCCGAACATTCCTGGAGCGGAACCGGCCTTGCCGAAGGACGCAATCACCTTTCCTTCAGGGGAGACAACATACGCTTTGAACAGCACGGCAACCGTGAACAGCATGTTTCCCGACCGATCAAGACTGAAGCCGAAAATCTCGGTGTCCGGCCGGTCCTTTTCGGGAATCTCGATAATTTTTGCGAGGTCATACCCTTTTTTGAAAACGCCTTTCTGATCGACAACGATGGCCTGCATCTTGTTCGTGCTCGCAAGGAAAAACCCGTCTCCCCGGACAAACAGACGGTTCGGGAAAAATCCGGAAAATTCAGATGAAAGGGCGGATACCGAGATCATTGCCTTGGGCTCGCCCCGATAGTTGCAACGGGTGATCCAATATTTCGGGCCTGCGGCGGGACGGCTGAAATCGTAGGAAAGGAGAAAAATGTCCCCTTTTTGATTTACAGCCAGATCGTAAACTGCGCCGAGAGTCGGATCGTCGCCGAACCAGAACACTTCCATTCCGGCTTCGTTGAAAACATTCACAATTCCCCTGTCGACGACATAGACCTCGTCCCGATCGCGATCCACATGAAGCCTTACGTCGTTGTAGGGAATTTTTCCTGAAAAATTCGACAGGTTGTAAAGGAATGCCGACTTTACGCCCGCAGTAGCATTGGGAACGAAAGAAGGCGACAGCAAAAGAATTATCCACAGAAAAAGAATTGTGTGTTTTTTAATGAGGCTCCTCATGGCGAACTGTTATCAGCAAGCGGTATGCCAATGCGTTTTCGGAAATTAAATCTTTTAAAAACAGCATATTACAATGTTATCAAACCGCCGGCCCCATGAGTTCGGGGGAATTCACGCTGTCGTCTTGGGGTTTTCACCGGTGCCGGGCTTACCCCTCAGTTTTTTCCAAAGAGTCAAAATCTTGACGATTCGATATTAATTCCCCCCATAATCATTCCGATTAAGGAGTAAACAGATGTATCCCAAGGGGACGCTATGAGAACCCGTTACGGCATCTCGACATCGGCGGGATTTGCCATTGCAGTCCTGCTGGCCATCTCCCCGATCCGTCCCGTAGCGGCATTCCATTCGGGTGGCGTGGGCGAGTGTACCGGTTGCCACTCTCTTCACAATCCGGGCGGGGGAGGCCAAAATCCATCTCTACTGCTCTCGGACGACCCGAGTTCGACCTGCCTTGCCTGCCATCTGCAAGCCGGAGAAACCGCCCCGAACGGACACCACGTGGTCACCGCCGATGCGGACATGCCTGCCGGATCTCCTCCTGCCCAGTTGACTCCGGGGGGGGATTTCGGATGGCTCAAGAAAAACTACCAATGGAATTCAACCGAGATCGGCGGGACTGGGCAAAGCTCCGGCGAACGCCACGGACACAGCATCGTAGCATCCGTGTACGGATTCTCCGCAGATACGACGCTTGCCACGGCGCCGGGTGGTACCTATCCCGCAGCCGAATTATCGTGTACCAGTTGCCACGATCCCCACGGCAGATACCGCAGGCTCGCCAACGGGTCGATCCAGACCTCGGGCCAGCCGGTGTTAAATTCCGGATCCTATGAAACCAGCCCGGATCCCACTGCGGATGTCGCAGTGGGCGTTTACCGGTTGCTGGGGGGGAAGGGATACGCAAGGCCCGGCATGAGCGAAACCTTTACTTTCGATCCTCCCGCGGCGGTCTCTCCCGCCGACTACAACCGATCCGAGAGCAGCTCGGATACGCGAGTGGCCTACGGCAGCGGAATGTCGGAATGGTGCTTGAACTGCCATTCCAATTACACCGGATCGGGCAATTCTCCAGGGCACCCGGCGGGAAGCCTGGTAAAGATGACACCCGGCCTGGTCGCCAACTACAACGCGTACATCGCGTCTGGAAATCTCACGGGAACCTATTCCGCCGCCTACACGACGATGGTGCCTATCGAAATGGGCACCACGGATTACTCGATCCTGAAGAGTACGGCAAGCAGGGACGGGTCGAAGAAGGCGGGATCCGACACGAACTCGAACGTGATGTGCCTCACCTGCCACCGGGCGCACGCTTCCGCGTGGGATCAGGCGACCCGTTGGAACATGAAAGCCGATTTCCTGATCTATAGCGGGGATTACCCGGGCGCCGACAGGAGCGACATCCTCACCGGCCTGTCCCAGGGGCGGACGAAAGCGGAAACGAAATGGGCCTTTTACGAGCGGCCGGCGGGCAACTACGCTACATACCAGCGATCGCTCTGCAACAAGTGCCACACGATGGACTGACCGTGGGTGCAGTCCGGTCATCCAAATAGTGGGGAAATACCCTTGACGGACAGGGGATATCACCGCAATAACAAAGAAGAACTTCAATCGCCCCGGGAATCTCCCTTTCAATATATCGATTTATAATAGGAATTCCCTATCGGAAGCGCTTATCTATAAAGGCATGTAACTTGCTGTACGGATGTCCATCATGCAAAAAAAGAAAGTGTTGATCGTCGACGACGACAACCTGATCTGCTGGGGACTCGAAAAGGAAATTTCCGGCGCAGGGCTTGCCACTCGCGTCGTCGAGAACGCCGCGGACGCACTCTCCGAACTCCGCAGGCAGCCCTACGATACGGTGTTTCTCGACATACGCTTGCCGGACTCGAACGGGCTGGATCTCCTATCGGAAATCGGCAAGATCTCGCCGGACGCGAAAGTCATCGTCATGAGCGGAAACGCCACGGAAACAAACCGGGAGCGCGCATTCACCTGCGGCGCGGTGAAATTTCTCGAAAAGCCGTTCGAGCTCTCCGAGGTGCATGCCATCCTGAGAGACGCGCTGGCCGGAAAATTGCGGAAACGGCAACACCCGAGGAATGCCTGCCGCATCCCTTTGCGCATCACGATCGTAAAGCCTACCCCTGAGGAGGCCCGGTATAACCTTACCGTCATGAGCGGGGTCATGGCGGATGTCGGGTTGGGGGGATTCCGGCTCCGCACGAAATATCCTCTTGCCGTGGGGCAAAACATCCGCGCCAACGTCGATGTCGTGGGAGACAATCCCTCCGCGAAGCTCTTCCCTCCCCAAGCCGCCGCCGAGGTGGTGTGGGTTGCCCCCGCCCACGACAGCGTCACGGCCGGCCTGAAGTTTCTTTCCTGAGCGGAAGCATGGTGAGAAAAGCGGGTTACTCCAGCCCGAACTTCTTGATCTGATACCGGAGGGAGTCGTACGTGATGCCCAGGAGCTTGGCGGCCTGCGTCTTGTTGCCGCCGGACTTTTCGAGCGCCTGGAAGATGAGATTCTTCTCCACCGCGTCGAGGGATAATCCCGCTTCGGGAAGGGAGATCCCGTGGCTCGCGGCGGCGGCGCCCGCGGCCCCTTTCCGGAAGAGAATCTCCTTCGGGAGATGATCCGGGAGGACCGTCTCGCCGGTCTCCAGGACGACGATCCGTTCGATCACGTTCCTCAACTCCCGCACGTTGCCCGGCCAGCCGTAGGCGAGCAGGAGCTTCTCCGCCTCGGGGGAAAAGCCCTTGATGGCCGAACGGTTGTACTTCGTGGAGAAAAATTCCAGGAAATATTTCGCAAGGGGAAGGATGTCCTCCTTCCGCTCCCGCAACGGCGGGACGTGCAGGGAAAAGACGTTCAGCCGGTAATACAGGTCGATCCGGAACTCCCCCTTTTCCACCGCCTCTTCCAGGTTCCGGTTGGTGGTGGTGAACACGGTGGCGTCGATGGCGATGTCGTGTTTCCCTCCCACGCGCCGCACCTTCCTCTCCTCCAGCACCCGGAGGAGCTTGGCCTGGAGGTTCGGCTTCATCTCCCCGATCTCGTCAAGGAGGATGGAGCCCTGGGAGGCAAGCTCGAAGACGCCCTTCTTCTCCGCCTTTGCGTCGGTGAACGATCCCTTTTCGTGGCCGAAGAGCTCGCTCTCGATGAGGGTTTCCGGAATAGCGGCGCAATTGACGCCGACGAACGGCGCGTACACGCCGGGGCTCTGGCCGTGCATCGCGTGATGGATGTACCTCGCGAACATCTCCTTGCCGGTCCCGTTTTCCCCGGTGATCAGCACCGAGGGAACGCCGGCCTGCGCCAGCTTCTCGGCCTTCTCCTTCAGCTTCCTGACTTCCCGGGAGACCCCGACGATCTCCTTGTAGACCAGGTCGGAGCTGATCTTCCGGAGGTACTCGACCTCCTGCTTCAGGTTCCCCTTCTCCACGATCGAGTTGACGACGATCTTGACCTCGTCCATGTTGAAGGGCTTCGTCAGGTAGTCCGCCGCCCCGATCTTCATCGCCCTCACCGCGCTCTCCGCGCTGTCGTCCGACGTCAGCATCACCACCTGGGTCGCGATCCCCCGGTCCATGATCTCCTTCAGGAGGTCCATCCCGCTTGCGCCGGGCAGCTTGAGGTCGAGCATCACGATGTCGGGGGAAAACGATCGGATCTTGTCGACGATCCCGGCGGGGTCGGTCTCCGCCTGGACGTCGTACCCCTCGCCCTTCAACGCCCTCGCCAGCATGGAAACGATCAGGTCGTCGTCGTCCAGCAGGAAAACCCGGCCCCTCGTCTTCATGCCGTCGGCTCCTCCGCGGGAGTTTGCAGGGGGAGGGAAATCCGGAAAACGGTTCCGCCCCCCGGATTTTCGGCGACCGTGATGGCGCCTCCGTGCTGCTCGATCAACTGCTTGGAGATCGCCAGCCCCAACCCGGTCCCCTTCGGCTTGGTGGTGAAAAACGGCTGGAAGATCTTGTCGACGTTTTCCCTGGCGATCCCCTTGCCCGTGTCCGCAAACTCGATCCGGATGAGGTTCGTCTCCATATCATGGGACGTGCGGACGGAGAGCGTCCCCCCGCTCGGCATGGCGTCGACGGCGTTCAGGACGAGGTTCAGGAAGATCTGCTGCAGCTGCATCGCGTCGGCCATCGTTTCCGGAAGGGGCGGAAGGTCCTTTTCCATGCGGATCGCGTTGGGTCGCTCCGGCGCGGACGGGCGGCTTTTCACGTAAAAGGCGAGAACGGTGTTGATCAGGCTGTTGACGTTCAATTCCGCAAGCTGCGGCTTCGCGGGCTTGGCGAAGTTCAGGAAGTTCCTCATCAACGATTCGAGGCGGACGACCTCCTGGGCGACCTTCCGGATGACCTCACGGTCTTCCTCCGACATGCCGGTTTCTTCGGACAGGATCTGCATCGCCACCTTGATGCCCGCGAGCGGGTTCTTGATCTCGTGGGCGAGGCCCGCCGCCAGCTCGCCGACGATCACCATCTGCTCGGTCCGCTGCATTTTCAGCATCTGTTCTTTAAGGGAAGCCGCCATCTCGTTGAACGAGGAGGCCAATTCGCCGAACTCGTCCTTCAGCCCTTCCACCCGATGGTCCAGGTTCCCGCCCTTGAGCTTCCGCGTCGATTCCAGCAGGATGTTCACCGGGCTGGTCAGGCCCGAGAGGAAGATGTACCCGAGGAATGCGGACATCAGGGGGCCGGTCGCCACGAGACCGTAAAGGATGTATTTCGTTTTCTCGATCTTTATCATCGCCCGCTGGGTATTTTCCGCCAACTTTGTGCTCGTGGACGCGATCACGTCCCGGACCTTCCCGATCAGGTCTTCCCCGATCCGGAAGGCCTCCTCCTCCTCCCTCACCAGCCGGGCGGTGTTCGCGCGCAGGGTCAGGACCCTGCTCAAGGCGTCCTTGTACATCTCCGTCTGCTTCTTCAGGTCCTTCAACCGTTCCGTCGCCTGCTCCGTATGATGGCAATCGAAGCAGGTATCGACGATCCTGCCCATGTTGACGACGTTCAGGACGACGGTATCGAACGTCCTCCGGTGGCGCGTCTCCCGGAGGGTGAGGTCCGTCTGGACCCTTTTGACCTGCAACAGGTAATGCTCCCTCAGGATCTCGACCTGGTGGAGCGTGATCAGCCGGTCGAGCTCCGACGTGGAGGACTGGATGATATATATGATGTAGACGCCGCAAAGGAGAAAGAGCAGGGAGTAGACTCCCAGGCCGACGACGATCTTCTTCTTCATCAGTCGTTGATGTAGTCGTAGGTGGCGAGGTTCAGGTGGGAATCTTCCGCATATTTTACGACGGGGTTGTAATCCTGGTTGGTCGTCTCGATGAATCTCCGCGCGCCGAACTGCTCCAGCACCTTTTTCCCTTCCGGATCCTGGTGCATGTTCAGCAGCGCCTCCCTCATCCGGCTCCGCAGGGACGCGTCGATATCTTTCCGAAAGGCAAGGGCGTTCTCCGGCACGTCAGGGGATCTCCCCAGGACGACCAGATCTTTCGTAATCCAGGGGTCCGTCTTCGCAAGACGGTTGAAAATCGTGTTTTTGGCGGCGCCGACGTCGGCTTTTTTCTTGAGAACGTCGTAGATGGCGTCCTCATGCGTCCCGGCGAAATATCCTTCCAACAGGTATTTCTTCCAATCGCTGATTCCGTTCTCATGAAAATATTTCATCGGGAGAAGGTAGCCGGCGGTCGTCGCCTTGTCCACGAAGGCGAACCGCTTCCCTTTCATGTCCCGCCAGGTTTTTATCCCGCTGTCCTTCCGCACGAATATCAACCCGTGGTAGGTCGACGTGTTGTCGAGGGCCAACGGCCGCGCGACCACCTCCACGCCCAGCTTCGCGTGGGCCAGCGCGTAGGTGAAGCTTCCGAAAAAGGCGCCGTCCATCCCCGCCAGCTTGAAGTTGTCGATGATGTTCCCGTACCGGGGGAGGATTTTCAACGTGACCCTCGTCCCGGTCTTCTCGGAGAGATACGCGGCCAGGGGCTCGTATCGCTCCAGCTGCTTGAAGATGTTCTGTTCGGGGATCAGGCCGATGAGGAGGGGCTTTCGCGTGTCCGCCGTGGATTTGGGAGGCGTTTTCTCCTGGGCGCACCCGGCGGCAAAAACGAACACGCAGAGACATGCGGCGATTAGATGTCGGGTCATTTCAGTAGAGGCTATCATAAACTGACGGACCTTAACCAGCAATAGAACCCTTCACCCCCTGGCGGAAACCATCCCCCGGCTACGGTGCCAAACGTCCTTTTGCGGCAGGTGTCCCGGATAATCTTCTTCCTCATCTTTGACAGGGTGTCTTGCAAGTAGTTGATTTACAAGCCCTGATTTTGGGGCATTTTGAGCGTAACACTACATTTCCAGGAGTTGTTCGCGATTAATGGACGGCGTTGACTTGACGGGGAACCGGCACTTCGGCGGCGCGGAAGATGGCGTTGGCGGTCGGCGACAGCTCGGTGCGGATGCGGTATTCGGGCTCGCCGGCTTTCAGATGAACCATCCGGACCTCGGAGAGCTCCTGCAGCATGCCGCGGAACGAGAGGTCCTTCAGTTTTTCCTCCGCTCGTGCGATTCGAAGGAACGCCACCTGAAGACAGAACGCGAGGAAGCACACAGCGATGTGTCCCTTGATTCGATCCTCCCGGGACAGATACACCGGCCGGATCTCGAAGGTGCTCTTGATCTCCCGGAACGCACGCTCCACCTGCCACAACCCCTTGTAGGCCAATGCCGCCTCTTTCGCAGACAGGTCCGTGTTGGTGCGCAGGACGTAGATCCCGTCGAACTTTTTCTCCGAGGCGATCTTTTTCTCGTCGATCTGGACAGCGTCCTTCTCGACGGACAGATACCGGCGGTACCCGTTGTTGCCGATCATCTTCTTGGGACCCTTGGAGATCTTCTCCCGAAGTTGGGACACGATCTCTTCCCGGACCGCCTTGTCCCGCTTGGCCTCTTCCTCGTTCAGGCAGACGATGTAGCGCTCTTCTCCCAACTCGACCATCTTCACCTTGAGATTCTCCGTGACCGTCTCGAAGGGAGCCTTGTTTTCCAGCACGATCTCTTTCACGTCCCAGTCCTGGCGCATCTTCACGCCGGCGATGTACTGCAGTTTCAGTTTTTCGATGCGGGCGATTACCTTCGCGTTGAACATCCCGCGATCCCCAACCAGGATCACGCGCCTGATCCCGAATCGCTTGGAGAGCTCCTCGATCACTTCGGAGAAAGCCGCCGCGTCCGGGGTGTTCCCGGGGAAGACGTGGTGGGCCAGCGGGGTTCCTTCCCTCGTCATCACCACGCCAACGATCACCTGCTTGTTCTCGGGATGGTTGTCCTTGGAGAAGCCGTGACACGCCATCTCCGTCATCGGTCCCGCCCCAGTGAAGTAGGTCGAAGTGGTGTCGAAGAACAGCAGATCCGGCGCCGGGGTGAACAGGTCCCGTTCCCGATGGTAAAGATGCTCCTCGAGCTTTTTGATTCCGCGGGAGAGAATTCCCAGCGACCGGTAGTAGTGCTGCAACTCGACAACGGCTTCGTCGTCCCACCAGATTGTCTCCGCCCACCGGTGAGTGGAGAGTTTGCTCGAAGGATCGAGCAACCGCCCGAGCACCATACGGAAGATCACGGGCGCAGGATCGTAGGTGGCCGTTTCCCGTTGCGTGGCCGATTCGATCGCTTCCGGCAAGCCGAGTTTCTTCCACAAGGAAGAGAAGATCGGGACGGGGCCGAAGGACAGTGCCGAGGTCGCCATCAGTTCCTCGGCCTTGCACAACAGCTCTTTCTTCTCCACGTACCGGGAAAGAGCATCGGAAAGTTTTTCGAGGGTGCCGCTGGCGATCAGTTCGTCGAGGCGCCCGAGGTTGGCGATGATCTTCTGGCGGACCCGTCCGCCTTCCCGATACGACTCGATGATCTGGAGATACTTCCGCTGCGTTCCGTCTTTGCGGGGGAAGGAGAGGCATCGCAGAAACATGCGTTACATATATCAGCATAACAACATGATGTCAATCATTAATTATAATAACCGTAACACTACATTTAGGATTTTCCGGAATGACATGGCAGTGATGTTACCGAAAAATAACGGGTTTGATCAGTGACGGGTTGGGGGGTTGTCAAACTTCAGTCTTCTTCCATCATGTCAGTCGTTGATGTAGTCGTAGGTGGCGAGGTCCAAGCGGGCATCTTCTGCATACTTCACGACGGATTCGTAATCCTTATTCGTGGTCTCCACGAATCTCCGGGCGCCGAACTCCTCCAGCACCTTCCTCCCGTTCGGATCGAGGTGCATGTTCATGAGCGCTTCTTTCAAGCTGTGCCGGAAGGGCTCATCGATATCCTTCCGGAGGGCAAGAGAGTTCTCCGGCATGTCGGGGGACCTATCCAAAATCACCAACTCCTTCGAAACCCGGGGATCCGCTTTCGCGACCCGGTTGTAAACCGTATTCTTGGCGGCTCCGATATCCGCCTTCTTGTTGAGTACGTCGTAGATGGCGTCTTCGTGAGTGCCGGTGAAATACCCTTCCTTCAGGTATGTCTTCCAATTGTCGATCCCCTTTTCATGGAAATACCTCAGGGGGAGAAGGTAGCCGGCGGTCGTCGCCTTGTCCACGAAAGCGAACCGCTTCCCTTTCATGCCGTCTATCGTCCTGATCCCGCTGTCCTTCCTGACGAAAATCAATCCGTGGTAGGTGGACGTGTTGTCGAAAGACTTCGGCCGCGCGAGGACTTCCACACCCAGCTTCGCGTGGGCCAACGCGTAGGTGAAGCTACCGAAGAAGGCGCCGTCCATCCCCGCCAGCTTGAAATTGTCGATGATGTTCCCGTACCTGGGGAGAATCTTCAGCGTGATCCTCGTCCCCGTTTTCGCGGAGAGATATGCGGCCATGGGCTCGTACCGATCGAGTTGCCTGAAGATGTTCTGTTCCGGTATCAGCCCGATCAGGATGGTCTTCCGGGTGTCCGCAGGAGGTTTTGCGGGTGTTTTTTCCTGGGTGCACCCGGCAAAAAGGAACATGCAAAGGCATACGTAGATCAACTGTCGAGTCATTCGATAAAAACTGCCATAACCAATATTTTGATTGCCATACAAAGACATGGTTCCGCCTGTGCTGTCCGGAATTTAAATATCTCGCCCGATCGACATTCAGGAAAGCAAAGAACCGGGGCCCTGAAGGGGAGAAGGGCCCCGGCATCAGGTACCCGGGGCCCCGGAAGGGATAAGGGCCCCGGCACCGCTGTCCGTTAGAACTTGTACACCATGTAAATCTGCCCGACGTGCGCCTCGTACTTGTTGTAAGTCGCGTCGGCGAAGACGAATTTGGTGGAATTCTCGGTCGTCAGTCCCGCCATATACGGGTTCAGGTTGTTCCAGGCGAAGTCGTCGAGCTTGTACCATTCGAACAGGTAGCCGACTCCCACCGTCAAGTTGGGGAACCACTTATAGGCAAGGTTGGCCTTGACCTCGTGCAGCCGGTTCACCACCGTCGGCCAAGACTGGGCAACCGCGTTGGAGAGCTTCGCGCCGGCGGCGAACCCGTTGGCGACCGCCAGGTCCCTGTTGGGGTTGAAAGTGGTGTAATCCGCCTTGCTGTAGGACAGGTTGTAGCTGGTATCGAGCGTCAGCTTGTTGGGGAGGATCTGGATCTTCGCGCCCACGCCCACCGTGTCCGTCGTCTCCTTGATGTCGATGTTCCAGTAGTTCAAAGGATTGAAGTTGCCGAAGAGCGTCGCCTCGTTGTCCGTCGTAGTGCCGATATCGAACGCGTCGTCCTTGGCGCCGGAATTCATCCTGCTTTTCCGGTATTCCCGCAGGAAATTGAGGGAAAGTGCGATCCTCTCGGTGGGCGTGTAAGACACGTCCAGGCCGCCTGCGACGTTCTCCACCTTCTTGAGCCCGAAGCGGCTGTCCTCGGCGAGCGTGTCCCTGAGGTTCTGCCCGGCAAGCCCGAGC
>Ga0214473_10004234_pt1 | contig 17280 bp, 12 predicted proteins | sample RVTome_7_FD_203509 | JGI IMG/M metagenome (GOLD analysis project Ga0214473, IMG submission 203509) | Soil microbial communities from uranium-contaminated site in the Upper Colorado River Basin, Wyoming, United States - RVT98D197 | ecosystem: Environmental > Terrestrial > Soil > Contaminated >... | reverse complement strand
CGGTTTGCCCTACCGGGACGCCCGCAATGCCGTCCTGCGTGCCGGGTTGAACTTCGTCTACCGCGACATCCTGGACCTGGATGCCGAGCCCGGGACCGTGCTCGGGCAAGACCCGCCGGCTGGGACCGGCGCCCCGCTGAACAAGTTCGTGTACCTCTACCGCAGCTTCGTTGCCCCGCCGGCGCTGGTGGGCGACACCTGCTATCCCCTGCGCCTGATCGCGACCTCCGGCAAGCTGCTCTTCTGGGTGGACCTGATCGAGTTCGTCGAGTACGAAATCCGGACCGACTTTCCCTACGGCATGACCACCATCAGCGACACCCAGATGCTGCTGCTCGACGACTTCGACAACGAGCAGAAGGACTTCATCTTGTTCGAGGCCCCCTTCACCGCCACCTATGTGCTCTCGTTGGGACCGTATGAGATCCGCCAGGACGACCTCGACGAGCATCCCGGCGGCCTGAATGTCGGCTGTCTCTACGTGATCCCGGAGGACGAGGAGCAGTAGCACGGCTGCAGCTCACGCAATGAGCCGGACTCGCTCGTTTCCTGTGCACCCTCTGTTGATGGGTGCATTTCCTGTCCTCAGCCTGCTGGCCTGGAACCGGGAGCAGGCCGAGCCGGCCGAAGCCCTGCGGTCGCTGATTGTGTGCCTGCTGGGCGCAGCCCTGCTGTGGGCGATCGTGAGCCTGCTGATCTGGCCGCGCGAGCGCGCCGCCGCCATCTGCACGCTGATCCTGGTCCTGTTCTTCTCCTACGGGCACGTCTACAACTTCCTGAAGGGCGTGGACATCTCCGGATTCGTCCTCGGAAGGCACCGCTACCTGGCGCCGGTCTGGCTGCTGCTCTTGATTACGGGGATCTCGCTGCAGCTCAGCGGGGCCCGCGACTATCGCAACATGACCTCCTTCCTGAACCTGGTTTCCGTGACCGCGGTGGTGATCGCCATCGTGCAGCTGGGGGCGTTCGAGCTACGCCGCCTGTCGGCGGAACGAGCGATCGAAGCAAGCGCCCCGGGCACCGCCGAGGGCTCCGGTCTGCAGGCCGCAGGGGCGGCCAGGGACATCTACTACATCATCATGGACGCCTACGGCCGGCAGGATGCGCTGCTCGAACTGTTCGATTACGACAACTCGGAGTTCGTGGATTGGTTGGAGCAGAACGGCTTCTACGTGGCCGCCTGCGGCCAGAGCAACTACGCCCAGACCGAGCTCTCGCTGGCCTCATCCCTGAACTTCGCGTATCTGGAGACCCTGGATGACAGCCTCCAGCCGGGGAACACGGATCGATCCCGGTTGAGGCCGCTGATCCTGCACAGTGCCATCCGCAGGCTGCTGGAGGAGCGGGGCTACACGACGGTGGCCTTCGAGAGCGGGTTCTACTGGTCGCAGATCAAGGACGCCGACGTCTACCTGTTCCCCCGGCTCGGGGCCCTACAGGGGAGCGGGATCGCCTCGGGGCTGAACGGGTTCGAGACCCTGCTGTATCGGACGACCGCAGGTGCGATCCTGGCCGACGCTTCCGCGGTACTGCCGTCGAGCCTGGCCCCGGATCTGGACTCACCGATCCGGAAGCACCGCGACCGGGTGTTGTTCACGCTGGATTCCCTGGAGCGGGTGCCTTCGCTACCGGGGCCGAAGTTCGTATTCGCGCACGTCGTCTCCCCGCATGAGCCCTTCGTCTTTGGAGCCAACGGGGAATGGGTTGATCCGCAGCAGGTGCCGGAGGCCGAAAGAGACGAGGACTGGTACGCGACCAGCTACGGAGACCAGGTGACGTTCCTGAACTCCGAGATGGAGCGGATCCTGGGGAGCATCCTGGCCGAGTCTTCACCGGCCCCGATCATCATCCTGCAGGCCGATCACGGGCCTTCCCGGGGCAACCACCGCATGGACATCTTCAACGCCTACTACTTCCCCGAGGGCGGGGATGAAGCCCTGTACACGACCATCACCCCGGTCAACAGCTTCCGGCTGATGTTCAACCGCTACTTCGGCGGCAGGTACCCGCTCCTGCCCGACGAGAGCTACTTCTCGATCTACGATGATCCCTTCAAGTATCGATTCATCCCCAATGATGCTCCGGGGTGCGCGCCCTGAGATGGACTCGCCCCGATAGTCCTCCCGGCCTGCTTGCGGACACGTAAGATTCCTGCTTGAATAGGGTGTCCGCGCGCTCCAGGGGGACAGTGCAGCCTCAATCCATCGCCTCAATTCAGCAAATCGTCATTGTCACAGCAGATTGCGGCGATTCGTCCGCATGGTACTGCCAATTACGTGATACAGGAAATCCGTTCCGGAAATCACGGCATGGTGGGGAAACAGTCGCGGTTTTCACATGACAACTAGTCATGCCGGTGGTCTGGAGGCGCAATGAACTGGAATAGGCACTGCTACCGCGTCGGGAGTCATTCCGCCACATGGGACGACCTACCGGCCGCGACGGAGGATTTCGACAAATTCGTCGTTGCGGCGCGCAAGCGCGTCGAGCCATGGCTGTCCGCCGTGTTCCAGGCGGAGCACCTTAATCTCTTGCTTGGTAGCGGCTTCACTACAGCCATCGGATACATGGCAGGCTCCGCTGCGACCGGCATGGCCAAAGTGAAGTTTGGTACGGCGTTCGACGCCGCCATCGACGCCCACGCGGACAGCGGTGCCAAGATTATGGGTCGGGGAGCCGCCAACATCGAAGACCAGTTCCGCAGCGCGCTTGCGGTGTTGGAAGGATTCAATGTTGTGGATGCGGCCAAGGCCGCCAAACTGAAGACCGCCATAGACGTGCAACTAAGAGCGTTCTTGGATTCCATTCTGGCGACCGAGGGTAGTATCGCAAAGGGGAAGGCCGAGGATCCCCGGAAGAAGGCGGAGAGCGCGCTGCAATCGTTCTTGTTGAGTTTCGCGAGCCGCGCGGCGTCGCGCGAGCGGTTGCATGTCTTCACCAGCAACTACGACCGCCTTATCGAGCACGGGTGCGATTTGGCAGGCCTACGCATCATCGACCGATTCGTCGGTGCGTTGAACCCGGTGTTTCGTTCGTTGCGCGTCGAGGTGGATGTGCATTACAACCCTCCAGGCATCCGTGGTGAGCCGCGTTTCATGGAAGGCGTGGTGCGGTTTACCAAGCTTCACGGGTCGCTCGATTGGCACTTCAACAAGGAGGGCAGGCAGATACACCGCAAGGGCATTCCGTTCGGTGCGCCCAGTGACCATACCGACATGCCAAAAGAGCCTATCGACACCGTGATGATCTACCCCAACCCGGCCAAAGACGTGGAGACGACGCAGTACCCATACGCGGAGCTCTTTCGCGACTTCGCCGCTTCCGTCTGCCGACCAAACGCCGTGCTTGTTACTTACGGATACGGGTTCGGCGACGATCACATTAATCGCGTGTTGTTGGACATGCTGACGATTCCATCGACGCACATGGTGATCATCGCCTATGAGGCAGATCCCCGTGTGACCGGGTTTTGCGAGAAGACGCGCGACGCGCAGGTATCGCTGTTGATCGGACCGCATTTCGCCGACCTCGCGACGCTGGTCGAGAACTACCTGCCCAAGCCTGCGCTCGATTACATCACCGGGCGCATGACCGAGTTGTTGAAGCATCGGCCCATGGATGCGAATCCGGACGACCCAACGGTGGCTGTGGCCGCGCCGGTAGGCGGCGACCTGTTATGAGGCGGCCATGACGACTCCCATCGAACGATTGTCGAATCTGGTAGTAGGCGTGGTCGAATCCGTGTCCCCGGTCGAGGTTCGGATACTGTTGGAACTCGACGCGCCGCACGCCACGGCGTTGAACACCGGCACGCCCGCCGCGTTTCCCCGCCTCAACGGGTATGTGCTCATACCCAACGAGGCCGGAGCGACCGTCGCGTACGTCACTTGGATCGGTATCGAACGCTCCCCGTTTCCAAAGCGGTCGGGCTTCAAGGACTTCGGCTTGATCGACCTGCCGTTTCCGCTTCGCAAGATGTCCGTGTCGCCGGTTGGAACGCTGACGTCTCGGCGGGATCGTGCATCGGGAACGACGAAATACGAGCTTTCGCGCGGTGTTAGCGCGTTTCCCTCGGTCGGCGACCAGGTTTTGATACCGACGCCCGAGCAGGTAGAGGCCATCGTCGGAGCGAAGGACACCGACAAGCGGGTACGCATCGGCTCGTCTCCCATGGCGTCCAACGCCGCGATCATGGTGGATCCGGACAAGTTGTTCGGGCGGCATCTAGCCGTCCTGGGCAATACCGGCAGTGGAAAGTCCTGCACCGTAGCCGGGCTGATTCGATGGTCGATGAATGCAGCGGACAAGGCCATACAAAGTGCGAATAGGAGCGGCGCGCCGAATGCGCGCTTCATCGTGCTAGACCCTAACGGCGAATATGCGAAGGCGTTTGCCGATCAAGGGGACAAGCTGCGCCTATTTCGTGTTCCTCCCGTTGCTGCGGGTGAACGTCCGCTGGACGTTCCCGCGTGGTTGTGGAGCGGCCATGAATGGACCGCCGTCGCCCATGCGCAGCCCGGAGCGCAGCGTCCGGTGCTGATGCAGGGTCTTCGGGAGCTAAAGAGCGGGCAAATGGAGGGCGTACCCCGCGAGGCCATGATTCGCCGATACTTGGTGTCCTACTCGACTCGCATATCGGCGCTGTTGAACACAGGAACGCAGGCGTTCGCCGGTGGTGCGCGGCAGAGGTTCGAATGCGCTCGCCTGCTGGAAACGACGGCCTCTGATTGCGCGCAGTTCGCCGGAGAGGTAGAGGGACCAACTAGCGCCGAACTTGCGACGATAGCCACGGCAACCACGGAGGTTGTTGACAGTCGCCGGTCTGGTGACTACTTCAACGATTTCGCTGTAGCCGACCTTGAGTTGGTTCGTGATGCGCTCAACACAATTGCCCAGACCCTTCCCGACTTGGGGAACGCCGCGCCGATCAGCGAAGATGCGCCGTTCTTCTTCGACGTGAACATACTTGCCGAGCATCTTGAGCGCGTCGCGACCGAGCAGGGAGGAAACCTAGCAGGGTTCATATCGACACTTGGGTTGCGCATCCGTGGGATGCTAGCCGACCACCGTCTCGGGGCTGTGATCGCACGCGACCCCCCGACTTCTTTCGATAGTTGGTTGAGAGACTACGTCGGTGACAACGGCGCAAGTAATGGGCCGCTGGCCGTAGTCGATCTATCCCTCGTTCCCTCCGAGGTCGTCCACATCGTCGTCTCCGTTCTGGCTCGCTTGGTTTTCGAGTCGTTGCAGCGATACCGCCGTAGTCATCCAACGGATCGGACCTTGCCTACCGTGCTGGTTCTCGAGGAGGCCCATTCGTTCGTTCGGCGTGGCAAAGACGATGATGGCCCGACGGATACACCTGCCCAGCTTTGTCGCGAGGTGTTCGAGCGCATCGCGCGTGAAGGTCGCAAGTTTGGCTTGGGGTTAGTGCTCTCGTCCCAGCGCCCGTCGGAGCTTTCTCCCACAGTGCTGGCCCAGTGCAACACGTTCATTCTTCATCGGATTGTCAACGACGCCGATCAGAATCTCGTGGCTCGCCTGGTTCCCGACAATCTCGGAGGATTGCTGCGCGAATTACCCAGCCTTCCGTCCCGGCAAGCGATACTGTTGGGCTGGGCCGCGCCGATTCCGGTTCTGATGGAGGTGGATGAACTCCCCTACGAGCATCGTCCACGATCCGCCGATCCGGACTTCTGGGACGTTTGGACACTTGCCAAGGAGCGGGTGGTCGATTGGGGCGCCATCGCGCAGGACTGGTCAGGTCAGAGCGAACCATGACGGATGGCTTAGAACCACGTCATAACAGCGGCATGCAGCGGGCGGGCTTCGCCCGCCGCTGAACCCGGGCATTAGCCAGTCTCAAGCCATTTAGGAACAATGGGGGTATGCCGATGATAAGACCTGAGAAAGACATCGCCAATTCTGTAAGCCGAGTCCTTCGCAACGCGGGCATACCGTATGATCGGGAGGTCGACATCGGTGGCGCTCGCGCAGACTTCGTTGTGCACGCGCCAGGCAACCGCACTTTCGTTGTCGACGTGAAAGCTTGGGAGAGGTTCGATGGTTTCCGAAATCGGGCCGCCCATCAGGCTATACTGTACAAGAAGGCCTTGCGGGCTGATGCGGCATTCATCGTAGTAGACAGCCTGAGAAGAAGCAGCGTCCAAGATGGAGTCGTAACAGTAGAGAGACTTGTTCCCGCCATCCTTGCGACCATCGCCAAACGGTCTCCCTCGAGAACCAAATCAAAGAAGGTCTCATCCTCACCCAAGAGCCATGTGTTTGCAGCAATGCCTTTTGATGCCAAGTACGACGACGTCTACTACTTCGCGATGACGTATGCCGCAGAGCAGGCCGATACAACGTGTCTACGGGTCGACAAGCTCGAGTACTCAGGAGACATCGTCGCAGAAATCCAGAGCCTGATTCGTAGCTCATTGGCCGTCATCGCAGATCTGTCTGAGGCTAGCCCAAATGTCCTCTACGAAGCGGGTTTTGCCCACGCGTTGAAGAAGCCGACCATACACATCTGCTCAACCCCGCTTGGAGACTTGCCCTTCGATGTCGCCCACTGGAATACGATTTCTTACACTCCGGGTCAGACGCATCAACTCCGTCCTAGGCTGGCCAGCAGGCTAAAGCAAGCCGTTGGCCCACGGAAGTGAATCTGGGCTGGCTACCAACTCGCTGGAGCGGAAGCAGCCTCAGCGCAAGAGCAGGATGAAGTAGGCTTGCTGCGCCGCTCAGCTCGAGGCCGTTAGGCGTCATCGGAAAGGGGGTAATACCAAATGCAACTCTCAAAGACATCGAGCTTCCTGATATCCCCAGGCAAGAACCGTGACGATCCCCCGGAAGTCCACGGCACTTTCCTTCCCGCCACGGGCAGGCTGCACCGGATGCTCCGAGATGTATTCGACAGATCCGACCAGGAGTGTCAACTTCCCATTCGTTTCGTCATGTCTCCGGAAGGGAAGAAGCAGAATCCCGCTCGGGATCTGATGATTGCCTTCATTGAAGCCCCGTCAATGCCGAACGGCAGGGCAATAGCAGAGCGCCTAAGAGACACCACAACAGGCAAGTCCCACTTGGGCCTTCTCTTTGTCCTCCTCGGGACTGAGGCGAAATCCTGGAAGCTTCTCCTGTCTAGGTTCCCCGCCGACCAAGGCGTCATCGCGGAGTCCAAGAAGGGAACCCTCGAGGTCGAGTTCATTGAGCGCGTCTTTATGAAGAACGCAGCCACGTACAAGGCGGCTCTCTACAAAGGCACGTCATTCGACTCCCATCTCTGGTCAGGAGCTGCGATCGACAAACAGCTCAACATGACAACGCACCAAGCCGCCAACTACTGGATTCGAGAGTTCTTGGCGTCCGACTTTGAGACGAATTCAAAGCAGGGAACGAAACGATTCGCCGTTGCCCTCAGGGAGGCGTCTCACTCCACCCAGGACCCATCCACAAAACACGAACTCTTCGCCGCTAGCATGCTCGTCACCGGGTTTGCAAGCCAAGCCGTCAGCATCAACGACATGCTCGACCGTTTCAGTCTCTCTCCTGGAGCCAGGGGTGCCGTTCTCTCCAAGCTCGCCTACGAAGACCTTGCCAAGGACATCTTCGTCATCGACCTAGAGGAGTTCATTTCGCACGCTGCCCTCGCTAGCATCGAGCTTCACAACGGGGGACTACTCCTAGCCCCGCCTGATCGATTCGATGAGGTCTTCACCATGGAGACAATCGATCCCATTGCTCGCCATTACCGATTCACGACGGAAGGTAAGATTGTTGACGAGAGAGTCAGGGGGCGAAGATGACAGCCACGGACACCCTTGTATCATCCTATGAGGCCCGCTTCTCGTTGGCCCTCAGGCCCATCGCAGACCGCCTTGAAATCTACATCAACGATCTTCTCGCCGATCGCGTCGATGACCGCCGAAGGGTCGACATCGTCGTAGCGCGGGCAAAGACACCTTTGAGTTTTCTCGAGAAGGCTTCTAGGACCGAAGGCGGCCATCCCAAGTATGTCGATCCCTTGAATCAGATCTTGGACCAGGTGGGCGCCCGAATCGTCGCTTTCTACCTCTCCGACGTCGATCCACTGGCCCGTCTCATTAAGGAAAACATCCCGCCCATCGAAGAGCAGAATATCATCCCCGATTCCCCCAACGAGTTCGGGTACGAGGGCAAGCACTTCATCCTTTTCCTTCCAAAGGACATTGTCACTCCCGAACTGCCCAAAACCCACTGCCCGACGTTCTTCGAGCTCCAGGTAAAGACCCTCTTCCAGCACGCTTGGGCCCAAGCTGACCACGACCTAGCATATAAGCCCCCAGGATCCTTGACCCTCGAGCATAAGAGAAAGGTAGCATTCACAGCCGCTCAGGCATGGGGCGCTGACTTCCTGTTCAATGAGCTTCGCTCGGAACTGGCACCTCCGGATGCTACCTAAGAACTCGATGCAGCCGACCCGGTCAGCAAGGCGTTTGGCTTCGGCGCGATACATGCGTTGGCTGGCCGAGCGGCTTATCTCAAGGCCGTTGAGCGGGTAGGCGATTACTAATCCCAGGCTAGGTCCGGGATCCACAAGGCCATATAATCCAACCAGCCAGTCCAATCCCGGCAATCTTTCCAGGCGGCCTATGCCTCACACTTACGAACAATCCAAAGACGAAATCGCCCGGCTCGTCAAGCACTTTGACACCAACAAGAGTGCGTACTTCTCTTCAGCATACAAAGAAGCCCATGCCCGCCAGGAGTTCATCGATCCGTTCTTCATCGCGTTGAACTGGGACGTGCACAATCAGAAACAAGCCGCTCCAGACTACCGCGAAGTGATTGTGGAAGACTCACTTGACATTGAGGGCCAGAGGAAAGCCCCGGACTACGCCTTCCGCGTGGGCCGCGAGCACAAGTTCTTTGCCGAGGCCAAGAAGCCGGGAGTAGGGTTGAAGATGGCGGCGGGTCCGGCCTACCAGCTGCGGCGCTACGCCTGGAGCGCCAAACTCCCCCTTTCCCTCCTCACCGACTTTGAAGAGCTGGCTGTCTATGATTGCCGCTTGCGCCCGGCGGAAAAGGACAAGCCCACCGTGGCCCGGGTCAATTACTTGACCTACGCAGAATTCGCCGACCGTTGGAGCGAGATTTGGGATCTGTTCTCATACGAGGCGGTTTGGGGAGGGTCCTTTGACCAATTCGCGAAATCCAGTAGAGGCAAACGCGGTACCTCCGAGGTGGATGCGGAGTTCCTTAAGGAGATCGAGGGCTGGCGTGACATGCTGGCGCGCAACATCGCCATTCGGAACCCCGCGCTCACCATCGACGAGCTTAACGATGCCGTGCAGCGCACCATCGACCGCATCATCTTCCTGCGCATGGCCGAGGATCGGGGCATAGAGCCGTATGGCAGTCTGCGACGGCTGGCCGAGGCCGCGGATATCTATCCCAGGCTGATAACCATCTCCCGCATAGCGGACACGAAATACAACTCCGGCCTTTTCGATTTCTCAAAGTCCGGAGACCGGGTAACGCCACGGCTGATCGTCGACGACAAGCCCCTCAAGTCCATTCTGTCCGACCTCTACTACCCGCAATCTCCTTATGAGTTCAGCGTATTGCCGGCAGAAATCCTTGGCAACGTGTACGAGCAATTCCTTGGTAAGGTCATCCGACTCACTGCCTCCCACCAGGCTAAGGTGGAGGAAAAACCGGAAGTCAAGAAAGCTGGCGGGGTCTACTATACGCCAGCCTACATCGTGGCTTACATCGTCAAGAACACGATCGGCAAGCAAGTCGAAGGGAAAAGCCCCAAGCAGCTCAGAGGTTTCCGAGTACTGGACATGGCCTGCGGCTCAGGCTCCTTCCTCCTCGGAGCCTATCAATACCTTCTGGATCACTATCGGGATTGGTACAGCGCGCATGGGCCGGAAAAGTATCCGGAGGCTGTGTGGCTACAGCGCAACCAATGGCTCTTGACGACCACAGAGAAGAAACTCATCCTCACCGAGCACATCTTTGGCGTAGATATCGACCGGCAGGCCGTGGAAGTGACCAAGCTGAGTCTGCTGCTTAAGGTGCTCGAAGGCGAGAGCGACGAAACGCTCGTGAAACAGCTCTCGCTGTTGCAGGAGCGCGCCCTGCCGAACCTCGATCGCAATATCAAGTGTGGCAACAGCCTCATCGGCCCCGACTACTTTACCAACCAACTGCTACCAGACACAGCCGTGCTGCGCCGCGTAAACCCATTCGATTGGGCAACAGGATTCCCTGCCGCCATGCAGACCGGCGGTTTCGACTGCATCATCGGCAATCCGCCCTATGTTCGCATCCAGACCATGAAGGAATGGGCCCCGCTCGAAGCAGAGATCTTCAAGCAGATGTACACCGCTGCCAGTTCGGGCAATTACGACATCTACGTGGTTTTCGCGGAGAAGGGCCTGAGCCTCCTCAACAGCCAGGGCCGTTTAGGATTCATCCTCCCACACAAGTTCTTCAACGCGCGGTACGGTAAGCCTCTCCGTCTACTGCTATCGAAGGGCAAGCATGTCTCCCAGGTTGTCCACTTTGGCGATCAGCAGGTATTTGCCGGGGCAACCACATACACCTGTCTGCTGTTCCTGCGGAGGGCACCGAACCAGCAGTGCCACATTGCCAAAGTCTCTGATCTGCTCGCCTGGCGTGCCACAGGTAGCGCTAGTGAGGGCGCCGTACCCGCCGCCTCTATCACCGCCGCCGAGTGGAACTTCGCGGTAGGCGGCGGCGCGGAACTGATCCAGCGGTTAAGCCAAATCCCGACAAAGCTGGAGAATGTCACCGACCGAATCTTTCAGGGTATCAAGACCAGCGCCGACAAGATCTATATCCTTGAGGAAGTTGAACGCAAAGGTAGGCGGGTCAAGCTTCACTCAAGAGAGAAAGACGCCGAGTACTGGTTGGAGCCCGACCTACTACATCCGCTCATAAAGGGTGGCGACAGCAAGCGCTATTCCTTGACCCGTACCAATCGTTTGGTCCTCTTCCCATATGCACGACATGGCGAGGGGGAAATGGCGCTTATCCCCGAACCAACCTTCAGAGAGCGCTATCCGCTGACCTGGACCTACTTGCTTGACAACAAAGGTTACTTGGAGAGCCGAGAAGGTGGCAAGATGCACGGCCCGCAATGGTACGCCTACGGCAGATCCCAGGCGTTAGAGGTCATGGCACTTCCCAAGGTCTTCACTCCTGACATTGCCCGCCGAGCGTCGTTCTCGCTCGATGAAACAGGTAGTGTGTTCTTTACTGGCGGCGTGGCTGGTGGCTACGGTGTCCTTGTTTCGCCCGACCATTCCCGGGAGTTCATCCTAGGGCTGCTCAACAGCAGGCTCTTGGAGTGGCTCATCAGGCAAACCGCTACCCAAATGCGCGGTGGCTACTACAGTTTCGAGTCCCGCTTCATCCGCACGCTGCCCATTCGCGTTCCCAACCCCGACAACCCGGAGGACCGGGCGCGCCACGACACTATCGTGTCCCTCGTAGGGCAATTGCTCGAGTTGAACAAACGACACCTCACTGCGAATGACGCCTCCGGGCACCAACGCCTCCAGCGCCTGATCAATGCCGCCGAGGTTGAGGTAGATCAGCTCGTATACGACCTCTACGGTATTACAGCGGAAGAAGCCAGCCTCATAGAAGGAGAAGGGGCCGAGGACGTCGCCTAACAACTGGATTGGGCCGACCTGGCCAGCCGGGTGTCGGGTTCAGTGCGATACTGGCATTGTCTGGCTAGGCGGCTCGTCTCGAGGCCGTTGGGCATGAACGGGAAAGACGTGATATGGAATACATCCCAATCCGAGTGAGTGACATAATCCGGCAGGTCAATCGTGACATCTATCTCCCCGCGATACAGCGGGAGTTGGTATGGGGAACGGACCGCATTGAACGGCTATTTGATTCAATCATGGCCGATTTTCCAATTGGATCATTTCTATTCTGGCTGCTGGAGCAATCGAACAAGAATGAGTGGCCAGTCTATGAGTTCATTCGAGATTTTGATGAAGAGTCCCCGCACAATCCGCCCGCAAACATGGCCGGAATCACGCAAGACATCAAACTCGTCTTGGATGGCCAACAGCGCATTACTTCGCTCCTCATCGGCCTTCGGGGAAAACACCGAAGCTTCTACTACCGGTGGCGAGAGACGCGTCTATACCTCAACCTCTTGAAGCCACCTGTGCCCAACGATGACAATCCTGAAGAGCTGACCTACGGATTTGCATTTCGAGAAAACGAAGGATCGAACGGAGAAGAACCTCAGCTTTGGTACTTGGTAGGGCAAATCCTAGATTTCGAAGACGCCGAGGATGCGAAGTTTGATATGAAGTCGCGCCTGACGGACTTGGCAGATCATCAGCGAGAGAATGCTAACAGGCTGATCGGACGCTTGCACAACCGCATCCATACAACCCTCGTCGGGAACTACTACCAAGAGAATTCCCAGGATTACGAGAAGGTGTTGCAGGTCTTCGTTCGAGCGAATTCAGCGGGACAGCCGCTCGAATACTCGGACATTCTGCTAGCGACCGCAACTGCGAAATGGGAAACGCTAGATGCACGCAGTGAAATCCATGACTTCACTGATTCAATCAACGAACTCGGTAATGGATACGGTTTTGGGAAGGACTTCGTGCTGAAAGCTTGTCTTTACCTCAGCGAGAATCTTCCCATCCAATACAAGGTCAAGAACTTCACGAGAACGAATCTACGCACCATCGAAGGCAACTGGGACAAGATCAAGGACTCTGTGTCAGCAACCGTGAGGCTCATTTCCCGTTTTGGATTTGGCTCCAAGAACGTCGTCGCACCTTTGGCACTGCTGCCAATTGCCTTTTACATCATGAAGCGGGGCAATCCGTCATTCGATACTTCATCCAAGGCCGAGGACGCCGATGCTCAAGCTGCTATCCGCAAGTGGTTCATTTTCGCAACTCTCAAGAACGCTTTTGGAGGTTCATCCGATACTACGTTGACCCGATTGCGCGAGTTGTTGAAAGCTTGCGGCACGACAACCCCGTTCCCAGCTGATCTCCTTTTCAGGTCGCTCGAAATTGTGCCTCAATTTGATGAGGCGGAAATCGATCGCATTCTGAAGTATGGCTACCAAGGACGTTACACGAATTTGGTCTTGTCGTTGCTGTATCCCGATCGTGATTGGAAGGATGCGGTTTTCCACGAAGACCATATCTTCCCTAAGTCCGAGTTCCAGTTAAGAGCTTTGAAGAAGAGAGGTTACGACGAGGCAAAGATTCAAGCCTATATGTCGAACTTCAACATCCTCACCAATCTTCAGTTGCTCACTGAATCAGAGAACCTTTCGAAGAATGCCGCGCCTTTTGACAACTGGATTCAGACGCGAGATGCTGCGTTCCGCAAGAGGCACCTAATCCCCGATGTCACAGACCTCGGTTTTGACTCCTTCGAGGCGTTCTCAAAGGCACGTAGGACTCTGATTATAGAATCACTAAAGGCGTTGTGAGTATGAAAAAGAACATCAAGGATCCCATTCCTCGGGCGGCGTTCCGTCGCCGCTGAATCTAAACGATAGGCGGCGCGCAGCCAAACTGTCACTCAGTATTCCTAATGTAGCCATGGGGAGCGGTGCGAGCGCGACGAACATCAACCTGCTATACTCGATCGGCCAGCCCGTGAGGATCCCCCCTAGGGGAGCGCATTCCGAATGCTAGGGCCCACTCCGAACCGCCAGCTCCTGGAACAGGCCGTCGCGGCGATCAAGGCCGGCGACAAGGCGCTTGGCGAGCACTTGCTCATGCAGGTACTCCAGGCAGAGCCGCGCAACGTTTTGGCGCTCTTGTGGCTCACCAAATGCACCGCCGATCCCCACAGGATTGCCGAACTGTACCAACAAGCACTTTCTATCGAGCCGGGAAACCCGCACGCGCAGAAGGGCACGAAGCTCTACCGCAATTACGCCCGAAAAGTCCCGAGATCAACGCAGAGTCCGCCGTCCCCCCAGCGTGATCTCTCACCCTCTCAGCTCGGACCTTCAATATCGGCAGCTCGCGCCCCATCGAACAGAAACCTCTTGACTGCCCTAGGCATCTGCGCAATTCTCCTTCTGGGGGGCGTGGCAGCCTTTCTTGCCTTCGCGCGGCCAAGCGCCGAGCCGCCTCCGGATATCGTCGGGCCCCAACCCGAACGCACGTCCGCAACTCCATGCGGTCAGGACGCAGTCTCTGGCTATGTCACTCGACTCGTATCAAGGCAGAACGAACTGAACGCCGACCTGGATGCCGTCTTGGCAAACGCAGTGCCTGACCCATCTTACTTCGCCCCCTACGCACTAAAAGCTCAGCGCAGATACCACGCCCAAGCAGCGGACCCATCAGCAGGCTGCATCCCAGCCTTGCAAGCCACGTTCCTAGACGCGCTCGACTACAATCGAAGAGCTCTTGAGGCTGCGGCCGCGGGAGAATGGGATCGCAGCGCTTCTCTCATGCGAATGATGGATGACGAGTTGTCCACGATAGCGGCCGCCTTGTCTGCAGCCCAAGACCTCTCACCCTAAGAGGCCGCCCGGCAACCCGCTGCACTGGCCCCGCGGGCTGGGCGGCAGGTGCCAGTTGCTCAGCCGGCCGGCTTGCTCTAGAGTCCTGGTGGCGTTGCCCGCTTCCGACGGGCAGCTTGGCTCGCGGCCGTTGAGCTGCCAGACCAGCGCCACGCCTGGTTTCGTTCTACAATTCCTGTTTATGAGGATCCACAGCCCATTAGCCTCACTCACTGATGTCCTGATCCAGGCTAGGGAGTCTGCCCATGCCTATCGCGGGTACCTTCGTGGCAATGAGCATGTCACTCGCGCGGTCCTGATTGACCCCGTCTTGCGATCATTAGGGTGGGACACAGCCAACCCCTTCATGGTTGAGGTCGAGAAGCCGATCGTCGACAGCAGAGTTGACTATGCGTTGGCGGACTCGAACGGTGAGATCCGCGCGATCATTGAGGCGAAGAAGCTTGGAGCCGATCTTACTGATCGAAGGGTCTACCTCTCCATCATTGCCTACGCCTTCAGCGCAAAGGTGAAGGACGTGTTCCTCACTGATGGGATCAACTGGCACCACCATAGTGAATTCGACCCTACCAACACACAACCACCCAAAGTCCTCGACATATCCGGTGACTCGCTTATCGACACCGCTGCATACTTCGTCAATGTCTTGGACGCCGCTAGATACTGGCCTCTTCAGGGCGATGTCGACGACCTGACACAGCAAGTGCGCCAGCTTGAGAGTGACCTTGCGGAGCTCAGGAACACCGTCAGCTTGGTTTCCACCAAGTTTCCTGAGCACTTTCTTTATTCCTCAGACAAGCCGACCAGCGCCGGGTCGGCCGACACAGCATCAGGATTTGTGCCCCTCGATCAGATCGACGACGCGACACGCACTAAGCCATCGAAGCTGCAACTCCCTGACGGGAGCATAGTGCCTCTGAGGTCGTGGAATGAGCTGCTTAGGGAGAGTGCGAAGGCAACCCTCGCACGGAATCCCTCAGTGACAGTCCCCCTCAAGGACATCGCCGGCAGAAAAGTACAGCTCCTAAGCAAGATCCGCCCTCCGAAAGGGATCTCATATCTCCAGCTTGAATACCGAGGTGAACCGCTGTTCCTGTATACCAACTATGACGCAAACAACTGTATTGCCAACGCACTCCACATGCTCTCGTACTTTCCGAAGGAACAGGGGAGCCTCAAGCCCGGTGCCCTGTACGCATCCCAGTAGGTCAACTCAACAACCCGCCGGAGCGGGCGCGGCCTGGGCTCGACAGCCTGATGAGGGTTGACCGGCTGCGCTGCTCAGTATGTGGTCGTTGGGCAGCTCGCAGGAGGACCTAGCATGTCACAGTACCGCTACCTCTTTGGCTCCCCGGCAGCACATCGCCCTCCCACCGCAAGGCAGCGCTGCCATACCCTCGTTTTGGGGGCCTATCCAAGTGCGCTCTACGTGAGATGGATGCCGCTCCGGCTGTCTCCGATCACCGCGGTCGCAATTGCCGACGAGCCCGAACCATTCTGGGATGGGCACGACGAGGAGACTCAAGTGCTTCGCTGGCGCCACTCAATTGACTGGGACCTCAGTTGGGGCGAAGTGAGGCCCGCCGGCCGGTTGAACGGATCATCAGGCGCTTGGCTCAACAGGAACGTTCTTGCCCCACTCGAGTTGCCGCGCCACGGTGTCTGGATCACGGATTGCATAGACGTTTATCATGAAAGCAAGTCGGCCAAGGCTCGCCTCGACAGCCCGCAGTTCCGTCGCCTGATCAGCCGAGGCAGAATACCAGACCGGCAACTTCCGCCTCATCCAACGGAGGCCCAGATCGTCAAGTGTGCACAGCTCCAGCGCCTTTCCGACGAGCTCAGGGATTGCCACCCTACTCGCGTGATTACACTGGGCAACGCAGCTTTGCGTGTCTTTAACGCACTCTTGGAGCGGCCCATGAGTATGACCAAGCTGTCTCCGGGCCGTTCCTACGGGAACTCTCTATCAACTCGAACCGCTCACGGCCTGTTGGTCGAGTGGATACCCCTTGCGCACCCAGCGGCTCCGGCGCCATACCAGGAGGCGCACCGGCGCTGGAAGGCCCGCACCCAGCTGACAGTCTAACAACTCGCCTAGTCTGAGGAAGCCCCGTGCGAACGAAAGATGAAACAGCCCTGGTTCATCCCTCTGCTCGCGGGCATTAGTCGGTCACACAAGTGGCTCTCGTGATCCAAGGCATCCACGCCCTCATCGACGCCGCTGTGACCGAACCGTATCGGTTCCCACCTACGCTCCTGCACAGCGAAGGCTGGATGCTCCGGCTGATCCTCGACTGGTTCCACTCACACGAGATCCCGGACCACCCTCTTTCATTCCATCAAGGCGCCACGTGGTTCCTGCCAACCCTCGAACGAATGACCATCTTGCCGCTGGCCTGGGAGCGCCTGACAGGCGATATCCAGGGCCTCGATGAATCTACCGGCCAAGACCTCGCCACCTTCTACGCGAAGTGCCTGGAGTACGACTAGATCGAATCGGCGCGGGGTGTGGGTTTGAAGCAGGTCGAGCAACTCTAGCCCGCTTACATTCTCCTTTCTGTTCGCAATTCCGCAGTCCGTCAGTGCTAACCTATTTGTGTAGGAATGTACAAACGCTCTTGATTCCGGGTTCGATGCCGAACGAGAACCCGGTTCGCTAGCGGGAGGAAAGCCCCATGGGATACGTCGATGAGAATCTCATGCCTGGAGAGACCGTTGTG
>Ga0214473_10004233_pt1 | contig 17285 bp, 10 predicted proteins | sample RVTome_7_FD_203509 | JGI IMG/M metagenome (GOLD analysis project Ga0214473, IMG submission 203509) | Soil microbial communities from uranium-contaminated site in the Upper Colorado River Basin, Wyoming, United States - RVT98D197 | ecosystem: Environmental > Terrestrial > Soil > Contaminated >... | reverse complement strand
ACGGATGAACACGGATACAACAATCGGAAAATGGCGGCTTCTGCGCGTAGCGCCGGCCTTGAGGCCGCAGAAGCCGCTCATCCCGTGGTGCGCAGGCACACGGATGCTCGATGATGGGATCCGTGTTTTTCCGTGTTCATCCGTGTCCTTGAAAATACGTGATCGTATTTATGCAATCGTGTACTAAGCATTCGACGGTCTGCACCGGAACTGGTCGGCGCAAAAGCCCTGCCTGTGTTCATCCGTGTCCCTAAAATCCCATGTCGGAATCGGTTTTTGGCTTGGATACGCACGGTCCGGACGGCAATCGGGAACCCGCGGAATCAGAAGCTGTAGCGAAGCGAGAGCATGAGGTTCATATTGTCGCGGAACTGGCCGAAGTAGGTATCGCGCGGCCCCCCGAAGATCGTGGCGCCGATTTTCAGCCGCCAGTCGCCCCGCAGCGCGAGGCTGTAAAGCGGCTGCACCACAAAATCCCCGTCCCGCAGGCGCACCGCTCCCTTGATTTCAAAACTGCCCGAAGGTCCCAGAGCTTTTTCAATCCGGGCCGTCAGGGTGGAGCGGAAGGCCAGCTCCGGAAAGACCGCCGTCTCCGGCAAGGGCGCCGACAGCCACTGATCGGCATATTGAATGATCGCCGACCAGTCGCCCCAGGCGCGGTCCAGGCCGATCACATAGAGCAGATGGTCCCGGTCTGAGGGATCGGTGATGTTGAAATAAGCGGTTTCGCCGCGAATGCCGAATGGTCCCAGGTCGGAAGCGAAGTCGGCGCCTGCCGCCTGCAATCGGTAATAGCGCCGGTCAAGCGGCAGGATGGGGCTCCCGGCTCCGGCTTCCGGAATCTTCCCCACGCTGAAAAAGGGGAGATCGTCGAACCCGTCGAAGTACGAGACCGAAAACTCCGCCCGGGGCACAACCTGGTTCCAGCGCACCGCAACCTGGCCGTTGCCGAGGGTGCGCGCCGGAAACACGGAGGTCCCGTTCACGAAGACGGGGGTGATTTCCCGCAAGGGACCCGGCTCCGGCAAGCTCCCCGGGAACCAGCGTTGGCCCGGCAGCGGCAGACGCGTAGGGGTGACGAAGGGAATCCATGCAGCTTCGAATCTGGCCCTGCCCACATACAGATCGGCCTTCACTGCGGTCACCGGCAGCCGCTGGTCCGCAAACGTGTCGAGGTAGTCGTAGGGGACCAGGTTGTCGGTCGGATTAAACCCGTCCGCCCGTCCCCAGCGGATCTGCTGCTGGCCGGCACGCAGGTCCAAGGGCCCGAGCCGGAGCTCGAGGTAGCACTCCGCAAGCGCGCCGGCAGGCTGGCGCAGGCCGCGCTGGCTCACATCGAACCAGTTTGTGCGATCGGTATCGCGATGGCTGTCGAGCCGGACATCGTAAGCGCCGTGCCATTTGAGGGCGGTGCCGAGCCGGAGCCGCGTCTTGACCTGTGCGCGCACGGCGCCGATCGCGAAGGCATCCGCAGGCCGGGGTTTGCGCGCGAAGAACTGCCCCGCGGTTTCGATGAACCCCTCGAATTCCCACTTCTGCCCCGCCGTCAGGTCAGGGGTTAGCAACAGCAGGGCGGCGGACAGCAGGCCGGCGGCGCGCGTCATGGCCGGCGCCTCAGGTTCCGCAGGGTGAACCAGTCGGCCTCGAACCGGATGTTGTACCGGACGTTCGCCGACCGGAGCGTTGTCGTCGAATTTCTAGCCAGATCCTTCATTTCGGCGAAAAGCGGGGTCCAGATCCCCTGGACCTGCCGCCAGTCGTCCCAGCGGAGCGTTTTGCACAGCGCGCCGCCGGCATAGAACTCGATGTAGGTGGTCGCCGGGATGTCCTGGCGCACCCAAAGATAGAGGTAGGAATATTGGGTGTTGCCGCGGTCCTTGTACACGGCCTTGATTTTGTAGGCCGGACGGCCGTCGAAACTCTCCTCGCCGATGAGATCGTACTCATAATCATCGATGCTGCGCTCTTCCATGTCTTCATGGGTGAAATCGGTCCCCATGAAACGCTGCGACTTTTCCTGGGGAGCGATGCGCCGGTCGCGCTGGATCGCGGGCGTATAGAGCCACTGCTCCGCGGGACGGTTGGGGTGATTCAGCGTCAGCAGGCCCACCCCGCGCACTTCGGCCGGGGTCAGAAACCTGACCAGGATTTTGCTGTTGCCGCGGTTCCCTTCGCGCCAGAATTGCCAGCTTTTGCTCACCCTTTTGCCCTTGGCATCGATGACTTCGATGGCGCCGTCATAGCTCTGGCTGTCGGTCAGCAGTTTGTTGTCGACCTCACGCATGATGTCCAGGGCCCGCTTCGACTGCATACCGGCGTTTCCCGCCGGGGCGGGGGCAGCGATAAAGGTCACGAGCAGGATCGCCAGGGTCCTATTCATAGGCCAGAGCCTCCACAATCGGCGTCTTCAAAGCCAGCGACGAGGGATACCAGGCGGATACCAGCGCCACCACCACCACTCCCGGAATCAGCAGCAGGGCGACATCATAAGGGAAACGGTAGGGAAACACCCAGCCGTTGATGGAGGCGCCGAATGAGGTGGCCGAATAGTACCCCATGATGCCGCCGCTGACGATGCCGAGCGCCGACGCCACAAGTGCGATGCAGACCGCTTCCAGGAGGATGGCCTTGCGCACGCGGAACCGCTCGGCGCCCAGGCCGCGCAGGATGCCGATTTCCCGCCGCCGTTCGGTGATGGAAACGGTCAGCGAATTGATGATGCCGAGCACCGCGACCAGCACCGCCACCAGCAGCTGGACATACTGGAATGCGAAGTATTGATCGGTAAGACGGGTAAGCTCGGCGCGCATGTCCCGGTTGGTCAGGATCAGGAGATTACGCTGCCCGGACAGGCGGCGCTGAATCTCGGTTTTGACCGCCTCAGGGTCGAAACCCTCCGCCACCATCAGGTCGAACACATCGACCCGGTCGTCGCGCCACAGCCTCTTATAGGTTGCGCGATCCATCAGCAGCGACCCTTGATCGGAGGAATAATCCAGGTTCACCCCGGCGATAGCGAAGGGATGACGCCCCGTCGGGGTTTCGATCGACAGCGTGTCGCCCCGACGCAGGCCGTGGATGCGGGAAAAGTTGTTGGAGATGACGACCGCGTTTTTTCCCGCCATCAGGGGGAGCAGATCCGCCACGCTCCCTTCCTCCATTACGGGAGCGCTGCGCGCGAGAAACTGGTTCATTTCGATCGAACAGAGCAGCGGGGACTTGCCCTCGAAGTCGATGTTCACCAGGCGAACCGCATCCACCTGCCGCACTCCCGGCACGGCGCGCAACTCGTCGCCGACCGAGGCGGGGAACTGGAAATTGCGCACGGTGATGCTGTCGGACGCATAGACGAAAAGATCGGGGTTGATGGTGGACCCGATCCACTGGCTCAGGGAGGCCCGGAAGCTGGCGCTGAAGGTGGCGACGACCAGGACGAAGGTGAGACTGAACATCAGGGCCGCAACGGTGGCGCTCGTCCTGCGCGGCGCCTGGACCAGGCTGTCGCTCGCCAGTTTCCCCTCGACGCCGAAGAGCAGTCCCATGGGCCGGCGCAGCAGCGCGGCCAGCAGATGGGAAAAGGTCGGCACCAGCAAGGCCAGGCCTACGAACAGGATGACATAAATCACCACCTGCGCGCCCAGGCCCTTTGCCCAGGGATTGAAGCCGAGTGCCAGGCAACCCGCCATCAAAAGCAGGCCGGCGAATCGCCGGGCGCGGTTTTCGCCGAGATACATCACCTGGTATTTCCCTTTCTGCAGCGCCACGGCCGGTTCGATGCGCGCGGCCGCCCGTGCCGGCAGATATGCGCCCAGCAGGGACGCCAGCACGCCGGCAACCACTGACAGGATGGTCCAGAAGGGATCAATCTGCAGCCGTTCCGCCTGGAACTGAACCCCGTAGGTGTCGCGGATGACGGCGGCCATGGCCGCCATCACACCGCGACCCATCAGCGTTCCCACCGCGATCCCGATCAGCGAGCCCGCAAATCCCATAAGCAGGCTCTCGACGAGAAACATGCGCGCGATCCGGGCCCGGGTAACGCCCAGGGCGCGCAGCACGCCGATCTGGGCGCGGCGCTGGGTCACGTTCACCGAGAAGACATTGAAGATCAGGAACAGGCCGATGGCCAGCGCAATCACGCTCGAGAAAAACAGGCCGCTGGCATAAGCCGCCAGCAGGCTTTCGACCTGTTTGCCGCGGCGCAAGGGCGGTTCGACCCGGTAGCCGGGGCCGAGCGCTTCCCGGATGCCCGCGAGCGCCGCATCGATCGAGATCCCGTCCTCGAGCGCAATGTCGACGCGATCGAAGGTCGCACCTCGGCTGAACACGTACTGGGCGGAGTAGATGTCCATCACGCCGAGGTTGCCGCCGAACGCCTTCGCCATGCCGCGGGGCTGCATGATCCCGCGGATGGTAAACCGTTTCCCCCCCACTGCCGTAGCCAGTTGGATCGTGCTTTCCGTCCGCAGCCCGTGGCGCCGGGCGAATTCGCCGGAAACCATCAGGCTGTCGGGCTGGGCCAGAAATACCAGCGGGTCGGAGACCGCCTCGTCACCTTCGCCCTCGAGCCGGTAGTCGCGCAGCGTGCGGTCGCCCGCCAGGTCGACGCCGAGGATCAGGATATTCCCCTGGGAGGCGTCGCCCGTGCGGACTACGGCTTCGATGACCGGCGCCGCGGCCCGGATCCCGGGGACCGCGCGGATCAAGTCGACCGCGGACTCCGGCATGCCCGCCTGTCCGGCGGTCACCTGCAGGACCGCCTTGCCCGCGATCTGGTCGATGGTATCGCGCAGAGAAGCGGTCAGGGAAGAGTTGGCTGCCTGCACCGCCGAGAAGACCGCCACCCCGAGGACAATGCCCGTCAAGGTCAGTAAGTTGCGCAACAGGTGCTTGCGCAATTCCAGGAAGGAGATCCGCCGCATCAGGGTAAACATGGGCTACGCTCCATCGCAGATCACCCGGCCGTCCTGCATCCGGATAATGCGCCCGCATACCGAGGCCGCCCGGGAGTCGTGGGTGACCATGATCACCGTGGTTTCAAACTGCCGCTGCAGCGTCTGAAACCAGCCGAGGATGTCCTGGCCGTTTTTTGAATCCAGGTTTCCCGTGGGCTCGTCGGCCAGAAGCAGCGCCGGCCGCAGCGCCAGCGCCCGCGCCAGGGCCACGCGCTGCTGCTCGCCGCCTGACAGCTCATCGGGGAGATGATGCCCGCGGTCTTCCAATCCCACGATCTCCAGGAGTTCCCGTGCCCGGCCTTCGGCCTGCTTTGCGGCAAGCGAGGCCAGGTGCAGCGGCAGGGCGACATTTTCCAGGGCGGTGAGCGTGGGCAGCAGGTTGAAAAACTGGAAGACAAAACCGATCCGGGTGCGCCGGAGGCGGGTCAGGGCGTCGTCGTCTAGCTTGCCCGTATCGACGCCGTCGATCCGGACGGAACCCGCGCTGGGGCGGTCGAGCCCGCCGATGATGTTCAGCAGCGTGGATTTTCCGGATCCCGACGGTCCCATGGCGGCAACCATCTCTCCGCGTGCTACGCGCAGCGAAACCCCATCGAGAGCGCAGACCCGGCGTTTCCCCTCGTACCATTTGGTAACATTTTCGACCTCCACCATAGGCTCTCCCATCCTCGTGACGAGTCCGGCATTTCCATGGCCGCACCCGGCATTATACCGGACCGTGAGCAGCATGATGGGCGGCATACGGGGTCTGCTTCCGTCGGGCCCGGGCCTTTGCCCGCATTCAGGCTTTGGGCAGCAGGTGCTTCTGGATCTTTCCGAGCGCGGTGCGCGGCAGCCGGTCCACGAGAATGAAGGCGCGCGGCACTTTGAATGAAGCCAGGGACGACCGGCAGGCGGCTTCCAGGGCGGCGGGATCGGCATGCCCCCGGGGCACGACGTAGGCGACGGGGATTTCCCCGCGCACGGCATCCGGGGAGCCGACGACCGCGGCCTCGGCGACCGACGGCTGCTCTTCCAGGAACTCTTCCAGCTCGCGCGGATAGATGTTGAAGCCTCCGGAAATGATGAGGTCGCTTCTGCGTCCCTGCAGGGTGTAATAGCCGTCCGGCGAGTGCGTCGCCAGGTCGCCGGTGCGGAACCAGCCGTCGGCGAAGGCGGCGCGGGTCGCATCCTCGCGCCTCCAGTAGCCGGCAAAGACATTCGGTCCGCGCAGGAAGACTTCGCCGCTCTCCCCGTCGGGCACCTGCCGGCCCTGCGGATCAAGGAGCCGCACCGAAACACCGGGCAGGGGCAGTCCCACGGTCCCGGGCCGCCGCTCTCCCGCGTACGGATTGCTGATGTTCATGAGGGTTTCGGTCATGCCGTAGCGTTCGAGGATGACGTGTCCGAAGCGCCGCTGGAAATCCTCGAGCACCTGCGCGGGGAGGGGCGCAGAACCCGATACGAACAGCCGCATGAAACGGCCGATTTCCTGCGCCGCCTCCGCCGGGGTGTCGAGCAAGCGCACATAAATGGTCGGGACCCCGAAAAACAGGGTGGGGCGGAAGTCGAGGAACTGGGCCGCGGCCGACTGGTGTTCGAAACGCTCGAGGAGGCGCATGCGGCAGCCGCTGATCAGCCAGGCGTGCAGCCCGTTCCCGAGGCCATGGACATGGAATAGCGGCAGCGGAAGCAGGAACCGGTCCGCCGCAGAAATCTGCCAGCAGGCGACCAGGTTCAGGGCGTTGGCGGCGAAATTGTTGTGGGTGAGAATGGCGCCCTTCGAGGCGCCGGTGGTGCCCGAGGTGTAGACGAGGGCTGCCGGGGTGTCGCCGTCGACCGTCGCGGCCGGCCGGCCGGCGTCCAGAAGCGCGGCTTCCGCCGCAAGCTCGTCCGGGCGCCAGACCTGAACGGTGGCGGGAAATTCCGCGGCGCGCGTCACCGCGGCCGCCGGAGCGGCGTCGCCCAAAATGTGCGCGATCTCGCGCTCCCTGTACAGGATGTTGATCGGGACGAAGATCGCCCCCAGCTTCACGCAGGCCAGGAAGAGGTCGATCATGTCCACACAGTTGCCGAGGTAGACGCACAGGCGATCCCCGGCGCACAGTCCGCGCCGGGCGAGAAGTTGCGCCATGCGGTCGCTGCGCGCGTCGATATCGCCGAAGGTGTAGTTCTGTCCCTGAAACTCCAGGGCCGTCTCCCGGCGGCGGCCCTGGAACGAGAGCGCAAACAGGTCGGTCAGGTTCATGATTTGTGAATCCCGAGGGTGCCGGCGAAAGCCGCCAGCGAGAAAAGGCCCAGGGCGGCGAAGCTCGATTGAAAGCTCCCGCTCCATGCCACGAGTCGGCCGATCAACGGAGGCGCCGCCAGAATCATGATGATGCCCAGCATGTTCACCAGCCCCATCGCGGCGCCGGCCCGGCTGGGAAACAGCTCCACGGCCCGAGTAAACAGAGCCGCATAGGGAAGCCCGCAGCCGGTGCCGATCATGACGATCGCCAGGGCGGTCAGGACTACGGAACTGCCGGCAAAGGCCAGCGCGAAACACCCGGCGGCGGAGAGCGTAAGGCTGAGGCGCAGCAGCGAACGCACGCTCATCCGGCGCACGAGCACGCCCCCAAGCGGCCGCATGACGATTCCCAGCAACAGAGCCACCGAGCCGAGCAGCCCGGCGGTGACGGCGTCAAGCAGCAGGCTGCGCCGCAGGAAGGTGGTGATCCAGGAGCTGACGACGATCACGAGTCCGAACGATGCCATCTGCACCAGCCCCAGCCGCCACAGGCGGAGGTCGGCGATCATGCCTCCGAAACTCACGGGCGTGTGCCGTTGCTCGGGAGAGGCCGGTGCCGCCGCCGCCCACACGATCCAGGCTGCCGCCGCCATGGCTGCCGTGGCCACAAATCCGCCGCGCCAGCCGAAGGCGGCGGCAAACCGTGGCACGGCAAAAATGACGAAGCCCGAGCCCAGCAGAATCGATCCGCCATAATATCCCTGGGCCAGGTGAGCCCGGGGCCCCGGATAGGCCGCCGAGATGTAACGGGCGCCGGCGACGAAACAGGTCCCGGTCCCCAGCCCGACGAAGATCTTCCAGAACAGCAGCTGCCAGTAGGCCGCGGCGAAGGCGATGGCGAAATTGCCGACGCAGACCTGAGCCAAGGCTATGGTGATAACCCGCCGCGCTCCCAGGCGGTCCGCCAGGTGGCCTCCGGGGATCTGCATGCCCGCATGGGTGAGAAAGATTCCTGTGGTCAGGAATCCGGCCAACGCCAGGCTGAAGCCGAATGCCTCGGTGAGGGAAGGGATCAGCGGCGCGTGGTTCGTGTAGTTGGCGGAAAAGGCGAAGCCCACCAGGCAGGCGCACGCAAGATCCAGGCTGCCCGGTCCGCGCTCCGGACCGCAGTCGGAGCTGATTGGGGATTTATGCATGGCGCTCAGTGTATCCAAATGACGACCGCAGCGCTACAATCTTGAGATTTGATCCATATTATTCATGAAACAGTAAACCGTGGGCCATTGGCGCATCCATGTGCATGAAAAGGACGGGCAGCCGACGAGTGGGAGTCGGGGTCGCTATCGGAATCGGGATCGGAATCGATAGCGATCCCGATCCCGATTCCGACCCCGAGGGCCGGTGGACGTTGACTCTATTCTCGGAACAGCTTCTCATGCGCCTATGGCGCACCCGGTGACGCATGAAAAAGCAGGAGATTTTTCACCGCCGAGGCGCCGAGGTCGCAGAGGTCATGATGTTTTTCTCCGCGTCCTCGGCGTCTCTCCGGAAACTTCCGGACGGAGGGCACGATATTCACCGTTAATACACCATATATTCACTGGATATTCACCTGACGACGTGCCAAAAGTTTCTGATTTCGATGAACGGCGACGCAGCCGCCGCAAGGGCTCTGCGGTGAGTATGGTGATTCCACCATTTTCGGAGCAGTATAACCAGGTGCGCTTTAATTGCGGACGCAGCGCAACCCTACGAAGGGGGAGCACATCGTTGGCGTGTATCCGTTTCGCCAGGCGGAACGCAGCTGTCCCGGGTCATCGTTCCACGCTCCCCCACGAACCACCCTCGGGCCGGAGGCCTGGGGATCTTCCCTGCCGTCGTTGCTGCGGTAGGGGTAGGTCATGAACAGGCTGGAAGTCCACTCCGCGAGATTGCCCGACATGTCGAACAGGCCCCACGGATTGCGGCGGGCGGTGTTGTCCGCCGGGAACGTCCCGCCCGGACTGTTGTTCCCGAACATCGGATTGAACATCAGTCCCCACCAGTAAGCAAGGATGGTTCCGGCGCGGCAGGCGTACTCCCACTCCGCTTCGAGCGGCAGCCGTTTGCCGACCCATTGGGCATAAGCCTGCGCCGCGTGCCAGCTCACCTCACGGACCGGCTGGAACCCGGTCCCATCCGGGTAGCGGTTTCCGGTCCAGTTCCGCAGGTAGTTGCCGTCCGCATAATACCTGAGGCTGGGATTCCCTTTCTGCCATTGCGGATTGGCCAGCACAAATGCCTGATAGGCATTGTTGGTGACCTCCATGGTGTCCATCCAGAAGCCCCGGGTGATGTTCAGCGAGTGTGCGGGTTCCTCGTTCGAGTTGTGCCCGTATTCCACGTTGAGACTTCCCATGATGAATGTGCCGGGGGGAATCCAGGCCATGACGCTGCCGTCGTTCGGCGATTCCCACCTGGACCCCAGAGAGGGATTGGCGGGCGGTCCCTCCGGATTCATGAACTTCCCGAACTCTTCAAAGATGCGATTTGTCGCGTCGGCCCTGCTGCCGGGCGCGGGCTCCGGCACTCCGGAAGCAGGATTGGGAGCTGCGGCGGGTTCCCCGTCGGCAGGGCGGCGAGTTCCGGAATTGCCGCCTCCGCCTCCGAAAACGGGGCTGGGCCGGCCCGTCATCACCGGGCGGTTCCAATTGGAATCGATGATCCAGTAAGCGATCGGCATTGCGATCACCAGCGCCGCCATCAGAAATGCGAGCCTCCGCTTTTTCGGACGCGTCCGGCGCTGACCGGGTTCTCCGGGGGCTGCAGCCTTCCCGGGCGGCGGGCCTGCCGCCATTTCCCCGCGGCACCTGGCGAGCAGCTGCAGGATCCCGGTATGATCGGGGGCCTGCTGCAATGCCTGTACGAGGCAAGCCTCGGCCTCCTGGCGCCTGCCCTGGGCCATCAGGGAACCGGCGTGCGAAAGGACTGCCTCTTCCCGTTGCCCGACGTCCGTTCCCGCCGGCTGCGGTTGAGGCTCCTTCTGCGCCGCTTCGGCGGCGGCCGCTGCAGCTCGCCCTGCTTCGGCCTTGCGCTTTTCCGCGTCCGCCAGCTGCCGGCGCGCGCGCGCCAGCGCCTCGATCAGCGAAGCCTCGCCCGGCTTCAGGACCAGCGCTTCTTCCCAGATGGTGATGGCGTCGCCAAACCTGCCCTCGTCAAACGCCCGGGCGCCGCGGGCGGTCAGCAGGTTGAGCGTGGATTCCACTTCCCGCTGCCGGTCGCGCTCCGGCTTGCCCTGCAGCTCGTCACAAAGTTCCTGGAGGCTGCGGAACCGGTTTTCGGGTTTCTTTTCTAGGCATTTCAGGACAATCCGGTTCAGTTCCGCGGAAATCCCAGGAATTTCGTGGGCGGCCTTGTGTCGGATCTGCGCCGTGATTTCGCCGGTGACGAAGGGCGGATCCCCGGACAGCATTTCATACAGAACCACGCCCAGCGAATACAGATCGCTGGGCTCGCGGCCGTCGCCGTCGAGCTGCTCCGGCGACATGTACAGCAGCGTCCCCGAATCCTGTTGCGAGGTCAGGCGGGACACGGAGTCGCGGCACAGCCGGGCAATCCCAAAGTCCGCGATTTTGATCGAACCGTCGGTTCCGAGGAGGATGTTGCCCGGTTTCAGGTCGCGGTGAATGATCTTCTTCTGGTGGGCGTGCTCCAGCCCTTTGCAGATCTCCACGCCGATGGCGCGGGCTTCCTCTTCGGAGAGGCGGCCTCTCCTGGCGAGCAGATGGGCCAGGGATTCGCCCTCGACATATTCCATGACGAGGAACTTGACGGTGGGGGCATCTTCGAAATTGTGCACCCGCACGACGTTGACGTGCGTCAGCAGCATGGAATGCCGGGCTTCGGTGACGAGCCGCCGCACGGATCCCGGATCACGGCTCAGGATGTCGCGCAATACCTTGATGGCGACCGGCATCTCCAGTTTTTCATCGCGCGCGAGATACACCCTGCCCATGCCGCCGACACCCAGCTCCCGGAGAATCCGGTAGCGGTTCAACAGCAGCGTGTCCGGCGGGAGCGTCATTTCCGTGGGGACGGACCTCAGCGGGTCCTGCGGCTGCGATGAGTCCGGGGTAGGCACGAGGCTGCGGCCGCAACTGGAACAGAAGCGTCCATCATTCGGATTGCTCGCTCGGCAGTAGCTGCAATACATCGTCGTGTCCGCGACCAGGCCTGGTCAGGCCTAGGCTACAGCACCTCGGGAGACGCAGGCAACTGTTTTTGGCGCGCACTTGGGTAAAGCGGACCGGTTTCCCGCGGGTGAGGATGCCGGCGCGAGGATACGTCCGCGGGCGGGACGGCCCGGATTTACCGGCTTTCGCGCCGCCGTGATACTCTAGGCGCGGGAATTCATGCCGTCGAGGATCGAGGAGAAAGAGGGTGCCCGATGCTTAACATCTTCGTGGTTTCCGACGCCACGGGAGAAACCGCCGAGCGCATGGTCCGGTCGGCGCTGGTCCAGTTCCGGGGCGCAAAAACAAATGTGATCCGCCGCGGGCAGATCCGCAAACCCAAACAGGTATCCGATCTGGTGCGGGAGGCGGCCGGCGGGCCGGCCCTGATCGTCAACACGCTGGTTTCCGACGGTCTGCGCCAGCTGATGTTCGCGGAAGCGCGCGCTCACGACGTGGACTCGATGGACCTGATGGGGCCGGTGCTGGACCGCCTGGCGCATCACCTCAAGCTGACGCCGCGGCAGAAGCCGGGATTGTTCAAGCAGCTGGTGAAAGCCAAGTCGCGACAGATCGAGGCGGTCGATTTCGCCTTCCGTCATGACGATGGGCAGCTGGTGAAAGAGCTGAAACAGGCCGAGGTCGTCCTGGTCGGGGTGTCGCGCACCATGAAGACCCCCGTCAACCTCTACCTTGCCTACAGAGGCTGGTTTGCGGCCAACATCCCGATCGTTCCGCAGATCCCGCTGCCGAGGGAGCTGTTCAGGGTAGCTTCCAAAAAAGTCTTCTGTCTCAACACCACGCCTCATCGACTGTTCGAGTTGCGGCGGGCGCGTGCCGATGCCTTCAACATCCCGGCGGAACCTTATGCCTCATTGGAGCATATCCGGCACGAGCTGGTTTATGCGCGCAAGCTTGCGCTGGACCACGGCTGGCAGCAGATCGAGGTGACGAGCAAGTCGGTCGAAGAGGTGGCGCGGGAGATCATCTTGCTGCTTTCGCAGAAGAAGCCGCCGCGCGGCCCTGCCTGGTAGAAAACCGGGTCTTCCTGCTTCTCAGACGCCGTTCGCCATGTACTTCCGGATTGCCGCCACCGTCCGTTCGATTTCGACCATCGAATTGTAGATGTGCGGCGAAAACCGCAGCCCGCCGCGATCCTGGCCGCCGCGGGTCATGCCTGCGATGCGCTCCCTGGAGTACAGCGCCTCGCTCAGCCTGCGCGCATCCAGGTTTCCCGGCTGGAATGAGACCACCGCAACCGAGCGGGCGGGATCGGGGTGGGTCCAGATCTTTACGCCGTCGATCTTTTTCAGCCCCTCCATAAGCGCCTGAGCCAATTCGCGGGCCCGGGCCTCGATCTGCTTCCGGCCGATCCGGTTCTGGAAATTCAATGCCTCTCCGAACGCGATGATCGCCGGCTCATCCCTCTGGCCGAACCCCTCGAAAGTTCTCGACAGCCCGACCGCCCCGGTGTAAGCGCTGAAGATGGTGCCCCAGATCTTCCCGTGGGACCGCTTGTTCACGAACAGCACTCCGACCTCTTTGGGCCCGCAAGGCCATTTGTGGGCGCTGGCGCTGTAGAAATCGGGCTGCATGTCGCTCAGATCGATGTCCATCACGCCGAATGTCTGAGCGCCGTCGACGAGACTCAGGATGCCCCGTTGCTCCGCCAGGCGGCACAGCTCCTTGACCGGCAGAAGATCGCCGACGGTGCTGGTCAGGTGGGTCAGGGCAAGCACCCTGGTGGCGGGGCTCATCTCGCGTTCAAACGCCTTGACATAGAAATCGGCCCCGGGATGCGGGCTCGATTGGGCCACGGCCCTGATCCTGAAGCCGAACCGTTTGGCTTTCTCCTGCCACGCCTGCAGGTTGCTGGGATGATTGTCGGAGAAGACGATCACCTCGTCGCCGGCTTTCAGGTCGATGCCGCTGGAGACGAGGTTGTTGGCCTCGCTCGTGTTGCGGGTGATGATAATCTCCTCCGGGGTGACGCGCAGGAATTCGGCCAGCAGCTTGCGCGTGGCCTCCTTCCCCGCCGTCATTTTGGCCCGATTGTCCATGGACGGGTCCTGATCGACGTCGCGCGTGTTCCGGATCATCGATTCCAGCACCGGCGCCGAGGAGGGGCAGAGGTTCGCCGCATTCAGCACGGACAGTCCCGGGGTCAGCAGGAACTGTTGCCGCACCGAATCCCAGAAGGCCTCGTCCGGCGAAGCGGAAGCCGGCGGCATCGTAGGAAATTCGAAGGAGGTTGCCGGAGGGGCAAACAACAATGCCGATCCGCCCAGGGTGGCCAGGCGGCTGAAGTCCCTGCGGCTGATGAACGGATTTCTGTTTGGCTGCGCCATGGAAGATTCTCCTGTGAGAGAGGTCAGGCCTTGAAACGGTCGGCCCATTCTAGCCCGAATTGCGATAAAAATCAGCGGAAGGCGACCAGGAGGCCGTAATAATGCCGTCGGGCGGAATGGAACAGCCTGAGAGCCGGCGACGGGCGCCGGGGAGGCCGAAGGGATTTGGGGGGCACTAATTATCCGTAGGGTCGGGAATGATTACACCCGTTGACTCCGCAAAGGCCGGGTGTATCGTGGACCGCATGCAGCCGCTGCATGGAAAAATAAGCGCATCCGGGCGGCTCGGGATCACCCATGGAAGCTTTCTGGCAGGATGCTCGCTATGCAGTCCGCAATTTGCGGAAGAACCCGGGATTCTCCCTGACGGTGGCGGCCATTCTGGCGCTCGGCATCGGCGCGAATTCCGCCATTTTCAGCGTGGTGGATGCCGCCCTCTTCCGGCCGTTGCCGTATTCCGAACCCGACCGGCTCGTCACCGTCTATGAGAGCAACGCAGCGAACGACCCGGGTTCGCGAAGCGCCGTCGCTCCCGGCAACTTCCTCGACTGGCGCGAGCAGAACCGCGTCTTCGAGCAGATCGGCGCGGTAAGCCTGCCCGGGTTTACACTCACCGGAACGGATCGGCCTGAACGCGTGCTTGGCGCGGCCGTATCGGCCGGGATGCTGCGGATGCTCGGGCTCCGGCCGGCGATGGGTCGTGAAATCGGAATATCGGACGACCGCGCCGGCGCAGACAAAGTGGTGATGCTTGGATATTCGCTGTGGCAGCGCCGGTTCGGCGGCGATTGGCGGATTGTGGGCGAAACGATCCTCCTGGGAGGGGTTCCACACCTGGTGGTCGGCGTTCTGCCTGCGGGGCTGCGGTTTCCCCGTGAGCAAGTGGAGCTGTGGGTGCCCCTGGAACAGGCCATTGCGCCGGCCGACATGCGCTGGCGCGATTCCCATTACCTGGAAGTCTATGCGCGCCTGAAACAGGGCGTCACGCTCGCCGAGGCCGGAAGGCAGATGAACCGGATCGCCGGCCTGCTGAAGCAGACCCACCCCAAATCGAACAGCGGCGCCGGCGCGCTCCTGATACCGCTGCAGACCGACCTGTCGGGCAATGTGCGGCCGGCTTTGCTGGCAATGCTGGCCGCGGCGGCCTTCGTACTGCTGATCGCATGCGCGAATGCCGGGAACCTGATGCTCGTGCGCGGATTGGGCCGCCAGAGGGAAATGGCGGTCCGGATGGCGCTTGGCGCCGGGCGGCTGAGGATCGTGCGCCAGACATGGATGGAAGGCATGCTGCTGAGCGTTCTCGGCGGGTCGGTCGGGCTCGTGCTTGCAGGCTGGGTAAGGCAGGCGCTTCTCGCGCTGCGGCCGGCGGGCATGCCGCTTCACAACGTCATCGAGACCGATGCGCGCGTACTTCTCTTCACGCTGGGGATCTCCATCCTGGCCGGCCTCCTGTGCAGCCTCCTGCCTGCGGCGCGCTCGGCGCGGTCGGACCTGAAGCTCGTTCTGCGCGGCAGCTCGAGGGAGGCGACGGCGGGGCCCGGAGCCTTACGGTTGCGGAACGCGCTGGCGGCCGGCGAAATTGCGATTTCGCTTATGCTGCTGATCGGCGCCGGGCTGCTGATCCGGAGCTTCGTCCGCCTGCGGGGGACGGAACCGGGATTCCGCACCGATCATACGGTGACCGCGCGCATATCGATTCCTCCGGAAAAGTACAGTCGGGATGAGCAGGTGGCCGCTTTCTGCAGCCGGCTCATCGGGAAAGTCCGCGAGATCCCGGGAGTCGAGGATGCCGGCATGGTCAGTTACCTCCCCTTGACCGGCCGCAATTCGAGCCATAGCTTCGAGATCGAGGGCCGGCCGCCCCGGTCCCCATCTGACCGGATGCAGGCGCTGATCCGAATCGCCGACGCGCGATATTTCAGGATCCTGCAGGTTCCGGTGTTGCGAGGACGCGGCATCGAGAGTTGGGACAGGGCCGGGGCCGCTCGGGCGGCGGTGATCAGCGATTCGATGGCGCGCACCTATTGGCCCGGGGGAAATCCCGTGGGCGCCTTCCTGAAAATCGACATCGGGATGGATCAATCGCCGTGGCAAATCGTAGGTGTGGTGCGCGATGTGCGCGCCGGCATTGCCGCGGAGCCCGAGCCGACGATCTATTTCCCGTACCTTCAAATGCCCTACCGCTACATGGTGCTCACGGTGCGCACCCAGGCCGGCGAGAAGGCGATGCTCGACGAGCTGCGCGCGGCGGCAGCCCGGCTGGACGCCGACCAGCCGCTTTACCAGTTGCGTACGCTCGAAGCGCTGATGGCGCAAACGCTGCTGCCGTGGCGCTTCACGATGACGTTGCTCGCGTCGTTTGCCGCGCTGGCGCTCGCGCTTGCTTCGGCGGGCATTTATGGCGTGATCTCGTATACGGTCAGCCGGCGGACCAGCGAAATCGGAATACGCCTGGCGCTCGGCGCACCGCGCCGGAACGTGCTGCTTCTCATTCTGGCCCAGGCGATGCGCATCACGCTGGCGGGAATTGCCGGCGGCCTGGCCGGCGCATTGCTCCTGACCCGGTTCCTGGCGGCGCAGCTCTACGGAGTGCGCCCAACCGATCTGATGACCTTCCTCGCGATTCCGGCACTGATGCTTTTGGCGGCATTCGCATCGACCTATCTTCCCGCGAGGCGGGCGCTGCGCGTGGACCCTGCCGTCGCGCTGAAGTGCGAGTGAGAAACAGGCATGGCGGTCGGCGCAAACGTTACCGTAATTGCGAACACGTGTACATGGGCCGGGATCCGGGCACAGGCAAGAGGTACCTCCCTCAGGCGGCCCGGCTGGCCGTCAGCGGCCCGTGGACTTCATCCGGTCCAGCAGCCGCGCCTCGATTTTCGGCAGGGCGTCGATGAGAACGTCCCCTACGATCTGGAGACTCTCCGCGCTGACCTTGTCGAGCGTGTCGTTCTGCGTGTGCCACGGAGGATAGTCAAAATCGATGATGTCGACGGCGTCGACGCCCGCGTTCAGGAAGGGAATGTGATCGTCTTCGATCCGGGTGGACAACTCCAGGAAATGGCGCTGATACCCCAGACGGCGGGCCGAGTCCCAGATCAGGTCCGTCAGCCACGACGTTGAGGCCGATTCGCGCCCGATGTTCAGGGATCGGTCGCCGATCATGTCTACGAGGATCAGCGCCCGGATCTGCTGCAGCGCGCCTGCCCGCCGGGCCTCGCCGACGTAGTGGCGGCTCCCGTACGTGTGATCCGTGTCCATCGGATCCCACTTGACCGGATCGAAGGCCTCCTCGCCGTCGAGGAACAGGAATTCCATCGTGCAGGGATTCTTCCGGTTTTTTAGCGCCCGCGCCATCTCAAGCAAAAACGCCGCGCTCGAGCCGCCGTCATTGGCGCCGACGAAACGGAAATTCTGAAACCGCTTGGTGTCGTAGTGCCCGGCGAAAATGATGCGGTCGGACCGTGCGCCCGGAATCGTGCCCATGACATTGACCATCGGGACCCTGCCCGCGGGCGTGGAATCCTCCCACGCCTGTTCGGTTACCTTTACGGACGCGGCC